>Ga0207422_1000981_pt1 | contig 69800 bp, 56 predicted proteins | sample MarCyaLeptolynsp_FD_187757 | JGI IMG/M metagenome (GOLD analysis project Ga0207422, IMG submission 187757) | Marine cyanobacterial communities from Panama - species 1 Leptolyngbya sp. (SPAdes) | ecosystem: Environmental > Aquatic > Marine > Unclassified | place: Panama: Panama City | collected...
CACCGTCAAAAGCAGCGACAACTTTGCGCCCATCAAAGCCTTCAAATTCGATTTGTTCAGAGATACAGTGTGTTTGCATCGGACCCCGTCCTAGAATCTGGTAACTCTTTGTAGCTAAAGAATATTCCCAGATTCTTGGGGCCGATGCACCCTTTACTTTGAGAGATTCGGGTTAGGAGCTTGCGCGGAACATGTACTCCCAGCAGTAGCGGTCAACATCGTTTGACAAGATCATACCATAACCATTGGCCCATGGGCGCGGTTCTGCGTTGGATTCATCAACATCGCGCCCGAACTCTTCGCCGAGACTGTTTCGGAAGATGAACCAGACCCGGTCCGGCCTCGTCTCGTGCGCCTTGTAGCCGACAATGCAGACGGCATGCCCGGCAACCGGCTGGTAGTCGTCGGTTTGAATCTGATGAGGGTATTCCACGCGGCCATAATCTTCCGCCAAGGCGCCCGACCAGGCATTACGCCCGTTTCCACCGTAGAGCGCAAACGCGGCGGCAATGGGCGACCCAGCGTTCAACTTTACCTTGAACAGGTCTGAAACCCGCGTTTCTCCCACAGGGTGCACCCAGTTATCGGTTTGGCTGATATCTGACTGTGGCGCTTTCACGATGTTCCAGACGAGACTGGACGGATTCAGCTTACGTGTAACAGCGTCCGTCACGAAAGCTGTGCTGCTGGCCTGGCTTTCGACATGGTTCAAACTAGAAGCAGTGTTGTTGTAGCCGAGCAAGGTCCGGCTGCAGATCCCTTTGGTCGTCAGGATCAGATAGGCCTGGGCCAAAAATGTCGTACCGGACGCGTCGATTTTCTCGGCCTCCGCGGCAGAAAAATTGTACGTCCAGCCGGCAGGCCAGCGCCTGTCGTTCCATGCATCACGCATCCAGTAGTAGAGAAACTCCTCCGATAACGGATCGATTTGCCCGCCGGCATTCTCTTGGGACCGGATCAGTTCTTCCGCGGCGGCGACAGCGAATGCGATGCATGTTCCTCTCCTTCCCTGCTGGCGCACCGGCCAGGCCGTGCCGGAACTGAGTGCCTCAACCCTGTCGTTGATGGCGAGTGCGATCGGGGCCGGGGAGCCGAGCGAGCGAGCGCTGAGGTCGTAGAAGGTCCCTTTGACGCTTTCGTACAAGCCTGTGAGCGCGCGGTGGACCGGTCCCCCCTTCGGTTGCGGCGCCCTCCAGCCCGGTGGCAGGGCCGCCCCGGGCACAAGCACCAGCCCGTCTTCGTTGTCTATTGCCTCAGGTGACGATCCGAGGTCTTCGGCTGCCCATACCATAACGCCTGCCCCATTTTAAACCCCGGTTACGCCGATTTGTTGAACTCGTTAGCAGCGCTGTCGGCCAGCAGCGCCTTGACGAGATCATGTGCTGCTATTGCAGGTGCCAACTGGGCGGCCAGTCTTGCACCGATCAAAGTGTCGGTTCTGAAATGCACTCCGGCGACCTCCCGGTTCTCTGCAATTCTTTCGGCGAGTTTCATAAGGTACGGCCTCACGGCATCCCTGCGGCCAGCCGGAAAGGCTTCGATAAGGAGCCTGGAGACCGTATATGCCTGCGTCGCGTGATTGCTGGGAAAGGAAGGATGCGGCGGCGTCGGGATCACCGGCTGCACTCCTGGGCGGACCTGGGTCGGGCGCGGTCGCATATGGATCAATTTGAACCGCATTCCGATGATGCCTGCAAGCAGCACACCCAGGGAGATCAGCTTGGTTGCTGCCGGATGCGTCCTTGAATTCAGCGACAGCAATCCATAGTAATAGTGATCGAAACTGCCGGACTGATCGATGATCTCGGCCTGCGCTTCCGATCTGATGTAAAAATTGTCCTTGATGGCCGGGCCGAGATCGTGCTTGGCCAAACTAACGTCCCCGGGCGAGACTTCATCATCCTCGACAAGGACGCTCTTGAGGAAATCTTCGTCGAGCGTTCCCACTGCTTGTTTAAAATCGCCCTCAAATTGGCCGAGATGGGGCAAAATTTCTGGCAACTGTGCCATCGCCCAGAGATCCGGGCGAATATCGCTTTCATCGAAACTGGCGGGGGCCAGGAGGCTTGTGTTCGGTGGCACCGAGAGCGGCTTCATCACCGGCAGGAAAACGCCTGAGCCGGGGCCCATGCCGGCGCCGATGCCTCCGTGGATCCCCCCGTGAATTCCACCGTGTCCGCTTCCAAGATAACGCATCTCAATTCCTCTGTTTATTACCTGCTGACTAACTTTGTGCGTGTCGAGTGTGATTCAACTGTGAAGGCATCGTCAAAGCTCTAACTTGGAAGGCCTGCTGAGATTAATCGGTCAGCGAGTTCCAGTTTTTGCTTAGCTTCCCGCAAGCTAATATTTTGGATGTAGTTTTCTACGGAAAACTCCGGTTCGATTTGATTGTGCCGCGCGACGAGGGGGCCAACTTCCTGCTGACGGCCCGCTGCGACGAGTGAGGCGATGGTTCCTCTCAGGTTCGAAGCGTAGTTCGGGACTCTGACGTAACTCGACTGGCCGAACTCCGCGGCAGTATCAAAGTCTCCGTTCACATAATGAACCAGAGAAAGAAAGTGCTCATTGCGAAACATGAACGGATCGAGCGGAGACAAACTGATGGCCCGGGACCCATTCTTAATGGCCTCGTCCGGACTTCCGGTGAGTCCGAGAGCCGGGACCGACCAGATCAATGTTTCAGAGTCGTTCGGGCAAAGCTCGATCGCCTTTTCCAGCAATGCCAGCGGCTGCTCGTGCTGGTGATCAAACATGAACTTCGTGTGCGCCCAAAGCGCCAGGGCACGTCCGTCACCTGGTGACAGCGAGACGGCTTGGCGAACATGTCGCTCCAGTTCCTGACGATCTGCTTCGAAATCCTGTGACCACCCTTGCCATACTGCAATGGCAAACCATTCTGCCAGCAGGGCATGTGCGGGTGCGAAATGCGGCCCCAAGTGAATCGCTTGCTTCAATAGCGTCCCGGCCTGCACAAACTCAGAATGCGACAATCGAAATATTAGGTCTTTGGCCCGGAGCACTAGGTGATAGGGTTCCAATTCGGTGGTGGGCGTTGACCAGGTCCGTTTGAGCTCAGCTACATTGACTGAAGGGATGATCGCCTGGACTATGTCGTCCGCAAGAGAGTTCTTTACGGTGTACAACTCAGTGACATCGCATTGATGTGTGTTCGCCCAGACCACTCTATTGTCGCGTGTATTTGACAGCTGGATCGAAATGGCCGCGCAGCTATCATCGACCCGAAGCGTTCCAGACACGACATAGTTGACATTCAAGGCCTGTCCGACTTCGGAGGGCTGTGGAGCCATGCCTAAGTAGCAACGGGTCGTGTTGCTAGAAATGACCGCTGGCGCACGACAGGTCGCAAGTTGGCAAGTGATATGATCAAGAAGGCCGATCAAGATATGATCCGGCACATTGTTCCGGCCCAAGACTTCTAAAGGAAGTACCGCCACCGTCACGACCGGCACGATCTCTGGCACCGCGATTACACTTCGGGCTGCAGTTTTTGGGCTCGCACTCTCTCGACCCTGAGAGAGCTTAATTTGAACTGCCAGATCTTGCGTTTCGATCGAGGGCTCAGCATCCAGAAAATCTTCAAGCGTTTTACAAAATTCGCCATAGATCCTCAGAGCGGTCACCGAGTTATTTAACTCGGCGTGCGACGCCATGAGTGTTCGCACAGCATCCTCGTTCAGGTCATCAAGCAGGCTCGCTGTTTCGGCGACGCAGTTCCGAAATTCAGGAGGGTAGTTCTTATCATTAAACACGGTTTTGAGGCGATCGATGGTTCTCCTAGTTAAAAATGTTCGAGTCTCCCGCAACCATTCCGCAAACATGTCGCTAACGGTTTCGAGCTCGTCGAGCATGTTCTTAACCCCGGCGATCTGGCGCATCCGCAGCGTGTCGATTTGTCCGGCTTCGATGTCGGTGAGAGCCAGCTCAATGTTGGTGACGACGTGCCCGTCACGAAGACCGATTTGGTCGTTGGATAGCAAAAGGATGTCTTCGCCATTGTCTGCAAAGATTGTTTTGAGGCCTGATACAGCTTGGCGTAACGATGCCCTGGCCTTGTTCTGTTCTACATCGGGCCAAAATATCGCAGCTAGTTTTTCTCGATTGTGTGCTGTCGCGCTTTCGATTGCCAAATAAGTTACAAGGGCTTTCGACTTGAGGCCTTTTACACGGATTTGGCGATCAAAGTTCCACAGCGACCATTGTGGACTCAAATGAAGGCAGTAATGATTTTTCGTGTTCCCAGCCACCGATAGTATCCCAAGTCCGTTATGCGCATATACATTCGCCTCGAGTTAACAGCTTTGCTCCAAGATCGTTGGACAAAAAAGTTCTGAAGCTTGGTATTCATGCACTGAAATTAGGGGGGTGTCCATTAAACGCTCTTGGCGTTTAGTTCTCGTTTCTGCATAAATTATCTAACTTCCATGCTCCGGGTTAGATCCCCCGTCTTCAGACGGTCCGCTTTAGCATGAAGGCAAAGAGTATAACCTTGAAGACCTGAAAAATGAATGCGGCGAGTGTCGGCATTTTTCATTTTTCGGGTCTTGAAGGTTTTGCAACACGAAAAGGGCCAACATTCGGTATTCTATCGCGGCTATCGTGTTGTTTGGATAACGAAACATTGTTTCAAGGTGCTTCGAAACCTCCGCAACCGGATAGCCTCGCTCGGTGATCTGGGCTACCGCGTCCCGTTTGAACTCGTCACTGAAATTACCATTGCCCCTTACGGCCTCCACGCCCCAAATTTAGGGGAGAAGGCGTCTATGAATCTAGGGGCTGTTCACCTGTCTACCAGTGCCTGGCGGGAAGGGATTGTTAGTGGATAGGCCGCCGATTCTGGCAATCGGCATCGTCTCGAGCACCTATTGATGGGCCCGGCCCGTTGCGCCCAGAGGTCTCTTTCGGCGTCGGAGAGCCGTGGATCCGGTGCCGGATATGGCGCAAGTCCCATTTCGCTGTATCTGCCACCTTGAGATCACCTATGAAAGCGGCCGGACCGCGCACGGCAATGGCTGGTTTGAAGGGCCGGATACCTTAATCACCGTTGGACACAATATCATCAACGGCGACATTCGAGAGTGGGCGCGGGACATTCGCATCATACCAGGGTGAAACGGTGGCCCAACCGGGCCGTTTGGCGAAACTTTCGCTAAATCCGCCAAACTGCTTCCCGCATGGGAAACAAGCGTTGATCCCGCATCTGATCAACGATCCATCAAGACAGCTCACCGCGGGTTCGGTCTGGCTATGTACGGGCTGGTTCAGCTTTGCCGCATTTTCGGACAATGATCTCGATCGATCCCCCCTGATTCATTGTGCTGGTTATTCGGTTGAAACGAAACCGCCCGGCACCCAATGGTTTGATGCGGGCTGTGCGAACAGGTATACTAATGCCTTCATGTCGTGTCGTGTCGACACCGAAGCAGGTCAAAGCGGAGCCCCGATCTTTTTCTTAAACAGTCAAGATCAGCGCTGGGTCGTTGCCACCCAAGGCTACGGCTTGAACAACGCAAATCTGGACCGACGCATTGACGATGAAATTTTCAACGTCCTCAGCGACTGCATCAGTTAACAGGATGACTGTTCTGGGCCAAATGAAGAAATGCTGCCGCCTTGTACTGTTCCGTTCGCGACCAGGCGCAAACAACCCTTGCGGGAGGTTTCGGAAACCTGATCACGCCGATAAGGCTTCCAGTAACAATCTGCATCTTTGCCAGCGCCATGCTGGCCGCATGTGTCAAAATCTCATCTCACCCCTGCGCGACCGGCGGGTCCATGTCCTCGCGCGGTTCGCCGGTATCGGGATATTTCTTCAATTCCCGCAACACCAGCTCGACATGCTCCTGTTCTTCCTCGGCGAACTCGGTCGCAAAACGGATGATCTCCGGGTCGTCGGTCGCCTTTAACAGCCGGTCGAAGAAGTCGAAGGCGTTCTGTTCCGCCTTCAGGGCGAGTTGCAGAGCCCGGCGCGGGGTCATCAGATAGTCCACATCGCCCATGTCGATCGCCTCGGGGCTCTCCCGGCCGGGCCATTGATAGTCGGACGGTCTGATGTACGGAACGTCCATGCCGAGCATCTGTTTTTCGATGTCGGCGGCATGCAGACCCTCGACCCGCGCCAGTTCGCAAAACAGGCCGGCAAGCTCGACATTGTTGTGGGTCTGCATCTGTTCGGCGAGCCAGACGTAGCGCTCCTGCGCGTCCAGTTCCATCTGATGGGCGTGGGCCAGAAGGTCTCCAGCTGTTGCGATTGTCTTGCCGGATCCGGTCACAGGGCGAATTCCTCTTCCAGGACGGCGGTGTCGCGAAACCGGTCCTTCACATGGTTGGTGTATGGCTTGCGCCGGCCGCGATAGAGGACGCCGACATTGAAGCCGTCATCGGTCATGATCCGCCGCGCCGCCCGCGCCGGATCGTCGGTGGCTTCGACCGAGGCGGCATGGGTCTGGGTCTTCCAGGCGCGTTCGTCCGGACGGAAGGTGACGCAGGGCGACAGGATTTCCACAAAGGAGAATCCCGGGTGCCGCACGGCTTCGACAAGGGTTCGGGTCGTGCCCTTGATGTCGCCGGAAAACTCCCGGGCGACGAAATTCGCCCCCGACGCCAGTGCAATCACCAGCGGATGGAACGGGCTGAGGCCGGTGCCGCCGGGCGACAGGGCGCTGTCCCAGTCCGGCTCGGTCGTCGGCGACGGCTGGCCCTTGGTCATACCGTAGACCCTATTGTCCATGACCACGTAGGTCATGTCGACATTGCGCCGGCAGGCATGCAGGAAATGGTTGCCGCCGATGGAAAAGCCGTCGCCGTCGCCGCTCATCACCATGACCGTCAGGTCCGGCCGCGCGACCTTCAGGCCGGCGCCGAGCGCCAGTGAGCGGCCATGCACGCCGTGGAACCCGTAACAATTGGTGTAGGCCGGGATCCGCGACGAACAGCCGATGCCGGACACGACCGCGACATCTTCCGGCGGGGTGCCGAGTTCGGCCAAAGCCTTGGTGACCGACAACAGGACGTGAAAGTCGCCGCAGCCCGGACACCAGACCGGCGTCAGGTCGGATTTGTAGTCGCCGGCCTTGTAGGACGGGCTTTGCTGTATGTTCATGGGGCATTCCAATCGCGGATCCGGGTGCAGATTTCCGCCGGGCCGATGAGTTTCGGGCCGGCCCGGTGAAAATGTCTGATCTCGCCGGGCAGGTCGCATTTGGCCCGCAGATAGTCGTGGAACTGTCCGGAATGGGTCTGTTCGACAATGAGGATGCGGCGCGATCCGCTAAGCGCGCTCAGGAGCTTTTGCTTCGGGAACGGCGCGATGAGCCGCATCGCCACCAGGTTTGACGGAATGCCCTCGCGCTCAAGCCTGTGCATGGCTTCGCGCGCGGCGCCCGCCAGCGAGCCCCAGGTCAGAATGGTGACGGCGTCGTCATTGCCGCCCCTGCGGACTTCGCCCCAATGGTCGCCATAGTCGAAGGCCCCGATCTTGTCGCGACGCTTGTCGAGCTGGTCCCGATGATCGGCATCCTTTGAAGAGGGGGTGCCTCTGACGGAATGGGTGAGGCCGTCGGCGGTATATTGACCGCCCGCGGTCCCGGGCAGCGCCATCGGCGAGACGCCGTCGGCGGTCAGGGCGTAGCGCTCGTAAGCTTCGGACGGTTGGGCATCGAGGACGGCGCGCCTGGCCAGAAACGCCAGATCCGCGGGCCGGTCGACGATGGCGCGGGCCTGGCCGAGCGACTGGTCGGACAGGACGATGGCCGGCGTCTGCAAGGCCTCGGCAAGGTGGACGGCCCATTGCGCCGTGAACAGGCAATCGGCGACGCTCAGCGGAGCGACCACGATATGCGGCGCGTCGCCGTGACAGCCATAGACCGCGATGTTGAGGTCGGATTGTTCGGATTTGGTCGGAATGCCGGTGGACGGTCCCCCGCGCATGACATCGACGACGACGATCGGGATTTCCGCCGCCGTTGCCAGGCCGAGAGCCTCCACCATCAGCGCCAGGCCGGGCCCGGACGTTGCGGTGATCGAGGCGCGGCCGCCGAACGAGGCGCCGATCGCCATGTTTATGGAGGCAAGCTCGTCTTCGGCCTGAACCAGCGCGCCGCCGATTCTCGCCAGCGCCGGAGCGAGCCATTCCAGCACTTCGGTCGCCGGCGTGATCGGATAGGCGGCGGCAAACCGCACGCCGCCGCGCACGGCGCCGAGCCCGACCGCCTCGTTGCCGGTGATCAACCAGCGTCCGCCGTCGGCAGGGCGCGCGGGCGGACCTTCAAGAGGAAAAGACCGTTCCAGCCCTTCCGCCTGTTGCAGGCCGATCCGGATGCAGGTGAGGCTGGCTTCGATGGCCGCTTCGCCCTTGGCGGCGAGCCTGGTTGTGACGACACTCATCAGCGTGTCGACGGGCAGACCGGCAAGGCCGGCGGCGAGCCCGGCGGCAATCATGTTCTCGCGTCCGCCGGGAACGTCGCCGGCGAGATCTTTCATCGGGACCTGGGCGGCCGTGGCCCCGGCCTCGGTGAAGATGCCCGGAATTTCTCCACCCGTCGGGTCTCCGACCGCGAGCCCTTCGGCCGAAAGCGGCATTTCGGCGGCGAACCGGTCGGCATTGCGCCAGTCGATGGCGATGACAAAATCGTAGAACTCGGCCATGCAATCGACCGGAGCCGTCGACAGGCGGACCAGGGCGGCTGCTTCGCCGCCGCGGATCTGCGGACCGACCGACCGGTTCATGATGCCGTACCATCCGGCCTTGCCTGCCGCTTCAAGCAGCATGCCGCCCGCGGTGATCGCCCCGGCGCCGCCGCTTCCGACAAGTGCGAACGAGATGCTCTGATTGCTGCCGTTCGGGTCTCGCATGCGTTCTATCCATCCCCTGAGAAGCGGCGTTGCCGGCCTGAAATCCAGTCTCGGATTTCCCTATTGACGTTAAATAGGTATTAGCGTACGATTTTACGATAATAACAAAACGAGACAGTGTCAACCAACTCGCAACCGCCGCAGGCCTGGTGATTTCGGCAATTTCGACCAGGACATTCAAACAGGGGATAGCATCACCATGGCCCATCGCTGGCTGATGACGGAACAGAACAAACCCTTGCATTGCGAAATGTTCGACCCGCCGCCGCCGGGGCCCGGTGAGGTCGTGGTGGAAGTGGCGGGATGCGGCGTCTGCCATACGGACCTCGGCTATTATTATGACGGTGTGCGCACCAACCATGCCCTGCCGCTGGCGCTTGGCCACGAAATCAGCGGCACCGTGGTTGCCGCCGGTTCCGGTGCCGAGGTCTGGCGCGATCAGACGGTCATTGTCCCGGCGGTTATTCCCTGCGGCGCCTGCGATGCCTGTTCGCGCGGCAAGGGCACGATCTGCCCCAATCAGAAAATGCCGGGCAACGACATTCAGGGCGGTTTTGCCAGTCATGTCACGGTTCCCGCCCTGGGTCTGTGTCCCGTCGATGTGACCCGGCTCGCGGCGGCCGGTCTGTCGCTCGCCGATGTTTCCGTGGTCGCCGACGCGGTCACAACGCCCTATCAGGCCGTGGTTCAGGCCGGCGTTTCAAACGGCGATCTGGTCGTCGTCAACGGTGTCGGCGGTGTCGGCGGTTATGCCGTGCAGATTGCCGCGGCCATGGGCGCGACGGTGGTTGCAATCGACGTGGTCCCGGAGAAGCTGGCGGCCCTCGCCGATTATGGCGCCGCGCTGACGCTGAACGCCCGCGACTTTGAACCGCGGGCCCTGAAAAAGGAGATTTCCGGGTTTGCCAAAGCCAACGGTTTGCGCGCCACCGAATGGATCATCTTTGAATGTTCCGGAACGGCGGCAGGGCAGACGGCGGCCTTTGGTCTCCTCAATCACGGCGCCACCCTGTGTACGGTCGGTTTCACCATGGACAAGGTCGAGGTGCGGTTGTCGAACCTGATGGCGTTTCACGCCCGTATTCTCGGCAATTGGGGCTGTCCGCCGGAGCTCTATCCCGGCGCGCTCGAACTCGTCATGGACGGCAGGGTGAAGATCGCGCCGTTCGTCGAGCAACGCCCGCTCAACGACATCAACGAGATTTTTCAAACCGTTCATGACGGCAAGCTTGCCCGCCGCGCGATCCTCGTGCCGGCCGGAGCCTGACGACATCCAGGGAGACAAGAGATGGACGCACTCGCCAACAACGACTTCGAGTTCCGGCCCCATGATCTGATGGCGGACGCAGCGCGCGAAGCGATTTCCGACCAGGTTCTTTATGAAAAACGCCCGGCACGACGCCCTGACGGCAGCATAGCCGAGGGGCTCTACAATGCCTGGATCACGCTCAACAATCCAAACCAGTTCAACTCCTACACCACCGCGATGACCAAGGCGGTCATCCTGGCCTTTCGCGCGGCGTCCAATTCGCGCGATGTCAACGCCGTGGTCTTTACCGCCGTCGGCGACAAGGCCTTCTGCACCGGCGGCAACACCAAGGAATATGCCGAATATTATGCCGGCCGGCCGCAGGAATATCGGCAATATATGCGCCTCTTCAACGATATGGTTTCCGCGATTCTGGGCTGCGACAAGCCGGTCGTCTGCCGGGTCAACGGCATGCGCATCGGCGGCGGCCAGGAAATCGGCATGGCCTGCGACTTTTCCATCGCCCAGGACATGGCGCGCTTCGGCCAGGCCGGTCCGAAACACGGATCGGCGCCGATCGGCGGCTCGACCGATTTTCTGCCGGTCATGCTCAATTTCGAACAGGCGATGATTTCCGGCGTGCTCTGCGAGGCGTTTTCCGCCCACAAGGCCTGCCGGCTCGGCATCCTGACCGACATCGTTCCCGCGCTCAAGATCGACGGCGAATTCGTCGCCAATCCGCTGGTCCAGATCGAGCGGATGACCGATGAATATGGCCGCATCATTCATGGCGAGCCAAAGACCGGCGACGAATTGAAACGCGGCAAGGACCTGGTCGCAAGGGGCGAGATGGATCTCAGCCTGCTCGACGCCAAGGTCGAGGAATTGTGCTCAAAACTGTTGATGACGTTTCCCGATTGCACGACCAAGACGATCGAGGAGATCCGCAAATTCAAGCTTGAGACCTGGAACCGCAACAAGGAGGATTCCCGCGCCTGGCTGTCGCTCAACATGATGACGGAGGCCCGCGCCGGTTTCCGCGCCTTCAACGAGGGCAACAAAAAGGTCGGCCGCGAGGTCGACTTTGTCTCCCTGCGTCAGCGTCTGGCCGCCGGCGAACCCTGGACCGGTCGTTTCACCAACTCGCTGATGCCGGGATATGAAAACGCAGCAGAGGGCGGAGCGGAGGAATGACCGCACCGCTGAAAATCTGGCTCGATCGCGACGGTACATTGCTGCGCCTCAGGCTTGACAGGCCCAAGGCCAACATTGTCGATGCAGACATGATCGCGGCGCTCGACGCGGCGTTCCGCGACCATCTCGACAATTCCGGCCTGAAGGCGGTGCTGCTCGACGCGTCCGGCCCGCATTTCAGTTTCGGCGCCAGCGTGCCGGAACATCTGCCCGATCAGTGCGCCGACATGCTGAAGGCGCTGCACGCTCTGGTCAGGCGGATGCTGCAGAGCCCGGTGCCGATCCTGGTGGCGATCCGCGGCCAATGCCTCGGCGGCGGTCTGGAAGTGGCGGCCGCCGGACAGTTCCTGTTTGCCGCGCCGGACGCCGCACTTGGCCAGCCGGAAATGCAACTGGGCGTGTTCGCCCCGGCCGCGTCCTGTCTTTTGCCGGAACGGATCGGCCAGTCGCGGGCCGAGGACCTTCTTTATTCCGGGCGCAGCCTCACCGGCAGCGAGGCCGGCGCGATCGCCCTTGTCGATCATGTCGCCGAAGATCCGGAGGCGGCGGCGCTCGACACTTTCGACAGGCACCTGGCGGCCAAGAGCGCCAGCTCCCTGCGCCTGGCGGTGCGGGCGGCGCGCTACGGCTTCGCGGAACGCATCATCGCCAAGCTGGCGCTGGTCGAAAAACTCTATCTGGAAGACCTGATGGCAACCCGTGATGCGGTCGAGGGCCTTGAAGCCTTCATCGCAAAACGGCCGGCAAGGTGGGAAAACCGATGACCTCTACAGCACCGAACGGCTCCAGCCCCGGCACGACCGGCGAAATCGTCGAACGCTGCCAGGCGCTTTTCGAGGACCTGAACTTTACCTCCGCGCGGCAATGGAAAGAGGCCGAGCCCGGCCGCAAGGTGATCGGCTACATGCCGGTCTACATCCCGCGCGAAATCGTCCATGCCGCCGGCATGCTGCCGCTCGGCATTCTCGGCGGCGGCGACCAGCTCGAAGTCATACACGGCGACGCCTATTACCAGAGCTATATCTGCCGGATCCCGCGTTCGACCATCGAACTCGGCGTGTCGGGGCGGCTCGATTTTGTCGATGGCATGCTGTTCCCGTCGATCTGCGATGTGATCCGCAACCTGTCGGGCATGTGGAAGATAATGTTTCCCGACGTCTATTCGAAATATTTCGATGTGCCCCAGACCTACGAGGACGAGGTCGGCGGCCGGTTCTACGAAAACGAGATGGCGGAATTCCTGCACGATCTGGAAGAGATTGCCGGCCGCAAGGTGAGCCGGCAGAACCTGCACAAATCCGTCGAAATCTACAATCACAATCGCCGCCTGGTGCGCCGGCTCTATGCCCTGCGCGCGCAAAAACCCTGGCAGGTGCCGGCGGCCGAAGCCTATCTGGTCGTGCGCGCGGGAATGGTGCTGCCGGTGGAGGAACACTCGCAGCTGATTGCCGACTATCTGGCGGCGGCCGAGGGTGAAAACCGGCCGATGCGCGACAATTGCCGGGTCGTTCTGACCGGCATGTTCTGCGAACAGCCGCCGGTCAACCTGATCAAGTCGCTGGAGCTGTCCGGCTGCTATGTGGTCGACGACGACCTGATGCTGATCACCCGATGGCTGATCGACGACGTGCCGACCACGGGCGATCCGCTGCACAACCTGTCCCAGGCCTTCCTGCACCATTCCGAGGCGACGGCAGCCAAATATCAGCCCGATCTTGCGGAGAAAGGCCAGCACCTGGTGCGCGCGGTCAAGCGCACCGGCGCGGAAGGGGTGATCTTCGCCTCGCCGAGTTTCTGCGACCCGGCGCTCCTCGACCGGCCGATGCTTCAGAACGTCCTGAAGAAGGCCGGCATTCCCTACATCGCCTTCAAGTACGCCGAGAATTCCGGCCAGATGCAGCCGATCCGCGAGCAGGCCGGAACCTTCGCCGATTCCATCAAACTGTGGAGCGCAGCATGAAAATCGTCACCAAGAGCAGACCGAAGCCGAAAGAGGTCCTGAAAGACGCTTCCATGGTGAAGCAGAAACAGATGATGGCACAGCATTACGACCGGCTCGCCAATGTCGGCGAAAGCGGCGAGAAGGTCGCCTCGACCTTCGTGCCCGGCAATCTCAACGAACTGATCATGTGTTTCGACCTGGTCAACAACCTGCCCGAGGTCAACGCCATCCAGAGCGGCCTGCGGCGGCAGTCGGGGGCCTATGTGATGGAGGCGGAAAAGGCCGGCCATTCGGAGGATGTCTGCACCTACGTCAAGTCCGACATCGGCATGATGACCAAGGGCAATATCGGCCCGAACGGCAAGAAGCTGCCGGATCCGGACGTACTGCTCCTGTCCTATACAGGCTGTTTCACCTTCATGAAATGGTTCGAACTCCTGCGCGAGCAATATGAATGCGAGACCATCTTCCTGCAGACGCCCTACATGGCCGACGGCAAGGTCACGCCGAACATGATCCAGTACATGGTCAAGCAGCTGAAGGAAGACGTGATCCCCAAGCTGGAAAAGGTCAGCGGCGTCAAGTTCGACATCGACCGGCTGCGCGAATATCTGCGCAAGTCGGCGCGCGCCGAGGACGATCTGGTCTATATCCTGCAGAGCGCGCGCAACAAGCCGTCGCCGATCGACGCCTATTTCGGCGGCATCTATTATGTCGGTCCGATTTTCGGCGCCTTCCGCGGCACCGACGACGCGATTGATTTCTACCGGTTCCTGCGCGAAGAGGTCGACCAGCGGCTGGCCGCCGGCCTCGGCCCGGTCACCCCGGACGGTCCGATGGCGGAGGAAAAGTACCGCCTGATCGTCGAGGGGCCGCCGAACTACACCAACTTCCGCCAGTTTTGGAAAATGTTCTACGAGGAGGGCGCCGTTGTCGTTGCCTCGAGCTATTCCAAGGTCGGCGGCACCTACGATTTCGGCTTCCGGCATGATCCGGAACGGCCGCTGGAAACGCTCGCGGAATATTGCCTCGGCGTTTACACCAACCGGTCGCTGCCGATGCGCGTCGACATGCTGGCCAATTACATGAACGATTATCAGGCCGACGGATTGCTGATCAATTCGATCAAGAGCTGCAACTCGTTTTCCGCCGGTCAGCTCCTGATCATGCGCGAAGTCGAAAAACGCACCGGCAAGCCGGCCGCGTTCATCGAGACCGACCTGGTCGACCCGCGCTATTTCTCCGCCGCCAACGTCAAGAACCGCCTGGAGAGCTATTTCCAGATGGTCGAGCAGAAGCGCGGCGGCGCGCGCGAAGGAGCGGCGGCATGAAGACCTTTGTCGGGATCGACCTTGGCTCAACCACGACCAAGGCGGTGTTGCTGGACGAAAACGAGACGGTTCTCGGCCGCGGCATCACCAATTCGCGCTCCAATTACGACACGGCCTGCCGGGTCGCCAGCCAGGAAGCGGCGATCAATGCGCGCTTCACCCTGTTTCGCCGCGAGTTTGGCACCGGCGAGGGGACAGATGTTGAAGTCGAGGCGTTTCTCGGTGCGCTCGAACGCGCGTTCCGCCTGGAACAGTTCGTCGAACAGCTGGGCGATCTCGAGGAAACCTGCATCCAGCATGTAACCGGCGACCGGTTCGCCGGTGTCGAGGATGGGGTCAAACAGGCGCTTGGTGAAGTGTTCCGGCGCCTGCGGGAAGAAGCGCCGGCCCTGTTCGCGCCGGGCGCGACGCGCAAGTCCGACTTCTTCCGCGACATTGCCGGTTCGCGCTATCTGGCGGTTGCCGAGGAGGTGGCGCGCGATGCCGGGCTTGGCTACGATCTGCTTTTGAACGTCTATGACAAGTCGATCATCCTGGTCGAAAACCGGCCGCCGTCCGGGGGACTGAGCGACAAGTTCAAGCGGGCGCTGGAGCGGGTGGCGGCGGAAGGGGTCGGGCTTGCCGGCGAGCTGCAGCAATCGGTGCAGCGGGCGCTCGATGTCGAGCTGGAGGAAACCTATCTCGTCGGTACGGGGTATGGCCGGGTCACGCTGCCGTTTTCCAAGGAACACATTCGCTCCGAAATCCTCTGTCACGGGCTCGGCGCGCACATGATGTATCCCAGGACCCGGACCGTGCTCGATATCGGCGGCCAGGACACCAAGGGCATCCAGGTCGACGCCAACGGCATTGTCGAGAACTTCCAGATGAACGATCGCTGCGCCGCCGGCTGCGGCCGCTATCTCGGCTACATTGCCGACGAGATGAATATGGGCCTGCACGAACTCGGGCCGCTGGCGATGAAATCGGCCAAGCCGGCGCGGATCAATTCGACCTGCACCGTGTTTGCCGGTGCCGAACTGCGCGACCGGCTGGCGCTCGGCGAAAAACGCGAGGACATTCTCGCCGGCCTGCACCGGGCGATCATCCTGCGCGCCATGTCGATCATCTCGCGGTCGGGCGGCATCGACGACGAATTCACCTTTACCGGCGGCGTCGCCAAGAACGAGGCGGCGGTGCGCGAGCTGAAGAAGCTGGTGCGCGAGAATTACGGCGAGGTGACGATCAATATCGACCCGGATTCGATCTATACCGGCGCGCTCGGCGGCGCCGAATTCGCCCGCCGCGCCGCGTCCGGCCGGGTGGAAGGAGTGGAAGCATGACCCTTGCTGCAGGAATCGATGTCGGCACCGGCGCGGTCAAGGCCGCCATATTCCGGGCCGAAAACGGGCGCGAAGAGTGGCTCGCCCGCTCGACCATGCGCATCCGCCAGCGCGACCCGATGGAACTGGCCGAAGAGGCCTTCAACCAGACGCTGGAGGATGCGGGGTTGAAGCGCGAGGATCTCGACTATGTCGCCACGACCGGTGAGGGCGAGGCGATCCCGTTTCATACCGGGCACTTTTACTCCATGACCTCGCATGCCCGCGGCGCCACCTATCTCAACCCGCGCTCGACTGCGGTGCTCGATTGCGGCGCCCTGCACGGCCGCGCCATCGTCACCAACGACGTCGGCAAGGTCCTGAGCTACAAGATGACCAGCCAGTGCGCGTCCGGTTCCGGCCAGTTCCTGGAAAACATTGCGCGCTATCTCGGCATTGCCCAGGACGAGATTGGAAATCTTTCGATCCAGGCCGATGAGCCGGAAGTGGTCTCCAGCATCTGCGCGGTGCTGGCCGAGACCGACGTGATCAACATGGTCTCGCGCGGCATTTCCTCGCCCAACATTTTGAAGGGCATTCACCTGTCGATGGCCAGCCGTCTGGCGCGCCTTTTGAAATCGATCGGCGTCACCGACAATGTCGTGATGGTGACGGGCGGCCTTGCAACCGACAAGGGTCTGGTCGCAGCACTCGGCGAAGAGCTTGCCAAGATGAAGGGGGTCGAGGCCGAGGTCGTCAGCCACGAGGATTCCATCTATGCCGGCGCCATCGGCGCGGCGCTCTGGGGCGCCTTCCGGTTCGAAAAACTGGCGGCCTCCGGCCAATTGCTCAAGGCATCATAGCAAACAAGGAGATCCATCATGGCCCTGATGATCATAGACCCGTGCACAGCCTGCGACGCCTGCGAACCGGTCTGCCCGAACGAGGCGATCAAGGAAGGCGATCCGTTTTACATCATTGATCCGATGAAATGCACCGAGTGCGTCGGGGCGGAGGACGAGCCGCAATGCAAGCTTGTCTGTCCGGAGGCCTGTATCGTGCCCAATCCAGACTGGGAGGAGAGCCAGGAGGAGCTTATGGACAAGTTTGAGATGTTGAATGGGTAGGGGGCGTGGGCTCAATACAGCCGGTTGCGGGTGTTGAGGATCCCCGGTTTTTGTAGGATGGGAAGAACAGCTTTGTGTAACGGTGTGTTTCACCGCCCGTTTCCATTTGAGTCAGACGGCTGACCATGAACTACTGGGGCGGTTGAACCATTCGCTTACCCTTTCCTCAATCAATAGAGCGGTACACTGCGAGATAGGTAGAACCCTCTGATGACCCTAGGCAACCTTTTTTTTCAACTGAAAATACAGTGTGCAATTCCCAGCCTTGTTGGGCGTTTTCGGTGAGCCTAGCTGACAACGCAGCTATATCCTTATCGGTAAACGCTGCGCCGATCGTTTCTACGCGGTATCTCATGTTAGGTCCTATGGTAAATTCCTTGGGTACTTGTGATCCCTGGGGGGAGGTCGAGACCACCGTTGTTGGCATTGCAACGCTTCAGACGAGCAAGAGTTAGCCTCATACTTTCTGAAAACCCGAGGGTCCGGAAACAAAGCTCAGCATACCGCGAACAGCTTGGCTCGAAACAGCACCTGGCTCCTATTGCCTCTGGCCTTACCCGCCGATAAAATCTGCACAAGATTGCAATCACGTAAGCGGGACTGTTCGATACCACGGGCGGCAACTCATCAATCGCCCTATCCCATTCCAAAGTGAGACCGAGTTTTCTAGAAACTCTTGGGCGCATTTCTTCAGGGACGTTGAGATCCATCGTGCCGACAAGTTCGAGGGGCAGCTTGACGTTCAAATCGCATTTCCTATCCAAATGGTAGAAAATTGAATTTTTTGATCTAAAAAGTATTATAAATGAATCTTCGGTGGAGTACATAGCTTTCCCAATACCTATGTTTCGGTGACCGTAATTGAAGTTTTGCTGTTGGGTTAGATTCCGGTGACAGGTTATGGAATCATGTGACGTTCAATAGTGCTAATCCTGATGACAATCAGTATTTTGTTTTTGAAACCACCGTCGCAGCACAAGCGTTCAATCCGACAAGATTATCTTTTCGATAAATCGTATGGCCGATCCTCCTAAGGATATCGGCCTCGAACCTCCTGCTGTATTGATACAGTTCCGACGGCAGGAATAACTCAACCGGACTGAAGACACTGAGCGTCAGCGGGATACCTGCCTGCGCCACCTGGAGGGCGGCCATTGCACGCGGCGCGTCTTTTGGACAGTGGCGCGCGACGATTTCGACAATCGGCATCAGGTCCGGCAGTGCAACCAATTCCTCGCCGATGCTCAGAAACGCTTCCGACCGCGGGTGGATCTCATGGAGAAACGCCCCGCTGTTCCACAGAATCTTATCGACGGCCTGAACGGCTGGAAGATCGGGCAGCTTCTTCTGCAATGCCTCAAATCGCGGGTCGTCGGCGGCAACCGACCGCCATTTCACGGCGGAAGGAAGACCTTCGATGATCTCGTGTGCCATTCCGGTGGAATAGGGAAGGGCCCGGTCGTTGAGAGCAAGTTCAAGGTTGCCGAGACCGTCGCGCGCCCGCCCAATGAGCGACAGCGCTTCGCCAAGCTCGCCCTGGGCGAAGAGTCCTTTTCCGACTGCCGTGAGCTCGTAAGGTCCCTTGGCATCGAACAGGTATTGTGCCAGGGCCGTGTCTTTTGCCGCCGACAGCAGCCACGAGCGCCCGGACAATCCCTTGGGATTGCGCAACAATCCTATCCGGTCCTTCCGGTTGAGTTTGGTGGTCACATGCTCGTGCAGCCACACTTTCCCCTCGATCTGGGCAAGCAGGATCTGCGCCGCCCGATTCTCCTCCCGCGCCAGGGAGGCAAGGGCCTGGAGTGCGTATTCGTCTTCTCCGTCGAGCCAGGTGTTCAGCGCCGATTGGAACCGCGGGTCGTCGCTTCCCCGGATCGTGTCCGCCATGGGAGCGGTGCAGAACATTATTGAGAGGAGGCCGGCAGCGCACAGTCGGAGAAAAAATCCATCCATCCCTTCGGATCCCATAGCAATACGTCCCGGATATTCGAAATCGGGACCAAACAATTTTTTCCGCATTCTCACCTGCCCGCCATCGTTGATCCGCCAACCACCGATACGTCAGGAGGTGAAGGTTCACTTCACAAACTATCTCCCAACGGCAATCTTCGCTTTGAATCTCAACCGCCTGCCGTCAGGCAAAAGAACCCGGTATTTGAAGTCATCATAGCCGGTGAAGCCCTTGTTCGAACGGTAATAGACGCCGGCGGCCGGCAGGTTTCGGCCTTTGTAATATCTGTACCCTTCATAAGACGGGCGTAATTTTCCTTTTGTCGGGCGAATGTCCAAGGTGCCGTGCTTCGGTTTCTTCGTGATCAGAATTCTGGGTATGGTCGTTTTGCAATTCTTATAGAAAAACCAGTGTTTTCGAACATGGGTTTCCTCGTTTGTGCCGGCGTTGGCCTTGTATGTTTTTGCGTTTGCCGTGGCGATGGCGCCAAGCTTGGGAAACGCAATGCAGGCAATCAACAGCAGAAACAATGAAGTGCGGGACATATTCTCTCGATCCGGTCGGGTGCAGACAAGGCGTGTCGGCCTAATTGGTTGCAATGGTTTTTTTGACGTAGCCTGAGAATGGCACTTCCGCTTGGTTTTGCAAAGTTCGCGGTTCTTGCCGGACCGGTTTGCCGATGGTCTGACTGCGTCGCAAAGCGGTCCCGTCAACTGTTTCAATGAATTATAGGTGGTATGAATGCGTCCTATACACCAGCATGTTCGCTTTTCTCAACCTCATCCTGAGGTGCTCGACAACGTCGAGCCTCGAAGGACGGATGGCGCGCACTGGATCGTCCTTCGAGGCCCGCTGACGCGGGCGCCTCAGGATGAGGTCGTTGGGTTTCGCACTCCTGTTTAAGCCAGGAAAACCTCTCAATTCAGCTTGGTCCGCTCGTGTCGTGCGACAAAACCTCGAATTCGAGAATGACGTACTGACCTTGCGACGCAGTCATAATTGCGCAAACCCGGTGACGGCAACCGTCACCGCTTTTGCATGGATTTTGCTGGCTAACCTAGGAGAATCGCCAGCGGGCTCCGGCATTCGTCACGTTTTGCGCACTCAATCCCCACAAAATCCCCCGGTTTCGCTCAAGCAAGCGGCGGAGCGCCGAACCATATCGGCACCATCGGCCGCCTGCAGCCGGGCAGCCATATCCTGACGCATCGGGTTTGCAACAGATCCGACGGCACGATCCCGACAACGGAGACCAAAACATGGGAAGCGCGGCAACAGAGCATGAAAAAGCCGAAGACCTGGGCGCGCCGGATGCCGAGGCGCTGATTGCCACGGTTCCGAAACTGGCGCGACTGCTGTCGAAAGGCGATGTCGCGAAGGTGCAAAAGGTGCTCGACGCGGCCGTCCTCAATCCGATGTATGAAGAGGCCTACCGCAAGGCGATGCGGAACGCGGTGACCGCGCGCTCCGGCGGCATGGTCCTGCGCGACCGGACCAAGGTCAGACGGGCGCGGCGGATCCTCGACAGGCGGATCGAGATTTCAAGGAGCGATCTGGCGACCCGCGTCGATTTCAACCGGATGCTGGCCGCCGATGCCCTGTCGCCGCGTACCGACAATCCCGACGAGATCAGATATCTGACGAAGGTGCGCCAGGTGCTCATTCAAAGGGGCGTCTGGCTGCGGCTGGGCCAGCCATGGGAGGCGCAGCAGGGACGGGACCCGACCATGTGGGAGTTCTGGTTTTCGCTTGGCCCGAACGGGGACACGATCGAAACCGCCGACGCGATGATCGACCGGGAGGAATTGCTCGAGACCACAATGCTCGGGGCAGGGTATTACAGATCCGTCCTGACGGGGGAGGTCCAGACCAGGCTCGATCAGGCCATGGATCGCTTCGACACCGAATATGACAATGGCTGGTCCCTGCATACCGAACTGATGCGCAACCGCCACCAGGCGGCGATCGGCGTCGCCAAGACGGCCGACGTAATGGGCGGAGCGGACTTTCCCGACGTGTCAATCTGGAAGAAGGCGCACACATTGCGCATCAAGGCGGCCCAGGCGAATGTCGGGGGCGATGTGATCAAGGCGCAGACCTACCTTCTGAAAGCGACGCTCGAGGTCAAAGACAACGCAACCCTGCTTTGGAACTATCTCGACAGAACGATCCAGGGCGGCGAAAGGGCGGTCGCGGCCCTGAAAGTGGCGAACGCCGCCGGCATCGTTGCCGAGACCGTGTTGATGGTCGTCGGCGCCGGTTACCTCATCAAGGCGGTGCGGCTGGGCAGCACCAGGGCGCTGGCCAGGGAATCCGTCGACGAACTCGCCGAGCGCTATGTGGACTATGTCTGCAAGAAACACGGATTTTCCGCGGCCGAGCTCAAGATACCCCGTGCGGTTCGGCCGGCGGGCGCCACCAAGCTCGGCAGCGGGGGCGGACACAGTCGCGGTTATGGTGTCGGCAGTCACAGATGGCCGTAGTGGCCGGCGGAACGCAGCGCATGAATCTTGTGAGCGGTCGGTGCTAATAAGTCGGCAACCTCCGCCGCGCCCAATCGGCCGGCGGAATCGCCCGGCCGAGACGGTAAGAGAAGTTCTCGACCCTGGACGCCGCCCTGTCGACTTCGCAGCGGAAGGTGAAGTCGTACCATTGGCCGCGACTGCGAAAGGCCGCCTGGCGGGGTTGCAGCACCGTGCCGCTCGCCCGGGGGAACCTGGGGAGATAGTCCGGTGCACGCGACGGGTTCTCCGCCAGGATCTGAGCCCGCATTTCCGTCATGCACAGCGTGTTTATCCGTGCCGAGCGCGGCACGCCGATCATCGACGCCTGCGCGCTCGGATCGCTCAGGATCTCCCGGGAATAAAGCCGTGCCGCCCGCTTCAGGCTACCGCGTGATCCCGTTTGAGTGCGAGATGGAGTTGCACGCCTGCGCGTCGCCCGCTTTCGTGCCGGCGGTTTCGGCCGCGCTTTCGGCGTGACCAGGATGGCGACCTGATCGGCCGTATCGGATTCGGAATCCGCCGCGTCGGGCGCCGGCTCGGCGTCTGCAACCTCCTGCGGTTCGGCGGCCTCTTGTGCATCGGCTTCAGCTTCGGTCTCTGTTCCGGTCCCAGCCTCGGGGTCTGTTTGCGAGTCGGCTGCTGTTTCGGATTCGGAAGAGTTCGGCTGATCGGGCGCGGTCGCTGTTTCGACGGCCTCCTCTTCTGGGCCTTCGGACCGTTCAATTTCCGTGTTCCCGTTCTCTGCCGTGTCGGTGCCGGGATCCGGTTTTTCCGTTTCGACCTTTTGTGCCTGATCCTGCGCGGCGGTGCCGTCCGGAGCGACCCGGGATCCGCCATCGGTTTCGCCGTACTTGATCACCGGCTGCAGGATCGGAATCGGTTGCGGGGCTGCCTGTGGTTGCGGCTCGGGCTGCGGGGTCTTGATTTCCTGCTCCGGGGCCTCCTGTTTGGCGGCCTCCTGTTCCGGAGGCGGCACCAGGTCGACCAGAACCGGCGTCTGATCCGTCGCGGGCATTTCCCGTTGCGCACGATCCGTCAGCGCCGCCCAGACAACGGTATGCAGAAGCAGCGAGACGACCAGCGCCCCGTTGAAAACCCAATGCCCCCTGGATTGGTCCAAGGGCGTTCCAGATATACCGGCAAAACTGCTCATCGAGGGTAAGACCCGACTGGCTGTCCATCATCGGCACTCCGGCCGATGCGGACACCGAAATTCACTCACGTCTGTCTGTATCGCAGATCGCGGATGCCGGAGGCAATCCGGTTTGCGCTGACAGGCCCTGAACTTTTGTTCATATCACTTCTTGTTGGCCGCGCCGCCGAAAAAAAGCGCGGGCGCCGGATATCCCGCGCCGCGCATCGCAGTCATAATCGGCAAGGCCGTCCGGTTGCATGGATAGACCCTGTTTTGTTCGCATGAACCGGGCTGAGCGGACGGACAACCGGGAAGCAGCAACAGGGTGACATCGACAACGAGACCGAAGGTCAGGCGTCAAACCGCCCCTGTTCCACATTCTTGTTGAGTTTGTCGGCGGCGAAGACCCGGCCGTTCATGACGCCCCAGACGCCGGGTTCGAGCACCTGGGTGGCAATGACGGCACCGCCAAGATTGAACTCGCCGTCCGAGGCATAGAGCGAGAAGGGGCGCATGGCCCCGGTCAGCACGACGACCTTGTCGGGCGTGCGCCCGGACAGGAACCGTGCCGTATCGCCCATCGTGCCGGTGCCGTGGGTCACGATGACCGCGGGTTCCGGCGCGCGCGCTATTGCCTGGGCGATTGCTTCCCGGTCGGCCTGCTCGAAGTAAAGGCTGTCCTTCAGCATCAGCAATTCGACGACCGGAAAATCGCACCGCCCGATCCGCAGCATTTCCGGAATATGAGTCGCGCCGTCGGGCGCGAAGGTCAGCCCTTCGCTCCTGGTATTGTGAACCTTGTCGATCGTGCCGCCGGTGACGACGATCCGCAGATCCCGCATGCAATCCTCCCTTCGAATGCCCCTGCGATTGAAGCATTGCTACGGGATCCCCACAAGTCATTGCCTCCCGGCATCCGGACCGGAGGATGTTCGGGAGAACGGGACGGGAAGCGGCATTGCAGGGACATGGTGCTGTGCGACGACGCCGCTTCAGACAAGGTGCCGCCGCAACACAACACGCTGCGCCGGTGCGAAGCCGAGAGCATCCAGGTACCGGATCAGGCCAACGTCGTTCCAGTCGAGCTCGGTCCTGATTTGGTCGACGCGCAGGGTGGCGAGGTTGGCGTTGAGTTGCGACATCAACGCCTGACCGACGCCGTGACCGCGATAGCCCGGATCCACGCCGATCGTGTCCATCACCGCCTCCGGGCCGGTATGGCCGAACTCGCCATAATCGACGCGTGCCATGATAAATCCGACCGGATGCGCGTCCTGTTCGGCGACCAGCGACACCCTGACCCCGGATTCGCGCAACGCCTCGCGCTGCTTGCGACGGTAATATCCGCTCCGGTCGGCACCCGTGGCCCGCCGGTCGATGGCGACCAGGGCGCCAAGGTCGGCTTCCTTCATGGACCGAATGGGAATGTGGTCGCGCGCCAGGGCGTCGAAATCGTCGCCCTCCGGCGCGGAGAAATCGACCTCCACAGGGTCCTCGTCGTCCGCCGGCGGCGACGGCTGGTCGATCGGTCGGGCCGTGGATCGGGTCAGGACGATCCGGGGCGCCAGTGTAAAGCCGGATCGCCCGAAAAATCCGAGAAGGGCCGGGTTGCTCCAATCGACCTGACTGGTCAGTTCGCCGACGCCCTTGTGCCGTAAAATCTCCTCGACAGCCTCCAGCAGCCGGAGGCCGGCCGACCGGCCCTGGTGGTCGGGTCTGACACCGATAATGTCCAATCCGGCGCGCGCGCCGGGCTTGCCGAATTCGCCGGCCACCAGCCGCGCGAACGCGTAGCCGACAAGTCCGTCCGCCGCGCGCAACCCGACATAGATGAAGTCGCCGGGATCTTCGAGCGCGGCGGCCAGCCGCTTCTCAAAAAAGCCGCGCCGCGACACGCCGCCGAGCGCCTTGTCGATGGCGACGACCGCATCGAGATCGTCGCCGGTGAGGGGTGAAAGTGTCCAGGTCTCAGCCTCAGTCTCGGTTTGCTCGGTCATATCTGTTTCCACGCCCAAGGTCTTTGTTTTCCGTATTTCTTATCTGTTGAGACGATTCCATCTGAACAGGAAAAGCTCTAATGATGCCCGCCATAATTCTCCGACAGTTCCAGATCGGTCTCCGGGTCGAGCAGGTCGTCCAGCATGGGCAGGAGGGCCATTTCCTCCTTCTGGATATGGGCCAGCATGCGTTCGATCAGTTCGCCGGTCTGTGATTTGAATTGCGCCCAGTTCAATTCGGAAAACCCGTCGTGCAAGGCCGATCTGGCAAGAGCGGAAACCGTTTCGCCGATCGGCAGGATGGCGTGGTGTTCGTCGCGAAGGTGCGCACCAATATCCTCGTCGCCCATGTCGGCGAGGCGGGTGAAGAGCTCGTTTTCCTCAAAGGCGAAATGATCGCGGACTTCCTGTTCGATGGCAGTCGCCGCCTTTTCGAGGGTTTTGCGGGTTGCCGGATCCAGAACGTCCGGCGGGGTGCGTCTGGCGCGCGCGAGAAGACCCTCCAGGTCCTCGATCATGGCCAGAGTTTCGCGATGATCCTCGTGCAGCAATTGTGCGGTTCGACGGGAAAACTGCATCTGTCGGTCCTCGCGCGGGTGCGTCGAATTTTTAAAATCTTATTTTAGTACTATAATGCGTATTTAAAAATGCACAAGTGAATTCTGGTCGCTGCGCCGCCAGTGGGCGCATGGGTGGGTTTGTCATCGTGCCAATAATCGGAACCGCTTTAATTTGGCTGCATCACAAATTCAGGACCTTGTCGACTTACCAGCACATGACAAAAAGGATTTGAACCAAACTGTTTGACATTTTGAGTGTCCACATCGGGAACACCCGATGTGGATGCGAAGCGGAGCCTCGAAGGACGATCCAGTGTCCGCCATCGGTCCTTCGAGGCTCCGCTTCGCTCCGCACCTCAGGATGAGGTTGGGGAAAACGAAAATCGTTGGGTTCCGGGATCTTTTCGGCAGCTTACGGGCAATAAAAATGGTTGGTGAAATTGTTTTATGACGCAGTCAAACTAAATCGGCGCCCGTTTCAGTCTGACAACGATGAGGAACGCAAATGCGGCAAAGCTGAGCGCGCCTGCAAGGCCTGCTGCGGCGCCAAGACACGTCAGCAGGGCCCACTCCGTTACGATCCCGGCCGAACACAATAAAACGGCGGCGAAATGACAGGCGGCGTGAAGCCTGAGGGGCAGGTCGGCCGTCAGGTCCGACAGGAGGGCCGGTTTGCCACCGGCGCCGGCGGCATGCATTGAGGCCAGAAACGGCATGATGCGCTGCAGGATGCCGGTCAGAAATGTCAGCAGCCAGCCGACAAGCAACAGGAAACCGAACAGGGTCGCGCCATTCGGAACCGGTGCGCCAAGCGCCAGCGCGAGGCCGAGTGCAAGACACAGGACCAGCATGGCCCAGGAGAGTTTGATCATGAGGAACGACAGCCCCAGACGCTTGCGCATGCCGGTGCGCAGGGCCATGCGCATCAGCCACAGATAGGCGGTGGCGGCGCCCAGTCCGACAAGGAACGCGACGGCGAGCGCGACCGGGCTGGCGATCCACGTGGCGATTGCGCCGAGTGCGCAGGCCGCCGAAGCCAGCCAGAACTGGCTCCAGCCGAGCGGCGCCGGCAGCACCCGCGAAAGGGCGAACATGGGGACCAGAACGTGGCTGAATCCGAGGACAAGCAGACCCATGAACCCGAAGCCGGCGAGCACGAGATGAGTCAGCGCGGCGGCCTGGTGGTCGGCCAGGAAACCGGTGGTGAAGTCGGCGGCAAGCGCCAGACCAAGTGCCGAGAAGCCGGCAAGCGCCAGAAGTGCGGCCCAACCGTGGGCGGCGACAACGGGCATGTCGCCGGCGCGGCGCAGATTGTCGCCGACCACCAGTGCAAATCCGGCGAGACCGGCGGTTACCGCCAGGCCCCCCGCCAGCATGGCCGGCTCCGCGCCGACACCCCCGCCTAGGCTTGCCATGCCATGGGTGAGGGCGAGGGTGCCGGGTGCCAGAAGCCAGAAACAGGCCCGTGTCGGTCCGCGCGCCAGCGGCCGGCGCGTCGCCACCGGCAGAAGCTGGAATGCGGCCCCCATGGCCGTCATGACCAGAACACCGAGCGTCAGCAAATGGATTGCCGCCAGCACCATTCCCGGGCCACCCGTGAACCCGGCAAGCCGGTCGGCCGCGATCAACAGGGCGCCCCATGCGAGGATGTGAAAAAATGCGGCGGCGGAAAAATACCGAAACGGGATCGAGGCCGGAAGCAACCGGCTCTTGGCACCGCCGAGGAAGGTCGCCGCAAGCATTACCGGCCCCTTGTCAACACCAGTCGGACCTCGCCGGCCTCTCCTGGAACGCGCTGGTGGCTCCAGCCGCGTTCCGCCAGTTCCGGATAGAGGAAGATCGGGTCGCGGTCGTGGTGGACGATGACCCTGTCGCCGGCGATATCGCGCTCCAGAAGCGACAGAATGGCGACCATCGGTTCCGGGGGTGGCAGGCCGCGTACGTCTATGTGACTGCCGTCATCGTCGGCCCATTCTCTGGTGTCAGGATTGGTCATGGAGGAGCAACTTTCTCCCCGGCATTGTTGACGTCGAGCGCTGCGGTGACACGAATGGCCAGACGCCGGGCAAGCGCCGAGATCGCCAGCCGGCGATAATGGGAGGCTGTCGTTGTCGTGCGTTGCGGCGAAACCTGTTGTTGAACCAGTTTTTCCAGACGCGTGAAGTCGGCCTCGCGGTCACTGTCGACGGCGATTGGCGTGATGCCCTCGATCAGGAAGGGGCGGGAATTGGTGCCGGTCAGGGCGGCAGTGAGGTGCATCGCGCCATCCGCCGTCTTGCGGCAGGCGACGGCGATTCCGGCGAGCGGAAAATCGATGGCCCCGCGCACCCGTACCTTGGCGTAGCCGGACGCGACGCGACCGGCGTCAATTATCGGCGGCACGTGAACGGCGACGATGAACTCCCCGGGTCGAAGCGTGAGACAGTCGGCGCCGTCCTCGACATAGAGATCGGCGAGATCGATGCGCCTGCGTCCCGCGGGGCCGGCAAGGTCGACGGTTGCACCGTGCACCATAAGGGCCGGCGCCAGATCGCCGCTGAAGGCGGCCCGGCAACGCTTGCCTTTTGGCGCGACGTGGCAGGTGTCGCCCTGATATTTGAGGCAGAATCCGTTGGCCTTTCGCCACCAATGGCTCTGGTTGTAATAGAGGCAGCGTGTGTCGAGACAGAGATTGCCGCCGACGGTGGCCGCGGCCCGGTGGCCGGGACCGGCAATGACGTCGCAGGCCTGCGAAATGGCGGGATAGTGGCCGCGTATCCGCGTGTTCTCGCAGAGAATGCGCAAGGTGACGCCGGCACCGATCGAAAGACCGCCGCGACCGAGCACGACGCGGCTGAGGTCGGAAATGCCGGACAGATCGATGAGAGTGTCCGTATCGACCAGCCCGCGGCGCATGTTGACGATCAGGTCGGTGCCGCCGGCAAGGAAACGGCTGGACGGCCGGGCCTCGGCCATTGCCACGGCCTGATCCACCGTTTCCGGCCGCGACAGGGTGAAGTCGGGCATCGGTTCGCTCATGAGGCCTCCCTGCGGATTGCCGCCTGTCGCTGTTTGCGGCGCTGGACAACCAGGCCTTCCATGATCCGGTCCGGTGTCAGCGGCAGGGCGTTGACGTCGAGACCGATTGCATCGGCAATTGCGTTGGCGAGCGCCGGGGGAAAGCCGGAAAGAGCGCCTTCGCCGGCTTCCTTGGCTCCGAACGGTCCGAGCGGGTCGATGCTCTCGACGATATGGACGTCGATATCCGGAGATTCGACGATTGTCGGCATGCGATAGTCGAGCAGGCTGGCATGCTCGGGAAGACCCTTGGTATAGCTGGTCTCTTCGCTGAGGGCCTGGCCCATTCCCATCCAGACGGAGCCCTCGATCTGGCCTTCCACGGCCAGCGGATTGATGGCGTAACCGCAATCGAGTGCGGCCCAGACCTTTTCCACGCTGACCTGACCGGTATCGGTGTCGACCGAGACTTCGACAACCTGGGCGGCATAGCTGAAGCCCATGGTGGAGCCGACCGCGCCGCCGCGATGCCGGCCACCCTGGGCTTCGGGCGGACAGGTGAAGGTGCCCTTGACGTTGATGGTCCCGTCTTCGGCTAGGGCGGCGGTGGCGACTTCGGCGAACGACAGGGCCGATTGTCCGCTGCCGCGTACGGAAAAAGTCTCCGCCGCGCAGTCGATGTCATCGGGGTCGGCGTCGAGCTTGCGGGCAGCAGCGGCAATGAGGACATCGCGCAGCCGCTTTGCCGCCTCGATGGCCGCGTTCCCGACCATGAAGGTGACGCGCGACGAATAGGATCCGTTGTCCTTCGGCGTGATGGCGCTGTCATTGGCGACCACGCGGATCCGCGAGAGATCGACGCCCAGGGTTTCCGCGGCCGCCAGCGCCACCATGGTGGTCGAGCCCTGGCCGATATCGGAGGCGCCGGTGAATGCGGTTACACCGCCGTCGAAATCGAGTTTCAGGCTGACGACGGCGTGCGGTTCGCCGGTCCAGTGCACCGGTTTCGCCGCGCCGCTGACATAGTGCGAACAGGCCATGCCGAGGCCGCGGCCCGGCGGCAGCGTCGCCTTTCGTTCCTGCCAGCCGCTGGCGGCTTCGACCTTGTCGAGGCACTCGGCAAGACCATAGCTGTTGACCATGAGGTCATTGGGCGTGCGCGTCGGCGCGCTCAACAGGTTGCGACGCCGCACCGCAAACGGGTCGAGCCCGAGCTGGCGGGCCATGCGGTCGAGCAGGCACTCGAAAGCGTGGCGGACATTCACCGTGCCGTGGCCGCGCATGGCGCCGCAGGGCGGCAGATTGGCGTAGACACGGTAGCCGTCATATTTGACGGCCGGTATATCGTAGAGGCCATGCAGCAGCGCGCCGGCATAGAGGATGGTCACCAGACCATATCCGGCATAGGCGCCGCCGCGTTGCGTGACCTGGCATTCGACCGCGGTCAGACGACCGTCGCGGGTCAGGCCGATCTTCATATCGACGGCGGTGTCGGGGCGGCCGCGATGGGTGAGGAGGGTCTCTTCGCGGGTCAGGCGAACCATCACCCTGCCGTTCGCGGCACGTGCCAGAAGGGCCGCGATCAGTTCGAAATTCAGGGTTTCGGTTCGGGCGCCGAAGCCTCCGCCGACGAACGGCTTGATGACCCGGATGCGGGATGTGTCCATATCCAGGCAGCGGGCCAGCATCAGGTGCACGTAAAAGGGAACCTGGGATACGGACTGCAGGGTCAGGCGGTCGCGTTCGGCGTCGTAGGCCGCCAGCGCGGCATGCGGTTCCATCTGGGCGTGATTGACCTCGGCGCATGCGAACCGCTCCGACGAGACCAGGTCGGCGTTGGCAAATCCTGTTTCGACGTCACCGAACTCATGATGGACCTCGCGTTCCAGGTTTCCAGGTTTGTCGTCATGCAGAAGTGCTGCGCCCGGTGTTCGGGCGTCCGCGGCATTGTAAACGGCCGGCAGATCGCGAATATCGACCTGAACAAGATCCAGCGCGTGCTCCGCGATACGCGCGTCGCTTGCGGCGATTGCGGCGATCGGTTCGCCGCGATACCGCACCTTGTCCCGCGCGAGCGGGTATTCGTTCATGGCGATGGGGATGACACCAAAGGTATGCGGACAATCCGCACCGGTGACGACAGCCCGTACGCCGGGCAGGGCAAGCGCTTTTGAAACATCGATGCGGACGATCTCGCCGTGGCTTACGGGACTGCGCAGGATCCGGCCAACCAGAGCGTCGGCGCACTCCAGATCAGACGTGTAGAGGGCCTTGCCGGTGACTTTTTCGATACCGTCGATCAGCGGCACCGGTTGACCGATGCAGGACGGTTTGGCCCTCGCAGTCATGACGGCGCCCCGGCGGCGGCACGAACGGAAGCGATGATTTTCACGTATCCGGTACAGCGGCACAGATTGCCGCCAAGGGCTGTGCGGATTTCGCGTTCATCAGGATCCGGCGAGCGGCGCAGAAGGCCTTCCGCGGCCATGATCATTCCGGGTGTACAATAACCGCACTGGGTGCCGAGCTTTTCATGAAAGGTGCGTTGCAATACCGAAAGCCTGCCATCGTCAGCCTGGCCCTCTATGGTTTCGATTTCGCGGTTGCAGCAGCTGGCCGTCAGGGTAATGCAGGACGGTCTCGGGATATTGTCGACAAGCACCGTACATGCGCCGCATTCGCCTCCGTCACAGCCCTTTTTTGCCCCTGTCAGGCGTTTCACGTCGCGCAGATAATCGATCAGCAGGACATTGTCGGCGACCGCGTCCTCATGTTTGACGCCGTTAATCCAGAGGCTGACGAGCCGTTTCATGGAATGGCCCTTTCTTTTAAATAACTATTCAGGTACGATTATACTAATTTTAACGAAAGAGGGAACCGGTTATTTGCAAGGCGCGACCATGTTCGTTGATTCCAGGGAGGCAAACCCGGGGAGAAGAAGCTCCTGTGGGGTCTTCACCGGACATCGGATGTTGCATGTAGGTTCCCCCGTGTCTTAGATAAAGTCTGTATGCGCCCGCGGATTCGCGCCGGCGTAACAATCGGCGCATCAGACCCGTGAAACGGAGAATGCCGGTATGAATACAGGTTCATTGCCCGTCGCCGAGACGCTCGGCGACAACGTCAAGATCCGGGCGGCCGTGGAAGCCGATCTCAATCTGGTGGTCAATCTTGATGAACGTGTAACCGACATCAGCAAAGCCGATTATTGGCGCGATGTTTATGAACGCTATTCCACACGGCGAACCAGGCAGCGGTTTTTTCTTGTCGCCGAACCGGCTGAAAATGGAGGAAGTCGGCCACTCCTGGGCTACATCGTCGGCGCGGTCAGGGATTGGGAATTCGGTTCCGAACCGTGCGGGTGGGTGTTTGCCTTTGCCGTTGATCCGGAAACGCGACTGCAGGGTGTCGGCGAACAATTGTTCGAGGCGATTACGGCAAAGTTCAAGGATGTCGGTATCCGGATGATGCGCACAATTGTTCCGCGCGACAATCAATTGCATATGGCTTTTTTTCGCAGCGAGGGTATGACAGCCGGGCCCTTTATCCAACTACAGAAAGAAATTGACTGACATGACCAGGCGACCCATCGGGTGCAAATCGTGAGACTGCAGGTCTCAAGCCGCCTTGCGATCTTTGCCCTGATCGAGCTGGCCGCCGATCCCGAGCGGCAGGTCTCGGTCGCCGAGATCGGCGAGAAGTACGGTGTCTCCACACATCATCTGGCCAAGGTGATGCACACGTTGGGCCGGGCCGGGCTTGTCCGTTCCATCCGGGGCGTCGGCGGGGGACACAGTTTTGTCGGCAATGCAAGGCGCACGACCTTGCTTGATGTGATCATGCTTTTTGAAGACGTCTCGCCCGGCAATGACGAACTCGATTCCCGATCCGATGCGACGCCGGCCGGCCAGGAATTGCGCCAGGTCCTGAACGAGGTCGACGACATTGCCCGCGCAACCCTGGGCGCGATAACGATATCGACCATGCTGAAACAGATCGAACGACGCCCGGCCACTCCCTCCGAGCACATAACAACGGACGAGCAGCAGCCGGCATGAACCGGCGTGTCTGCCGGGTGAAACATCCTGTCCGGATCACACGCTGCCCGGTCACTCAGTCCCGGCTCGCGCTGGAATGACCGCGGTCGCTTCCAGTTCGATCTTCGCGGGGTGGTCCAACAGGTCCGATACGAAGATCATGCTCATGGCCGGAAAGTGTTTGCCCATCAATTCCCGCCAGATCCCTCCGAGCCGCGGACGGGCTGCGAGATATTGCGGTTTGTCGCAGCAATAGGCGGTCATGCGACAGATGTGGCCGGGATCGCCGCCACCCTGCGACAGGACGCTCAACAGATTTTTCAGCGCCTGCTCGAACTGCGGAACCAGATCTTCGCTTTCAAAGACCTGATTGCGGTTCCATCCGACCTGGCCGGCGATGAAGACGATTTGACCCGGCGCAACCATAATGCCGTTTGAATATCCGATTGGCGGGGCCCAGTCGGGCGGGTGGAGAATTTGCACGGCGGTTTTCCTGTCCACGAATTCACAAGATTCCGATTGAATCATATTAATAATCGTATTAACGTACGACAATACCAGTTAACAATCAAGCTTTCCCCGATTGTGTGCGGGACGCACCGGAGAACGGGACCCTCGTCAGACCCTGCAGCGGGCACAATTGGCGGAAATGGACGGATACGCCATGGACGTTCCACGTCAGTACAATGCAGTGAGGGATTTCGTCGACGCAGCGGTCGATCGGGGGCAGGGGGCGAAGGTTGCCTTTGTCGATCCGCAACGCAACCTGTCTTACGACGAATTGCAGCGCGGAACCTGCAAGGTGGCGAACATCCTCACTGGCCTCGGGATCCGGCGTGAGGGCCGCATCGCCATGCTGATGCTGGACACTGTCGATTTTCCGACGGTCTTCTGGGGCGCCTTGCGGGCCGGGATTGTCCCGGTTTGCCTCAACACCCTGCTCACGACACGGCAATATCAGTACATGCTTTCAGACAGCCGGGTCGAAGCCCTGTTTGTCTCTGCTGAACTCTTGCCCGCGGTCGAGCCGATATTGGATTCGCTTTGTTTCCTGAACCATGTCGTGGTCATTGGTGGTGCGGTCGGCGGCTACGAAGTGTTTGAAGATCTTTTTTCCGTTGCCGACGCCGACTTCGCAACGGCCGACACCTGCCGCGACGAAACGGCTTTCTGGCTGTATTCGTCGGGATCGACGGGCGACCCAAAAGGCGTGAGGCACGTTCACTCCAGCCCGGGATATGTGGCCAGTCATTACGGCACCGGCGTTTTGGGTATCAGCCGGGACGATGTTTGTTTTTCCGCCGCGAAACTGTTTTTCGCCTATGGTCTGGGAGCCGGCATGGCCGTGCCGATGTCCGCCGGTGCCACGACGATCCTGTTGCCGGATCGGCCGACGCCACAATCCGTCCTCGACATTCTGCAGCGGCACCAGCCGACGATCTTTTTCGGAGTTCCGACCCTTTATGCCGCAATGCTTGCGGAGTCTGAATGCGCGCCGCAAAACAGTTCTGCAAGATTGCGCCTCTGCGTGTCCGCCGGTGAAGCGCTGCCGGAAGATGTCGGCAAGACCTGGAAACAGCGCATGGGCGTGGATATTCTCGATGGCATCGGGTCGACGGAGATGCTGCACGTGTTTCTGTCCAACAGGCCGGGCAGCATTCGCTACGGGACATCGGGCCAGGCCTTTGACGGTTACACTTTGCGCCTGGTCGACGACAATGACGACGACGTGGGCGTTGATGAAATCGGCGAGCTTCTTGTGTGCGGCGGATCGGCGGCGGATGGCTACTGGAACCAGCGCGAAAAATCCCGCGCGACGTTTGAAGGGCGCTGGACGCGCACGGGAGACAAATATTTCCGGGACAGAGACGGCTATTATCACTATTGCGGCCGCACGGACGATATGTTCAAGGTGAGCGGGCGCTGGGTTTCGCCGTTCGAGGTGGAGCAGGCGCTGGTTTCCCACCCCGCGGTTCTTGAAGCGGCTGTCGTCGCGAAAGAGGATTCGGAAGGGTTGGTGAAGCCGAAGGCTTTCGTTGTCTTGAATGCCGATGTCGACAAGGAGGGGCTGTTCGACCCCCTGAAGGCGCACGTGAAATCGTCAGTGGGTGCCTGGAAATATCCGCGGTGGATCGAATTCGTCAGCGGGCTTCCCAAAACCGCGACCGGGAAAATCCAGCGATACAAACTGCGCGACACCATGAATTGATTTCACGCGACACAATTACGAACCCGATGGAGGGCGATATCGTTCCGCCATCAAAGTGCCTCCGAGTCAACCTGAACGGCTCCAAAACTGAAGAGACTTCGACGGTTCTTAAGGCGGTGAAGGATCAGGAAAAGGCGCGCCGGGTGATTTGAACTCACCCGACGCGCCCTGATTTGTTGCACCATTCGTCAATCCGCACCGCGATCCGGAGCGGTTCGGTGTACCTTTCGCGTCAGGCCGCCGCGACGTCGGCGAGGAATCGATCGACGGCGCCTTTCAGGGACTGGGACCGCTCTGCGGTTTTCGACGCGGAAGCCTGCATGTCATCGACGGCTTGCTGTGTCTCAACGACCGCGGACGTGACATCACCGACATTGTCGGTGACATCGGCTGTGCCGGTCGCCGCTTGTTGTGCGTTGCGGCTGATTTCCTTGGTCGCTGCGTCCTGCTCTTCGACGGCAGAGGCGATGTTGGTGGTGTAGGAGTTGACTTCCTGCATTGTCGAGGCGATCTCGCCAATCGCCGATGCCGCTTCATTTGTCGACGATTGAATGCCGTTGATCTGCGTTCCGATTTCATCCGTGGCTTTTGCCGTCTGCTCGGCAAGTTGCTTGACTTCGGATGCGACAACGGCAAACCCGCGTCCTGCTTCCCCGGCACGCGCGGCCTCGATGGTTGCGTTCAGTGCCAGCAGGTTGGTCTGTTCTGCGATATCGGAAATCAGATTGACAACGTCGCCGATCTTCTGCGCGGCTTCGGCAAGGCTTGCCACCTGCTGGTTGGTGGATTGCGCGGAGTTGGTTGCCGTCTCGACAATCTCCATTGTCCGGTTGACCTGCTGCGCAATTTCCTGAATCGAGGCTCCGAGTTCCTCCGACGCGGCGGCAACCGTCTGCACGTTGTTGGACGCGTTCGCCGATGCGTTTGAAGCATTGTTCGCGCGCTCCGATGTGCGGTCGGCGAGCGACGACAGGTTTGACGCGGTACCCTGCATCTGGTCCATGTTGGCGGCGACTTCGGCGAGCAGGCTTTCGGCTTCCACCCGGAATTCGGCGACAAATTTGTCGACCTGCTGCTGGCGCTCGACGCGTCCGGCATTGTCGCGTTGCGATTGTTCCTCCAGGCGGCGACGTTCGGTTGCACCGTCCTTGAACACCTGAACAGCCTTCGCCATATCGCCGACTTCGTCCTGATAATCCGTCGCCGGGACCGGCGTGTCGAGATTGCCTTCGGCAAGTTCCTTCATCGCGACCGTCATGGATTGAACCGGGCGGGTGATCGAACGCGCGATGATGAATGCCGCGGCGACCGCGAGAAGCAAGCTGATTGCGGCCAGTATTTCCTGGGTAAAGAGGTTATTTTCCACATCGGCGACGGCTTGCGGCCCGAGAGTATCCTGTTCGGCCTTGACGCTCAGCTTAACCTCTTCGACGGTTCCGGCAATCTGAGGTCCGAGAGCATCGAGTGTATCGGTAATGATTGCATTGCGCGATGTGATATGTTCGACGACGGCATTGAACGCGGTGCGGTAGATTTCGAGCCCTTCCGTGGCGGATGTTGTTGCCTGACGGCGCTCGGGATTTTGCAACTCGCCCATGAGCGATTTCATATCTTTTGCCGTGGCTGCAAATTCCTGGCGCGCCCGATCTGCGGAAGCCTTGTCGTTGACAATCAGGAACTTTTGGACATAAAGCCGGGCCAACAGGAATTTTTCCTGTACCCTGCCGGCCCAATAAGTCGCGACCGGATCGCCGTCCTTAAAGGCGCTTTCGGCGACTTTGGTGATTTCCTTGCGAATGGCAGGTCCATGCGTGTCGAGAGTTTTGACGTCCTTGTTGCGCTCTGCCTGAAGCTTGATGACCTCGTCGAAACCTGTTCCGTAGGAGGCCAGGGCCGTTCCAATGGATCTGATGCCTTCCGCGCGTTCCGGGTTCCGGATCTCGACCTCGGCTTCCTTTTGGAAGACTTCCGCTTTTGCCAACCGTTCCTTGACCAGATCAATGGCATTCTGGTCGCCCTTCTTGATGAAATCCTTCACGCCAAGACGCGTCATCAACACGTTTGCTTGCAATCTTCCAACCAGATTCGTGTCACGGGCAAGCCCGCGGTAATTGGTAAACGTCGATTTTGTATCGCTAAGTCCGATATAGGATGTCGTTGCGCTGATAGCCAGCAGGAGTATTATTACTCCAAATCCTATGTAAATCTTCGAGCCGATTCGAATTTTACTTAGAAGTAGTTCCATGTTTCATTCCTTGGCATGAATGCCTGCGGTTGGTTGATGATTTATTTGTTTTTCTGGAGAGTATTGTATTGTTTTTCTGGTAAAAGAACGTTTAATGTAAAATATATAATTCATACGAACTAACACGTACGAAGAAGGCTACGGTTTACTTTAGTTGTTGGTGAGTTTGTGGATATGTGATAATTTTTCTCTTAAAAATTGAATGACCCTTTGTCGAAAAATCTTTTCGATGCCTGTAAAATGTTTCAATGATTTTGTGTGGCGATCGCGTCTGATGTCGATATTGGCAGATTTTGGCAAGAGCGTTCGTTCAAACGGTTCAACCCGGCAAACAGAAGTCCGGACCGGGTTTCAATCCATTTCAGATAACGGAACCGCGACATAGATTGAGATATTGACCTGTTCACCGGCGTCGAAACAGTCCAGACGGATGTAAGCCGCAAGGCGGTCCGGCAGAGGCGCAAAGTACAGTTTGTCAGCCTGGCAATTCTCACGCCTTGGAAATTTGGCTTTGAGCAATGGATCATAACCGCCCTGATAGGCAGGGAGCACGCGCCGTACCGTAGCCAGGCTCGCGCCCAATTGCTCGGCAAGTGCCTGGCGGCCGATTTCATAATCCGGTTTGTTCGTCCAGCGGCCGATGGAATGGGATTTTTCGGTGCTCCATTGCTGGAGCAGGGCGTCCGCCGGGCTTTGCGCGGCGGTGTCGGTGAGGGGGCGGCCGCGATGGGCGGCGAGGATGTCGAACGGATTGACCCTGCTCTGAAGCGCGTGATCCTCGACCTGCTCAGGCACGCGGGACGTGAACGGGTCGCCGGTCGCCATGATGCGCCGGACCGGCCAGGCATTTTCCTCACGACCTGTTTCGAAGGACTTGGCGACGAGCAGAATGTCGGTCAGTGTCGTGCCGTGCGTTTCAAGGTTATCGCGTACCGAGCGCAGCAGAAAAAGGTGGGACTTGCTGACGCCGAACAGGCTGTCTTCAACGGTGATTGCGCGTGGCGGAGTTGCTCCCACCGATCCCGGTGCCGCCCAGGCGGCCAGGAGGATGATGACAATGAGAGCCGTTCCTTTGCGGAGCATTACCGGGGGCCCTCGCATGTGTTGCTCCGCCAGAAAACCGTGTCGAAGGCGCGGGGGTTGATCAGCCGCACGAGCACCCAGAAAACCAGGCTGAAACCGATGCCGAATCCTCCGGTAAACAGGGCCATGCCAAACCTTTGAACGAACGTTAACGGCAGCAACAGGACAATGAGGAAAGTGACGGAAAATCCGATGACGGCTCCGGCGATGGCTGTCGGTGCAAAACCGATCCTTCCGGTCCGCAACCCGGCGCTCACAATCGGAATTGCAACGATAAAATAGAACCAGGATCCGACAATCGAGAATACCAGCAGTACACAAACCTGACTGATGATGGGGAAGGGACCATCGAGCGCCAGGCTGACCTGAAACAGGATTCTAAACGCGGCGACGCAGGCGAAGGCGAGTGCCGGGAGGCCGACGATTGTCACGAGCGCCGCTGAGATCAGTTGCGCTTCCGTGATAAGGGCGGCGTTTTTCGGATCGACACGCCACACTGGCCAACTCATTGTCCTGGGCCTTGTCGCGACGCCTCAGACGTCGCCAGCGTCATGTGTCCGACAGCGATCATTGCACCAGGGAACCGGGGACACTGTGTCCGGATGAACGGTGTGAAACAAGCGATGGCCATCCCGGCCTCCCAACACTGATCCGGGAAATGCCCGGCGACGCACCTCATCTGGGGCGGGGACGTTTCAACCTGATGTCGGAAAGCGTATCAATTGTATCGGTGCTTGCCATGCAAGAGCGCCGCCAGCGCAGGGCCACCGGCGAACAAGATTGCACCATTCGGCAATAGCGCGCGACGCGCGCTATCGGTGACGTGAAATTCAGCTGTTGTTGCCGCGCGCGGTTGCGGTGCGCTGCAGGGCCTTGGTCAGCAGCGCGTCACGGCCGTAAACATCGTCGTAATAGCCGATTGTGTTCTCAAGCGTCGGCCAGGCGGTGAAATAGCTTGAATAGACGGCAATATTGCCGGCGACACGTTCGCTTTCGTTCTCGCCATGGGAGATGCGGGAGGAAATGTAGTCGGTGCTCTTTCCAAGCACGGCCGCTGCCATTTTATCCGGGTATTGCAGGCGGATACAGCCATGGCTGTAGGCTCTGCGGTCGCGCTTGAACAGGCTCTTGGCTGGCGTGTCGTGCATGTAGATCGCGTGTTTGTTGGGAAACAGGATCTTCAGCGAGCCAAGGGCATTCTTTCTGCCGGGCGGTTGGCGGACGTTGATCAGGGACTGTTTTGTGGCTACGGAATACCAGTCGACCGAAGCGGACGAGACGCGTTCACCCTTCAGTGTCGTGACCTCGTAACCGGCATTGTCGAGATAATAGGGGTCGTTCTGCAGTTTCGGCATCATCTCGTTGACGATGATCGACAACGGGACACCCCAATACGGATTGAACTCGACGGTTTCGATCTCGTCGTAGAAGAAGTTCGTCTGGTTCGATTTCTTGCCGACAACGACACGCATGGATAGCGGATCGCGCTCGGGGCCGAAATAGGTCGCGTTGTAAGCCGGCTGGTTGATGAAGACGTGACGCTCGCCGAATTGCCGCGGCAGCCAGCGCAACCGCTCCATTGCAAGCACGACCTTATCGATCTTGTCCGCTTTGGTAACGCCGGTCAGGGCGCGTATCGTGTTTTGTCCGACCACGCCATCGGCGGTCAATTTGCTGTCGCGCTGGAAATCTTTCACCAGCGCAACCAGTTCGGGCGTGTAGACTTCGGATCCGTCATAGGCGCTCAGTGTTTCCGCGTGCGCGGTCTTCAGGGTTTCGGACCCGCGCAACCGGATCGCCGCGACAATGTTCGCAAGTTCGGAATGGCTCTTGCCGGGTTTGATCAGCGTTTTGGCTGCGATGACGATGGGGGTTTCTTCCTCGCTTTCATGCAGCGCGGCCAGGGCGTTCTTGAGTTTTTCAAAATGAGCATTGTCCGGATGCCGGCCTTCGAGCGCTGTGGCTACGTCATCGACGGAGGAAAGCTCGGCAAGTGCGGCGGCGAGGTCGACCTTGTGACGGGGAAGATCATGGTAACCGGAAATCCGGTTCGGATCGATCCGGCCGCGCGTGGCGTCCAGGATATAGGTCAGTACCTTGTCGGACAATTCCATCTCGAATTGCATCAGGCTGCGCTGTTGCGAGGGATCGTCCGGCAGGCCGCCGGTCTCAATCAAACCGGATTGATCCACGGGCAGGGCGGATGTCGCTGGGACGGTCTTCTGGTTTGACACCGTGTCCGAGGCTGGTGCGGTCGAGGCAATTGTTGACCTGCCCGGTGTGAGCGAGGCGTCGGAACTGTTGGCCGCGGCTGGTGTCGGGCCCTGTGTGTCTTGGCTGATCCTGTCTTGTTCCGGGCCGTTCGCGTTGTCGACGATAGCCGGGGCGACAGCAGGAAATCCCGCTCCGAGCGTGTCTGCATCGCTTTTGCCGGTTGATTGTGCGTTTAAACCCGCCGTAGACGGAATTGCGTCCGTTTGCTTCATGTCCGGTGGCAGGTTGACGCGATAATCTTCGACATCAAGGCCAAACTTGTCCGCGTTGGCAAGAACTTCCAGGGCTGCAAAGGCTTTTGCATTGACCTTGCCGCCCGTGATCCAGATGAAATCGGGATTGGCCGCATAATGGGTCTGCAAGGCGCTGCCAACGTCCTTCATCGTCCGCAGTGACAGTGTCGAAAGATGGGCCCGCGCCTGCATGAACGGGGACAGAGTGTTACTCTGCACAACCAGCCCGCCCTGGTCGGATGCGTGCGGAGCCGACAAGTCCGCTGACGTCGTGTCGGTTTGCTTCGGGTCAGCGCTCGCGACCTGGATGGCCGCAAGTTTGGCAAGGGAAATGCTTGTCAGCAAATCCGGCTTGTAAGTGAACACTTTCGGGGCACTGACCCGGAGTTTTTTCGCCGGCTGCGTTTGCTGCCGGTTGACCTGCAACCGCAACCGCTTCTGGCGGTCGCGCCGGGACTGTTTTTTGAACAGTTTCTGAAAGAAGGTCTTGCGAACCTGCTTGTAATCGTCGGCGCGCGCCGGGCCGCCGGCGCTCAGCGTCATCGTTCCGGCCATCGCCAATACGATCGCAGCAGCGCCCGTCTGCATCTTGAATGTCATTTGCTGTTCCCGTCCGTCCGCGCGGTCATCGTCAAACCGAGTGCGTTTGGAGAATCATGTAAGCGTTAATAGGCAAATGTTCAATTAACAGTGCCGTCACTTGTGGACATTCATGCAGGCGGCACCGGTTGGCCGGACCATTGTCCTCCTGCATACGCCGTATGCGGAGGGCGCGGGATTGCCCTGTTCGGGTCGGCCTTCGGCCGTTCCCTGGGCGCTCAGCGGCGACAAATCCATTGCCGCAATATGTTACCGCGTGCACGGATTCAGCCTATCGCTTGCCGACCACCGTCAGGGCCGCTTCGCGATAGCGTGCAATGCTTGCGTCGACGGTGTCGGGATCCGGCGAAGTAAAATCGTTCGAGGCGACTGTGAACGTTACAAATCCGCCATCCGGCCTGGGCACAACATAGAACTGGATGACCGTATGCTCGCTCGCTTCTTTGCAGGTTGCAAATCCGCGAAAGACGATCCTGTCGTCGCGCAGTTCCCTGGTCCGCCCGGAAGCGAATTTGCCTTTGCAGGAAGCGGATTCGCTGCTGGCCAGGGCTGCGGCGATATCGGTTCCCCCTATGCCGGGCTCGGGAATAACGATCCTGACCGCGCCGGCCGCGTCCTCAGCCGTCCATACGGCGCCCATTCTGCGCTCCTTTGTGGTGAGTTCGGTTTGATGCAGGAAACGCGGATTCCTGAATTGGCCCATAAGAACGAAATTGGTGGCAAGGTTGATCGCCTCAAGGTCATGCACGCTTGACGCCTGTGCGCGACCAGGCGCACCCGTTTGTGGTGACCCGGCATTTTGGGCGCCGGCATCCGGCGTGACCGCCGTCGGATCGGTCGTCGGGCGAACCTTGAGAAGATTGTCGTGGACGCATTGCGACAAGGCCGGCAGCAGTTCGGACGTGCGAACGAGTTCGAACGTGTAGGTTCCGCCGATAATTTGCGCCTGCAGGGTGTAGGCCCGCCTGAACCGGTCGATGATTTTTTCCTGTTTCGGCATATCGATCACGAGAAAATCCGGGTCGGCGACCTTCGCGACGACGGGCGTTCTGGTCGCGCCGTCGAAAAACAGTTCAACCGGAACGGTTTCTCCTGCCCGGAAACGCCAATCCTTGTTGATGAAGCCGATCCGCCATTGATATCTGTGGTTTATCGAAACAGCGAGGGACATGCCGTTTTTATAGGTGCCGGAGGCGCTGCAATTGTCGAACCTGCCGGTGGCGTCATCGGTGTAAGCCGCGGCGTGCCAGTCTCCGACCAAAAACTCCTGATAAGGCCCTCCGGCGAGCGTCGCCGTTGAATACAGACCCAGAATGCCAGCAACGAGAAGCGAAAATTTGGTCATGATGTTTCAACTCCGGCTTTCATTTCGCCGACTTGCGGCGTGCATGTTTGAGAACATATCGGAAACGATAATTAGCGTATAGGTTTTTGTCAACAAAAATACACGTATTGGTATTATCTTGAGGCGCCGTGTTGTGAAACGCGGCGATTTGTGGTGCGGCCAGTGCGGGCTTTCCAGCAATTCCTGTGCGTCCGTGTCCCGCCGCACCCGCCGGTTCACGCTTTGTTAGTGGCGCTTCGCTATTCTCCGTCGGATAGGGGACAGGGCTCGATTGGGTTCGGCATCGATACATACTGTACCGGCCGCGCATTCGTCCTTTCCAGATTGATTGAGCGTGTTGCGGACCCGCCGTCCGGAACCGGTAACCGATGGAACGAAACCGTGAGCGAACATTCCAGCAATCCTGATCGCGCATTTCCACGCCGGCGGGTGATCAAGGGCGGTACCATCGCGTTCAACCTGCGTCGTTTGACCTACCCCTGCGTCGTGCGAGATCTGTCCGTCGCCGGAGCGCGCCTGCAGGTCGATTGCGCGGACAGCATCGCCAACACATTCGACCTCCTGATAGAGCTGGATGGATTCGAGTCGGAGTGCGAAATCGTCTGGCGCGAAGGCAATCAGGTGGGTGTCCGGTTTCTGGCGGAACCCCGGATATCGGAGCCGAAGCGCAAGCAGGTCGTGGTTTCTCCGGACAAAGCGCCGCTGGCGTCCGTCCGCCTGGCTGAACGCACGCGGGGAGACTTTCGGCCTTCCCCGACCGGGGACCCGATCAGCGCACCGCAACCTTACAGACCGATGGCTGACCCCGCATCACCTGTTGCCATGGCCGACGCGCCGTTGAATTCGGCAAATCCGATCCTGATCACCGAAGAGGATCCGGCAGTCCGTGCCTTGTTTCAGGACGCTTTTCGTCAGGACAGCGTCAGCCCACCCTTCGATTTCGTCGAAGACGGCCGGGAGTTGAGACAATATCTTGCCGGTGAGGACCGTTTTGCTGGCAAGCCGCGTCCCGGCATGATTCTGCTCGATTTCGATATGCCGCGCCTGGACGGCCTTGCCGCGTTGCGCCACATCAAGACGACACCGTCCTTGCAGTCGATCCCGGTGGTGGTGATGACCAAGTCCAATTCCGACGAGGAAATTGAAGAGACCTACGGGTTTGGCGTCGGTTCGTATGTGCAAAAGCCGGAGACCATGGATGATATGGTCGATGTAACCCGGACATTGTCCCGTTTCTGGACCAATTTTGTTGCCGACCGCGAGGGCGCCGCCGATATGCGTCGGACTGGCTGAAGGATTTTCCCGCGTACGCCTTCCGCCGCATGCCTCGGCATTGGCGTGCAACAAGTGCCTGGCCCGCCAACTGAACGTATCAAACTCTAACCGCTGCTGTATCGTCCTTTCGATCAGCTCAGGAAGGCGCGCGGGTTCAAAGACGCCTCCGTATTGGGACCGTCGAGCCAGTTCATGGCAACGGGCACATCATAAAGCCGGCCCGGTCCGAACCGGGGTTGCCAATCCCGCAATTGCGGCGAAACCGCGCGGGCCGCGGGAATGCCCAGTTCCGGACGGGTGAGGTCAGCAACCAGCACCTGGACGTTCTTTCGGGCAAGATTTGCCAGAACCGCGGGCGCGGTGATCTCGGTATCCGACGCCGGGACGGGACTTGGCGGCCGGCGGGCAACCATAAACGGTTCGGAATAGAGATTCCTTCGCAGGGTTTCCTCAAAAAAGCTGCTTTTGGTTGCCATAGGAGTCCCCTTGGCATCCGTGTCGGCTTTTTGTTGCATGAAGCTCAGGGAAACCTCAGCTTGCAGCATCTCCAGCACCGCTCCGGAAATTGCCTCCGGCCAGTTGCGTCCTGCGGCATACCCGTCGGCAATCATGGTTCCGTCCGGTTCGTAGGAAAGGGCGGCAGCCACCGGCACGCCAAGGTCGGAACTGATGTCGATCAGGTGAAAGTGCCGTTCGCGGCTCTCCAGCCATTTGTGGAGATCGTCTCCGCAACCCGCCTTTACCAATCCGTCAGGGACTCTGTCGCGCATGATCCTGTTGTACCACCAGATCGAGACCGCATCCCTCTCAATCAGTTCGAACATGGCCTTGTCGGAAGCGGTGGCGACGGTGTCGGCAACGGCGGAACCGTTTGTCGATGTCAACCGTTCACTGGTGATTCCATAGAAACGTTCTTCGTCGATCAGGCCACACAGGCTCGGTACGAAATGAACATGGTTCGTATTTTTGTCTTGATATTGCAGGAAACGGTTGCTGAAATTGGTTAACTGCAACTTGAGCGGAGAAGGAGGGTCGGAAAGGGTCGTTGGGTCAAATTGTGCATTCGTGGCTTGCAGAGCTTCAATTTGCCGTTGGCTGAGTTTCAAAAATCGTGCCGCGTTCAGGATACTTGGTTCGGTGGGATGATGCGCAGGGTTCACGATCAGGTCTTCCCGATCGCCCCGTGACCAGACGCTCATGCACTCCGCAGCTTCCCCCAATGCACCGATGATGGACTCGTCGCGCGAGCGGCCGCGGCCTCCGCTCAGCGCCCATGCGCGTCGCCAATGCGCGGGTTCGGTATCGCCGTCTCCGGGGTCGCGCTCCGTGCCGAGAGCGGGGCCCGGGAATGCCACCGAGAAATTCGCCGGACATCCTGCGGGACTCGCATCGAAAACTGCGACCCGGCCTTCGTCAATCAGATCCAGGAGCCGGATCTGAGTCATAAGAACGCCTAGCTCTGATTTACTGAATGAATCTTTGTTCTTTATGTATACATTTGTATAAAATTGCTCTGAAAAACCCCTATATGAGTCTTGATTTAGTATAAATTTTTCCAAAAATGTATAATTTTGTTTTTTAATTTTATTAACTATATTTTTTACTAAATTAAGTAGTAATTTATTTTTATCTATCTTGTTGTAATAATATTTATTTAGTTCTATTTTTTTCATAATACTTGTTTACATGATTTGTGTTGGGTGATAAACGGAATTATGAGTTAAAAACGCAATCAATGGAGGTTGTTCATGCCACGCTTGTACACAGATGATGGATCTTTGGCGGAAATTGGGAAAGTTATCGCAAATGCATCCATGGATGCATCGGAAAAAGCCAGATTTTCTGAAAATCCAAGCGAATACCTGATCAAGGCAGGCGTGCCGCAGGAGCAATTGGCCGGGAAAAAAGTCGTGGTGCACGCGGACGACGAGTCCACGATCCATGTCGTGGTGCCGAGCTCGGTAAACGCGGATCTCGTGGAGAGCCGCGATCAGGACTATCTCAGCCTGCTCGGCAGCGTGACCGTGCGTGGCTGTAAATAGGCGTTACTGGAACGGAAGCGATTGGCTTTGTGGGTTGGCGGGAAGTTCGAGCCCGCCCGCCTGCAAGGCATCAAAGTAGCGTGTCCGTGTTTGAGGTTCGGCGAACATCGTAATGTTGCTGAGCCACTCGCCGATATCGTGCTTTTGCATGGGGCGGTTGTGGTCCCATGCGGTTTGAGCCGTTGATATGACAGACTGGATGATGTCTTTTGCGTCGTCCTGGCGAACGAGGCAGGCTAGGGCGGCTGCTTTCAGGATTTGGGTTTCCAGGCTGGATGGGCCGACATTGCACATCTCTATGCACTTGGGATAATTTCCGAGCGTGAAATAGATGGTGGCAAGGTATCCATAGAAATAAAGTGGCGGAGCTAAGGTGTATTTGAATGCCTTGTCCGCCAGTTCCGAAGCGCGTCCTGCGTCGCCGGCATAGGCGAAGGCCTCGGCGCAAGCCATATTCACTTGGGCCGAATACGGATTGAGCGTCAGGGCTTTTTCGAAATATCGCTTGCCCTTGTCGAAATTTCCGGTCTGATACAGGAGCCAGCCCATCGTCTGTTGGTTGACCGCATCCCGATTGTCCAGCGCCAAAGCGTAGTTGGCGAGCTTCAATGCCTCATTCAAGACGGTCTTGTCATGAATGGCCTCGGGATGAAACAGGCGCTTTTTCAGATAGATTGAAGCGAGTGACGAATAGACCCGCGAATAACGCACATCGGCAGTCGCGAGGCTGTCCAGAAGGTGCTTCGCCGCACTGTCGGCGTCCGGATGGAATGAATCCGTCAGGGTCTCGGCCTCAACCCAGATATCATAAGCGGTGCGCTTGAGAGTGCGGTACCCGAGACTGTGTTGATGGATCTCGGCCTCGATTGCATTGCACACTTCCGTCAGGAAGATGTCCCACTCGTCCTGATCGTCCTGGTTCGGAACCGGGAACTTTTCTTTCCACAGCGTCTTGCCGGTGATGCGCTCCTGAAGTGTGAGAACGATGGACTGATGGGAAAAGTGATCCTCGACCGAATAAGTGAGATGAAAACGCTGGGAAGAGGTTTTGATTTGCGCGTGAATACCGACGACGGACGAGCGTTCTTCAAGACTGATCTCAAATGTCCGAAACTTGGACAATGCGAGTTCAAGCAAGCCCTCCACCCTGTTAAGCGTTTTTTGCTGGCCGGCGGCTTTGTGATCGCCATCCAGCGCTCCCGCCAGGACAAGGTGAGGTTTGTTTATTACATCGACAATAATTGGTTCCAGCGCGGCATCGGAAATCTCACGATTGATCTGATTTCGTTCCGCAAGCGGATTCTCCTGGCGGATGCCGGCGACGAGAGTCTCGATTTGCTGACTGGGAACCGCGTCCAATTGCCGGGCCAGGACTTCCTTGCAATTCTGATAGGTTTTGAGCGCAAGTGGGGCTTGGCCGATAGAGGCATAGTGCTCAATCAGTCGGAAATGCGCATAGTCAAACGTCGGATCAAGCCGCAGGCACAATTCGCTCAGGTAGCGGATAAGCGAGCTATCGGTGGAAGCCGCCGTGTCGTGGTCACGCAATTTGCGTTCCGCCAGATTCAGCATGCGCTGGCGAATACGTTCCCTTGCATTGTTGAGCCAGTCCGTCGGTTCCGGCTCTTTGACAAACAGACCTTCGGCGATTTCGCTTTGCACAAGTTCGATTGCCTGGGCAACCGATTGGCTGGTTTCGTCGTTGATCAGTTTCTCGACAAGGTCGACGTCGATAACAATTCTCTCTCCGCGGAGGAGAAGTTGGGAATTTGCCGATTCAAACAATTGATCCGCGTCGCTGCCCAGCGCTTTGCGCAAATTGCGCAGGCTGGTGCGGAAGGAATCCTGGGATCGTTTGTCTGTCGTGCTGGGCCATAACAACCCGGCAATGGCCTGCCGATCTGCTATATGTCCGGGGCGTGTTGCGAGATAGACGATCAGCCAGGCGTGTTTGGCCGTATTGATGGCCAAATGCCTCCCGTCCGGGCGGTAAACCGACACCGGCCCGAACAGATTGATCCGGTACCGATCATTCTGTGTATGGGATAGGTTCAAGTTCACGTCTAATCCATATTCCCGGCCCCGCCTGGGCTCCATTGATGCGACCGGACCAATCCGCATTGGTGCCGCGGTACGGCGATCCCGATCCTGCTTCACGCCAATACCCACTGGCGCATGCAATCCGCGTCGGATGCTCCAAAGCTCCAAAAAGGCAGGCGGACCCCCGTTTCCACACTACCAATAATGCAATATGACCCTTAAGAGCAAGTTTCATCCCGGCATCAACGTTAAGCTGCCATAACGCAGTTTATAAAAAATCATGAAATTGAGACACTGCGTATCGTTTTGATTTCCTTTTGTGAAAGATGAATCTAGAAACGCCTCTGAGATCGGAACTTCCGTCTCGATCGATTTTCCGCCAAGGAGTATCCACCGAAATGAATCCGTTTGAAACCACGCGTGAAGTGGTCGACTGCGCGCCCGAAGTCGCCGACGAGGTCAAGACGACGACCTGTTACATGTGCGCCTGTCGCTGCGGAATCCGTGTCTACCTGCGCGACGGAACGGTGCGATATATCGACGGCAATCCCGATCATCCCGTCAACAAGGGCGTCATCTGCGGCAAGGGTTCGGCCGGAATCATGACGCAATATTCCCCGGCGCGCCTGACCAAGCCGCTGAAACGGGTCGGCCCGCGCGGCTCCGGCGAATTCAAGGAAATCGAATGGGACGAGGCGCTGACCCTTGCCACAGGGTGGCTGAGCGAGATCCGCGAGACCGATCCGAAACGGCTTGCCTTCTTTACCGGGCGCGACCAGAGCCAGTCGCTGACCGGCTGGTGGGCCGGACAGTTCGGTACTCCCAATTTCGCCGCTCACGGCGGGTTCTGTTCCGTGAACATGGCCGCGGGCGGACTTTATTCCATCGGCGGCTCGTTCTGGGAATTCGGCGAACCGGATTGGGAACTGACGAAATATTTCATGCTGTTCGGCGTTGCCGAAGATCACGATTCCAACCCGATCAAAACCGGGCTGGGCAAGGTCAAGACGCGGGAAAACACCAAGATCGTCTCCGTCAATCCGGTCCGCACCGGCTATTCGTCGATTGCCGATGAGTGGGTCGGTATCCGCCCGGGAACCGATGGCCTTTTCATTCTTTCGCTGATCCGCGAACTTCTGCTCGCCGACAAGATCGACCTGGACTACCTGGTTCGATACACGAATGTGCCATGGCTGGTGATCGACGCACCGGGCACCGCTGACCACGGTTTGTTTGCACGCGACGAGAACGGCGATCCGCTTGCATTCGACACGCAAAAGAACGCGCTGGTGTCCGCCATGGGCGCTGATATCACGCCGCAACTGGTCGGCAAGCAGACCCTGGCGGACGGACGGTCGGCGGTGCCGGTGTTCGAACTGCTTGTCGAGCGCTACATCGATGACGCCTACGCGCCGGAAAAAGTGGCGGAACAAACCGGGATTTCGGCGGCGACAATCCGCCGGATTGCCGCTGAACTCGCCGATGCCGCGTTCAAGGAAACCGTCGTCATCGACCAGCCGTGGACGGATTGGGCGGGCCGCAAACACGATCAGATGATCGGACGCCCGGTGTCGATCCATGCCATGCGCGGGATTTCCGCCCACTCGAACGGATTTCACACCTGTCGTGCACTGCATATGCTGCAGGTGCTGCTCGGGTCGGTCGATGTTCCCGGCGGCTGGCGCTACAAGGCGCCGTTCCCGAAACCGATCCCGCCCGGACCCAAACCCGCCGGCAAGACATCCGCTCCAAACAAGGGCATCGGCGGCATGCCGCTCGGTTTCGTCAAGGGCCCGGAAGACCTGATCGTCGACGACGACGGACAGCCGGTGCGGATCGACAAGGGCTATTCCTGGGAATACCCGATCTCCGCCCACGGATTGATGCACACGGTGCTGCACAATGCCTGGGCCGGCGATCCCTATCCGGTCGAACTGGTCTTCATGTACATGGCCAATATGGCCTGGAATTCGGCAATGAACGTGCCGGACACGCTGAAATATCTGACCGACACCAACGAGGACGGAACCTACAAGATCCCGAAGGTGATCTATTCCGACGCATTCTATTCCGAAACCGTTCCCTATGCGGATCTGGTGCTGCCGGACACGACCTATCTGGAACGCTGGGACTGCATTTCGCTTCTCGACCGGCCGATATCCAGCGCCGAGGGGCCTGCCGACGCCATTCGCCAGCCGGTGATCGAACCCGACCGGGATGTGCGTCCGTTTCAGGACGTGCTGATCGAAATCGGCAACCGGCTGAAACTGCCCGGACTGACCAACGAGGACGGGACGCCGAAATATCCCGGATTGTATCCCGACTATATCGCCAACCACGAGCGCACGCCCGGGATCGGCCCGCTTGCCGGCTGGCGCGGCGACGGCGACAGCCACGGGACCGGCGCGGCCAATCCGGACCAGCTGCAGGCCTATATCGACAATGGCTGTTTCTGGCAGGCGGAATTTCCGGATGAGGCCAAGTTCTTCAAACATGCCAACCGCGCCTATCTCGATTATGCCAAACGCATGGGATGGATGCCGAAGGCGGACCCGATCGTGTTCCAGCTCTATTCGGAGGACCTGCAGCGGTTCCGGCTGGCGGCGGAGGGGCATGGCGAGCATCAGCCGCCCGATGCGCAGCGCCAGCGCATCAAGGATTATTTCGATCCGCTGCCGATCTGGTACGTTCCGTTCGAGGAAGCCGAGGTCTCGACCGATGAATTTCCCCTGCATGCGATTACGCAGCGCCCCATGCACATGTACCATTCCTGGGGGTCGCAGAACGCCTGGCTGCGCCAGATCACCAATCGGAACTATCTCTATATCAGCGCTGAGCTGGCTGCCGAAAACGGACTTGCCGACGATGACTGGGTCTGGGTGACAAGCCATCACGGCAAGGTCAAGGCACCGATCAAGACCATGGCAGGCGTGAACAAATACACCCTGTGGACCTGGAATGCGATCGGCAAGCGCAAGGGCGCATGGGGGCTCGATGAAGATGCTCCGGAAACCACGAAAGGGTTTCTGCTGAACCATGTGATTTCCGATCTCCTTCCGGAAAAGGGCGGCGGCTATCGCTACGCCAACGCCGATCCGGTGACCGGTCAGGCCGCCTGGTACGACCTGCGGGTGAAGATCGAAAAGTGCGCCGAAGCCGATGCCGGGGAAACCGTGCCTCTGCATGAGGCCATGGCGCAGCCGAAGGGACGTCCGGCCCGGCCCGACATCCTCAGGTTCGGCAAGGCTACCAAGGACCGCGCGTCCCGCGGCTCCGCGGTTCCGCACAAGGAATGGATCGCCCATCGCGACGCCGTCGCAGAAAATGTCGAGGGCATCGCGCCCGGCCGGGGCAACAAACTCGAGAGCGAGGGGGCCGGCGAAGAATGACAACGCTGCCAGCACAAACGGACAAGAAACTCGGCCTGGTCATCGACCTGGACATTTGCGTCGGCTGTCATGCCTGCGCGGTCAATTGCAAGGAGTGGAACGCCAGCGGGCATTCGGCACCGCTGACTGACCTTGATCCTTACGGGGCCGAACCGGAAGGGGTGTGGTTCAACCGGATCCACACGTTTGAAGTGGTCGATGATCAGAGCGGAAACAGCCAGACCGTGCATTTTCCGAAATCGTGCCTGCATTGCGAGGACGCGCCATGCGTGACCGTGTGTCCGACCGGGGCGTCCTACAAACGCGAAGAAGACGGCATCGTCCTCGTCAACGCCGATACCTGCATCGGCTGCAAATTGTGTTCCTGGGCCTGCCCCTACGGCGCCCGGGAATATGACGAAGACGAAGGTGTGATGAAAAAGTGCACCCTGTGCGTCGACCGGATCTACAATCCCAATCTGCCCGAGGATGCGCGGGTTCCCGCCTGTGTGTCGTCGTGCCCCGCCGGGGCGCGCCACTTCGGCGATTTCGCCGATCCTGCTTCCGACGTTTCGCGTCTGGTCGACGCCCGGGGCGGATTTGCACTGATGCCGGAACAGGGTGCCAATCCGGTCAATCGCTATCTGCCGCCGCGCCCGCGCCAGAATGGCGGCGGCGATGAAACGATCGCGCCGCGCATGCTGGATACAGGCGGGTCGGGTGCGACCGACAAGGCCGGTATCCTGGCGCGCTGGGTCGATCGCGCACTCAGCCGCTGACCCGAATTTCCCCGTTTTTTGAAAGAGTGTCATCATGCATCCGGCACAATCGGTCATTTTCTTTACCACCACCTCCGGGGCCGGCTACGGGCTTCTGATCTGGCTCGCTCTGCTGGCGCCGTTCCGGACCCTTCCCAACGACACGGCCTTTACAATCGTCACCTTCGCCATCGGCGTCGGTCTCGTCATTGCCGGATTGTTGTCCTCGACCTTTCACCTTGGGCATCCCGAACGGGCCTGGCGGGCGATGAGCCAATGGCGGACGTCGTGGCTGTCTCGTGAAGGCCTTGTTGCGGTCGTAACCTTCGTCCCGGCCCTGTTCTGGGGCCTGAACGTGCTTTCCAACGGGTTCGAAACCTCGCTTTCAATCGTCCTGGGCCTGGTGACGGCGGGCATGTCGCTTGCCACCGTTTATTGCACGGGCATGATCTATGCCTCCTTGAAGACCATTCCCGCCTGGCACAACAACTGGACGCGTCTTGCCTATCCGCTGCTCTCGCTGACCACCGGCGCCATGCTGGCGATCGTTCTGCTTGTTCTGTTTTCGGTTCGCGAGATCGACACGCTTGTCGAACTGACGATCCTCTTGTTCATCAATGGCGGGGCGCTGAAATATGTCTACTGGCGCTCGATCGACAATGCTGCATCGACCAGCACGGCGGAAACCGCCACCGGACTGGGCGCATTGGGCAAGGTCAGGCTGCTGGAAAAACCCCATTCCGGCACCAATTACCTGATGCGGGAAATGGGTTTTCAGATCGCGCGAAAACATGCGGCCAAACTGCGTCGCCTGTGCCTGGTCTTCGGTTTTGCGGTGCCGGCGGTTCTGCTTCTGCTGGTGCTTGTGATTCCGGCGGCAATGCCCCTGCTGGCGATTGTCGCGCTCGCTTCCGCGGCAGTGGGTATTGCCATGGAACGCTGGTTGTTCTTCGCCGAAGCCAAGCACGTGGTCACGCTTTACTACGGCGAGAGCGCCGTATAAGGCACCCGCAAGGTCACTCATTTCGAAACTATCGAGCCCATCTCCGTACGTTCCGGAGATGGGTTTTTTGATGGGTTGGACAGAAGGCTCCTGGCGGCATAAAAGAGGTGCTTCGCAATTTTGACAATCGGGAGGGTGCCATGGGGCTGATCGAAAAAATCGAAGGATATTCGGATGAGCTTGTCGCGCTGCGGCGGGACTTTCATGCGCACCCGGAGATCGGATTTCAGGAGACCAGGACCTCGGGTATCGTTGCCGATCTGCTCGAGAAATGGGGAATCCAGGCACACCTCGGCCTTGGCGGAACCGGTGTCGTCGGGGTGCTTGAGGGAAACCGCCCGGGGCGCACGATCGGACTGCGCGCCGATATGGACGCGCTGCCGATTCACGAGGAAACCAATCTTCCCTATCGCTCGACAAATCCCGGCGTCTCGCATGCCTGCGGCCATGACGGACACACGACAATGTTGCTCGGCGCGGCGCGCTACCTGGCCGAAACCCGCGATTTTGCCGGCAAGGCCGTTTTCGTGTTCCAGCCGGCCGAAGAGGGCCTTGGCGGCGCAAGGGCGATGATTGCCGATGGATTGTTCGAGAAATTCCCCGTTGATGAAATCTACGGTCTGCACAACATGCCGACCGACCGACTGGGTGAAGTCGCCATCCGCCCGGGCGTGGCGATGGCGGGGGCCGACTTTTTCGATGTCACCCTGAAAGGTGTCGGCTCACACGGAGCCATGCCCCAGGATTCACGCGACCCGATCGTTGCGGCGACCGCACTGGTGCAGGCCCTGCAGAGCATTGTCAGCCGCAATCTGGCGCCCAAGGACGCCGCCGTTGTCTCCGTGACACAGATCCATTCCGGGGCCGCCTATAACGTGATCCCCTCCGAAGCGGTGATCTCCGGGACCGCGCGGATGTTCACCCAGGAGGTGCGCGAACATATCCGCACCCGGATTCGCGAAGTCTCCCGGGGCATTGCAAGCACGTTCGGCATGGAGGTAAATGTCGAGATCCGCGACATTTTCAGTGTGCTGGAAAATGACGAGGCCCTGTCTCACGAATTCCTCAAGATTGCCGCTGATATGATCGGGTCCGAAAACACGGTGATCCGCAAGGATCCGGTGACCGGCAGCGAGGATTTTGCCGACATGCTGCATGCGGTTCCTGGCGCTTACTTTACAATCGGCCACGACGGCAATGTTCCCGTGCACAATCCCGGCTTCGTGTTCGACGACACGATACTGCCGCTCGGCGCCAGCCTTTATGCACGCATCGTCGAGACCCGCGCGGCAGCCTGAGGACAGAATTATGAACCCGATTGATCTGCCGTTCGATTCCGATGCGATGCTTGCCGGGCTGCGACCCTGGATCGAATGTGAAAGTCCGACTTATGATGTGGCCGCCGTCGACCGGATGATTGCGCTTGCAGCACGCGATCTGGCGGCAATGGGGGCAACGATTGAGTTGATTCCGGGACACAGGGGATGCGCCGGCTGCGTTCGCGCGCGGTTCCCGCATGCGCGCTCCGGCGAGCCAGGCATTCTCATCGCCGGTCATATGGACACGGTGCACCCTGTCGGAACGCTGGAAAAACTGCCGTTCCGCCGGGACGGCGACGTCTGTTATGGCCCGGGAATCCAGGACATGAAGGGCGGCAATTATCTGTCGCTCGAGGCGATCCGGCAACTGGCGCGCGCCGGCATTGAAACCAACCTGCCGGTGACGGTCCTGTTCACGTCCGACGAGGAAATCGGCACGCCATCGACCCGCGACCTCATCGAATCCGAAGCGGCCGCCAACAAATATGTGCTGGTGCCGGAACCGGCCCGCCGGGACGGCGGCGTCGTCACCGGCCGCTATGCCATCGCGCGGTTCAATCTGTTGGCAGAGGGGCAGCCGAGCCATGCCGGCGCTTATCTCAAGGAAGGCAGTTCGGCGATCCGCGAGATGGCGCGCCGGGTTCTTGAAATCGAGGATATGACCACCGACGACTGCACGTTTTCGGTCGGCGTTTTCAATGGCGGACAATGGGTCAATTGTGTCGCATCGTCGTGCACGGCGCAGGCTTTGAGCATGGCCAAGCGCCAGGAGGATCTCGACGAGGGCGTCGCCCGGATGCTGGCCCTGTCGAATCCGGACGGACCGGCAAAGTTCCTGGTCGAACGCGGTGTCACGCGTCCGGTCTGGCATCCGGACCAGCCGGGAACAATGGCGCTGTATGAAACCGCGCGGACAATCGCCAAGGATATCGGATTCGATATTTCCTGCGCCAGCCAGGGAGGCGGTTCGGACGGCAACTTTACCGGCGCCATGGGAATTGCGACGCTTGACGGTCTTGGTGTGCGCGGCGCCGGTCTGCATACGCTGACCGAACATATCGTCGTGGAGAGCCTGGCTGAACGCGGTCGGCTGATGGCCGGGCTGCTGGCCGTACTGGCCTGAAGCGTCGCGCCGGCCATTGCGGTCTTTCATATTCGTGCCGTAACACCGCCATCGAATGCGTCGGACGGAACATGCCAGGCCGGCAAATCCGGAGGTCTGAATGGTCACGCATTTCTACAACTTCTAGTAAATATAGTATTGAGTACTGTTTAATCACTTTATTCGAGAATTTATTTACTTTTACGAATTTTTAATTCTGTTGAGGCCTACTCAATTTTAGGTTTGAACAGGACGAAAACGTTATGTCAGGTAATTCCGCCAAACTGTATGTTCAGGATATCCACATCGAGTCGCGCCTGGAATTTGCCAGGCTGGATGACGGGACCCGCGCTGAATTGCCAAGCGTGTGGGCCGCAATAGAACCCGCGCTCGGGTCCGTCCTCTTCGATTTTTATGATCACATCCGGTCGAATGAAGGCCTGGCGCCAATGATCGGCGACCAGCAAAGCCGGCTGGAACGCGCGCAAAGTCGGCATTGGCAACGGCTGTTCAGCGGCAAGTTCGACAAGGAATACATCGACTCAATCCAGCTCATCGGCAACATCCACCATAGAATCGACCTGAAGCCGCACTGGTACATTGCCGGATATCAGTTTGTGCTCAATCGGCTGATCGCTCATCTGGTCAAAAAGAACCGTTTCGCCGGCAAACGCCTCGTCCGGCAGATCGAGGCGGTGAACAAAGCCGTCATGCTCGATATGGATATTGCGCTTTCGGTCTATCAGTTCGCCCTTGAGGAGGAACGCAGGGCCCAGAACGAGCATGTCGATGCCGCAATAGAAAAATTCAAGGCCGCCTCGGAAAGTGTCATCGAGCAAACGGACGAGAATATCCAGGAGATGCGGCGCACAACCGAATCGCTCGGCTCGGTGACCGATGAATTGGCGCAGCAGGCCGACACTGCCGTGACCGCGACGCGGGAAAACTCCGAAACCGTGCAGTCGATTGCCGGCGCGGCGGAAGAACTGACGTCATCGATCAACGAAATTTCCCAGCAACTGATCGCAACGACGCAAACGGTTCAGCAGGCCAGCGAAATGGCCATGGCCTCGGCAAGTTCGGTGCAAAGCCTTGCTGAGGCCGGACAGAAGATCGGCAGCGTCGTCTCGATCATTCAGGATATAGCCGAACAGACCAACCTGCTGGCCTTGAATGCGACGATCGAAGCGGCCCGCGCCGGCGAGGCGGGCAAGGGTTTTGCCGTGGTTGCCCACGAAGTCAAGGCGCTCGCGAGCCAAACGGCGAAGGCGACCGAAGAAATCGCCCGTCAGATCAACGACATCCAGGACGAAACCAAAACGTCGGTTTCCGCGATCAACAAGATCACCGAAGTCATGACGGAGGTCGATCAGCGCGCTTCCTCCATTGCGGCCAGTGTCGAGGAACAGGGATCCGCGACGCAGGAGATTTCCTCCAATGTCCAGTATGCGGCGTCGGGCCTTGGCAAATTGTCGACGTTGGTCGCGGAAGTCGAAAAAGCGATCGAGTCCACCAGAACCTCTGTGGGGACTTCGAGTGAAGTCGGGGCATCGCTGGCCGAAGAATCCGGCAAACTGGGGCTTGAAGTCCGCAGCTTCCTGCGCAGTTTGCGCGAAGGCCCGTTTGACCGCCGCAAGGGATCCGTCAAGGAATTCAAGGGGCCCGATAGAAGACAGAGCCGGGGCTGAACCGCAGCGTAAACCGGTTGCCGCTGGCACGGTGCGACCGGTTTGAGGGCGCGCGCGTAGACCGTGGCCGGATCTTCGCCGGTCCGACTTGCCCGAGTTGATTGCGACTTCGACCGCCATTTGCCGGTTTGCCGATCCCAAACGCAAGCGCAAAGCGGCCAACAGGCGCATTTGAGAGCATTGCGCGTCTGTAAATCGGCATGTTGTTTCTTGCCGCATTTCCCGTTATGTGCTGGCGAAGATTTTTTCCGCCGCGGAGTTTTCCCCATGCGTCTGTTGTCGAATTTGCTGCGCACCTTCATCAGCAAGGGGCGGCTCGACCTGTTTGATGTCGATGGCAACAAACATTCTTTCGGCAGCGGCGTGGACGGTCCGATCGTCACCATGCGTTTGCACGACAAAAAGCTTTACTGGGAGTTGTTCATCAATCCGGAACTGAAGGCGGCCGAGGCCTATATGGACGGCACGATGACGTTTGAAAACGGATCGGGATGTTATGATCTGATGTATCTGTTTTCGGTCAATCGATCCGGGCTCGGCAGCCATGCCGTTCAGGGTCTCCTGCGCCGGGGCTGGAAAGCGCTGCGTCGCCGGCAACAGCAAAACGATGTCGGCAATTCCAAGAAACAGGCACGGCACCACTACGACCTGTCGACGGATCTGTACCGTCTGTTTCTCGATGAAAAGATGAATTATTCCTGCGCCTACTTCCAGTCGCCGGACATGACCCTGGAGCAGGCGCAGGACGCAAAACTGCGCCACGCCGTCTCCAAGCTCAATCTGACTGACGGCATGCGGGTCTGCGAGATCGGCGGCGGCTGGGGGGCGTTTGCGATCGAACTGGCCAAGGCCGGTGCCGAAGTGATCTCGCTGAACGTCTCGCCGGAACAGGTCAAGATCGCGCAGGAAAAAACCGAAGCGGCCGGCGTCGCCGACCGCGTCACCTATGTTTTGAAGGATTACCGCGAATATGAAGGCCAGTTCGACCGGGTTGTTTCGGTCGGCATGATGGAGCATGTCGGGATTGGACATTTCGACGAATATTTCGGAAAGGTGAAAGACCTGCTGGCGCCGGAAGGATATGCCTTCATCCACTCGATCGGACGGATGACGCCTCCGGGAACGACAGCGCCGTTTTTCCGCAAATACATTTTCCCCGGCGGCTACGCGCCGGCCATGTCGGAAACGTTCGAGGTGCTTGAGCGGCTCGGCCTGTGGGTCAACGATGTCGAAGTGCTGCGGCTGCACTACTATTACACGGTGAAACACTGGCGCGAGCGGTTCATGGCGAACTGGGACAAGGCCGCCGGACTCTACGACGAGCGGTTCTGCCGGATGTGGGAGTTCTACCTCGCCGCCGCCGAACTCGGCTTCCTGCATGGATCATCGATGGTGTTTCAGTTGCTCCTGTCGAAAGAGCGTGATGCGGTGCCGATCACACGGGACTTCATGTTCGACAAGGAACGGGAAATGATGGCCCCACTGTCAGCCTGATCCGGGGCCATCGATCCTGTTGCATGTCGCGTCTGATCTGCCTCAGATCGAACGACAGCGATTTGCGCAGCAAAAGGTCCGCAGCGTGCTGCGTGAACCCGATTTCACGCGACGCGCTGCGGATTGCCTTGCCCGGCCGGGAAATTATCCGCCGGTCACCTTCTGACGCTGTTCTCCAAGCTTGGCGATGCCAAGGTGCATCGTGTCGCCCGGTTTCAGGAATTTCGGCGGCTTCATGCCAAGCCCGACGCCGGGAGGGGTTCCCGTCGTGACGACGTCGCCGACCTCGATCGCAAATCTGTGGGAAATGAACGAGATCAGCGTCGCAATGTCGAAGATGAAAGTCTTTGTCGATCCGGTCTGCATGCGCTCGCCGTTTACGTCGAGAAACATGGCGAGGTCGTTGACGTCCCCGACTTCGTCGGGCGTCACCAGCCACGGACCGAGCGGACCGAAGGTCGGGGCGCTCTTGCCCTTGATCCACTGACCCGTGCCTTCCGCCTGCCAGGCGCGTTCCGAAACGTCGTTGCAGATGCAATAGCCGCTGACATGGGACAGCGCTTCTTCGCGCGGGATCCGATATCCCCCCTTGCCGACGACAAAGGCGAGTTCCACCTCCCAGTCGGTCTTTACCGAATCCGGCGGCAGCACGACATCGTCGTTCGGACCGGAAAGGCAGCTCGGAGCCTTGGAAAACAGAACCGGTTCGAAGGGTATCGGGTTGCCGGTTTCCTCGGCATGATCGGTGAAGTTCAGGCCCACGGCGATGAAATGTCCGGGATGGGCGACGCAGGATCCGATCCGTGTATCCGCAGGTACCGCGGGCAGGGTCGACGGGTCGACTTTCAACAGGGCCGCGAGCGCGTCGAGCCCGACTGTCTCGCCCGCATAGTCCGCCGTGACCGACGACGCATCCCGTATCGTGCCCGACGAATCCACCAGTCCGGGTTTTTCCCGGCCCTTTTCTCCAAATCTCACAAGCTTCATAACCGCCCTCTCCAATTTCCATGCGGCGCACACAAAGATCCGGCAATCCATTCCACACCGTGCGAGTGGACTTGTGCCGGGTGCCCCGCCAATCGGCGCGGATCATGGCCGACCGGTGCGGCTTCGGCAAGCAGCAATTTGTGGGAAGTCTTTTGCCGGTGGGGACCGGGAAGGACGGTAATGTGGCATTTCTGCAACTTTCACGAAAAAAGACACTAAAACAGTTCCTGCGTTGTGTTCTCTGAGGCGGATTTTGTTGCCGCGGCAACGTGGTCGGATCTGTGATGATGTCCGTCAAGTGATTGGAAAATAGATCATGTGTCGAAAACGTCGCGACGCAAAACCCGGAAAGTGTCGGGAAGTCGTTGGAAATATGGCTTTTTTGGGGAGATGAATTTGTTTGCGCCGCGGGAAGCCACCCGGTTAGGCTGCGCGGAATGGCTATGAACAGAGTGCGGCAGCAACAGGAATTTCGGTTTGGAGGGACCAGCGATGCGGGCGGAATTGTGTAAAATACGGTTAGTAATTAAATTTTCAGTGGTAATAATTTGTGTTGGTGTTGCGACCGAAGATGTTTTTGCCGGCGCCTTCGCCATCCGCGAGCAAAGCGCGCACGGCCAGGGAACCTCGTTTGCCGGGGCCGGGGTTTGCGGTCCGCAGAATTCGATCTCGTCCATGTATTTCAACCCGGCGGGCGTGACGTGCGCCGACAGCAAGAGCGTCACGGAATCCGTCAACTCGCTCATCCTGCCGCGATCGGAGATTACCACCAATGCCCTTGGCACCAATCCGTTTACACTGGGTTTGGGAAGCCCCGGAGATATCGGGATCGATGCCTTTGTCGGGGCGAGCTATGGCGCGACCAGGCTTTCCGACACTGTGTATCTCGGCCTTGCGGTCAATGCGCCGTTCGGTCTTCGCACCAAGGCCGATGTTCCCCATGCGGGGATCTTTTACGGGGCGACGTCGGAAGTGTTTTCGCTCAACCTCAATCCGGTCATCGGATTCAACTGGGGTGACAAATTCTCTTTCGGCGGCGGTTTGCAGGCGCAATATTTCGACGTGCGGCTGACCCAGGCCATCCCCGGATTGCCCGGAATACCCGCGCCGGCGGTCGGGGGCATTGAATTGAAGGCCGAGGATTGGGGGTTCGGCTTCACTCTTGGCGGCATGTTCCGCCCGTTTGAGGGAACGGAACTGGGGATCGGGTTCCGCTCCGGCATAAAACACACATTAAACGGCGCCCTGCGCGGCCCGTTGGGTTTTTTTGCCGCCAACCCGGCGCTCGCCCCGGTTGCTGCGACCAATGCCGCCGGACTGGCGGTCGAATCCAGGATCCGGCTGCCGGAAATGCTGACCCTGTCGCTCACCCAGGACGTGACCGACGCGCTGACCCTGTCGGCGAGTTATGAATGGACCAATTGGAGCGTCTTCGACACATTCGCCGTGACCTCGACACAAACGCCGACCGGGACGACCGGCGTGACCCTGCCGTTCGAATATAAGGATGGACATTTCTTCGCGATTGGCGCGGAATATCAGGCGATGGAGAGACTGGCCTTGCGGGCGGGTGTCGGATACGAACTGTCTCCGATCGACGATTCAAACCGCGCAATCCGCCTACCCGACGACGACCGGCTCTGGCTCAGCGCCGGCGTCACCTACGACGCAACGGATTACCTGTCGCTCACCGGTGGGTATTCTTTTTTGACCACCTTTGACACGTCCATAAACATTACGCCGGCCAACCCGATCTTCAATGCCTCGGCCTTCGCGGGCTCCTATTCCGGTGAGGTCGATGCCAGCGTTCATATCATTTCCGTGTCGGCCAAGGTCAAGCTCGACAAGGTGCCGTTTCTCAAGGGATTGCTGGACAATGGCAAGGACAGCCTGTTTTGAACAAATGAGTCTTTGACGGCGTGACGGCCGTGCGCAATGGCGCCGAACGCACAAAATCCATGCCAGCGCGGCGACCGTCACACGAATGATATGCGAGTCGGATCATAAGAGGCCATGGAACCTGCGGAGGTACCCGATGGCGGAACCGGCTCAATGCCACTTCAGAACCCTTTTTCTCTCCGATGTTCATCTGGGGACGCGTGGCTGTCAGGCGCATCTCCTGATCGATTTTTTGCGTTATCACGAGGCCGAGACGATTTACCTGGTCGGCGATATCGTCGACGGCTGGCGATTGAAGCGCAATTGGTACTGGCCGCAGGAACACAATGATGTGGTCCAGAAATTGTTGCGCAAGGGGCGGCGCGGGGCCCGCATAATCTATGTTCCGGGCAATCACGATGAATTCCTGCGGCCCTATGTTGGTACCCATTTCGGCGGTGTCGAAGTGCACGAGGAGTTTGTCCATGAAACAGCGGGCGGCGAGAAATACCTGGTCATTCATGGCGACCGGTTCGATATCGTGGTCCGGCACGCAAAGTGGCTGGCTCTGTTCGGCGACTGGGCCTACAATGCGGCGCTTGCCGTCAATATTGTCCTGAATGCGGTCCGCAGACGGTTGGGATTTTCCTATTGGTCGTTGTCCGCCTGGGCAAAGATGAAGGTCAAGAACGCGGTCAGTTTTATCGGCGCATTCGAAGATGCGCTCTCGAATGAGGCGCGTCAACGCGGTCTGGACGGCGTTATCTGTGGCCATATCCATCACGCAAGGCTCGAATACGGCACCTCGACAACCTACATAAATACCGGAGACTGGGTCGAGAGTTGTACCGCTGTCGTTGAACATCAGGACGGCCGGTTTGAAATCATCGAATGGCCGGTGAGGGCAAGAGACGACAGACTGACAGCGACCGATCCGAAGCACACCAACAGCAGACAAACAAGGAGCCGTGCCGCCGCATGAGCAAACTGATGCTGGTGACGGATGCCTGGCACCCCCAGATCAATGGTGTGGTGCGGTGCCTTTCCCTGACGATTGAGGAATTGCGCAAACTCGGCGTTCAGGTTGAGATCGTAAGTCCGTCGGACTATCCGACCATCCCTTGCCCGACCTATCCCGAAATTCGCCTGTCATGGGCTGGCGTCGCGGACATCAGAGCGCGGTTCGAGGACGGCGGAGCCGATTATTACCACATAGCCACCGAGGGGCCGCTCGGATTGCTGGCACGCCACATTCTGCGTGCTGACGGTGTGCCGTTCACCACCAGCTACCATACCCGCTTTCCCGAATATCTGTCGGCCCGCGCGCCGATCCCGGAAGCATGGTCCTATGCGCTGATGCGGCACTTTCACAATTCCGGAAACGGATGCATGGTGGCAACCAGGAGCCTGGAAGAGGATCTGCGCAGTCGCGGCTTCAAAAACCTGATGCCATGGACACGTGGTGTCGATTCGGGTTTTTTCAGGCCGCTGGAACCGGCCGCGCTCAATCTGCCGCGTCCGATATTCCTCTATGTCGGCCGGGTCGCGGTGGAAAAGAACATAGAGACGTTTCTCGAGCTCGACCTTCCGGGATCGAAACTTGTTGTCGGTGGCGGGCCGCAGTTGGAGGAATTGTCAGACCGTTATCCGAACGCGACGTTTGCCGGACCCAAGGTCGGAGACGAGCTGATCGCCCATTATTGTGCCGGCGACGTGTTCGTCTTTCCGAGCCTGACCGACACGTTCGGCAATGTCATCCTCGAAGCGCTGGCTTGCGGTGTGCCGGTTGCGGCCTATCCGGTGACCGGACCGAAAGACATTCTGACAAATCGCGATGTCGGTGCGCTGGATCACGATCTCCGGGCGGCCTGTCTTTCCGCAGTCGGATTGTCGCGACCCCGCTGTCGCGATTTCGCCCTTGAATTCACCTGGGCAAAATGTGCGCGTCAGTTCCTTGACAACATCATTGCCGCGCAACAGACCGGCGAGCGCTCGGCGGCCTGACCGTTAGACCGCTCCGTTTCCTCCCGTGACATTTATCCGTGCCAAATGGGCTCCGGTTTGGTAGTCACCATGCCCGACAACCAGCTGTGCCGAGGATCGCATGACGTCCAATCCCATTCCGCCTGTGTACGACGATATTCTGCGCGCCCGGGACCGGCTGGCCGGGCACGCGGCGGTCACGCCGCTGATCTCCGTGCCGATGCTCGACCAGTTGACCGGCGGAACGGTCCTGTTGAAGGCGGAAAATCTGCAGCGGACCGGATCGTTCAAGTTTCGCGGCGCCTATAACGCACTCTCCCAGGTGCCGCCGGCCGATCGGCCGAAGGGCGTTGTCGCCTGTTCGTCGGGAAATCATGCGCAGGGTGTTGCCGAGGCCGCACGCCTTCTCGGTATGCCGGCGACGATTGTCATGCCAAAGGATGCGCCGGCGACGAAACGGGCGCGTACCGAAAGATCCGGCGCCACGGTGGTGACCTATGACCGGACCGGAGAGGATCGTGAGGCGATCGCCGAGAGGATCCGCGCCGAAACCGGTGCGAAGTTTGTCCATCCGTTCAACGATCCCGACGTGATCGCAGGGCAGGGGACAAGCGGACTGGAGATTTGTGAAAGTCTGGCGGGCGTCAATCTCGATCTTGACATGTTCCTGTCCTGTTGCGGCGGCGGCGGTCTGACCGCCGGCACGACGCTGGCCGTGAAACGTGCTTTTCCGGATTGCCAATGTTACGCGGTGGAACCGGAGGATTTCGATGATTATTCACGCTCGCTTCGCTCGGGTGTTCGCGAAACCAACGCAAAGGGCGCCAGGTCGGTCTGCGATGCGCTGCTCAGCGAAAGCCCGGGGGAATTGTCTTTCGCCATCAACCAGCGCACCCTGTCCGCCGGTTTGACGGTCAGCGACGATGAGGCCCTGGAAGCGGTCGCGTTCGCCTTTCGCGAAGCCAAACTGGTGGTCGAACCCGGAGGCGCAGTGGCGCTGGCCGCCCTTTTGACAGGCAAGATCGACATTGCCGGAAAGCGTGTGGTGGCGATGTTGTCCGGCGGCAATATCGATGCCGATATGATGAACCGGGTGTTGCGGGCTTAAAGCCGGTTCGGTGCATCCGGTTCAGCCCGTCGCGGATCAGGCTGAGATCTGTATGCCCTCGATCGTCGCCCCGTCGTTCAAGGCATTGGCAAGGTCGGTGGATTCGGTGACCCACCCGAAATGAGTGGCGATGTCATATAGGCTGGACTCCTGCTCGCGCGGCCCGGTTGCCGCAACGCAATCCCGTGGGACGAATACCCGGTAACCGTGAAAAAACGCATCGTGAACGGTTGACCGGACACATATGTTCGTCACCACGCCGACAACGATCACCGTGTCGATTTCCATATCCTTCAGGGTCAGATCGAGATCGGTGTTGAAGAACCCGGAATAGCGTCGTTTCACGACCGCGATATCCTCGGGCCTCCGGTCCAGCGCGTCAACGACCTTCGCGCCCCAGGTGCCTTCCATGCAGTGCGGTTCGCGCTTCAGGAATTCGCGGTCGCGTCGCAGGCCGTTTCTGTGGGTATCGTTGACGAAGACGATGGTGCCGCGATTGTCGCGGACGGCTTTGATGACCGAGTTCTGGGGGGCGATGAGGCGTTCAGCGCCCGGCAGGACCATTGCTCCGCCATCGGCACAAAAATCGTTGAGCATGTCGACGACGAGCACCGCGGTCGTTTCCGCCGCAATTGTTGCAGATCTCTCGTCGTTGCGATGAGCAGAAAAGGTATCCAGTTTCATTTTCCTCGCTCCCGTTACCGGGATGGTAGCAGAGCGAACCGGGAATAGACAGCGACGCCGACCTCGTGCGGAGGTTTCGGGAGCGATCGTCAATCCGCTCAGTGGAACAGGGCGAGGCGTTCCCCTGTCGTCAGTTTCAGGGTGGGATCGGTTTCGAGATCGCTTTCGGACAAACCCCCGGTAAGTTCTTCCATCGTCAGTTCGTCCGTCGCCGTCGGTTTTGCGGAAGCAACCTCGAATACGTCGGCTCCTTCAAACACATCGGCCCCTTCGAACACGTCGGCATCGGCAAATTCGTTATCGCTTTGATCTGGTTCGGAATTGTCTTCGCCGGCGGCGGGCGCGACTTCGTTCATGTCGAAGATGTCCGCCTCGTCCGCTGTCGCCGGATCTTCAATCTGCGCGGCCGTGTCGGCTTCATCTTCCGGTTCGGCTTCGATCGCCTCGATTTCCTCGAACGCCGCAAAGTCGAGATCGTCTTCGATCGTCACATCGGCGTCATCTTCGGCGGCTGCCGCTTCGATATCATCGGGTTCGTCCCATTGCGACAGATCCGCATCGATAGTCTCAATCTCGACGGATTCGGCATCGCCGGGCTCAGCCTCCTCCATGGCCTCCGCCTCGAAGGAATCGAGATCGGCATCGTCCGCACTGGCGAAGTCATCCTCTGAAAACGCCATGTCCGGGTCGCCGGAAACATCGAAGATATCCGCATCGAGCGAAACTTCTCCGCTTTCCGCCGGCGCGGTGTCCGAAGGTTCGTCCGTCGCGTCCGTGTTCAAATCACCGTCCATGCCGGCGGCGAACAGGTTGTCGACCTCGTCTTGAGCCACGCCTTCGCCCGCCATCTGCGGGCCGTTGAGGAGATGGGCGTCCGGTCTCGTGTCGTGTTCGTTGATCGGGACCGCTTCGGCTTCCTGAACATCGCTCTCGTTCACATGCCAGATGTTGATCATGGCATTGACCCGGGATTCCAGATACCGCAGCACGTGCACGACCTTTTGCGTGCGTTGGCCGGTCAGATCCTGGAACGAACAGGCCATGTAGATATTGGTGGTGAATTCCTCGAGCCGGTCGCAGAGTTTTTCATCGACACCGGCTTCGCGCATCTCGAAACACAATTCCTGCACCGATTCCGCAGTGTTGAGAATTTCCTGGGTCGCGGATTCCGTATGTTCGACGATGGCATCCAGTTCATTCGACGCAGCGATGATGCGGCCGCCGGTTTCGCCCTTGTCGGCGATCTGGGCGATTTCCTTTTTCGTCCGCTCGATCGCATTGGCCATATCGGCAATGTCCAGTTTGAACGCGTCGATATTGGGAACCTCGCCTTCGCGCTTCATGTTCTTTTCGAGCTTGCGGATGGCGTCAAGCAGCATTTCGGTGTCCGCCGAACGGTGCCGCTTGGTATATTCGGCGAGAAACCACCTGCCGCGCGCCGTTTCCATCACGGCGTTTTCAATCGCGTCGTAATCTTCGTTGCGGAGGGGTGTCAGCGAATTGGAATCTGTCATAAAGCTTAGGCTCTGGTTTCGGTGAGCGCGCACCGGCGACACGTCCCTGACAGGCACGAATCATCGCCGGAAACACACCCGGATTGGGCGCAGTAGAACTCAAACATTACGAACAGAATCTTTAAACACAGTTTAGAATTTGTAGTTTGAACCGGCAATGGCAGCATTTTCAGGCGTTTATTGGGGAATTTCCTGCTTTTTCGCGGTGAAATTTTTTGCCATTGGCATTTACATGCCGTTCTTTCCCCTGGTGCTCGCCGGACGCGGTCTCGATGCGCGGGAAATCGCGATCATCATGGCGGTTTCGCCGCTCCTGCGAATCGCTACCGCGCCCTGGCTCGGAAGCCTCTCGGACCGATTTCGGCATCGCAAACACGCGGTTTTGCTCTATTCCGCTGTCGGAGCGGCACTGCTGTTTCCCCTGGTCTGGGCGAAATCCTTTTCCTCTATCCTGGTCGTTACCTCTCTATCGGCGGTCTTCTGGCTTTCCGTCCAGCCGGTCGCGGATGCTGTCGCCGTCGTGGCGGCAAAACGCAGCAATATCCAGTACGGCCGGATGCGTCTGTGGGGTTCATTGGCGTTCATCGGCGCCAATTTCCTCGCCGGGTGGGTGTTGGACGTGTCGGGACCGGAATTGCTCGTGATCGTTATCGTCGCCTCAGCCGCTGCGACCGCCGTGGCCGCGTTGGGCTTGCCGCGTGATGCCGCGCGGGAGACAGGATCGCAAACGCGTTCGTACTGGTCGATGCCGGCTGTGCAGGTGGTTCTGGCACACCCGGCCGTGGCGCTGGCGCTGGCGGCCTCGGCATTCGGCCAGGCCGCGCATGCCATGGTCTATGCGTTCGGCACCATTCACTGGTCGGCCTATGGACTGTCCGGCCAGGAAATCGGCGCTGCCTGGGGCATTGGCGTTGTTGCCGAAGTGCTGTTGTTTGCGCTGGCGGACAAGGTCGGCGCCCGCAGGACAGCGGAATATCTCATCCTCATCGGGGTCGTGACCGGAATTGTTCGCTGGGGACTGGCGCCCTTTGCAGAAGACCTGATGTCGATCCTGATCCTGCAGATCCTGCACGGAATCACGTTCGGCGCGACCCATCTTGGCGCCATGCGGGTCATCGCGGATCGCCTGCCGCACGATCATGCCGGCGGCGTCCTCGGCGTCTACACGGCATTGTCCGGACTGTCCATGTCCGGCGCTTTCGCCCTGTCCGGACCCTTGTATCAGACGTTCGGGGGATATGCCTTCTGGTCGATGGCGCTGATCTGCCTGACGGCGGCCTTGTGCATGTTGCTTGCCCTGTCGCGGCGGTTTCAATTGCCGTCGAGCTGAATCGCTCGAGAGCCGGTCAGAGCGCGTCCGAACAAACCTGAACGGCTCTAACCCCAGAGCCTGGCCTCCGGCGGATAGACCAGCGACCCCTCATATTTCAGACCCGGCTCGCGATCCCTGGCCAGCAGCAGCGGACCGTCGAGGTCGACAAAATCCGCTTCCTGGGCAATCAGAGTCGCCGGGGCCATTCCCAGTGACGTGCCGACCATGCACCCGACCATGATCTGAAACCCGCGATCGCGGGCCGCTTTTGCGAGGTTCTGTGCCTCCGTCAGTCCGCCGGTCTTGTCCAGTTTGATGTTGATCGCATCATATTTGCCAACGAGTGAATCAATCCGGTCGGTCGTGTGCGCGCTCTCGTCGGCGCAGATCGGGACGGCATGCGAGCAGTGCCGGAGCGCTTCGTCGTCACCGGCCGGCAACGGCTGCTCGACCAGCTTCACGCCGGCCCGATGCGCGGCCGACAGCAAGCGGTCCAGAAGATGGTCGCGCCAGGCCTCATTGGCATCGACGATCAAGTCCGAATCGGGCGCGCCGCGCCGGACGGCATCGAGCCTTTCATCATCGCCGTCGCCGCCGAGCTTGATTTTGAGCAGGGCGCGGGACGACGCGTCGGCCGCCGCCTTTTCCATCTCTTCCGGCGTGCCAAGACTGAGCGTATAGGCCGTTGTCACCGGCTTCATCGCGCCAAGCCCGAACGTTTGCCAGGCGGGGATGCCGGTGGTCTTCGCCTCCAGATCCCAAAGCGCGCAGTCGACGGCGTTTCGCGCGGCACCGGCCGGCATCAGATCGAGCAAAGACCGACATGTCAGATCCCCGGGCAGATGCGACGCGAACTGGCGGATCGTGTCGGCGACGCCCTCGACGCTTTCGCTGTATCGGGGATAGGGCACGCATTCCGCCCAGCCGGTGACGCCATCGCGGGTGAGGCGGACCGTCACGACCGATATCTCGGTCCGGCTGCCCCTGGAAATCGTGAAGGTTCCGGCGATCGGATAGGTTTCGGTTTCGACTTGCAATGCGATGGTCATCGGTTGGGAAAATCCCTTGCAATCTGGTCGATGATCGGATCGACGCCAAAACGGATCGGGTCGGTCGCCGGAAATTCATGGATCTCGGTCAGTTGATCGAGCAGGCCGAGAGCCTGTTCTTCGCCGAGCGCCGCCGTATTGACCGCAAGGCCGACACAGCGAATGCCCGGGTTTGTGAGCCTTCCGCACCGGATCGTCAGATCGATAACATCCTGGATCAGGGGAATCGGGGTCTTGACGCCGCGCATGTGCGTGCGCGTCGGTTCATGACAGACAACGAACGCATCCGCCTGAGCCCCGTGCAACAGGCCCATTGAAACACCGGCAAACGCGGGATGGAACAGCGAGCCCTGACCTTCGAGCAGGTCCCAGTGGTTTTCGGGCGCATTCGGCGACACCCATTCGACCGCGCCGGAAATGAAGTCCGCGATCACCGCATCGATCGCGACGCCGCGGCCGGAAATGAACACGCCTGTCTGTCCGGTTGCCTTGAAATCGGCGCTGAAGCCGCGTTCGCGCATGCCTTTTTCCAGGGCCAGAACCGTGTATTTCTTGCCGACCGAACAGTCGGTGCCAACGGTCAGCAGACGTTTGCCTGTCCGTTTTTCGCCGGTGCCTGTGGCAAATTTTTCCGACGTGTAGCGGACGTCGAACAGTTTGCGTCCGTTGCGTTCCGCAGCCGCAGCGATTTCCGGAACGCTTGCCAGCCGGGTGTGCAGGCCGCTCGCCACATCCAGGCCCGCGTCGAGCGCTTCCACGATCGATGCCACCCAATGCGGCGCAAGCACGCCGCCGGAATTCACGGCGCCGACAATCATTGTCTTCGCGCCCGCCGCCGCGCCCTCGGCAATGGTCATGTCGGGCAGGCCCGCATCCGCCTTGCAGCCTTCCAGCCGCGTCTGGCCGGTGCACCATTCCTGTCGCCAATCGACGATCCCGATCGCGGTTTTGGCGGCCAGCGCATCCGCGACATCGCCCAAAAACAACAGATAAGGTCTCTCGATTTCC
>Ga0207422_1000984_pt1 | contig 69715 bp, 67 predicted proteins | sample MarCyaLeptolynsp_FD_187757 | JGI IMG/M metagenome (GOLD analysis project Ga0207422, IMG submission 187757) | Marine cyanobacterial communities from Panama - species 1 Leptolyngbya sp. (SPAdes) | ecosystem: Environmental > Aquatic > Marine > Unclassified | place: Panama: Panama City | collected...
ACGGACACGTCAACCGCATTTTCGATAAAGATCGAACCAGAAGGAACAGCATTATGGGCGAGGCATATATTATCGACGCAGTCCGCACCCCGCGCGGAATCGGCAAACAGGGCAAGGGCGCGCTCGCCCACATGCACCCTCAACACCTCGCAGCGACATGCCTCAAGGCGATCGCCGAGCGTAATGATCTCGACACTTCGACCGTCGGCGACGTGGTCTGGTCAGTCTCCAGCCAAGACGGCAAGCAAGCCAGCGACATGGGCCGCATGGCAGCTCTGGATGCCGGCTATGACGTCAAATCGAGCGGCATGACCCTCGACCGCTTTTGCGGCGGCGGCATCACGTCGGTGAACCTCGCTGCCGCGCTGATCATGAGCGGCATGGAAGATTGCGTCGTCGCTGGCGGCACTGAGATGATGAGCCTCACCGCGCAGATGGCGAAAGAGAAGATGCAGGCGGGCATCATGCCGCCGATCATGGGCGCCGGGAATGAACGTCTGGCCGCGAAGCATCCGCAATCCCAGCAGGGCGTGTGCGGCGATGCGATCGCGACGATTGAAGGCTTCACCCGCGAAGAACTCGACACGGTGGCCTTCAAGAGCCAGCAGAACGCCGCTCGCGCGATCGAAGAAGGACGCTTTGACAAGTCTGTCGTTCCGGTGATCGATGATGACGGCAATGTCGTGCTCGACAAGGAAGAATTCCCCAAGCCAGGCACGACGATGGAAATCCTGGGTGAGCTGCCGGCATCGTTCGAAAAGCTGGCGGACGCATCCATGGGTCCGGGCACGCCGACCTTCCGCGAAATGGTCAATCAGAAATACCCTGATGTTGACATCCAGCACTTCCACGGCCCGGGCAATTCTTCGGGCGTGGTTGATGGCGCGGCTGCAGTGCTGGTCTGTTCAAAGGAATATTGCGAGGCGAATGGTCTGAAGCCGCGCGCGCGTGTGGTGGCGACAGCCAATATGGGCGATTGTCCAACGCTGATGCTCAACGCGCCGGTTCCCGCCGCCAAGAAAGTGTTGGAAAAGGCCGGCCTGACCCTCGACGATATGGATCTGTTCGAGATCAACGAGGCGTTCGCCGTGGTGACCGCCAAATTCATGAAGGATCTCGATCTCGATTGGGATCGCGTTAACGTCAATGGCGGTTCGATCGCTCTCGGTCACCCGATCGGTGCGACCGGTTCGATCCTCATCGGCACAATGGTGGACGAGCTCGAACACCGCGGAGGTCGCTATGGTCTGGTGACGATGTGTGCCGCTGGCGGCATGGCTCCCGCCATCATTGTCGAGCGGGTCGACGGCTTCGTCGACTGATACGGAGCGCTCAGCATGATTGCCGACAACACTCCCGTCATCATCGGGGTGGGACAATATTCAGAGCGGGTTGACCAGCCTGGATATGAGGCATTGTCTTATATGGACCTTGGCGGGCGGGCGATTGCGGCAGCGATCGACAATTGTGCGGCGAATGGTCGTGTTGCTGACGCAATCGACACGCTGGCGGCGATCCGCGCGTTCGAAATGTCGCGGCCTGGGAAGGAGCCGCCCTTTGGCGCGCCCGACAATATTCCGGGAGCCTTGGCCAAGCGCGTGGGCGCCAATCCGGCCAAGCTGATCCTCTCGCCGACCGGCGGGCAGACCAATCAGCAATATGTGGGCGAGTTCGCCGCTGCGATTGCCGCTGGCGAGAGCGAGTGCGCTGTGATTGTCGGATCCGAAGTGATCTCGACCGCGCTGGCCCTCGGGAAGCAGGGCAAGATCCCGGACTGGTCGGAACAGATTGGCGGCGAGTTTGAAGATCGCGGTTTTGGTCTCGACGGGATGATGGAGATGGCCTTGTTCGCGCATGGCGCGTCGGGCGCGATCCCGCTTTACGCCATCGCTGAGAATGCGCGTCGCGCCAAGCTGGGCAAGAGCCTTGATGAATATCGCGGCGATATTGGCGAGCTCTTTGCACCCTTTAGCAAGGTGGCGGCAGCCAACCCGCACGCGGCCGCGCCGGTCGAGCGCAGCGCTGAAGAGCTCGCGACTGTGACCGAGCGCAACCGGATTGTCGCTGAGCCCTATACTCGTATGACGGTCGCGCGAGACCAGGTGAACCAGGCTGCAGCAATCATCATTTGCAGCGTCGGGAAGGCGCGTGAATTGGGCGTGCCAGAGGATAAGTGGGTGCATATCCACGCGGTCACGCAGGCGACCGAGCTAGAGCTTTCAGTCAGGCCTGATCTGTCCAAGAACCCTGCATCCATTGCCTCGGTCGAGGCCGCATTGGATCGCGCGGGCAAAAGCATGGCGGACATGCAATTCCTCGATTTCTATTCGTGCTTTGCGATACCGGTATTTGGCCAGCTCGATCACTTCGGGATCGCGGTTGATGATCCCCGAGGCCTCACTCTTACCGGTGGCTTGCCCTTCTTTGGAGGGGCCGGGAACAATTACTCCGCACACGCCATATGCGAGGCGATTGAGCGCGTTCGCGGGGCTTCCGGGTCCTTTGCCCTTGTCGGCGCGAATGGCGGCTGGATGAGCAAATATGCGACCGGCATCTACTCAACCGAGCCGGCTGATTGGTCAGATAATGATCGCTTCAGCAAGCTGCCAATGGCGAAAGATGCCGTACCGCGCAGCGACCAGCCATTCGATAGCGCGACAGTTGAGAGTTACACGATCAATCACGGGCGCAGTGGCAGCGACGCGGTGTGGATTGGTCGCAACGCCGACGGCGAACGCGTCTGCGGCAATGCTGATCTCTCTGACGAGGCAACCCGCAGCCTGTTTGAGGGCGGTGAGCCCTTCGGTGCCAAACTGAGCGTTGTGCAAGAGAATGGCCGCAATATCGGGCGTGTCGCTTAGGACCTAATCGTCCGAGCGTTCTGCTCCCACAAATCGCTGCGCATCGAACCCTTCTGGTGAGGCCATTTCGACAATCGGCTCGTCGCGATCGTCGAACTCGGTCTTGAGCGCACGGCTCATGATCGCGTGCATGTGATACATGCAGGTGATGTAGGTCAGCTCGAGGATCTCCTCGTCCGAGAATTCGGCTTTCAGCTGGTCGAAAAGTGCATCCGTCACGCGGCCGCCATCGACCACCAAACGGTCAGCATAGGCGAGCACCATGCGCTCGCGCTCGGAGAAACAATTGGCTGACTGCCAATGCGGCAAGGCCGCGATTTTCTCCTCGGGATAGCCCAAGCCGCGCAGGCTCTTGCAATGCTGCGAGAAGACGAACTGAGAACCGGTGGCCCAGCCGGCCCAGACCTGCCCCAATTCGCGCGATATCGGATCGAGCTTGCGATTGTCGCTGCGATAATAGGCAAAGCCTTGAGCTGCGTGTTTGAGTGTGTCGGGTGAATTGGCGAAGACGGTCCACCAGTTCCCGGGTGTGCCGCTGTCTGTGCCCGGCTCTGCGACCGGATCGCGATCTCCAAACAGCATCTGGTAAAGCGGCAGGGCGACCTTTTCGTCGGCTTCGCTGCGGGGAACTTCGCGCAATCTCGGCATGGCTCAGGCGCTCTCCTTGCTGGAAGCTCTGGCTGGCTCATGCGCGATATCATCGGGCCCAAAAGTCTTGGTGGTTGCGGCAAACTCCATCATGATTCCGTTGGGATCGGTGAAATAGACCGAGCGGACAAACACGCCATCGTGATTGGTCTGTGCGACACCGCCGGGACTGTCATCGTGATTGACGACGGCATGAGTGTGCGGAACATCAGCCTCTTGCAAGCGGTCGAGCGCCGCTTCCAGCTCCTCCTCCGCCATGTCGAAGGCAAGGTGGTTCATCGAGCCGATTGCAGTCTTGGAATCGAACGGGAACTTCCTGACCGAAGCGATGCCAGGCGCAGCCTCAGGCGCATCCTCCCACCAGAAGAACGCGACGCTGCTGCCATTGCCGCAATCAAAGAAGAAGTGCTGCCCGCCATCGGGAAGCTGCACTGTCTTGAACAGCGGCATTTGCAGCACCTGGGTGTAGAATTTTACCGTCTCGGCCATGTCGCGACAGACCAGCGCAACGTGATTGATACCGCGCGTTTTGATCATCATCTCTCTCCTTGTGGGAGAGTGCACGCGATTGCCGCACCATGCAATCAATCCCGCGCTTTGGGCCTTTGACAAGAATCACAAAATCGCGTATTTAGTTTCAAACGTAACTAAATTGAGTGATTGAAGGGCTCCCTCCCATGACCATGCATCCAGGTGATCTGTTTGAAAATCCCGCCGGCCTCGACGGGTTTGAGTTCGTCGAATTCTGCGCGCCGGAAAAGGGTGTGCTCGAACCGGTCTTCGAGACGATGGGCTTCACGCTGGTTGCAAAACACCGCTCAAAGGATGTCGATCTGTGGCGTCAGGGCGGGATCAATTTGGTGGTCAATTACGAACCACGCTCGGCAGCCTGGTATTTCGCGCAAGAGCATGGTCCGGGCGCTTGCGGCATGGGTTTCCGCGTGCGCGATGCCGCTGCTGCTTACGCCCATGTCCTTGAACAGGGTGCCGAACCTGTTGCCAATGCGCCTGGCCCGATGGAGCTCAGCATTCCGGCAATCCGCGGCATTGGCGGATCAATTCTCTACTTGATCGATCGTTACTCGGACGAGGATGGCAATGGCCTCTCGATCTACGACATCGATTTTGAATACCTGCCTGGGGTTGAGAAATATCCGACCGGCTGCGGCTTTCAGCTGATCGATCACCTGACTCACAACGTCTATGGCGGCCGCATGGCCTATTGGGCCGACTTTTATGAGAAGCTCTTCAACTTCCAAGAAATCCGCTATTTCGACATCAAGGGCGAATATACCGGCCTGACGTCGAAAGCGCTCACCGCGCCAGACGGCAAGATCCGCATTCCGCTCAATGAAGAGGGTGAGAACGGCAAGGGCCAGATCGAAGAATATCTGCGCGAATACAATGGTGAAGGTATCCAGCACATCGCGCTCATTTGCGACGATATTGTCGCCGCTTGGGATCGTCTCAAAAAGCTCGACGTGCCGTTCATGACGGCGCCTCCGGCGACCTATTACGAGATGCTGTCCGAACGCCTTCCCGGCCATGGCCAGGATGAGGCCGAGCTTCAGAGCCGCGGCATCCTGCTCGACGGCACGACCGAAGGCGGCGCGCCGCGCCTCCTGCTGCAGATCTTTGCGGAACCACGGATTGGCCCGGTATTCTTCGAGTTCATCCAGCGCGTGGGCGATTACAAGGACGGCTTCGGCGAAGGCAACTTCAAGGCGCTGTTCGAGAGTATTGAGCGTGACCAGATTGCGCGCGGTGTGCTCGACGTTGAGAGCGAGCCGGCCCAATGACGAGCGCACCAAGCCTGGCTGGAGTCCACCACGCAGCCTATCGCTGCAAGGACGCGAAAGAGACCGTCGAATGGTATGGCCGCGTGCTTGGCATGGACTACACGACTGCCTTTGCTGAGGACCATGTGCCGTCGACAGGCGAATATGATCCCTACATGCACATTTTCCTCGATGCGGGTAACGGCAACATCCTGGCCTTCTTCGAGCTGCCCAACCAGCCGGAAATGGGCAAGGATCCCAACACCCCGCAATGGGTCCAGCACTTGGCCTTTCGGGTCGCATCGGAAGATGAATTGCTGGCCGCCAAGGAGCATATCGAGGGGCAGGGGATCGACGTTCTAGGTCCGACGCATCACGGCATCTTCAAATCGATCTATTTCTTCGATCCCAATGGTCACCGCGTCGAGCTTGCCGCCGATATTGGCACCGATGAGCAATATGCCGAACTCAAGCGGGTTGCGCCTTTGATGCTGGACGAATGGAGCGAGACCAAGACAGCTCCGCGCCATGCCGACTGGCTGCACGAGATTGCGCGGCAGGAACACGGCAATAGCTGATCTGGCGTTCTAAGCGTCGCGGACCAGGTTCTGATGGTGGCGCACAGCGAATTCGAGCAATCGATTGGGGCCGCGCAGCTCCAGCTTTTCGGCGATGTTGCGACGATGGGCCTGCACTGTTCGCGGGCTGATCGACAATTCGCGGGCGATCTCCTTGCTGGTGAGTCCGCCGCCCAACAGCTCGACAACCTTGCGCTCTGCCTGAGTGAGATACCCGAGCAATTCCTCGTCGCTGGCTTCGATTGGCGCCACGGCCGGCCTGCCGACGGCTCGGCTGCGGAAGAACCCACCAACTGGGATCGCCAGCGCCGAATCCATTTCGGTCAGCGCGTCTTCTTTGGCGATAAATCCGCTTGCGCCAAGCGCCTGAGCGCGATCAGCATAGGCAGCATCCGCATACATCGAGAAGACGACGATACGGGTTAGCAGGCCCTTGTCCCTGACCGCTTCGAGCATCGCAAACCCATTGAGGCCGGGCATGGCGAGATCAACGATCGCCCATTGCGGCACCAATTCCTGCAACCGCAGCAGACCGGTCTGGCCGTCGCTGCATTCACCCACGACCTGGTAACGGGTGGTCGATTCCAGATATTGCCGAACTCCCATGCGAAATGCCGGGTGATCGTCGACCAGCAGGATCGTAGTAGGGCTGGGAGACGGAGTGTTCATTCCCCGGCCTCCTCAGGCCTGGCGACGAAGGCCACAAGCGTGCCTTGCGGCTGACGCGCTTCGATGCTTAGCTCGCCGCCCAATCTGGCTGCGCGCTGACGCATGGAGAAGATCCCCAGCGAGCTGTCGCCGTTTTCCGAGATAGACCCCGGCCCGATACCGTCATCCGCGATTGACACATGTACGGCATCGCCTTGTTCACGGATCGCGATCTCACAAGCCGCCGCCTCAGCATGGCGCGCGACATTTGAAAGCGCCTCCTGAGTCAATCGTAGGAGATGCACCTGCGCTGCATCGTCAAAACGGTTCTCACTACACTCAAGGGTCAATTTGACTGTGATGCCATGGGCAGCCGTGAATTCCTCGACCAGCGTGCGCAAGGCAGCGTGCCAACCCAAATGAATTAGTGTTGTTGGATGAAGCGCGTGCGAGATGCGCCGCGTTTCGCCGATCGCGCCGCGCAGGGCAGCCAGCCCGTGGGCCAGACGGTCCTCGGCGTCCGCGGGCAGACCGTCTTCCCGCATGGCCATCTCGATCTGCGAATTTGCCAGCGCAAGGCTGTTGCCAAGGCTGTCATGCAGGTCCGCCGCGATGCGAGCACGCTCCTCGTCTTGAAGGCGGGTGAAGCGCTCGGCAGATCGAGCCCGCACTTCAATGAGTTCGCCGCGCGCCTCGATGGCCTCGCTGCGATGGAGCCGCATGCGTGTGGCAAGCACAAGTGAGAAGCACAGCGCCTCCAGCATCAGCGTGATCTCAAGCAGGTGCGCGCTAAGCCAGCCAATATCGATTTCGGTCCAGATGTTGAGCAGAACAAGGGCGATCCCAGGGACGACCGATAGACCCAATGGCACCAGCAAGAGCCGCGCCTGGATGTTGCCCATCCACGCCCTACGAATGGTGACTAAAGTAACGAATGCCAGGAACGACAGCGCCAATGCAACCAGCGGCAAGAGCATCGTCCAGTATGGCAGGACGAGGCTAACCAGACCCAGGCCAAGCGCGACCCACCCAAAGATGGCCATGGTCTTTCCAGCGGTGTCGCCGGGCGCATCTGCACGCAGCATGGCGCGCATAAAGCGCGAGCCAAACAGAACTATGCCCGCGATCGACAGGCACAGGATTATGTTCGAAATCCACGGCATATTAGGCCAAAGCCAAGTCCCGCCCACCCCAGTTAGATACATGTCGAGCAGAATGAAGCAGCTGATGGTGAGCGCGTTGAACGCGAACAAACGGTCTCTGGCGAAGACCGAAACGGCAAGGTTGTAAGCAACAATCGCGAGCACGAATCCGATGATCAGGATGCGCAGCGCCTGAGCGCGCGCGTTGTTGGCCTGGAAATCATCTTCGCGCCACGCGGTGACGGAGAAGGCCAACCAATTTGGTTGTTCTATCCGAACGAAACGAACGTCGTCGTCGGTCACTGGGTCTGACAGCCGGAAGGCCGGCCGTGGGCCGGTTATGGACCTCGCAGATTGCGGCAATGTGTCGCCAGTGCGCTGGATCCGCCAGTCGAAGGCCCCGGGGGCTGCTTCGTAGAGCACCGCCCTATCGGGTATTCCGCCAAGGTCGATTATCTCCGCGCCCGTGATTGGTGGCAGGCGCAGCCACAAGACCCCGGTGCCATTGCTCGAGAAGGCCGTTGTTGCGTCGATCCACCGCAGATCATCGCGCACGGCGACGTCGTTCACCTGCAGGGTTCCGTCAGGGTCGTGCAGGTAGGAGAGGGTGAGCTGCTTGCTTTCACCCAGTATCGGCGCGGGCAAGGGCGTAGGTGCAGGGGAAGCATGCACAATGCCGGCCATGGCCAGCCACAGCCATGCCACAGCCATGATCGTCATTACCCTGCGCATGGCACTGACCTTAGCACCTCGTCGGCCCAATCCAGCAATAGGCACATGTGCCTATCTGCCTAGGCAAGCGTCGCGATGCCCAAGCCGATGACGGTCGCATAGCGTGCATCCATTAGATTGAGAGGGAGGACCTTATGAAGAATCATCTCCGCAAGGGAGCTATGGCAGCGAGTTTGATGGCCGCCACCGCATTTGCCACGCCCGCCCACGCCGTGGCCAATCCGGGTGCCATCGATTGGGACGCGCCACCGGCAGCCTTCGTCACATCGCTCTACAATGGTGTACTGGGCCGCGCGCCTGAAAGTGGCGCGGTGGTAGCCTCCTGGGCAGCGCAGGTCACTTCCAACCCCAGTTCGCGACTGCAAGTCATGCAACGATTTGTGAACTCGGCCGAGTATCGTCGTTCGTTCGGTGACGGCACCGGAAGCTGGGGGGTGCATTACCTCATTCAAGGCAACACGATGCGTTGGAAAGCGTCGGCCAATCCCAATGGCTGGTATACCCAGCGCAGCGGCATTTCGGTCAATTATGCCCGCGCACTGGTCGGCTATTACCAAACCTACAACAATCGTCGGTGAGGGAGGCAGGCAATGGCCAATTTGACTAGACTTCTCGCTGGCCTGGGATTGATAGCCGCCAGCGGTGCCGTGATCGCGACACTGCCGGCGGAGCCTGTCGAAGCGCGCAAGAGCATGCAGGGCGGATCGATCAATAGCGGTCAGATCCGCTTCTGCGAAAACCAGAACGAGTCCTGGCAGACATTTCACGCCCCGCGCGATGAGACCTTCTTTCACCAGGAGATCGTGCTTGGCGAAGGCAGCTATTCGCTGGCAGTCGTCCCGAACGGAAATTTCCGCTTCAACGCCTTCGTCTATGAAGGCGATTCCAACCGCTACGTTGGCGGCGCCCAGAACGTTCGCAGCTTTACGCAACGCTTCAATGCTGGAAGCTTTGGCAACAAATATCTTGTCCAATTGGTCAAGACGTCTGGCAATTGCCGTGGGTGTTCGGTGACGATGTCACTGCGGGCCTTCAATTGTCCTGACAGCTCGGGAGGCTCCGGCGGATCAGGGCGCCCGCCATGCGCGCGCAACCAATGTTACGACCCAGGTACAGCAGACATCTTTGGAATCCCGCTGAGGCCGCCAAGTTGCATTCCCAAACGGGGCGCCAATGGCGGAATCTGCGGCACGCGGGGCAACTGAGCATGCCGGAGCGGTTTGGCGAACAGCGCGAATTTGCTCCCGTAATCATTGCTCGATGACAGTTCATAATCTGCTCGAAAATGCCAAACCGCCCCATTGGAGCGGCGAAGCACATGCTCTGCCCACAAGCTCGCTAGATATCCGTGAAGTGCTCTGATATCGATCACATTCGGAGGGGGCTTTATATGGAGCTAGCAGCAGCGGAACTGATCTTGCCATCGATCGCATTGGTGTTCACCGCAGCTTTTCTCGGATTGTGGCAGGCGGATCAGACAAGGCCGCATTTGCTGGGGTTCGCGGCGGGGTTTTTTGCCCTGTTTCTGGCCATGTCACTGCACCTTGCCTTTCCCAGGCTGTGGAGCGCGCTCGGAACTACTCTGCTGCACATTCTGGCCTGTTGCAGTGTGATTGCGATTGCCTGGGGATCAGCCCGGCGGCTCAACCACAAAATCCCACTGGCAGCCATGTTGGCCGTGACTGTGCTTTCAAGCGCGGTGCTCTATCCGGCGCTCGATTTCGAGAACAACATTGTGGCACTAGTGGTGCAAAATGGCGCGAGCGGCATGCTGTTTTCAATCAGTGCTGTCACCCTTTGGCTGGCGCGTCCGATAAGCATTCTCGATCGAATTCTGATCTGGACAATGGCCTCGATCGCGGCCTTCGGACTTTTGCGCCCAGCAGTCCTGTTGTTAATGGAAGTCGAAATTGACGCGCTGGTACAGCGTCAGACAGAATTCAACACGCTGAGCCTGTTGGTGATGACGGCGCTGACCGTGATCTTGGCGCTTTGCTTGGTTGCCATTGCGGTTCGTGAAGCGCTTGAGATCCGGCTGCGCAGTTACAGATCCGATCCGATATCCGGGTTCTTGGATCGTCATACATTCGAACAGAAATGCGAAACCGCGCTCGCCAACGCGCACCGGCTTGGCCTTCCTGCCACATTGGCGATCTTTGAGATCGATCGTTTTGAGGCGTTCAAACTGCAATGGGGCGAGGAAACGAGCAATCTGACCGTGCGCGACTTGTCTGACATGCTGCGAGCGTGCCAGCGCGATGGCGACATCGCCGGGCGCATTGGCGAGGGCCGCTTTGGCGTTTTGTTGATCGGCATGGGCGCGGATTCGGGTCTGAAGTTTGCGCTCACTTTGCGTGAGAATGTCAAACGCGAATGGGTCAAAGTGGTGACCGGGATGATGAGCATCACTCTCAGCTGCGCGATCAATGAAGGCAAAGATGGCGTGAGCTTCAAGTCGGTATCAAACCGGGCCTATGCCTCGCTAAGACAGGCTCGAATGGTCGGCACGAATTGCATTTTCGTCAACGGGGTCGAGTTCGAACGGACCGAGCTTGGGCCGGCTGAGACGTCGAATATCGTCGCCCACGGCTAGAGGCGTCAGTTATCGTCCCACCGTTCTTCGTCTTGAGCGAGCACAACATGGATTCAAACGGTGGTGTCCGGTTGCCTACCCAAGATTGTGATGACATCTTAGAAGCAGTGATGTCAGCGGAAACAGCTCAGCACATCATTGCGAACGCGCCCGATAATACTCTAACCGGCCCGATTGGTTTGCGCATCGTTGACGGCAGTTTCCGCATTAGGCCATTTAAGAATGGTGATGGCGAAACCAAGATTTTCATTCTTGAGGCGCTGGATCTTGCATCAAAGACTGAACCGACTTTCGAGCATGAGAAGAAATACTTTGTGATACCTGAGTAAGTCCGCTTCCACTCCCAGGATACACCGATAGCGGCCGGTCACCTCACGACACACAATTCGAAGGATTGCTTCTCGAAGGTAGGCGACTAAAGCAAGGCGATCCGCCGCCAGCTCAAAACTAGGACTGACCAGCTTCCAGCCCATGCCGAAGGCGAATTGCACAGTTGCTCAGCCCCATACTTATGGGTCGGCGCGCGCTAGGGGCTTATCTATGTCTGATCCTTTGATAACGAACGAAGGAAAATGACATGGCGCTCCGGCTCCTTTTGGGTTGCACACTCTTCAGCACTTCGGCTCTGGTAGGGGGCGCAGTCTCGCCGGCCTCATCTGCTCAGGCAGATAGTCCACTGGTCGCAGCGCAGAGCTTCCCGAAGTTGCCAAGAGTGCCCCGAGTTCCGCAGATCCGACCTGGTTCGGATGTGGATACTTCGGGCGAAAGGGAGCAGCAGTCCCGCGATGATCAGCGGCAGCGAAGCCGCGGGAATGCTGACTTGGCGCGCGAATATCGCCAGGAAACCGCGATGCTCGCCTATCCGATCAACACCAACTGGTCGTCTGAGGCTGACAACACCCGTATTGAGCAAGCTGTTGCTGAATATCTCGAGCGTATAGATCGTGTCGCGAGCGAGCGCTTCAACGCTCTTTCGCCTAATGAGCGAAATTCCAGCGATGCCACCTTGCGCGCGCATTATGACACGCTGGCACAAACGGCAGATCGCGAGATTGCTTGGGCGCTGCAGAAGCTAGGGCAGATTGGGGTCGCCGACTCCGCCTATAATGATCTGCTGGTATTGGATGCCGCCATGCAGGGCGCGGTGCGGCTTTATCCCGAAGTCGCAGCCTATCAGGAGGCTCAAGACAAGGCCTCAGCGGCGTTGGGTCAGTTTGGATCTCGTGCCGGGGCGAATGAGAAGAAGGAAGAGAACGCGCTTGCTGCTGCGCGCAAGGTCCGGATGCCTCCGCCCGTCGACACAAGCTCAGCATCCGTTCGCCAGTTCCGTCAGGCATGGGCGACCAGCGGCATTCCTTGGACAATCCGCAAGATCCACATCACAAGTGGCTGGGGTGTTCGCCGGAACGCATTGGGAGCGATCATTGGCCGAACGCGAGATGCGAGTATCGCGGCGCAGGACCAGGCAACGGGCCGCTGCAACCTCTATGATTTCACGATGATTATCGAGAATGGCGCAAGCCCGCGCCGCCTAGCACATTCAACGCGTCGAATTGCTTGCGAGAACATTCCCTGAGGCACAAAAGGGTGCGGGGACAACCAGAGGCTGTCCCCGCGAGGGCGTAAAGCAAGCGAACCATGATCAGCAGTCGCCGATCCGCTCGCCTGTCACTTCCATGGTGACAATGGCTTTGCCTTCCGGAAGCGCCTCTTGCGCCATCTCGGTTGAGACGCTCATCTCGAATTTTTCCGGCGAGATTGTGCCGGTGATGGCTGCTTCAACAGCACCTCCTCCTGGCGTTGCGCAGCTCATGCTGCCGTCGATCGTTCCGGCGGAAAGATCGAAGTCTCCGATGGTGCAATCTCCACCCTGTTTGAAGGCTTCCGACATCTGATTGGGATCAAACCGGTTTTCGCCTTCGGGAATGCACTGTTCCTGCGACATTGTTGATGTCGTGGCATCAGCGAACATGGCTGCTTGCTCTGGCGTTGCGCCTGGCACTTCGAAGTTTGTCATACCGGCAGTCATCCGCCAGTTCCCCGGCGTTAGTTCATCATCCGCAGCGCCCTGTCCGCACGCACCTAACATTAGGAGCGCTGCAATCGGTATCATGTGTTTCATTCAATTCCTCCCTCACCATTGGTGTCCAAGTTGATTGCGCAACGGTGTAGAAAGGACGGTGAGAGCCAAGTCATCCCCATAGATGTGGGTCAATTCGGAGCTTCGCCAATTGAGGCCGGTGAACAAGGTAAGAGGCTGGTGCACCACGAATATGGTGTTACGTCTTCCAGGTGGCACCATAGATATGGCTGAGTGCATTTTTGGGGTTAGAGGCAACGGAACTTGGCAGACGAGGCTGAAACTTTGACAGCGGATGAAGCGGCGGGTTCGTGGAGCGCGAACTGGCCTCATCTCGTGCGCCTCGCATTCGCGGTGATCGCGGTTCAGCTGTTCTTCTGGCTGATCGTAAAGCCGCTTGTCATCGGCTCGCCAGCGCCGCCTTTTGAAACGATAGATGGCTACGGTTTTGAGCAAGCCCAGATTTCCGCTCCGACTTTGTCTGCGGCAGCGCAAGCAGAGTTTGAGACGATCCCAGAAATGCCGGCGTGGCATTGCTGCGAGAGTGGGTATCGCGCATTTCGCTACAGTTTCGATCTGGACGCGATTCCTGAAAAGGGCCTTGGAATTGCTCCGCATATCCGTGCGGATAATTTTGCGATCTATGTGAATGATGGCTTCATTGCGGGAAAAGGGCGCTTTGGCCTGCCGGACCACACTTATGACAGTATGATCCGGGAGACATACCATATTCCGCCGAACATGCTTTCAATTGGGCGCAATGACGTAACATTCGTTTTGGTGCGTGAGGGCATTCCCTATTTCGATTACTTCCCGCCAATCCTAGCCGAGTATTCCTATCTCGAGGAGCGGCTTGAGCGCACCAATTGGTTGTCGAATGGCTACACCTACGGTGTGCTCGCGGCGATCGGCATGGTGGCGTTGTTCTCGCTGATTTTCTTTGTAATATCGGGGCGCGAACGCGATGCTTTTTGGCTGTTTGTGTTGTCCGGCACATTGGCGGCTTCCAACCACTACTACGTCTGGCTTGACCCGCCCTTTGGTGGGTATAGCCGGGTCTTCTATTTCCATGCACTTGCCTTGGCGGTGCCGTTTGCATGGTTCGGCTGGGCGGATGCTTGGTCGCGCGACCGATACCGCTGGCTACTTCCAGCTGCTGCCCTGATCTTTTCCCTAGCGATCACCGCAACCACCTATGCTTTAGCGACAATGCCCTATGGCCCGGGTTATGATCGCGCAGGCGAGATTATGGTCTATTGCGGCATCGGCTTCGCGATTGCGACGGCGGCCCGGCTTCTCTGGAACTTCCGCAATCTTGATGAGGACCGGTACTTCGAAGCGGCTCTGGCGATCCTGCTTATATCATTGATCGTTCTGCAAGTGACGACCGAGCTCACTCAGGCACTGAATATGGGCTATATGATCCGCACACAGCCGTTTCTAATCATCGGGATCGCCATTGCGTTCTTTGCGCGACGCGTGCGTCTGTTTCGGTCTTCCGCACAAATCAACACGCTGCTGCAGCAACAGCTTGATGAGCGCACAGCCGAACTGGCGGTCGCGCATGACCGTGAAAAGCGGCTGATCCGCACCCAAGCTTTGGACGAAGAGCGCCAGCGCATCATGCGCGATATGCATGACGGACTTGGCAGCCATTTGATGTCGATGCTGATGATGGCGAAGCGCGGCAATGGCAAGCACGTAGACTATGCCGAAGGCCTCCAATCAGTGATCGATGAGATGCGACTGATGATCGATTCCATGGACTCGGTCGGCGAATCCTTGCGCTCGGCTATGACAGTGTTCCGCAAACGTGTCGTCCCGCGCGCGCGTGAAGCAGGCTTTGTGATTGAATGGGAAGACAAGACCACAGGCGATTACCCCGATTACGGCCCGCGCGAAGTCTTGCAGGTGTTTCGCATTCTTCAGGAGGCCATCACCAACGCGCTCAAACATTCTGGCGGCGACGCGATCTCCGTTCTGATCGAGGACATGCCAGAGGCGGATGGAGCGATTTCGATCACCATTACGGACAATGGATCTGGGCTCGAAGCACCCGGAGAAACGGGGACGCGAATGGTGGGGCGGGGCCTGAAAAACATGAAGGCGCGTGCGGCCGGGATCGGCGCGCTGCTCGATCTCCAGCCAGCGAAAGAAGGCATGCGTGTTGCCCTCCACCTGCGGAAAGCTGGCTAAGATGCCGACAGCGGGACGTGACCACATTTGTGGTTGGCGCAATCTGGATCAAATCCGTGATAGGCTCATCTGGAAAATAGGGTGGATGCGATGACCAGCAACAATTCGCGCACACGGCGTGTGGCAATCATCGAAGATGATCCCAACCTGCTCGACCACTTCATTGCTATCGTCAGCGGGGTAGTCGATCTTGATCTCGCTGGTGTTGCCTCGTCAGTTGAAGACGCGCGCAAGTTGATCCGGCTCGAGCCTGACCTGTTTTTGGTCGATATTGGATTACCGGATGGGAGCGGGCTGGACCTAGTCCCGGATATCAAAGAGGCGCTCGATGCCAAAGTGCTGATCGTCACCTCGTTCGGAGACAGGCAGACGGTGGTCACGGCAATCCGCGGTGGCGCAGATGGCTATTTGCTCAAGGATAGTAGCGCTGAGGAGATTGTTGACGGGATTGAAGTGACGCTGGCCGGAGGAGCACCGGTAAGCGCGACTGCTGCGGTCTATTTGCTTGAGCGGCTGCGCCACAGCGATGAGTTGGTAGAGCCCGCTGAACCGGGAGAAAATGTCGAGCTTAAGGAGCGCGAGATTGAGCTGCTTAACCTGTTTGCGCGCGGCCTGTCTTACAAAGAAGCAGCCAGCGCGATGGGTATCGCGCCGCTAACGATCAACAATTACGTCAAATCGATTTACAGCAAGCTCGCGGTTCATTCGCGTAGCGAAGCGGTGTATGAAGCGCTGAAGACCGGGCAGCTCAAACTCTAGCGAACTCAGCGACCTATTGAGCCGCTAAGCGCCAGATCTCCGACCATATTCGTGGTGCCTTTGAGCCCGCTATTTACCAGACATCTGGTTAGATTGCGACTGACATTGCGCGCATTCGACCTCCGATAAGTTTTCATCGGGAGAAGTCTGAGATGCGCCTTTCCACCAAAGCCTCGCTGCTGCGCTCGTCAGCGATTGCCGCTGCTATCGGACTGGGGGCAATCGGCCAGACCGCGCCTGTCCAGGCCGCGACCGTAAACAGTCTCACATTCGATCAAGCCGGATCGAACGCCAATCGCTGCGTGTTTACGCTGAGCCGCAGCGTTACTGGTGTGATCAACGATTCCAACGGTTCCGATGACTACTTCATCGCTGTTGTCGACACCGCAACTGGTCAGCCGAGTGTTACCGGCCCAGTCGGACGCAGTGTTGCGGTCGGTCAGACCGACAATGTCACCGAAAGCATCCTCAGTTTTGCCAATGTCCCGCGGGGCACGTTTGAAGTCGCCGTGTACGAACGGGTCGGCACCCAAATCGGGGTGCAGCTGGCGAGTGCGCCGATTCCTCGCGCCGACTTGCTTGCCGCAGGAAACATCTGCGCCAGCTTCGCTGCTAACAGTGCTCCAATCGCAAATGCAGGACCTGACCGGACCTTCAACACAACGAGCGCAAGCGGAGTTGTGATACCTGTAGATGCTGCCAATTCGACCGATGCAGATAATGACCCGCTTACCTATTCATGGACGCAAGTTTCTGGACCTCAAGCAACAATATCGCTTGCCAACCAAGTCCTAGCGTCAATCAGCTTTCCGACATTGACCGCGCCGACGGATTTTGAGTTCCAGGTTCTTGTCACTGATGCGGCGGGTGAATCCTCTACCGACACTGTTCGTATCTCGCTTACACCGCCAAACATCGCTCCAACCGTGGACGCAGGGCCGGACCAGACTGTTGTAGGCGGTTCGTCTGTTTCGCTAGCCGGCACCGCTAGCGATGCGGACAATGACCCACTGACGTTCCAATGGACGCAGACTGGTGGGCCGGGAGTGGCACTAACCGGAGACACCACATTAGGCCCCACATTCACCGCGCCTTCGCGCGCGGTGGCGGCGCAGGTTTTGACCTTCGAGCTTGCCGCCAATGATGGCAATGCCACGGCTACTGACACCGTCACAATCACTGTCCCAGCGAACCAAGCTCCAAACGCTGATGCAGGTCCTGCACAAACGGTAGCTGGTGGGTCAGGTGTCACCCTCGATGCATCTGCGTCGAGTGACCCAGAAGGTGACCCCATCATCTTCAACTGGACGCAGATTTCAGGCCCAAGCGTCACGCTTGCCGGAGCCAATTCTGCAAACCCGACCTTCACCGCTCCCCAGCGCACATCCAATGCGCAGGTGCTGGAGTTCGAAGTCCGCGTCACCGATTCCTTCGATGCGTCCGACACCGCGACAGTCCAGATAACCATCCCGGCAAACCAATTGCCATTGGCCGATGCGGGGCCAGATCAGAACATCGCAGGCCTTTCCAATGTGACACTGGACGGAAGCGGCTCAACCGACTTCGAGAACGACCCGATCACTTACATTTGGACGCAAACCGGCGGGCCGAACGTCACTCTCAACAATCCGACTAGCGTCAATCCGACCTTCACAGCACCCGCCGGCGCAATCGGCGCACAGGTGCTCACGTTTCAGCTGACTGTGAGTGACAGCATCGCAAATTCGGGCGCACGCGTTTTGCCTTCGAGCCCCCAACAGGACACGGTTGAGATCACGATCTTGCCGAACAATGCGCCGCTGGCCGATGCAGGACAGCCGCAGACCGTTGATGGCGGCTCGCCAGTTACTCTGGATGGCAGCGGCTCGACCGATCCTGACGGCGACGCCCTATCCTATGCGTGGGTGCAGACCTCCGGGCCAAGCGTAACGCTAAGCGGTCCAAGTACGGTTGCGCCGAGCTTTACTACTCCGCCAAGGACCAATTCTGCGCAGACGGTGACGTTTGAGCTCACTGTCACAGACACCAGCGGAGCGAGTTCAACCGCAACGGTTGAGATCACGGTCCCGCCGAACAATGCGCCGCTCGCTGATGCGGGGCAGCCGCAATCCGTTGATGGTGGCTCGTCGGCTACTCTGGATGGCAGCGGTTCAACCGATCCTGACGGCGATGCTCTGTCCTATGCGTGGGTGCAAACCACTGGGCCAAGCGTAACGTTAAGCGGGGCGAACACTGTCGCGCCGAGCTTCACCGCACCGCCAAAGACCAATTCTGCTCAAGCAATGACCTTTGAGCTCACTGTTACAGACACCAGCGGAGCGAGCTCAACTGCAACGGTTGAGATCACGATCCTCCCGAACAATGCGCCGCTCGCTGATGCGGGACAATCGCAGACCGTTGATGGCGGCTCGCCGGTTACTCTGGATGGAAGCGGTTCAACCGATCCTGACGGCGACGCCCTGTCCTATACGTGGGTGCAGACCTCCGGGCCAAGCGTCACGCTGAGCGGGGCAAGTACGGTCGCGCCGAGCTTTACAGCACCGCCGAAGGCCAATTCTGCGCAGACGTTGACGTTTGAACTCACTGTCACCGACGCCAGCGGAGCGAGTTCAACCGCAGCGGTTGAGATAGCTATAGCCGCTAATCAGCTTCCACTGGCTGATGCCGGCCCTGATCAATCGGTCACTGGCAATTCCGGTGTGACATTGGACGGCAGTGGATCGAGTGATCCTGACGGTGACCAACTCTTCTACAGCTGGACGCAAACTGGCGGGCCGAGCGTGACACTCAACAATCCGACGAGCGTCAATCCAACTTTCGTCGCCCCAACCGCAACATCGGCTAACCAAGTGCTGACCTTTGAACTGACGGTGACCGATGATGACGGCAGCGGCATTCCGGGAGGACGGGTCGCACCGTCCAATCCTCAGCAAGATACTGTTGAGATCACGATCCTCGCCAATTCGCCGCCGGTTGCAGATGCCGGAACAGATCAGGGACCGATCGATGCTGGCCAGACGGTAACGTTGGATGGCAGCGGATCGAACGATCCTGACAATGATGCACTCAGCTACACCTGGACGCAGGTTTCCGGAACGCCGGTCACGCTAACGGGAGTGAACAGCGTCGCACCGACTTTCGTGGCGCCAGTCGTAAGCGGGAATGAGGACTTGGTCTTCAGCCTGATCGTCGATGACGGGCAAGCGCAATCCGCTGCTGACACTGTGGTTATCAGCGTGCGCGCGGTCGGTTCTGTCACAATCATTCAGCGCGCGATCGGCGGTGACAGCTCGGTGACTTTCGCATCCGACATCGCAGCGTTGAATGGCAGCGTTACGACCAGCGGCGGATCGGCTCAGGTCAGTGCAGTGAACGTGCCCGCTGGCGCATACTCTGTTTCGGTCAATGACAACCGCGCAGCTGGTTTTGCTGTGACGGAAATCTCCTGCAACGACACAGATTCGACGATCAATCTTGGCGCACGATCCATCTCGCTCGCGCTTTCACCGGGCGAGGATCTGGTATGCACCTTCACTTCGACCAATTCTCGCGGTGCGGCGCAGGCAGCGATTGCCGACTTCCTGACCGGGCGCAACGCATTGATCATGTCACATCAGCCCGATTTGCAGCGGCGTTTGGACCGGATAACAGGAGTGCCGGTCCAAGGCGGCAACGCGACCGCTTACGGCGTCCCTGTTCCAGGTTCTGGTTCGCTGCCATTCGCCGTATCGCTTGCGAGCGGTCAGGCCATCGCCTCTACCAGTCTGGCTCAAATCAGCTCGGTGACGGACCCTCAGGATCGCTCGGATCGCCCGTTTGACATCTGGGGTGAGGCCTATTTCTCTCGCGCTCAGCTTGGTGACCAAAAGGCCAACTTCCGTATTTTCCATATCGGCGCAGACTATCGTGTTGGGGATAATGTCCTTCTCGGTGTCCTGGCGGAGTTTGACGACTTCGACGACCGCGGAACGCTCGATGCGGGTGAGGCAGAAGGCTCGGGCTACCTTGTGGGGCCCTATCTCATGGCACGCATAGCACCAGACCTGTTTGGTGAACTGCGCGCCGCCTGGGGCAGTTCAGAAAACCGGGTGAACCCACTTGGTAGCTTCACCGACGATTTCGACACATCGCGCAGCTACTTTAGCGGCTCGTTGGTTGGCCAGTTCGATGTTGGCAATCGCACCCAACTGCGCCCTGAGGTCACGCTGCGCTATTTGGACGAAAGCCAGCAGACTTACACCGATAGTCTCGGCGTGGTGATCCCCGAACAATCAGTGGGACAAGGTGATGTGAGCTTCCGTCCTCGCCTGCAGCATCTGGTGGTTTTGGAGAGCGGCTGGACACTGCGGCCCTTCATAGAAGCGGAAGGCATTTACACTTTCGGGACGGAGACCAACACCGTGTTGCAAAACGGGCTGCGCGCCCGGGTTGAAAGCGGGGTAGACTTCCTTTCCGCAAGTGGTGTTCGCGCCAGTATTGGTGCGTTCCACGACGGAATCGGGGCAGATCGCTTTGAAAGCACCGGCGTTCATGTCTCGATCTCGTTTGGCTTCTGAGTCTTTTGAACTCGATTATGGGAGACATTGACGTGAATAGACTTGGAAATTCGCGAGTGCGCACCACCGATGTTGTGGCGATAGGGATCGCAAGTTTGATTGCGGCATTGGTCGCGTTCGGCGGAAGCGTAGGCGCCGTTCCCGATGCCGGTAGCGATCCGGATTTCGGTGCTGGCTACTCTGTCGGCCAAGGGCTCTTCTATGGTTTGCTGGTATGGCCAGTGATGCACTTTCTCGCTTTGCGAGGCAGCTCCCGCAAAGCCAAATGGGGCGGTTTCGGAGTGCTCTTCATATGTACGCTTGCTGGGGCCGCCGCTGGAGCATCAATTTGATCCGCTAAATGTCGCTATTGGAGGCGCCGGGCAAGAGTTGCGACAAACTTGCTCTGTGTCGTTGGGGCTAATCCCAATAGACGAGTTCGGGCTGATCCGAACTCAATACAATCCGGCCCATAACCTGAGCGCCCAGAATGCCCGCTCCCCAAATTCATTGCCTAAGAGTGGACAGTCTGCTTTCGACCCAGTCCAAAACTTTGCCTTTTGAGTGCTTACCTCCTGCAAGCAGACCTTCGCCAAGGCCTTCTCGACCTGGGTTAGCGAGAATGACCTACCTATGCATCGTCCAGCCGCATTGGGGTTGGCTCACCACTGTGAGCAAATTGGACAGCCATCAGTCTCATTCATGCGGGCGCCAACACAAACGACGCTCGCATATGTGTCGCTTCAAGCGAGCTAGAACCGCACACCCGCGCGGACATTGATCTCTGGATCATCACTTGTGCTGCGCTCGCCGCTCCCGCCGAGTGGGAAGCCGGATTCAACCTCAAGATCAAACACCCCAAACCGTGCGCGGACGCCTGGCCCAGCCGAGAACAGCGAGCCTTCGCTGCCAGTGCCATCGATATCGGAGACATAGCCGCCGTCGATAAAGGCATAGAGCTGAAGGAAATCAGCGGGGAGGTGCGTGGTCGCCAGCGAGTATCGCAGCTCTGCCAGCCCGTAGACGCCTTCATCACCCAGAACTTCGCTGAAATCATAGCCGCGGGTGCGATAGGCGCCGCCAAGCGACAATTCCTCGCTCGCCAGCAAGGGCCGGTCCGCAATCTGGCCATTGGCAGCGAGATAGAGCTGGAGCCTCTCGGCCACCGGAATGCGCGCATCGGCCCAGAATTCGACCTTGGAAAAGACGCCATCGCCATCGAAGCGGGAGGCATTGGGATCGCCCAGCCGGGTCGCGCCCAAGATACCCAGGCCGCGCACATGGGTGGCCCCGCCCCGCAGTCGTCCGCCGGCAAAGGGTATCTGTGCACGCAAGCCCAGCGACGCGGTCACAATCGTGTCGTCGCGCAGCATGGTGTCGAGATCATCCTGATCAATCGAGAGATAATTCCCGCTTGCCTCAGCCCACAGGCTGACGGCTTTCGAGCGGATAATCGGTTGCGAGACGCTAACTCTCAAACGAACAGAATCTCCGCTGATATCGGAGCCTTCAAGCGCACCGCCTGGAGCGGTCCGACCGATCGATGCGCTGGCTGAGGCGAATGTCCCGCCCGTGCCGACTTGCGTGCCGTAGGAACCGGAGAAGAAGAACAATTCCTCGACATCGACCGGGTTGATCCTGACCGAGGCGCGGGCCGTGTCACCTGACGTGAATGAGGCATGCGATTGACCCGATAGCCGCAACCGCAGCGGCCCAAAGCTTTCGGTGCCGTAATTGTCGCCATCCAGGCGTCCGCTTGTGCCGATCCTGCTGAGTTTGACGACCAGAATGCTTTGACCATCACGGCGGCGCAGCTTGGCCCCGCGGAGGCGGACAGCCGGTATATCAGAGACCAGCAGCAATGATCGCTCAAGCTGGCTCTTGCGCACAGGCCCGCCAACCAGCTTGTTCAGCACCCGCAGGGCGTGCGCGTTCTGATAGCCGTCGATTTCGACTGCATCGACCCGCCCTTCATCGAGATCGATCTGGACGAAGCCGCGCTCCAAGGCGTCTCTTGAAAGCTCAGCCCGAACATAGGGATAGCCGGATTCGCGGGCCAGTTCGGCCAGTTCGTTGGTGAGTTCAGACAACACCTCGTCAGTACGGGGTTGCCCGAAGAAGCCTTCGACGATTTCCTGATAGCGGGCACCATCAATCGCTTCATTGCCGCGAATGATGACGGCCCCGATCTGCTCGGCGCTGTCTTCACCGCGCGGAGAGCCAGGGTCATATCCGCGGCCAATCTCCATCACAGGAGCGAAAGCGATTTTGGGTGCCGGTTTCTTGACAGGCTGCTCTTGCGCCAGTGCGGCAGGAGCAGCGATGCACGTAAATGCACCCAGTATTGCTGCCTTGGCTAAACGCATTGCGGTCCTCCTGCGAAGGGCGGCGGGGTAACCAATGCCAGCTAAAGAAACCTTACCATTCCTGCGGATTCGGCGTTCCCCGTTAACACCTCGTTAGCCGACACGATTCACGCTTCCTTGAATCGGTGTGTGCGAAAAGCCGAGGCACAACGCGATAAAAATACGTGGGGACTCTTCATGATCGGCTTTGCAAAGAGAGCCGTTGTTCTGATCGGCCTAATGGCCAGCACCAGCGCTTATGCCGCCGGTCCGGCATGGACTGTGTCAGAAGCCAGTGGCGAAGTGACGATCACGCGCGGGAGCACAATCCTGTCAGCGCGCATCGACAGCCAGCTTGAGGATGGCGATATCGTTCGCACCGGCCGGGGCAGCCGTGCCGTGCTCGTACGCGGACAAGAATATGTTGTGGTTTCTCCGCAAGCGCATATCCGCATCGCCGATCCGGAAGAAGCAGGCCCGATCACGCAGATCTTCCAATATCTCGGCAATGTGCTGTTCAAAGTCGAAAAGAAGAGCACGCCGCACTTTGGCGTTGAGACCCCCTACATGGCGGCTGTGGTCAAAGGCACCACGTTCAATGTCTCGGTCACACAAGATGGCACGAGCGTTCAGGTCACCGAAGGGGCTGTCGAAGTCATCACAGGAAACGATCTCCAGGCTGCCCTGCTGACACCGGGTCTGGTTGGAATGGTCGATGCCGACAACGCAGATTCTCTGGTTGTTGTGACGCCGGATGGCGACGCTGCCGACCGCGCGGCGATCACAGTCAAAGGCAATCCTCGCATTGTTGGCGATGTTCGCCAGGCGAAGCCGGCCACTGGGTTCACCCGCGTGGCCATGGTCACCTCTTCATCGAACAGCAACAATGCTCCAAGCGCGGTATCAGCTAGCGCGGTGGCAAGCACCAATGCCAATGCGAATTCGGTAGTCGCTTCAGCCTCGCGCGCAAGCAGTGCCAGCAGCACCAGTTCTGGCGGCAACAGCTCGAATGCGGACAGCGACGTCGAAGTCGATGTGAAAGCCGACAATGGCAATGCGTCCGACAATGGCGCCGCCAGTGCTTCATCCAGCAATGCCGGCGGCAATGGCAACAGCAATGCAGACGATGTGGATGATGTGACCGCGTCGGGAATTGAAGCCCGCGGCAATGCCAACAGCAATGCCGGTGGAAATAGCGGCGGCAATAGCGGTTCGGGCTCGGACGACGAGATTGAACTCGACACGGGTTCCGACAGCGACGCCAGCGACGATTCCGGGAATAACGGCAATGGCCGGGGTAACGGAAACGGAGCCGATAACGGAAACGGCGCTGCCAACGGGAATGCTGGCGGCAACGGAAACGGCAATGCCGGAGGCAACAGCGAAGACGAAGGCAATGTCGATTCCAATGACGGCAATGGCGACGACACGGTCGATGTTGATCTCGGCGAAGATGTTGGGAACGGCAACAGCAACGGCAACGCTGGTGGCAATGGAAACGGAAACGCCGGCGGAAACGGTAACGGAAACGGGAATGGCAACGCCGGTGGCAATGGCAACAGCAATGCTGGCGGGAATGGAAACGGCAATTCCGGTGGCAACGGCAATAGCGGCGATGACATCGACCTAGGCTCTGACCTTGGCGTTGATGACGGCTCTGCCGACCAAGGTAACAGTAATGCTGGCGGAAACGGCAATGGAAACGGCAATGCCGGGGGGAATGGCAACGGAAACGCTGGCGGCAACGGGAATGGTAACGGCAACGCCGAAGATGAAGGCAATGTCGACACCAATGACGGCAATGGCGAAGACACGGTCGACATCGATCTTGGCGAAGACGTCGCTGACGGCAACAGCAATGGCAATGCTGGTGGCAACGGAAACGGAAACGCCGGAGGAAACGGCGGCGAGAACGGCAATGCTGGTGGCAATGGCAATGGAAACGCAGGCGGCAATGGGAACGGCAACGGGAACGGCAATGGTGGTTCCGGCGATGACGTCGATCTCGGCGGAGACCTTGGCTTAGACGACGGCAACAACGGCGGAGGAAACGACGCCGGTGGCGAAGATCCGAGCAATCCGGGCAACGGCAATTCCGGAGGGAACGGCAACGGAAATGGAAATTCCGGCGGCAACGGGAATGGTAACGGCAACGGAAACGGCGGCTCAGGAGACGATATAGACCTTGGCGGCGACCTCGGCCTGGATGATGGCACCGGTGATGACGGCAACAACGGCCATGGGAACGATCCCGACGGCCAGGATCCAAGCAATCCCGGCAATGGAAATGGCAACGGTGGGAGCAACGGGAACGGAAATTCCGGCGGTAACGGAAACGGCAATGGCGGCTCTGGTGACGATATCGATCTTGGCGGCGACCTGGGCTTGGATGATGGCTCCGGCGATGGCAGCGGTGACCAAGACCCTGGCAATCCTGATGACGAAGATCCCGACAATCCAGGAAACGGCAACGGGAATGGCAACGGAAATGGGAACGGCAACGGAAACGGCGGTGGTAACGGCAAAGGTCCACGCGCCTAAGTCAGCGCCTAGCATTTCCTAAGCCATTCAAACCGAACGATTTCCAAGCAAACCGCATTTCAACACTTTCGCGTTAAGCATACCAGCTCGTGTGATCGAGCTTGAAAGGCATCCACCCTGTGGAACGCGCAAAGGGAACAATTCAGAACGGCGATCTGCGCAGTCCGTTGCTGGCTTTGGCGCTGGCTGCGGCTGTCGGCATAGCTGCATTCGTTTCCGGCTTTTCGTTCTCGCTGGAAGAACAGCTTCGTGATGGGCGCGATCAATTGCGGGTCTCCCCGGCCTCTGGCGAAATCGCGGTTCTAGAGATTGATGGGCGATCGATCGAAGCGCTTGAAGTGTGGCCATGGCCGCGCCAGCATTACGCCAAGGCCGTGCGTGAGCTGGACCGGTTGGGCGCCTCCCAGATCGCGTTCGATATCGACTTTTCCTCTCCCTCTAACGAAGTGGGAGATGCAGATTTCGCGGCAGCACTCGCCGATCTCGAAGGCGGAGTGGTTCTCCCCACATTTCGGCAGGTCAACAATGCCGCCGCGAGCCAGACAATAACTGAAACTCTGCCGCTGAAAGTGCTGCGCGATCAGGCCTTCCTGGCATCGGTGAATGTCGTTCCCGATGGTGACGGCATCGTAACGCATTACTTGCACGGGGTTGAGACCAATGGTGTGGCGCGCCCCTCGCTCGCCAATATGGTCGCGGGCAAACCAGGCAGGATCGACGAAGAGTTTCGCGTGGATCAGGCGATCGATCCGGCTACGATCGCGAGAATTTCCTTTGTTGATCTGCTCGAAGGCCGCGTCGCCAGAAGCACCGTTGAAGGCAGACGGATCATGGTCGGCGCCTCGGCAATCGAGCTGGGCGATCGCTATCCGACGGCCCTGTTTGGTGTTCAGCCGGGGGTCGTAGTGCAGGCCCAGGCCGCTGAGACCCTGCTGCAAGATCGAGTCCGTACCGAAGCGAGCTCTTGGCTACTTCTCATCCTTTCGATCTCGATGCTGGCATGCTCCTTCCTCTTTCGTGCGGCTCGTCGCCGTGCTTCTCTTGTCGCAGGCGGATTGGGAACGAGCTTGGTCGCCATCGGGCTGCTGCTTGATCAAGCGAGTTTGATGTATGTACCGCTGGCACCGGTGCTGGTGGTGGCAGCCACATTCCTGTTGACGCACCGTCTGCTCCAGTCGGCTGCCAACACACGCGTGGCCACGCTCACCGATCTCGCCTCGGGTCTGCCCAACAAGCGCGCCATGCGCGACGCCTTGAGCAAGGTCGATCAGGCCATGGTCGCTGTCGCTCGGATCAAGGATTTCGCTCAAGTCGAAGCCATCCTGTCTGATGAGGGTCTCTCTGATCTCGACCGTCAGATTGGTGATCGCCTCCAATTGCTGGTTGGAGGCCAAACGATCTATCGCCTCGAGCGCGGCCTGTTTGCATGGCTGGCGCCCGATCCGAGCGAAATCGAACTGGCCGATCACATCCAGGCCGCTCATGCGCTGTTTCTCACCCCCTTCAATGTCAGCGACGAAAGAGTAAAGCTTGAGACTTGCCTTGGATCGTCTGACGTCTCGATCGAAGACGCGATCGACGCTTCCGAATATGCTCGCCGCAAAGGCCTGCAATGGTCTGCCACAGCCGACAAGCTGCACGAAGAGGCGCAATTCCAGCAATCGCTTTTGGCAGAGCTCGATACCGCGCTGTCAGACGGATCGATCCACCTTGCATACCAGCCCAAGCTGCGCCTGCGCGACAATGTCATTGCTTCAGCGGAATGCCTCGTGCGCTGGCACAGCCAAAGCCTTGGACCGATCTCTCCGGCCGAGTTCATTCCGGTGCTCGAGGAACGCGATCGGATCGACAAGCTCACGCTGTTTGTGCTGCGCGAGGCGATCAAGCGGATCGCAGAGGCCACCACCAGTCGCCTGGCGCTTGGCCTTGCCGTCAATGTTTCCGCACGGCTGCTGACCGATGCCAAATTTGTCGAACTGGCCTGCGACCTGATCGGCGCCATGCCATCGCAGCAGCGTCGCTGCATCACTCTGGAGATTACCGAGAGCGCGCCCACCGACAGTCCGGTCGAAGCGCGTGAGGCCCTGGCCAAGCTGCGCGATGCTGGCGCCAGGATTTCGATCGATGACTACGGAACGGGTCACGCTACGCTTGAATATCTGAAGAACTTCCCGGCCGATGAGATCAAGCTGGATCAAAGCTTCGTGCGCAATGTCCTGCACGACGAAGCCGATAAGGTCATGGTGCGGTCGTCGATCGAACTCGCACATGCCCTGTCTTTCGAAATCGTGGCTGAGGGCGTCGAAGATGCAGAAACGCTGCGCAAGCTGGAAAGCTTTGGGTGCGATTACATCCAGGGCTGGGAAGTCGGAAAGCCGGTTGGCTGGATCGAGTTTCTCGACGCGCTCATAAGCGGACGTGGGCAGTCAGAGCCCAAGAGGCTGAGGGCTTAGATCCTGTTCTACGCCTTTGGGATGCCAGCCAATCATGAGCACCGCATTTCTATCGTAGACCAAGGGTCGGCTTTGACCAAGTGACCCGATAAAACTCGACTGTCCGCTTTCACTCCCATTTCATGACACCAGGCGGGAGCGCGAACTGGGCTGAGAGCTGACAAATTTGCTTCAGGTGTGAGAATAGACCCTCTGAAGGCGCTTACGATGTCGTTCTTGCTCTCGAGCACCGCTCGAATGTGGGGGCATTTGGTGGAACGATTTTACGACGTCGCACTTTAGTTACTGTATCTCAGGCAGTTGGCCCAAGAAAATGGCGGAGACGGAGTCCGTATAACTATGTGTTCCCAAATAGCCGTATCCGACCATAATAGCCCTGAATATCAATGATATTTATCGGACTCGTGTCCGTAGGTAGCCGCGATCACCCTTTACTGTCCCCACACATTCGGATATCAATGGGGGGATGATTGTGGGGACATATGAGCAAATTGACAGCTTTGGCGGTTAAGAACGCGAAGAAGCCTGGCAAGTATCAGGATGGGCAAGGCCTGTTCCTCCTAGTCCGCCCTTCCGGGACCAAGTCGTGGTTGTTGCGCGTGCAGGTCGAAGGCAAGAGGCGAGAGTTTGGTATTGGCGCTGCGTCAGACGTGAGCCTCCTCGACGCCAGAGAACGCGCCAACCAAATCAGGAGGCAGTACCGCAGTGGCATTGATCCTGTTGCTGCAAGGCGAGCTGAGATTCTTGCCCAGCGTGAGATCCCGAGCTTTCGGACAGCGGCTGGCATTGTCCACGAAGAGCGCAAGGGATCGTGGTCCAATGGGAAACATCAGAAGCAATGGATCTCCAGCCTCGAGCAACATGCATTTCCTTCCCTCGGCGACCTAAGCGTCGCCGAGATTGACGCACCCGCCATCAGACAAGCGCTCATTCCGATATGGCATGCAATACCGGAAACAGCGCGCCGAGTTCTGCAGCGGATCGGCAATGTACTCGACTGGGCGCATGCCAACGGGTTCCGGCCGCAGGAAGCTCCAATTCGTTCCGTTTCAATGGGCCTTCCCAAACAGCAACGGCGAGAGAATCACTTCGCTGCAATGCCGTACGAACAGGTGCCCTCGTTCTTTGACCAGCTCTCGAACTCAGCGCCGACGATCGGTCGGCTGGGACTTAGATTTGCAATTCTAACCGCGGCGAGATCTGGAGAGGTTCGCGGAGCGACATGGTCTGAAATCGATTTGGATACTGCAACTTGGTCGATTCCGGCTTCGCGCATGAAGGCCAAACGCAATCATGTCGTTCCTTTATCCCGGCCGGCAATCGATCTGCTTAGTGAGCGCCGCTCCGAAAGTGGCTCTAGCGACGCAGCCTCGATCGTGTTCCCTGGCACTCGTGGTGGCCAGATGAGTGACATGACGCTCTCAAAAGTCATGCGCGATGCGAAGCAGCCATTCACAGTTCACGGGTTTCGGAGCTCGTTCAAAGACTGGGCGTCTGAACAAACGTCTTTTCCAGATGCAGTATCTGAGGCGGCGCTGGCCCATGGTGACCCAGACAAAGTTCGCAAAGCCTATCGCCGGACGGATTTCTTGAAGCTTCGTCGCGAGCTGATGGATGCGTGGAGCGTTTTCTTGACGAGTAGAGCGAAGATCGAGCCGCCTGGCATTTCTTGACTAGGCCGAGAGAAATTTCACAAAGGAGATGCAAACAATGTTCACAAGCTCGGAAACACCAAAAAATCACCCAACGAACGAATTCAAGGAATGGCAGCGTCTGCTAAAGCAATCTGAAGCCGCCCTAGAGGCTCTCCCCGATGGCTCTTCAGATCAAGAAGTCGATTTGTACGTGACGGCGCTCTCGCATGCTGAGCAAATGCTTCTGTCGATCAAAGCGCCCGATTTTGACGCAGTTTGTGACAAGCTGTCTATTCTAATCGAAAACGGTTTTGCAGAACAGAAAACCGTTGAGCAGCTTTCATTCATTCTGAGGGATGTGAGGCGACTAAATGATGCGCGGGCATGACAAAGCGACGTAAGGTTACACATCCTGGAACTTCGGGCGGCGTACTCAATCAGGCCATGGCTGATAACCCCGGTTTTCGGGAATATGTTAGTTTCGAGGATGATTGGCCTTTGCCGGACGATGCCCTGTCGCAAATTCGCGGAGATTTTCCTGGGTTAGAGAGTGACAAGGTGCGTCGCCTTGTCAGATTACATTTTTTGCATTCATTCGATCCGGCACCAGCTGTAGTACGCCAGGAGTTGGGTGACGTAGAACGAGCTGCAAACGATCTACGGCGCAAGATGCGAACAGTATCAGGTCGAACCCATGGGGCCATGCTAGATGCCTGTTTACTCGACGATAGCGATCCTAAGTCTGAATATCTCGGGATGTCTCGACAAGAAGTCACGCTCAAGGCAGATCAATTCGCCGGCTTGTTGGCCGACATCGCTAATTCAGCAGCCAAAGCCTTAACGGTAAACCGTGGTGCCCCCTTGTCGCCATTATTGCCACTGGTGCATGAATGCGCAGCTCTGTTGCGACAATCCGGCTACACTCCCAACACTAAGCCGAACGGCGAACTGGTCCGCCTTGTCAGGCTCATATTGCGCTTCGCCGAGGCACAAGAGCCCAAGGACTTAAGACGAGCGATAGTCAGCGCGCTGGCGAAAAACCCTGTTAGTTACAAGGATTATCCCCGGTAATCCTTGTTGCACGGCTGGCGTTCGTGCGTATTCAAGAGGGCGGCATTGAAGCCGCCAATAGCTAGGCGGCAAGTTCGAAAGGAGCCGCCGGATGATCAAACAGCTATATTCTGTCGCTGAGTTCTGCGAGGCCTATGGCATCGGTAGGACCACATTCTACGCCGAAGTGAATGCAGGTCGGCTTCGAATAGTAAAGCTCGGCACATCAACTCGTGTACGCGTGAGTGATGCTGAAAACTGGGCGGATAATCTCCCCACTCAAGACGCAGCGTAGTCGTGCTGTCAGCCTTAGGTGGTTAGACATGGGAAACCTGCAGACAGAAGCTGCTCTCAGAGCAAGCTGCGGCAGTCCAACCGCAAAGTCAGTGCTGCTCGTCCTCTCGTTCTGGGCAAATCAGACTACGGGGCTGCAGTGGCACAGTGTGGATAGCATTGCGGAAGCCACGGAGTTCTCAAACAAGTCGGTTAGACGAGCTCTTGGGGCGCTAGAGGAACGCGGCCACATCAGCCGGCTCAACTTCTCTGGCAGGCAAACGCTTATGCTTGTTCATCCTGATGGAGCGGACCCCATAGACCTTTCCATTGAAACAGCGACGACACACCTTCGATCCTGCAGAAAGCTCTTTGATGAGCCCACAATTGCACAAGCTGTCGCCTGGTTAGCGAGCCTTGGGAGGCTTCCGCATGCGGAAGTAGCACGGTCAATTGCAGGCTTGGCTAAGAGCGCGATCCGGGCGCGAAAGAAGTCCACAACCCCGGACAGAGTGTCCGGGGTGACCGATGCCGACCCTGGACACTCTGTCCCTGCAGCCTGGTCAGAGAGTCCCCCCACCCTGGACACAGTGACCACCGAACAAGAAAGAACCCAAAAAGAACCTAAACCGCGCGACCCAGTTTCCGTATCCAAAGATCCCGATACGTCGGCTGCTAGGCGCACTAAGCCTGGGCCTAGGCAAACCAATGCAAACTGCTTTCGAAAGCATCGAGCCAAATCCAACAGGAGGCTCGAGCGGGTTGATTGGAGAGGTGATCCTAAAGAGGTCTTGGAGCGGCTGCGCGCAGCAGGCGGCGAGGCGGCGTCCAAACTCAAAGGTAAGAGCGATGCGGATGCCCTTGCCATGATTGAGGAGGCGCAGCGCGTTTTGTTCGCTCGAGGTAGCGACTTGAAAGCTGTGGCATGAGGGGGGGGTATCAAATCCCTGCAGTCGAGACGTCGCAGGACCGGCTAAGGGGCCAAATTTTTGCGCACTCGAATAAAAATTCCGGGTCAATTGAACTCAATCGTCAAGCATCTTTGCTGAGATAACACATGAAAAGAGGTCCCAAACCAATGCCCAAAGCGACCCAGCAGGCGCCGATTGAGGCCAGCAGTTCACCAGTCATGCCAGACTATCTTGCGGAAGAGGAATGTATGCACCCAGCCCGCACCATTTGGCTGGAGAACATCGAGCGAGTGCTGAAAAACGGCTGCGATGATGGCGATAGCGACTTCTTTGCACGGTATTGCATCCAGGAAGCGGGGTATCGCCAGCATGTGCGGCGCTGGTTAGCAGGAGATCCAGAAGTTAGTGCGCCACAAACGTCGGCCGTTGAAAGCCTGAGGAAGATGAGCGAGCTGCTTGGTATTGCGGGGCCATCCAGCAGGGCGCGCTTCAAAGGCCTCCCGGCCTCATCCGACAACTCATTCCGGAACAATGGGAAGGCCCCTCATCGAGCCTCTCGATCCTAGTTCAAATTGGACAATGAAATGCCGGCGGCTCTGCGCCCCAATATCAGTCATTCGAATTGGCTGAACCAGTGTCCGAAAGCGGAATTCAGTTTTTCAAAACTTAACGCCTGCATTTGGCGATGGAAGGGGACGTCTGGCTAGTCCCCTCCTGATAACCTGAGCACCTAATTGTATTCTTAAACTTCACTGCAAAGACCCCGAGAAATTCCGCTCGAAAGTGGCCAAACGCTCATAGATTTCGGTGGCTAGGCCGCGGGTCTCGGGATTTGTGTCTTTCAAGAGATCCTCGCCTCCCACAAACGCATTGAATGCAACAAACAAAGGTGCCACTCTTTCAGAAAGATTGGTGTCTATGAGCCACGCAACCATTCGCTCGCCAAACCCCTTTTGCTTTGCGATTATCAAGAGCCGCTCGATATCGTCTTCGAATGTCCAACCACCCTTCTCCAACTCTCCTTCAATCACCTTTTCGAAGAGCTTCGTCGCGGTGCCAAAATTGTCTTGACGGAACTCAAATGCGGCCAACGCCAACGCCTCACCATATGGTGGAACGTTCACTCCTTTTTCCCAAAGCGCTTTGGCTTCTGCGTCATCACCATTTAGCAGATGTAGCCAAACGAGATTGGGTTCAGCCAACGCATCACCTTCCCTAGCTGCTTGATCAAATTGAGCTCTGGCGATTTCAAAGCTCAACCCACTTTGAACCAGCACATTGGCCCATGTTACCCGGCACTTTGCGACACGCTTACGCAAACTTCCTGCCTGGTCGTGTCGGTAGCGCTGAACTAGCGCATCATAGGCTGTGAGCGCAGCTGAGAGATCGCCACTTTCGTAGAGAGCATTGCCTTTGTTGAGCATCGCCATGACTGCGTACTCACGTACACTGTCCGCCTCGTCGTCGCCGTATCGTTCAATCACCGCATCATAGGCTGTGAGCGCAGCTGCAACATCGCCGCTTTCATTGAGTGCATTGCCTTTGTTGACCATAGCCCAGGACGCCTTCTCACGAACTCTATCCGCGTCATCGTCGCGATACCGTTCGATCACTACATCATAAGCTGTGAGCGCTGCTGCGAGATCACCGCTGTCATTGAGCGCATAACCTTTATTGAGCATTGCCCAGGCTGCGTACCCACGTACGCTGTCTGACTCATCTTCGCCGTACCGCTCGGCGGCCACATCATAGGCTCGGAGCGCTGAGGCGAGATCGCCGCATTCGTCGAGTTCGTAGCCTTTGTTGACCAGGGCCCGGGCTGCCTTGTCACGTAAGCTGCTCAACTCATCATCGCCGTACCGCTCGATCACCGCATCATAGGCTGTGAGCGCAGCTGCGACGTCGCCGCTTTTCTTAAGTGCGTAGCCTTTGTTGATCATAGCCCAGGCTACATTCTCACGTACACCGTCCGCCTCGTCGTCGCCGTATCGTTCAATCACCGCATCATAGGCTGTGAGCGCGGCTGTGACATCGGCGCTTTCATTGAGTGCATTGCCCTTGCTGACCATAGCCCAGGATGCGTTCTCACGCACAGCATCCGCCTCGTCGTCGCCGTACTGCTCTGCCACCGCATCATAGGCTGTGAGCGCAGCGACGAGATCGCCGCTCTCCTTGAGGGCGATGCCTTTGTTGAACATGGCCCAAGCTGCCATCTCACGCACATTGTCCGCCTCATCTTCACCGTACCGCTCGATCACCGCATCATAGGCTGTGAGCGCAGCGACGAGATCGCCGCTCTCCTTGAGCGCGATGCCTTTGTTGAACATGGCCCAAGCTGCCATCTCACGCACATTGTCCGCCTCATCTTCACGGTACCGCTCGATCACCGCATCAAAGGCAGGGAGCGCTGCTGCGAGATCGCCGCTTTCTTTGAACACGATGCCCTTGTTGACCATGGCCCGGGCGGCTCTCTCACGAACGCCGTCCACCTCATCGTCGCCGTACAGCTCGATCACCGCATCATAGGTTGTGAGCGCAGCTGCGGCATCGCCGCTTTCTTTGAACGCGGAGCCTTTGTGAAGCATCGTCCAAGCTACGTTCTCGCGTACACTGTCCGCCTTGTCGTCACCGTACCGCTCGATCACCGCATCAAAGGCTGGGAGCGCTGCTGCGACATCGCCGCTTTCTTTGAGCATGATGCCCTTGCTGACCATGGCCCCGGCTGCGTACTGACGCACAATGCCCGCTTCGTCGTCGCCGTACCGCTCTGCCACCGCATCATAGGCTGTGAGCGCAGCGACGAGATCGCCGCTGTCCTTGAGCGCGGTGCCTTTGTTGAACATGGCCCATGCTGCCTTCTGACGCACAGTATCCGCCTCGTCGTCACCATACCGCTTTGCCACCGCATCAAAGGCTGGGAGCGCAGCGGTGAGATCGCCGCTGTCCTTCAGCGCATGGCCTATGTTGATCATGGCCCGGGCTGCCACCTCGCGAACATTGCCCGCCTCGTCGTCACCGTAGCGCTCAATCACCGCATCATAGGCTTTCAGTGTTGAGGCGAGATCGCCGCTCTCGTCAAGCACGATGCCCTTGTTGACCATCGCCCAGGCTACCTTCTCACGAAAAGTCTTCGCCTCGTCATCGCGGAATCGCTCGATCAGCGTATCGTAGGCTGCCAGCGCAGCCGCAAGATCACCTCCTTCGAAGAACGTATTGCCTTTCCAATTGATGGCGATGGCAGCACGTTCTCGGACATTTTCTGCGGCATCATCACCATAGCGCTCGATCACCGCGTCGAAGGTAGTAATAGCGGCCTGAAAATCGCCTATATCCATTAGGGCACTGCCTTGGCGATTGAACAACCGCCCCGCATTCTCTTTGCCACCGATTTCTTCGAGTTCCCGCAAGGTCTTTGGGAGCTTACTCAGTTCGGCAAAAATTCTCTTTGGCTTCCCCGAATCGAAGGCCGACCAAGCTGGGCGAAATTCGTCTGGAATGGAATCATTTATAGAATTCTCACTTCGCTTGTCGGTAGAGGCGTTGACCTCACTACTCGAAGTTCCCTTGCTGTATGCTAGGCGATCAACCCCGTTAGAATGGCGCTCCTCATGTGCGAGCGCAGCACGAAGCGCAAGCGCGTACTCCGGGTGAACCGCCTGTCGCAGGAGTTCCTCGCCTTGAAAACTCCTTGAAATTTCCCTTAATTCTTTGTGCGAGTAAAAACTTGTAAGAAAGCCAACGAGCCAGCGCATCCTTTGCTTGGTCCGCCTTGTGCCATGTCTCATCAGATACCAAATATTGAAGAAACGCTCGACTATTTGATGGCCTGCATATGATCCAGAAACATCTGTATTATCGATCATCCCATCTCTGCGTAGACGTATTAGTATTGGAGAGATGGTAGTACTCTTTATTGCGGTTAGCTTGGACAGATCTCCGGTTGTAATGGGGTCCCAATTGAGGGCGATCGCATCGATCACCGCACGTTGCTGCGTCGAAGCATACTCCTCGATCTTGTGCTTATAGTAGGGAGTGACATCATCAAGTAGAGCGTTGAGGTCCGACATCACCTCGTGGGTATCAGAGGACTCCAGTAGTCTGTAAATCAGCGATATCACTCGAGGGTTCCCTCCCGTCAAAGTGTGAAGCGTGCGTAGCCGTTCTGGCTGACGGCCAATAATCGCCTTAACAGTCCTGCCCTTAGGTTCGCGCCTGCTTGCAAGAGTTAGCATGCATTCTCGAGTTTCCGCTAAGTCAAGCGGTTCGAGATAATGTGGCTGAAAGAACTCGTAGAATGCTGCCTCGCGGTCGCCTGCGGATTTCAAAGCTTGACTTGCCGCACCGACGACAACAGGCGCCGCGTTAGATTGGAGGGCGCGTCGCAGTTTCCAATTCGACACGTCCGGCAGCGCTGAGAGGATCAAATCTAGATTATCTATTAGCAGCACTGCCCTTTTTTCTAAGGCAGTCATCGCAGCAAAAAAGCAATGCTCAGCGCTATCGTCATCTCGGCATTGAGGTCCCGCAACTATATCATCCAATTTCTTCGCAAGATCATCAAGCTCGTTTCTCTCTGCCCATTCTGCCAATGCCTCTATACAATTGCGCCAAAATGCAGCGAGGCTCAGTACATTGTATTGTTCTTCACGAAACCTAAGCGCCACAAATCTAGCCGCAAGCTTCGGGTCGCGATCAATTTCAATTGCGAGCCGCCTGAGTAGAGATGTTTTCCCCATTCCACGATTGCCGATCAAGACCTGATGGTTGACGACACCATCTGTCTGGACACTCAGCAACCGTCTTGTGAGAACATCTAGTACGTCACGACGAGCGACGAATGCCTGGATTGCATCTTCATCGCTGCCTGATTGATTATAGTGAGAAAGCCTATCCATCGAACATCACTCAGCCTCGTGCTCGTTCCAATATCTGCGCACCAGCCCAGATCGAAATTGGTAGCGGGCATCGACAAGACATATCAATCCGTCATTTAGAAGCACGGCGAGGACTTGCTTTACCTGTCTCCGATTTGAATCCTGTTCTGAATGAGGGGTAACCGCCAAAATTGAGTCTAGAGTTTCGCCGTCATTTTCATGTGAAAGAAGGTCAAGGATCTTGATCGCGGTCTTCTGATCCGCTGGGACTAGGTTTTTCTCAATATGCTCTCTCCAGACCGCAAATTCAGTGCTTCGACCTGGTTGTAGAAGCCTGAAAAAGGCAGCCTCAAAATCCTTGAATGTAGCGATCGCTATCTGACGCTCCGGATCGAATTCCGAAGGTATTGTGTGGTTCGCTACGAGCTTAAGGTAGTATGGCGCCAGCCACCCGAGTTCATCGAACATGCGGTCGAAGTCGTCGTCGCTCGCATCAAAGATGTGGCTAATTTGAGCTTGGATTGTGGAATCCCGAAGGAAAGATCGCGCTTCGCTCTTGTTGAACGGGTGTAACGAGAACGTCTCAAAGTCTACAAATGCTCCGCCCAGACCAAATCGCTGAGCCACGATGCTCAAACCAATAGATCCAGTAAGTAACCAGCGAACGTTTTTATTGCCTTGCTGAATACGCCTTAAACTATAAGCGAATTTATACGCCTCGTCTTGATCACGCTCAGCGCACCTCAAAAAGAAGTACGCAATTTCATCAATCAAAATCACTGATTTTTCTTCGGTTTCGTTAAGCATTGCAATTAGGGTGTCCAAGAATTCGATTGGATCCACCTTCGCCAATGCATCTAGTGGGTTGCCCGACCAGCCCCCACCGATCAAATTTTGAAAGCGTTGTATCAGATGTGATCTGAACTGTCCCCGGCCACTAAGCTGTGCCTCGATCCCCTTGCATAGCCGTTTCGAGAATTCTGTTGGGTCGTCGACGCCTTCGACATCCACTTCAACTGCGACCCAATCCTCCGCTTTTAGATCAATTGCGAGGCGGTTCATGGTCCAAGTCTTTCCGATGCGCCTTGGCGCCGGCATGTTGATTGAGACGCCAGCCAGCAATTTCCTCTTAAGCTGCGCTCTTTCCGTTTCCCTCTTATGCATATTTCCACTCAAATTTATTCTAAAGTAGATTTATTCAATATGAGATAAATGTCAATAGGGGCAATGCCTCTGGCCTGCACTGGAGCACGAAGGTGAAGCCTTCGATAGCTATGTCACCAAGAAACCGTACAAAAAAGAGCGGCCTTGTGATCGGCCCTTTGCTCTTTTGATGCCACCAATTGAGTCGGAAACGGAATGTCTGCTCTTACCGTTCGGGATGTCAGAGCAGACAGTCTGCATTCGGCCCATTTGTGCACGGTTGTCAGGATCTGCCAAACATGGGGTCTCATCATGGCAGACACAGTAGCGTGGGCCCGACTACTCAACCCGCAGAATGTCGATCACTGAGGAATCTACCCAGTAGATTTCTCTATTGCTGCTAAAGAACAAAAATCGGCCATCCTTGGTTACGAATGGGCAGTAGTCCTGATGTTTGGTGTTGATCGTTGGCCCCATGTTTCTGGCTTTGGTCCAACCTCCAGATTTTGTGCGGAAGCTCACATACAGGTCGCCGCTCCCGAACCCGCCCGCCCGTTCCGAGGAGAAAATGAGATAGGTCTCATCCGGCGACACAAATACATCGCCGTCATACCCCTCCGAGTTCACATTCCCATCAAGACGCTCAGGCTCCTGATACCTTCCGTCGACAAGTCGAGCGGAGTGGATGTCGAAATCTAGTTCCTCGCCTTCAGGCGCCTCTCGATTGGAGGTGAAATAGATCGTGCCAGCGTTTGAGAAGGACACATAATACTCGCCCTTGTCGGAGTTGAGCGGCTTGCCTGCATGCTCTGGCTCTCCCCAACCATCTGCCGTGCGGTTAGAGAACCAGAGGTCTGGGTCCTTGCTTTCCCCTTTGCCGTCGAGAGGCTGGTTCGAAATGTAGTAGAGCCTGCTCTCATCGGGCGATAGCATTGCGTCCATGTAGCTGTATTTGTCGTGAGTGATTATCGGCTCGGGCCTACTCCAGCGCTCGTTCTCTAAGCGAGAGTGGTAAATTCCGGTGGTACTGCCATCGCCACGGCCAAAGTAGAATTCCCTGCCATCTGCGGAGAACGTAGAAGCGAACTCACCGACATCGGGAAGAGAGATGACTCCTGGTGCAAAGAGTACCGGCGTAGCACCGGGTGCTTCTTGGCCGAAGTAAAGTGGCGCGTCGGTTTCGACACGATCGCGAGCGTGCTCGTTGCTTCGGTCAGCGCAACCGATCAGCATGGTCAAACATGGCACGACGATCAGTCCAATTGAAGCTTTGGACAATCTCATGGGATGCTCCCTTGCAGGTTTGCCTGCACACCAACCAAAATTCTCAAGCGGACGATAACGGGAGCGCCATCAGATCGGATTAAGTGGCCGCGAAATCTCCGGAGCGGAGGCGATAGCTTCAACTTCAACGAGCCAATCCTCGGAAACCAATCCGGCAACGAAAACCGTGGTAATGGCCGGCCGCACACCATCCAGCATGTCCCTTCTCACTTCCACAAGACGATCCATGTCTTCACGCCGGATTAGAAAGAAGGACATTTTGACAATGTCAGTGAGCAGCATGTTGGACGCATGCAAAACGGCTTCAACGTTCCGAATGGCTTGCCTGCATTGCCCTTCAAAGTCTTCTGACAAGTCGCCGTTTCGATCGACTCCGATTTGACCTGAAATGTGTAATGTTCTCGTTGGCGCACTCGTTTCAACACCGTGCGCATAAATCCCCCTATAGGGGGCGGCCACAGGAAATGGGTCGCGGCGAATGGAACCTAACATGGTCGCTCCTATTCATTGGCAATTGGGCACCTTTGTCCCTCGAGCACCTAGAGAAGTGGACTGAAATCGAGCGCCACGGAAGCGAGGATAAGGAACGGCTCTTCTGAGAATTTTTCTTGATAATGCGAGCTGGAGCTAATCAGCGCTGAGGCAAGGATAGCCTGAGAATTTGTCAGGCACGGCGTGACAAATCCGACGTTTCCCATCGCGTGAACGCCGGCCAAACGGCGAGTTCAATTTCTTAGAAGGACGAAATCTTGCCGATCCGAGATATCGCACTGGCGCTGTGCGTCATGCTAATTTGGGGCGCCAGCTTTCCTGTAGTGAAGATTGGCCTTGAAGAGCTTCCACCGATGCTTTTCATCGCCGTCAGGTTCTTGCTTGTCGCCTTTCCAGCGATCTTCTTTGTCCCATTCCCAAAAACCAGCATTGTATATGTGGTGGCGGTTGGCGTCCTTATCGGCGTCGTCAAATTCGGCCTTCTGTTTGTCGCGATGCGAGCCGATGCTAGCGCAGGAATTGCATCGCTCGTTCTACAAAGCCAAATCTTCTTCACAATCGCATTGAGCCTTCTCTTCTACAAAGAGCGTGTGAAGAGACGCCAGCTTGTTGGCATTGCACTTGCTCTCATGGGCTTTTCTTTCTTCTTCATCTCGGTGGGGGGCAATGTGACGATCAGAGGCTTGGCGTTGATCTGCTCAGCCGCCTTGGCGTGGGCCGTATCGAACATTGTTATGAAGAAGATCCCAGAAGTGAATCTCTTGCACTTCATGGTTTGGGTAAGTGTGATTCCCCCGGTTCCGTTGCTGATAATCTCTTATGCCATCGAGACCAAAGAACCTGTTCAATTGTTGGCCAACGCGTCAGTCAATGCTTGGCTCGCGGTCGCATATATGGGTTATCTTTCAACGCTCATCGCCTATGCGATCTGGGGCAGACTATTGGGTCACCATCCCGCCTCGACGATCACGCCTTTTGCATTGTTGATTCCTGTCATCGGCATAGTCGCGTCGTCGGCTTGGCTGGGCGAGGGTCTTGCGATGATGGAGCTTGCAGGGGCGGCCCTGATCTTCGCCGGATTGGGCGTTTGCGTCATTCCAGCGCGAGTTAGCCGGGCGTGTTCTCATGTCAGCTAGTCGAATGTCGTGCCAGAAATTGGAGGATGGGTGCGCGAACTTTGAGCAAATGCTAGGGGCTGACTCTATGACCACGCAGTTGCCGCCTCTGAATGCCGTGCGAGTATTTGAGACCGCGGCTCGCCACTTGAATTTCTCTCGTGCTGCCGAAGAGCTTGGCGTCACAAGCAGCGCCGTAAGCAAACAGATAGCCATTCTTGAGGACTTCATTGGCGGCCAGTTGTTTGACAGGCAGAAAAGTGGTCTGGCGCTCACTCTTGAGGGGCGTGAACTAAAGAACTCTCTTCAGCCTGCATTCGAGATGTTGTCTGCTAGCTTCCAACGCTATTCGCGACGGCCGCCAAACTCGGAAAAGTTCAGGTTGGCGACAGTAGCGTCATTCGCGTCCGAGTTTCTAGTCCCTCGGCTGCGGGATTTTGGAGAACAGTTCCCGGATGTCGAGCTTGAGATTCTTACCTCAGACCGTCTCCTAGATCTTACTCGCGAGGAAGTGGATCTAAGTGTCAGGTATGGCGCCGGCGAGTGGCAAGGTCTCGTCTCACAAGAACTTTCCCCCGGTCGCCTACTCCCGGTTTGCAAACCAAGATATGAGCTCACTCCGGCCAGAGGACCAGAGGGAAGCCCAGAGCTGAGACGACTGCAAGTCTTCTCGACGAATGAATGGAAAAACTGGGCACAAGCTGAGCCTACAAACATACGGCTTCGCGAGCCGCCAATTGTAATGGAGCACTTTCTGGTCGCGTTACGAGCAGTCCGCTCAGGTGTGGGCGTAGCGTTGCTTCCCGACGTGATTGTATTTGACGGAATCGCGAATAGGGACATCGAGCAGGTCGGTGAGGGCTTAGACTGGCCCCATACTTTCCATCTCGTGCATTTGCCTAAAGCGCGGCGCTTAGCGCGCACTAAGAGAGTGATGGAATGGATGATCTCCGAGTTTGCTCGATCCAATCGCTAAAGCGCAGCGAGTTCCGTCAGTGGGATAACTCCTCACGGACGCTGCTATGTCGAGCTCAGACGTTCCTCTAAGCATATGCAATGCTCTTATCGACCGTGTGAGAAGAACATTTGTCGCACGTAGCCCAAGTGAAATGAGAATTCGAACGCGTGACTGAGGTCACGCGATCAATTGGTTGAGTATTCTAATTCTCCAGTGTGATACCGCATGCAGGTGACATGAAAGTTCAGAAGGGGACTAATTGATGAACCGCGCTGAGATTGGCCAGGAGCTGAACCTGTTTGAAGAGCTTATCCCGCTCCACATGCGCAATCGGCCTGGAACGCGAATGCGCCCACGATCAATTACGGTCCACAACACAAGCAACAGTAATGCCAGGGCCGACGCCGATGCGCATTCCCGCTATGTCCGCACCAAAGGTTATTATGTGCACAACGGCCGGAAGATTTGGACATCCTGGCATTATACCGTCGATGATACGAAGGTGATTAAGCAATTGCCGATTAATGAGGTGTCCTATCACGCAGGAACCGCAGCCAACGGTTCAAGTATTGCGATTGAGACCTGCATGCATCGTGAGATCAATCAAGATCAGGCAGATCAACGCGTCGCCAAGTTGGTGGCTGTACTACTCTATGATCTAGGGATGGGCATCGAAGACGTGCACACCCACAAAAAGTGGACGGGAAAAAATTGCCCTGTTTTGTTGCTAGCAGATTGGGAGGGCTTCCTCGCGGAGGTCGGGCGCTACTTGAAACGGATGCGCAGTAGCGAGCCGAATGATGCGCCGCTGTCGGGAGCCCAAGAAGAGATGGCCTTTCCCGACGGAGACCAGAAAGCCGCGGTTGATGATTTCGAGATCGACCATGCGGCGATTGCTGAGCAAATAGGTGACTAAGCTATCAAGCCAATTTGCGCAGCTCTGCCGCATTCGTTCCGCAAGGATTCTGGTGCGGATTATAAGGCGCAGTTAGTCGAGTTTTGCCGGTCAAGTTTGGTCAAACTGCTTTGGCCCAATGCAGACGCTACTTTGCCGCGTTCATGCGGCGATAACTGGAGGGAGTGCATCCTTCATATTCGCGGAAAATGCGCCTCAGCGAGCTCGCAGATGCATAGCCGCAGGCGTCGGCGACCAATTCCATAGAGATGTCTGTTTCCGACAAAAGGGACTTAGCGCGGTCAATGCGCTGCAGCGCCATCCAGTCGCCAAACCTTGACCCTGTCATCTTCTCGAACTGTCTCATGAAAGTGCGCGGTGTAAGGCCGACTAGGCGAGCTGCGTCTTCGATTTTGTACCTCGCCGCCAGATCCGCTCGAAGAGTGTCCAGAACTGCTGCAATGCGGTGATGCTTGTTCTGGGGCAAGACGGGTTGGCGAGCTTGCTGAAGTTGAGCTCCGGCGCGCACGGCAGGTACCACCAATCGTTTGGCAACTGTGTTCGCCTTCCTCTGCCCAAAGTCTTCCCTCACGATCTCCAAACAGAGATCGATGCCGGCCGCGCTCCCTGCAGATGTGTAGAGGTTCCCATCCTTGCAAAACAGCGGTGCATCCTGGACGTCGACGTCGGGGAAGGCCTTGAGGAACTCTTCGACAAACTGCCAATGCGTGGTTGCGGATTTGCCCTGTAGGAGGCCAGTAGCAGCAAGGACATAGGCCCCCCCACAAATCGCAACGATCCGGGCGCCGCGCTGGTTCGCTGCGCGCAGACGAGACGCGAGGTTGCTTGGTACGTCTTTGTAAGGCGCACGCCAGCCAGGCAAAACGATGATGTCGGCTTGATCGAGCGCCTCCAAACCGGCTGCTACCGTCAAGTCAACGCCAATGGCGGAGATATTTGAACCGTCAGCGCTGCAGACTTCAAAGCGATACCAGTTCGCATCAAATTCAGGCCGGGCTAGCCCGAAAACCTCGACAGCGATGCCAAACTCGAAAACAGATAGCTTGTCATAGACAACCGCGACAACCTTGGGTCCGGTCAACGATGAACGTGCAATTCGCTCCATAATCGAGCCAATATAGGCAGTTTTGTCACTATTTGCACGCTAATTGTCCGATCATGCAATAGCCTGCAACACCGGGTCGCTCTAACTCAGGACCAGAGAAATGGAGTGCATATATGTCTGAGCAGGGTGACGTTTTTGAAACGGCTTATCGCCATTCTCGAGCCTATATGCGCGACATTCCCGAGCGCGCGGTTATGCCGACTAAGGAAGCATTGAATAAGCTGTCACAGCTGCGCGAACCTCTTCCTCTAGCGGGTGAACCGGCTGACCAAGTCATCGATCGTCTCCACGAATTGGGTTCGCCCAACACCGTTGCTTCCACAGGAGGTCGGTTTTTCGGTTTTGTCGTGGGCGGTGCGTTGCCGGTTGCCGTTGCTGCAAGTTGGCTTGCTTCGAGTTGGGATCAGAATGCTGGAACGTGGGTCTTGTCTCCCATTGCGGGTGACTTGGAGGCGATTTCCGGTGAATGGATGCTCGACTTGTTCGATTTGCCTCGCGATGCAGTATTTGGGTTCGTGACGGGCGCCACCATGGCAACATTCTCGTCAATAGCAGCCGCTAGATCGGCATTGTTGCGCCGCCGTGGGTTCGATGTGAAGAGATCCGGTCTCGCAGGCGTGCCGCCAATTCGCATCGTCATGAGCGAAGACATCCATCCGACGAACAAGGCCGCGCTGGGATATGCCGGCTTCGGGACCGATCAGATCGAGTATGTGCCCGTCGATGACCAGGGGCGGATGAACCCAGGAGAGATGCCGCAACTAGACGATTTGAGTCTGGTTATACTGCAGTCCGGGAACATCAATTCAGGCGCTTCGGATGATTTTCGATCCATCTGCAAGCAGGCGAAGGACGCAGGAGCATGGGTGCATGTCGATGCCGCCTTCGGCCTTTGGGCGCGTGCAAGTGAGCAGAAGAAACACTTAGTTGAAGGCATCGAGCTGGCAGACTCATGGAGTGTTGACGGGCACAAATGGCTCAATCTGCCTCAGGATTCCGCGGTCTATTTCTGCAGGGACGGCGAAGCTGTTCACGACGCATTTGGTGTAGATGCGACCTATCTAATCCGGGATGAAAATCGGCAGGGCAACAACTTCACCCCTGAATTGAGCCGCCGGGCGCGAGGCGTGGAATTCTGGGCCGCGCTCAAGTCATTGGGCCGAAGCGGCGTCGCAAATATTGTTGATGAGGCTTGCCGACATGCCAGGGTGTTCGCGGATGGCATCGCGCAATCGGGCCTCGAGGTGCTGAACGATGTTGTGCTCAACCAAGTTGTCTTCAGAGCCAAAACGGCTCAGCAAACCAAGCAAGTGCTTGAGCGAATTCAGAACAGTGGCGTGCTTTGGCTTGGCCCAACGACTTGGAGGGGTGAGTATGCGCTACGCATTTCGGTGTCATCCGCAGCTACAAGTGATGCTGACGTTCAGCGGTCCCTTGAGGCGATCCAATGTGCAGTCAGGCAAGTTTATTCAAACTCCTGCCTTCGACCCGAAAAGACAGAAGGAATCGCTCAATGACCGCCAAATCTCAACCTCCCAGTGAGCGCAGCCGCATCAGGCGAGTTCACCGACTTGCTGAATATGACAAGGACACGATCAGGGCGATACTCGACAACGGTTTTCTGGCACATCTGGGATACCTCCATGCAGATACGCCAATCGCTACGCCTGTTCTCTACTGGCGCGAGGGGGATTTTGTTTATTGGCACGGCTCCACTGCGAGCAGGGTGATGAAGAATACTGTCGACGCCGAAATTTGCATGACCGTCACCCATTTGGACGGAATCGTAATGGCGAAATCGGCCTTCCATCACTCCGCCAACTATCGCAGCGTCATGCTGTTTGGTCAGAGCGAACAGATTGTTGAACGAGACGCCAAGATCGCCAGTCTCAAAGCATTTATGGACACGCACTTCCCCGGTCGTTGGGAGACCCTGCGCCCGATCAAAGAGCAAGAGCTCAAAGCAACATTGATTGCACGCATGCCAATCGATGAATGCGCTGCCAAAGTTCGTACAGGCCCAGCAATTGATGATCCTGAAGATGCAGCACTTCCCATTTGGACGGGCGTGCTGAATTTGCGGCAAGTTTTCTCAATCGAGGAAGCACCAAGTGGCGCCCCTGTCGACGTCGAGACCCCTGACCATATCCTTCGCCATGCTGGTCGGGCTCTATGACCCTTGCAATCGCTGGGCTCTCAAAAAGCTACAAAACCAAGCGGGTCTTGAGTGATATAAATGGCGTGTTCGATCTCGGGCTCAATCTGCTAACCGGCCCTAGCGGTGCGGGAAAGTCGACTTTGCTAAGAATCCTGGCCACCGCTGATTCTGCCGATCAAGGCACAATTTCTTGGAAAAGCCAGACATTACCTCAGGCACGCAAAGCGTATCGCCGCGTACTCGGTTACGCGCCGCAATTGGTTGATTTTCCGCCTGACTTATCGGGGCGCGAGCTGGGGCAACATATCGCTGCTCTCAAAGGGCTCAATCGTAAGATGGCCGATGATCAGTTTTTGTGGTTGGCGGAGCGTCTAAATTTGCATGGCGAGATATCCAGTCCGATTGCCAGTTACTCTGGTGGGATGCGGCGCCGTCTTTCAGTCGCACAATGCCTGCTCGGTTCTCCAGAGGCCGTATTGCTAGATGAGCCGACCGCGGAGCTTGACGCCCAGAATGCTGAGGCTGTCCACGCGCTGATTAGGGAACAAGCCAAGTGCGCTGTCGTGATTATGACCACGCATCAGGCCAATCTTTTGCGCGCTGCCGCCATTCAAGAATTTGTTGTGGCTGGCACTCAGCTCAAACAGGTCACATAGCCGTGAAGGCGATGATGTCGGCATTGCGCTGCGATCTGTTGCGCTATCGGCGCAGCACTGGTCTTTGGCTGATGATCATCGCGGCTCCAATCGCGGCCAGGCTCATGATTTCAGATGAGCAAGGGCGCGGCGTTGCTATTGCGATCGGCAATCAGCTCCCTGTGCTGACATCTCAGGTCGTTGGTGTCTGGCTGGGCATCGTTGTTTCAACGTTGATCCTGCCCATTGCTTTTATCTATCTGCGTGCCAACACAACTCGGATCCAGGCATGGCAGCTGGAAGAGGTTACAGGCGCGCGCGCAGGCTCGATCCTTATGGGTCGCTTTCTGGCAAACTCAGTAGCACTGTTGCTCTCCCTGATCGTACTTTCTGTCTCAGGGATTTTCCTGGGTTGGGTTTTGCTCGACAATGGGTGGTCCCCGATTGAAATCGTCTACCCTCTATGGATCGTTGCAGCACCGAGCTTGCTCATCGTTGCCGCAGCAAAAGCCCTTTTCGACGCGGTACCCAACTTGCGAGGTGCATTGGGAGAGGCCGCCTTTCTCATCCTTTGGGCGCTCGCCATCTCTGTGCCCTTGTTCCAACAAGACGCTCCATCCAGCTTGGCGGCCAATATCATGGATGTCGGTGGCTATGCTCGCCCTTTGATCGAAGGTGCTCCGACAGACAGTCGGCAATTTGCTGTGGGGAGTCTAGTTCTAGATCCTGGGCGGGTGCCGCTGGATGTTAGCAAGGGGCTTCAGGCCCAAGGGTATTGGCATTCCCGAGTCTTCTGGGTCCTTGCCGCAGCTGGCATCGTCCTGCTGGCGGGAATGCTCTATCGCCCTCAACAATCTCAACGAAAAAGCTCGCATCCTGTTGTGAGCGTGATCAACCGCCGCCCTTTGGCTCCTCTAATGCCCGCGCGCCCTGTCTCGGCGAAACCAGCAAAGTCTCGTTTGGCGGCTATGCTTGTAACCGAAACGCGACTTATGCTCGGATCAAATCTGCAAATACTGCTACTTTCTGCTGCCGCGTTAGCCGCAGCAATTCCTGATATACGCGAGGCTGCGTTGGCTGCGGCGTTACTGGTCTTAGTGTTTGCCTACTCAAATCATGCTGGCCGAATGGAGGCGATTGGCCTTCGCGCGTTGACGAAGACCGCAGCTGTAAATGTTTGGGGCCAACGCGGTGTCTTTGTGCTCGCTGGAACTTCGATTGCAATGGTCGCTTCGATTCCTGGATCATTGGCTTCTTTGTCGATCGTCCCATTGATCGAATTCGGCGCCCTGGGCGGCCTGGCTGCAATCGTCGCTGTAACTTTAGCAACTGTGACAAAGTCTGCCTTTGTCGGGAGAACGGTGCTGCTCATTTCTTGGTATGCGTATTTCGCTGGCTAAAGCCAGGTGGGAGACAACACGAATGGTAGACGTGGTAATCCGCAGGGCGTCGCTGCAAGATGTTCCAGACATCGTGGAATTGCTTGCAGATGATGATCTTGGATCACAAAGAGAGGCGCACCCTGGGATGCAACTGGCCTCATATGACGCAGCATTCCAGGAATTGTATGCAGACCCAAACCAATTGCTAGCTGTTGTTGAGGACAGCGGAGAGATTATTGGAACCCTGCAACTGAGCTTCATACCGGGATTGTCCCGCCGTGGCGCCAAACGCGGACAAATCGAAGCGGTTCGAATAGCTAGCCATCGTAGAGGGGAACAGCTTGGCGAAGCGCTGTTCGCGTGGGCGATTGCAGAATGTGTTAAGCGCAATTGCACATTGGTGCAGCTGACAACTGATAAACTTAGGCCAGATGCACAACGATTCTATGAGCGGCTCGGATTTAGGCCCACCCATGTCGGTTACAAATTACCAATATGACCGGCCGGACCATCATGTTCGGAAAGCGACTGGAGCAGTGATCCGTTGATTGGAATAGGGCGCGGCATGAAAGGGTTGGAATATGGCCAAGAAAGCTCTGTTGATTCTCATTCTTGTCACTCTCTCCAGCGGCTGCGTTCATAGCGAGGTCGAAGATCAAGTATTCCATCCGATAATTCAACGAGCACAAGCGACCTCATTATACGCACGTGACGTCGATTGGGATCAGCTCAATCGAGAATTCGTATCAGCGCTGGGAGATCGAACACTTAGCGAAAAGGGATCCAGCGATGCCTTGGAACTTTTGATAAATGCGCTCGAAGACAAGCACGCAACATTCCGATTGAGGGGGAATGGAGAGATCATTGCTGCATATTCGGGCGGCGAAGTGCGAAGAGACCATCGGGATCCCGAGTTCCTTGCGACCGTAGTGAATGATGTGGATGCGCAATTCTCCTACGAGTTGCTGGCTCCTGAGATCGGTTACCTGAATGTTGTAGGAATTGGGCCTGGTGACGTGCGGCAACAAGCTGCGTCAATCAGGAATGGGATTGCCACCCTAGTAGACCACGGTGCAAAGCGGTGGATCATAGATCTTCGCTACAACGGCGGCGGTAACATCAATCCAATGTTGGCTGGACTGGCACCGCTTCTAAGCGAGGGAAGCGTTGGCGGTTCTGTTAACGCCGAAGAGCGCTTAGTCTCCCTCTATGCGATCCGACAGCGCCAATTCTACGACACGGGCCGCCTTGTTGTGGAGTTTGGAGAAACCGTACCTTTGGTTCCAAAGGAGCCCAAGATCGCGATTCTTCTTAGCCGTTACACTATCAGCTCTGGTGAGCTCATAGCAGTCGCGTTCAAGGGCCAACCTAATACGCGCTTTTTTGGCGAGCCAACCGCTGGTTATACGACCGTAACCGGATATGAAGCGGTCTCTGATGATGTAATTATGCTATTGTCGTTATCAGTTTTCACCGACAGGCTAGGCCACCGATATCATGGTCGTGTTGGAGTGGATGAGTATGTCGAGTTCCAGCATGAAGTTTCTGATACCAAAGGGCGAACGCTATCAAGCGCCATGGAATGGTTGGGCGAGGGCTGAAGCCAAAATTCGCTACGACTTCTGAATCGCCGCCATATTCGGGCGTTTGCGTCGAGACCCATCATAAGAATGATTAGCCGGCAAGCGCTAAGTCCTAGCGGCGGCTTGGTCGCGTTAAAAACCTAAGAGCTGCCATGCACCAAACGACCCAGTTGCCGACATTAGCGCAGGCTACTTCCGCGTCCGTTCCAACAGGTCCACGAGTTCCTCGAACTTCTCGCGCTGTTCGCCCTCGTCACCACTGGCGATAGCTTCAGCTACGCAGCAAGCCGCATGGTCTTTCAGAACCTGCGTTTCGACTTTGGCCAGCGCTGATTTAATCGCAGCGATCTGGTGCAAGATGTCCATGCAGTAGCGGTCGTCCTCGACCATCTGCGCAACGCCCCGCACTTGGCCTTCAATCCGCTTGAGGCGGTTCAGCTTGGCGTTGGTGTCTTTGGCCATTGGTCGATCCTGATTGAAATACCCTAGGGGGGTATATATGGGTGACGTCATTCATTCAACATAGATGACTTTCTACATGCCCCAGTTCTCCCGCCGCAACCTCATCACCAGCACTGCTGCACTGGCCGCAGCTTCTTCGCTTCCGATGCCTGCATGGGCACGTGGTCAGTCGATGCCTCACGCAGGTAAAGGCTTCGGTGAGTTGGCCGGAGAGGACATCAACCTTGCGATTGGCGATGCTCATTTCATGACTGGAGGACGTTCAGGTCATGCCTTTGCCGTAAACGGCACGGTGCCCGGTCCCTTGATCCGTTTGCGCGAAGGGCAGGACGTTCGGCTGCACGTCACTAACAACTTGGACGAGGACAGCTCGATCCATTGGCACGGCTTGCTGTTGCCGTTTCAGTTTGATGGAGTTCCCGGTGTCAGCTTCCCCGGCATCAAGCCGGGTGAAACCTTCACCTATGAGTTCCCGATCCGTCAGACAGGAACCTATTGGTGGCACTCACACTCTGGGCTGCAAGAACAGGCTGGTCACTACGGCCCTATCATCATCGAAAGCGACGAGCCTGATCCGCGCTATGATCGCGACTATGTGGTGCTGCTTTCCGAGTTTACGCCAATCCACCCGCACCAGATCATGCGCTTGCTAAAGGTGGGCGAGCACTACTTTCAAAACCAAATGCAGAGCGCGACCGAAGGCGAGATGTCAGGTGAGATGCGGCGCATGTGGGGCCAGATGCGCATGAACCCACGCGACATCGCGGATGTGTCAGGGCAAACCTATACGTATCTTATCAACGGCCACGGCCCCTCTGATGATCTGCAATTAGAGTTCAAACCGGGCGAGCGCGTAAGGCTGCGCGTCATAAATGGCTCGGCCATGACCTTCTTCAATGTCCGCATTCCTGGCGTGCCTTTGACGGTCATTCAGACGGACGGGCAGGACGTTGATGAAGTCGAAGTGGACGAGTTCCAGATTGGCGTTGCCGAGACATATGACGTCATCGTCCAGCCTAGGGACGGCAGTCACGCCATCGTTGCAGAAGCCATGGATCGAAGTGGAATGGGTGTTGCAAGCCTGACTTCGCACCCCGGCCATATCGCCACTCCCCCCGCGTTGCGCGAGATACCGACGCTGACCATGACTGACATGGGCATGATGGACCACGCTGCTCATGCGGCCATGGGCCACAATATGAGCGGAATGAATCACGACATGCGCGACACTTCGTTGTTGCCTGATGATGTCGAGGCAGGACCCGGCGTCGATATGGTCGCGCCTATGCCGACGGATCGGATGGACTTCCCCGGCCTTGGATTAGACAACGTCCCGCACCGCGTGCTGCGCTACACCGACCTCAAGGCCAAGCGGATGAATCCACACCGCGAGGTTGAGCGAGAGATGGAGATACATCTCACCGGGAACATGGAACGCTACATGTGGTCATTCGACGGCAAGAAGTTCACTGCCGTCACCGATGACCCGATCCGCTTTGGATACGACGAGCGCGTGCGGGTGAAGCTGGTCAATCAGACCATGATGGCGCACCCGATCCACCTGCACGGTCATTTCTTCGAGATGGTGAACGGCGCAGATCATATGCACCAGCCATTGAAGCATACAATGGTGGTGCAGCCGGGTGGCACGGCGACCTTCGATCTCACCGCGAACGAGCCGGGCGACTGGGCATTACACTGCCATCTGCTTTACCACATGCACGCGGGCATGATGCAGGTCGTGACCGTGCGGCCATTCCCCGATGGGGCTTTGGGTTGATGCGCGCTCTCTGGCCTGTTGGCGCGGCCTTGATTGCCGTTTCGCCGTGTGCGCCACTGGCGGCGCAGGACCATTCCTCGCATGGCAGCGATCCGCAGCCGGAAATGGATCACTGCGCAATGGGGCACCTTCCGCCTGAACAATGCCCGCCGAAAGATGAGCACGATGGTCATGACGCAATGGACCATGGCTCCATGGATCACGGTTCAATGGATCACTCCGGCCATGGCGAAGACGAGCAGGACGAGAATACTGACCATTCCGCCATGGATCACGGCGGCATGGATCACAGCCAGCATGGCGAGACACTGGACAAGTCCGTTCCCGGTGCTGCTCCGGAGGACGCTGTGCCTACGCGAGCCTTTGAAGGCCCCCGCCATGCGGCGGACGCAATCTGGGGTGCCGAGGCCATGGCACCTAGCCGCGATAGTCTAGCCCGCGAGAACGGCGGAATGCGCACGGGAAGCGTTCTCATCGAGAGGTTTGAAGCACGCATCGCGGCGGACGGCGGTGAGGATGGATATGTCTGGGACGCGCAAGCCTTCTACGGCGGCGACATCAACCGCTTTGTCCTGAAAACCGAAGGTGAAGGCGAGTTCGGCGGCGAATTGGAGGATGCAGAAATACAGGCGCTCTATAGCCGTGCCATCGGCCCCTTCTTCGATCTGCAAGCGGGTGTGCGTTTTGATCCAGAGCCGGACACTCGGGGGCATCTGGTTGTCGGTGTGCAGGGTCTTGCGCCCTATATGTTCCATGTTGATGGTGCGCTATTCCTGTCGGATCGGGGCGATCTCATTGCGCGCCTCGAAGGCGAATACGATCAGCGGATTACGCAGAGGCTGATTGTGCAGCCGCGCCTTGAAGTTGAGTTGTCAGCACAAGACATTCCCGAACGCGGGATTGGTGCCGGGATCACCAAAATCGAACCGGGTGTGCGGCTGCGCTACGAGATCGAACGCGAGTTCGCACCCTATGTAGGCATAGAGTATGAGGCTGCATTGGGAGAAACCGCTGACATCGCCAGAACCGCAGGCGAAGACCCAGACGGACCTAAGTTTCTGATCGGCTTGAGAGCTTGGTTCTAGTTACTAGCGGAGTGTACGCTTTCACCTCCAATTTCCGACATAATTCCGTGGCGTGAACTAGGTCGCTAGCAGAAGTTCCGCTTTTGACTTCACCAATTAGAACTGGTCGACCGGCGATCGGCTCAAATAGCTTTCTGCTGGCACGAGCTCAATGTCATGCATCTGGTCCAGATATGCTTCAAAATAAGCCTTGTGAGATGCACCAACGATCGACAGCACCCTGCTGCCTGGACTGGAACTAATCGCAGCCGTGATATTGCTCACCATGCGCAAATTCCGCGTTTGATACCAGGAGTTGTAGATCCGGCCGTAGTAAGGCTCTTCACCATCGTTCATGGCCAGTCGGAAATCAGAATTCATGGTCCCGATTTGAGTGCTGGCAGCGTTGAAAAAACGGTAGGCCTCGAGGACTCTACCATCTTCCAACGCACCTATTGCTTCAGCATATGCTGGACGAAGGTTGCCATCTCCGCTTGCCCAAATCTCGCGCATGCGAACCCAAATCGCATCACCATGGTCGGCAAATGCAATATCGGCGCTGTGATCATCCACGGCGTAGACGCGTTCGAGGCCCAACCTGACAGCCAGGCGCACCCCAATCTGAACATTTTCGTTCATCGATAGTCGGCGATCCCTCAAGAATTTGACCGAATCTTTTCCTAGGCCGTCGGCAGGGCGTCGCTCTTCCGGAATTAGGTGCTCCCACTGCACCAATGCTGAGTTGGGCTCGTTTGCGGCAAGAAAAGCCGCCGCCAGCTGTCTCCGAAATGATTGCGAAGGTTCGCTCGGCCAATCGTGAAACGCACCGCGGATATGAGCGGCTCCCATAGAAGCGCTCATGCCAGATTCTGCTCGAAATTGGCTCACGTCAGTGCAGTACCGTTCAAACACGCCAGGATACTCACTCGGATATGCCAGGAATAGCTCACAAGTTTCGCCTGGTACGGCCTCGATTGTGATGATTTCCGGTGCGAATGCGGCAAGCTGATCGATCAATGGCGTGACCGTGTTCGCGTCAATCCTGTCGCTCATACCAACAAGATGCGCGGTTCCGAGAACCATTACTTCGCTCGGCTGGACAACCAGTGCGGGATCAACGCCGCGCAGATCGACCGCGATTTCATTCGCGGCCGCACCTTGTGGAAAGGCAAGCCAAGTTAAAGACAGAGCAAGCGCGTAGATTCTCATCTGTAATCCTTTGGTGTTAAGTGCGGAGCTATTCCTTTCCTAACTCCTATGTCTTCTTGGCACGGCTTGCGCGCCAAAGAGATACTCCCCGAACTAGTCCCCCTGCGATCAATGCAACCGCAGCCCCAAATGCAATTGCCTGCCAGCCGGCATAGTCCGACCAAACTGCAGCCAAGGCGCCCGCCACGCCACCTATTGATACTTCATATTTCATCGAGGTCCCTCCAGAATAGCTGTCTCTCACTCGCCAGATCGCTGATTATGCGAAGGGCCAATCAGCGATCGGTTCACTATGCCAATACGATAGTGGCGACCCAAATTGGACCAATAAGATTCGTCCAGTTTGGGTCAATCAAATGAGCCAATAAGCCGCTCTAAGCGGCCTCATGAACGTTCGCTCTTCAACGAGATGTTGTGGCCACGCCGATTTGCTCGCTCGCTTTGGCGAAGCGTGGGGCGCCGGCGACGTCGATGCGATCATGGCTTGTTTCCACTCGAACGCAGTCTACTTCGCATCTGTAGGTCCAGAGCCTGGCGAAGAGGCAAAAGGCACTGCGGCAATCCGCCAAGCGGTGCAGAACATTTTTGAGCATGATGGAGAAGTCTCGCAGACTGTCAGCGCTCCGGTCTTTTTCGCAGACATGGCGTTTTGGAGTTGGACCTACCGACATCTATCGGGCGCCGAAGTGCGAGGCTGTGATCTCTTCAAATTCAAGGACGGGCTGATCCTGCTCAAGGACGCCTACCGCAAAACCTACCCCGAAACTCCTTTAAGGGATCAAACGCAATGAAGCTCATTATCGGCAATAAGAATTACTCCTCATGGTCCTTTCGCGTCTGGTTGACGCTAAAGGTCTTAGGCATCGACTTTGAAGAGGACTTGCGAACGTTTGACGTCGAGAACGAATATGCGGACTTCTTCGAATTCGCACCGCATGGAAAGGTCCCGGTGCTGGTCGACGAGGGCCACACGGTCTGGGAAACGATGGCAATCCTCGAATATTTGGCGGAGAAGTTCCCAGATGCCGCTCTATGGCCCGACGATTCACTTCATCGTGCTGAAGCCCGCTCAATAGCGAACGAGATGCATGCAGGCTTTCTAGCGCTCAGAGCGGCTTGTCCAATGAACATGCGCCGCAAGATCGAGACAATCCCGATCGATCGTGCCGTGAAAAAGGACATCGCCCGCATTGAGCAAATATGGGACGAGTGCCTCAAACAACATCGCGGTCCGTTCTTGTTCGGCAAGAGATTCACTATCGCGGATGGGATGTTTGCGCCGATCGTGAATCGCTTCGCGATTTACGAGCTTTCGGACCATCCTGCAGTCAAAGCCTATTCGGAAACGCTAAGCACGCTGCCTGCCTGGAAGAGTTGGGCTGCGGATTCTGCAAAGGAACCGTGGGTTGTCGACATTGACGAGGTTTACGCGTGAGTTGGAGAGGTGATCTCTCTGCTGTGTCAGACTTCGATTTTCTGATCGGCAAATGGCGCATACGTCATTCGACCCTCAAGGAGCGCTTAGCAGGCTGCACTGAATGGGAGGTTGCGAATGCAATCGACATTGTACGTCCAGCCTTCACCGGCCTCGGCAATATCGGACATTTTGTTCGACTGGTGAATGGGCAGCCATACTGCGGCGCTCCAATCCGCTTGTACGATCCATCGATCGGCATCTGGCGTATCTGGTGGCTTGATACGGCTGGCAATCGAATGGAACCGCCAGTTCAAGGTAGGTTTGAGGGCGCACAGGGCCTGTTCGAGGGTGACGATTGTCTGCGTGACATGCCTATCCGTGTGCGCTTCCACTGGTCAGGAATATCTCCGACCGCGGCAACTTGGAAACAATCGTTTTCCGCCGATCGAGGCGAAACATGGGAGCTGAACTCAATCATGGAGTTCACCCGCGACGAGACGCTTCCGGAAAACCCCCACCCCACAGACATTGAAAGGATTTTTGCGTCATGAAGGACCGAAAGAAGGTCATCGTCAGAGCGCTGGCCCTGTTGGTATTTGCATCATCAAATGCTGCACCTGTTGCGCCTCTCGCGGCACAGGACGCCGCAGAAGTTGAGAGTGCGTCGGCTCACTTTCTTGAAATGGCTGATCGGCATTCAGCGGAGATCTTGAAGATTTCGCCTGAATTCGCGTCGCAGCTTGGAGTTGGAGAGGACATCGCTGGTGATGGGTATGGCGGCCGCCTGGCCGACTATTCGCCCGCTGGCCAGCGAGAAACCGCTGCCCTGGCCGAGAGGCTGCGGCGTGAGTTGCAAACCGTGGATCCTGATGCGCTAAGCGGGACTGCCGCGATCACCTATGAAGTGATGATAGCTGCATACGACCTCGCCAGTCGCCAGAACGGTTTCGGAATTGGGCCGGCTTCGACGCTTGGGGTCATGCAACCCTACGCGACCGATCAATTGTTTGGGCCACACATCGGCCTACCTCGCCTTTTCGCCGCCCAAATGCCGATCCGCAACAGGGATGAGCTAGAGAGCTTCTTCGCGCGGATCGAGCAGCTCGACGAGGCTCTCGATCAAGTGTCTCGGCAATTGAGGGCGGACGCAGAGCGAGGGGCCGCGCCTCCCAGGTTTGTGCTGGAGAACGTCGCCAGTGCGTCACGCGATTTTGCCATGCTTGTTCCGACTGACAATCCAATTTTCACCGGTGTCGCACCCCGAATTGACGCGCTTGCGGACCTATCCGCGGGAGATCGTGAAGCCGCGAAGCAAAGGCTATCATCTATCCTGCTCTTTGATGTCTCTCCAGCGATGCTCCGATATGCGCAAACCGCGAGCGAGCTTTCGCTCAACGCATCTAACGATGCGGGGGTTTGGCGACTGGCGAATGGCGATGAGATTTATCAAACCGCGCTTGATAATTACGGCGCCGATGGACTGACGGCCGAGCAAATCCATGACATTGGGCTCGCCGAAGTGGCGCGTATTCACAGCGAAATGGACGCAATTCTGCGCGACGAGGGGTATTCGGAAGGAAACGTCGGAGAGCGGATGCGCCTGCTCGCTGCTAATCCGGACTATCAGTATGCTGATACCGACGCGTCCAAGGTTGAAGTGCTCGGTATTCTCGAAGGGTACATCAATGAGGTGGAGCGAAGAGCTCCTGATTGGTTCACTTCTTTGCCGCCGCAATCGGTCGAAGTTCGCCGTATCCCACCTCATGAAGAAGGCAGCGCATCGGGCGCCTACTACACCCCTCCCACTCTGGACGGATCTCAGCCTGGCATCTTTTGGATCAACCTAAAAAGTATGGGCGATTGGCCAGTCTACACACTCAAGTCATTGGTCTATCATGAAGCGATTCCCGGCCATCACTTTCAGGCGAGCAGTCAGCTGGTGATAGAGGACATGCCGCTAATCCGAAACATGATGTGGTTTGGAGACTATGGAGAAGGCTGGGCACTCTATGTCGAAGCATTGGCCGTCGAAATGGGACTCTACGAAGGAGACGACCTCGGAAATCTTGGGCGGCTTCGAATGGAACTCTACCGAGCTGCGCGCTTGGTGGTGGACACCGGCATTCATCACAAGCGCTGGGGTCGCGACGAGGCGGTTGATTGGATGGTTGAAGTGACCGGTGAACCACGAGATTCGATCGTTCGGGAGATAGATCGCTATTCGGTGTGGCCCGGCCAGGCGACCTCCTACAAGATCGGGATGATCCAATTTCAGGAGCTTCGCGCGAAAGCCGAACAGCGCCTTGAAGACAAATTCGATATCCGAAAATTTCATGAGTTCGTGCTGTCCACCGGCAACGTGCCGATGGGTGTCCTGGCGAGGCTGCTCGACGACTGGATTGAAGAGCAGGACCGAGCATGAGCACGAAGATGAAACTGAAAAGGCATGTTACTTTGGCGGCTGCGTGCGTTCTTGGCAGCAGCACAGTCGTTGCCGAGACAGCTTCCGATGTCGGACCTGAAATCCTGCCGCGCGATTGCGAACGGTCGCTCGCGCTGAGCGCCGCGCCGCACTATCTACAAGCAGAAGCAAGCATATATGTGCTGACGAGCCAGGGCTACATGCTCGATCGCGTAGGTAGCAACAACTTCACCTGTATTGTGAACCGCGATGATCCTCGCGTGCTCAAGCCGACGTGTTTCGATGAAGAGGGCACGCGCACAGTCGTGCCGACGATACGGTATTTTGGATCGCGCATGCTCGATGGGGTCCCCGTCAAAAGCATCCGAAAGGAAGTCTCAGCCAAGTTTCGATCGGGCGAGTTGGAATCCCAGGCCAAACCAGGAGTTGCCTATATGCTCTCCCGCTACAACCGACCGGTAAATCCGACGACAGGCGAGCTGGGTTTCTTTCCTCCACACGTAATGTTTCATGCCCCAAATCTGACCAACGAAGACATTGGTCACGATATGGCGCATCACGATATGAACCGGCCCCTGCCGATGATCGCTTATGGCGGGCCTCAGGGATATATGATCATGATCAGCGATGATGGAACACCACGTTCTCGCTCTGATCTTCCCGCAAGCTGCCCTGCCTGGATTTTCGAATGACTGGCTCGGCAACTATCAACTCAGTCTGCCCTTGGTCGGGCGATCCAGTTTCTCCGGATTCTCTAACAGAGTATCGAGGGCACGTAGTGGGATTCTGCAATCCGGGCTGCAGGGATAAATTTAGAACCGCAACCGAGATTTTTGATGCCTCGATGGCGGAGGGCCAAGGGGAGCCGGCCATCGAATTCTTCAAAAGGTTTGCCCGATACAATCACTGGTTCAATGCAAGGCTGCTCGTCGCTGTGAGGGAGCTCAGCTCAAACGACTATCGTCGGGATATGGGCGCATTCTTCGGCTCTGTTGAGACGACGATCAATCACATCATGGTGTGGGACATAGTCTGGCTCAAACGGCTCGCGCAGTCGCTTCAAGAACCGGGTAGCTTGACCGCCATTAATGATCTCCCGATGCCCACGACGGACGACCAAATCTTATATGCGCGTAGGTCGAAATTCGCTGAGAAGCGACGTGAGATCGATGAAGCGATAATTCGCTTTGCGGCCGATCTGACGCTCGAAAGGTTGGATCAAAGGGTATGTTATCGTCGGCAGAGCGGAGTCAGGTTTGAGCATTCACTGGCGGAAGTGCTGCAGCACATGTTCAACCACCAAACCCACCATCGGGGCCAGATCACAACTCTCTTGAACCAATCGTCGATCGATCCCGGAGTGACCGATTTGGTGGCGATGTTGATCGACGATACGGAAAGGGAGATTTGATGTGATTGATGGCGTCGAACCCTATCGCCCCCGAGACTTCAGTTTCAAAGGAATCGAACAGCTCGGAGGCATTTCATTCAAGGTCTACACGATTACTGCGGGTCGTGAGATGAGTATCCCAGGAGAGATGCTAGCCAACGCCTATCGCTATGTTGACGCGGTATTGCCATCCGTTCGACAGGAGGAAGGGCCAGACCATGGGCTTGGCTATGTCATCCTTCACGCAGGTGAGATGAGCAATTGGCTGCTGATACACTGGTGGGCGCACAGCGACATCGCGATGCGTCTCCTTGCATCAGCTGAGCTAGGTATGACGACTTTTGTCTCGCAGGATCATAGACGATTTCACGCCTGTGTTTGGGAGCACGTTGTGATCGATCATGAGCGGGTCGCCTGGGTGCGCCGCGCTATGACGAGAGACGCCCAGCCAGCTGACTATCTTTCGGACACGCTCGATAATGGCTCCTATTAGACCAGGCTTGGCCAGACCGTTTCGGAAGGGCGAAGAGACGCAGCTCCTTGGGCTAATGAAAGGCCTCGCCAAGTTTGAGGGATACATAGATGATTTCGCGGTGACAGAGCGGGATATCGTCGAGCGTGGCCTGACCTATCCGCCTCAATTTCATGCACATGTCGTACCTGATCAAGAGACCGGAGAACTGTTGGGGATGGCCATTACCTACGTTCTCGGCTGGACATATTCCGGCAAGCCACACCTCGTACTCAAAGAGCTGTTCGTTTCTGAGCAAGCGAGGGGTATGGGCGTGGGAGATCTCCTAATGAGCGCGGTGATCAATCAGGCCGACCAGATTGGCGCTTTCCGTCTGCAATGGACGGTATTGGCCGACAATAAGCGAGCGAAAGCTTTCTATCGCCGCTTTGGGGCACGCCATGATGCTCAGTGGGAAAATTGGGAAATTCCGCTCACGAAAGAGTCTCTTCAAAAAGCGCCATGCGAAGTCATCGCAAAGCGCGCGCAATAGTTTCGACCGCGTTCTCCAACTTGTTCGTCGCTGGCTCGGCATAGCCGAGAACCAGTGCGTTGCGATGGTCCTTGCCAGTAAAGTCGTATCGCGAAAGAGCGGGCACGGCGATGCCTTGAGCCAAGAGTTCAGCCGATAGCTCAGCCACCCGTACGGCTGGATCAATCTCTATCAGGGCACTCAAACCGGACTCTAGTCCGATCGTGCGCGCGCGCCGAGAATCTAGACCCTCAGTAACGATCTTGCGCTTGCTCGCGTAAAGCCTGCGCATTCGCAGAATGTGCCGTTCATAATCTCCGCCGCCGATGAAGCGTGCAAGCGCGCGTTGCAAGGTTTCAGATGGAGCATACTCCGAGATCGCCCTCAACGAGGCCATAGCCTCAATCACTTTTGAATGAGCCACGGCAAAGCCAATGCGAAGACCAGGGAACATCGTCTTGGAGAAAGTCCCGCAATAGACGACCCGCTCAGGCGCCATTGTGTGCATGGGCGGTAGTGGCGAAACATCGTAGCGAAACTCACCATCATAGTCGTCTTCTATGATGAGCGCATCGAACTGCTCAGCAAGACCAACCAATTCTCGTCTGCGTGAAAGGCTAAGCCGCGAGCCGATCGGGAATTGATGCGAAGGCGTGGTGTAGATGATGCTCGGTGCGGGATTCATATTCGTCAATCCGCCTGGGACGACCCCATCCTCATCAACTGGGCAGTATCGAATCGAAGCACCCGTCGATGCGAGGACTTGTCTAGCCAGCGGGTAGCCGGGGTTCTCAACCGTCGCAACGCAGCTGTCGTCCAAATAGAGGCGCGCCAATAGGTGCATCGCATGCACCGCGCCATTTGTGATTATGATCTGGTCGGGATCGGCAACCATACCGCGTGCCCGGCGTAGATAATCAGAGATTTCGGTGCGAACCAATGGGTCGCCGCAGGGATCGCCATAGTCGCTTGATGGAATCGCAGAAGCTGCATCCGCGACACATCGTCGCCAGACTGTCATCGGGAAGAGCTCAAGCGATGGCCGACATGGCCGCAAATCCGTTTGGGCGGTTACAGGGACGTCGATGTCGGCTTTCGGCGGTTCAAGCAGCATATGAGGGCTGCTTGAGGCTTGCTTACTTTGCTCAGGATTTGACCAGTTAGCGGCTTCGGAGACGAAGGTTCCCGAGCCAATACGAGCTTCCAGCAGACCCTCAGCAAGCAATTGCTCAATGGCATTTGTCACTGTGCCTCGCGCTATCTTTAGCTCGGCTGCGAGAATTCTGGACGGTGGCAATCGATCACCTGGACGCAACTCGCCTCGGTCGATGGCCTCGCGCAGCTGCATTGTTATCTGTGACGAGAGACTGCCGCCCGTCCGATCAATACGCCACGCAATTTCTTGGTTGCCTGCCTGCTTCACTCTGTGAAAATAATTGGCTCATAAAGAGTCGTCAATTTGACAATTCGAATAAGTCCAATTCGCCTCAGAGATCTGGGGTAACTGGCAAGTAGACCCCAGATCTTCTCGCAATGATACGACCTTCTGCGTTGAAGTGATCTTCCGCAAAGTAAGTGCCTTGTTGACCGTACCAAGAAACGTTCTTCACGAAGTCAAAGGACCCGTCGCCGACCGGTATTTTGTACTCGATCTCGGCTTGATATCGCCCTTCGGGGTCTGGTCCCTCGCACGATTGAAAGTCCAACGCTGCATCTTCATCGAACTGATCATCTTCGATAGGAACGATCCGGTTGCCATCGAGAGTAACGAGGGTGATGTCGGCTGCATCTTCCGTACCTCCGACGTCACCGCCAAACGACTTGCTAGACCAGAGGTCCTCTCCTCGCGCTTCATGCACTGAGGTAGCACGGTACTCTCGCACAGTCCCGTTCACGCGGGCAATTGCGCCGACATAGTTCCAGCGCCCCTGATCCAAGTTCATCACGGTGCGAATGCAAGATGATAGATCTATCGAATTTGTGTTCTCAATAGCGATGCCAGGTTCTGACTGGCCGCCGCAAGCTGCGACTGTCAAAGCTGCTGAAAGTGCCGATAGAGTTCTCGTAATGAAATTGTTCATTCTGGATGCCGAACCACGAAGCCAAAGGACGGCGCTAACGCCGACTATGTGCGAATCACTAAAGGATATTTGAGGTTCAGCGGTGGTCCAATGAGGTGTGAACTAACTGATCCAAAAACCGGTCGATCTCGTCCGGGTCAATGCGAGTGAACCTCCGGCTGGAATGGCGGAGTTGCAATGGAGCGAGATCGGCATACTTGTCCATTCGTCCAAAAATGGAAGGCGTTGCACCGAGATCTTGAGTACAATCACAGTGCCAAATGGCCGTTGCGGCACCGTCAAAAAGCTAAAAGTCACTTAGATGGTGGGACATTTGGTGGGACGAATTTGTCACATCTTATTTTTATCATTTTCTTTCAGGGACTTAACCCAAGAAAATGGCGGAGACGGAGGGATTCGAACCCTCGATACCGCTATAAACGGTATGGTCCCTTAGCAGGGGACTGGTTTCAGCCACTCACCCACGTCTCCGCAGCGCGTCTTGACCGCGAAGCGCGCGCTATAATCGGGTGACCTTAACGCGGCAAGTCATCCTTGCAAAAAAGGCGATTCTTCTCCTGCAAAGGTCGCGTTCGGGTGGGAATGCCTCGTTTCACCGCGTTTTGGATTCGTTTCGCCGCCTCGGAGATTGCTCAAACGCCACCGAAGGATTCTGCTCCGCGCTGGAACGCTGTTTGACTTGCGAGGAATCCCTATGAGCTTGGCATCAATCGGTAAAGAGAATGCACTGGCCCGACTTGGTATCGCGGTTTTGGCCGCCTGCTGGCTGATCGCATCGCCAGCCACGGCGCAAACAGTCGAGAGCTTCGATCCAGACGAAGTCTACGCGACCGTCGCGGCCAGCGAAGCGATTGATGCCGATCTGGTTGATCAGGCCGCGACACAAGCGGCGGCACAGGCCGCGGAGGCTGCGCAATCCCAGGCAGCTGAGCCGGTGCGGGCAAGCAATGATCGCATTCCGATCTACGGTCCCGATTCAACACCTGCTGAGGTGCCCGTGAGCACGTCTCCTGTTGCCGCTAGGACGCTTCCGGATAGCAACCCTCTGTTCGAGCAGGAATTCGCCTCATACCAATCTGAGGGCACCTCACCGGGCGCTGCGACAACGGCACCGGAGTGGAGCGATCCTGTCCAACCGGCGGCTGATCCCGATCTCATTCCGCCGGAAGTGATCGAACAGGAAACCACCTATGGTGAGGACGATCTGATCGGCGCGGCCGAGGGCGTGTTCGGTAAGGGTGCTGAAGGCCTTGCGCGGCTGATTGAGGATCTGCTCAAGGATCAAGGTCGCCCCAACGGTTACATCATCGGTCGCGAGGGCGGGGGCGCCTTCATCGTCGGCGCGCGCTACGGTTCTGGCACTTTGCATCACAAGGTCGAAGGCGAACGCCGCGTCTACTGGACGGGTCCATCGATCGGGATCGATGCTGGCGCGAATGCGGGCAGCACCTTCATCCTCGTCTACAATCTCTACGACACTGAGGAATTGTTCGAAGTCTATCCCGCCGCCGAGGGACAGGCCTATCTCGTTGGAGGCATGCATGCCAGCTATGTCCGCAGAGGCGACAAAGTGTTGATTCCAATCCGCGTCGGCGCCGGCCTGCGGCTCGGTGCGAATGCCGGATATCTGCGCTTTTCCGAGAAGCAGCGCTGGCTCCCCTTCTGATCGCGCATACGTACTTTTTCACCTGATCGATAAATCTGTGTTGCGGTGAAGCGACGCAGGATGCATGGCGCTGCCATCATGCTCGAACATCTCGATTCCCAGCCGCCCGATGCGCTGCTCGCGCTGATCAAGCTCCACGCTGCTGATGAGCGGCCTGACAAGATCGATCTCGGCGTCGGTGTCTATCGCACCGGGCAAGGCGACACGCCGGTCTTTGCCTCGATCAAGGCGGCCGAGCAGCGGCTGGTCGATATACAGGACAGCAAGAGCTATCTGGGCCCAGAAGGCGATATGGGATTCGTCAACGCGCTGATGCCCTACATATTCGGCCGCGATGCGACGATGGGCGGACGCATTTCGGGGATGCAGACACCCGGTGGGACAGGCGCGGTTCGCCTGGCCGCTGCGCTGGCGCAAAAGGCGGGCGTCAAACGCTTGCATATGGGCGTGCCAAGCTGGCCAAACCACGCGCAGATCTTTGGTGATATCGAATTGGAATTCGTGCCGTTTGAGCATGCCAAGCCCGACGGAAGCGCCAATCTCGACGCCGTTCTCGGCGCGATCCGGACCTCGCAGCCTGGCGACGCCGTGTTGCTGCATGGCTGTTGCCACAATCCAACCGGCGTCGATTACGGCGCGGACGATTGGGAAGCGATCGGCGATGCTGTGGCTGAGACAGGGATCTTCCCGATCATCGACACCGCCTATCATGGCCTGGGCAATGGATTGGATGAGGATGTCGCCGGACTACGCAGCCTGCTGGCCAAGGTACCGGAAGCCTTCATTGCCTATAGTTGCGACAAGAATTTCGGCATGTATCGCGATCGCGTTGGCGCGTTCTACGTCCTGGCAAAGGATGCGGACACGCTCGACACCGCGTTTTCAAACGCCAATGCTCTGGCGCGCGCAAGCTGGTCAATGCCGCCCGATCACGGGGCAGCTGCTGTGCGCATCATTCTGCGCGACGCGGAGCTGACTCAGATGTGGCAGGACGAGCTCGACCAAATGCGCGAGCGCATGCGCCAGGTGCGTGCCAAGCTTGCTGAGGCTGGCCAGGTCGGCTCTGTCGATCTTACCCCGCTTGGCCAGCAGAACGGGCTGTTCTCGGTCCTGCCGGTGACCAAGGAGCAGGTCGTGCAATTGCGCGAAGAGCACGGCATTTACATGGCAGGCTCGGGCCGCATTAACGTGGCCGGGCTGACGATGGGCAATATCGAGAAGTTCGTTAGCGCGCTGGGCGAGGTTACCGGCTGAAAGGAGCCTTGGTTTGGACCGGCAACCAACTCTAACCGGACCAACATTGCTGCTGCGCCCCTTGCAAGAGGATGATTGGCAGGCGCTTTTCAACGTGGCGAGCGATCCGCTGATCTGGGAACAGCATCCCGCGCATGATCGCTGGCAGGAGCCTGTGTTCCGCGCCTTCTTTGATGATGCGCTAGCACAGGGCGGGGCGCTTATCGTGCTCGAGAAGGCAAGTGGCGCGGTGATTGGCTCGTCGCGCTATCAGGGCCTTGAAAGCGAAAATGGCGGCTCGGTCGAGATTGGCTGGACGTTCCTTGCTCGCACTCATTGGGGCGGGCCGACCAATCGCGAAATGAAGCGTCTGATGCTTGCGCACGCGCTTGATCATGTGCGCGAATGCCGCTTCGCGGTTGGCGAGGAAAACTGGCGCTCACGCAAGGCGATGGAGAAGATCGGCGGCGCGCTGATTGAGCGCGAGGATGTGCGCGAAATGGCCGGCGGTCCCGTCCGCCATGTGCATTACGCGATCACGCGCGACAGCTTTGAGAGCGGTCCGCTTGCAGCTTAGTCAGGCGTTGCCTGAAGTGACTGCATGCGCTTGAGATAGCGCGCCAGCACATCGATCTCGAGATTGACGCGATGCCCCTCTTGCAGGTCGCCGAGGGTGGTGACCTCGCCCGTATGCGGGATGATGTTGAGTGCGAAATCGCAAGTGCCGTCAGGCCGATCACGAACATCGTTTACGGTCAGCGAAACCCCGTCGACCGTGATCGAACCCTTGCCCGCAATGAACGGAGCCATATCTGCTCGCGCACGGATGGCGAGGCGGATTGAGCCGCCTTCTTCGCGGCGCATCACGACTTCACCAACTGAATCGACATGGCCGGTGACGATATGTCCGCCCAGTTCATCGCCGAGACGAAGCGATGGTTCGATATTCAATCGGCGGCCGGTTTCCCACATGCCAGCAGGCGTGCGCGAGGTGGTTTCGGCGGAAACATCCACGTCGAACCAAGCATCGCCAGCTTCGCCGCCGCGGTCAACCACGGTCAGGCAGACACCCGAACACGCAATCGAAGCGCCGATATCAATTCGCGCCGGATCAAGCGGGGCGGCAATCCGCGCCCGCAAATCGCCGCGTTGTTCGACCTTTTCAATGGTGCCAATGGCCGTGACGATCCCGGTGAACATGCGACGATCCTTGTTATTCAGTCCCGATCCCGCAGATAGGCGGTGAATTGGTCGCTGCCAAGCTGTCGCTGTTCGGTTCTGTGCCAGCGACCATGGGCTTGATCGAGCGAGCGCAAATCAAGTTCGCCTAAGCCCCGCAAACCATCACCGATCAGGATCGGCGCTTGATAGAGGTGCAGCTGATCAACCAAATCGGCTTTGAGAAAGCTGGCGGCGGTTTGGGCACCGCCCTCGACATAGAGATATTGCACGCCGTCAAGCTCAGTGATTTGATCAGGCGTGTTGATCACGCGGACATCGTCTGGTGCCACACCACGGGTCAACAGCACGCGCTGCGGGCTGCGATTGTCGAGCCCCGGCAGCCGAACGTCGAGCCGCGGCCTGTCTGTCCGCCAGGTACCGCCACCAACCAGGATTGCGTCGTGTTGTGCGCGCTGCGAGTGGACATGCGCGCGCGCGATCTCGCCCGTAATCCACTGGCTCGAACCGTCAGCCAGCGCGATACAGCCATCCAGCGACATAGCGAGCTTGAGCGTCACCCATGGTCGCTGCGCTGCGTGTTGTGAGAGATATCCGGCCACGCTTGCCCGAGCGAGAGGATCATCAAGCACAGTCACCTCAACACCGGATGCTCTGAGCCGCTCGACCCCTTCGCCAGCGGTGCGCGGATCGGGATCCTCCACGCCAATCACCACGCGCTGCGGTTGAGCGTCTATTAGCAAATTGGTGCAGGATGGTCCGCGTTCGGACTGATGCGCACAGGGTTCCAGCGTGACATAGATCGTGCTGCCTTTGGCGTCGCCTTCCGCCAGCTGGCTCAGCGCGTGGGCTTCTGCATGCGGCCGGCCTCGCGATTGAGTCCAGCCTCTTGCCAACACCTTGCCGTCGCGCACGATCATCGCGCTGACGCCGGGATTGGGGCAACTTTGAGGCCTTGCGCGCATGGCCAACCGCGCGGTGGCAGCCATCCACGCGTCATCGTCAGCGGAACGAAGGGAGGCGAGGGTGCTTATGGAGCGCCGCCTTCTTCAACGGCGGTGTCGTCTCGGTCCGGGAACATTTCCGCACGTCGGGCGGCGGCTTCAGCCTCGGCAGCATTGCGTTCCGCTTCGGCCTGTTCTTCCATCGCTTCGACATCGAAGCCGCTGGCAGCGCCAAGCGCCTTGTAAAGATCACGCTTGCGTTCGGCGAGCTCGGCCTCTTGCTCCGCGCGCTCGTCCTTCAGGCGTTGATTGGCCTCGTTCGAAGCCGCGATCTCCGCATCACTGCGATCAGGCGCATAGGTCGAGACATAGGTGATATTGGGCCGCTCAGGTGGAATATACACCGCTTCGGATCCGGCCCAGGCCAGGATCATGGCGAAGGGGATCACCGATACGCCCAGGATCGGCCACCGATAGGGGTTGGGCCGTTTGAACTCATTCCAGAAGTCCAGGGCCCCGACGGTCGGGTTGAAGCGTGAATTCCTCAGCATGGAGGGAAATATAGGCATGCAGGCGCGTCAACGCCAGCCTGTCGGTATTATTGGTATTCGACGCTGATCGGAATTCGGCCGCGCAGCTTGCCTCCGCGCGCGGTCTCGGCGCCGGTAACCAGCGTACCGGCAAAGCGGAATTCGAGCTGGCCATCCATGTCGAGCATAGGCAGGGCTGGCAGATCGGTCACCAGATCGCGCAGCTCGGCTTCGCTGCCGCCCGTATCGCTCATGGTGATATTCGTAGGAAGGAAGATACGTACCGGTTCGTTGGGCGCTCCCGTGATCCGCGCGACACCGGTGATCGCAATCCCGCCAAGATCGTCAATATTGCCGCTGGTGCTTTTACGGCCGCTGTTAAGGTCGAGCAGCACCTTGCCTTCGCCATCGCCAATCAGGACCAGGCGTCCAAAGTCGATATCGGCATCGATCGAGATTTCGAGCGTTTGGCAATTGCGCTGATTGCCGCGACCATTCCCGTTCCCATTTCCATTGCCATTTCCGTTCCCGCGGCATCCGGGTGGCAGGTCGCAATTGGGGCATTGCCCCTGGGCGCGCAAAGGCGCGTCCACGGGTATGGCCAGGCTCATGGCGGCCACAAGCAAGGTGGCTAACCGAAACATTCCGGTTTCCTAGGAAATTAGGGTTAATGAAGTGTTATGGACGGACGCCTGCTCGCGGCGTGGCAATCATCCAAAGCTGGCGTAGAGGCTGCGCCCATTGGTTTTGAGCCAATTGTCAGCCGACTTGATGTCGCCTTCAAAGATCCCGCCCAAGAGTGCGTGAAATTCAGGGCTGTGATCAAAATGGACCAGGTGGGCGACTTCGTGCGCGACCACCGAGCGGCGCACGAAATCGGGCGCCTGGACCAGCCGCCAATTGATGCGAATGCGCTGCTTGTCTGAACAGCTGCCCCAGCGCTTTTGCGCGCGCGACAGCCGTACAGGCGCGGGTTCAAGCTCGGCAGCGGTGCAATAGTCTACGACATCACGCTCAAACATGGTCTGGGCCTCGCGCTCCAGCCAAGTGCGCAATCTCCGCTCCAAACCGCTGAGGGGCCCTCCAATGCGCACCGTCTCGGCCTCGATCTGCGGCTGACGGGATGCTGTTTCATCCCAGTCGATGCGGTAGTGGTCGCCCCGATACATCAATGCCGCGCCAGGCGTTGGTTGCTGTCGGCTGGGAATCTTGGCCAATTGCTGTTCGAGCCATTCCTGCCGGGCATGCGCGAAAGCGATCGCTTCTGCAGACCGGGCCCAGCGTGGAAGTGTGATGCGCACCTCGCTGCCGTCAGGAGCCATACGAAGCGTCAATCTCTTGGCCTGCTTGTGTCGCCGCACGACGATCGGCAGGGTGCGGCCTGCGAGCTCAATCTCAGGCGACACCTGCTCGTTGCGAAGCCAATCGATCATTCCGCTTCACCCCCTTCAGGAGCAAGTTGGAAGCCCATGCTTGAACTGGTCGTTCCCCAATCGACAATGTGGTGCTCAAGCGGTCCGGCATCGACTTCGCTCACTGCGCGCCCAACCACCGACACTCCGGCCTCGATAACACCGTCGCGGTCCCCGCTGATGAGGTAGTGCCATGACGGCAATGGCCGTCCTGCGGCGCGGCGGCGATAGGCGCAGGTCGAAGGCAGCCAAGGCACATCTTCGACGATTTTGAGCGTCAGGCGCAGGCAATCGGGCACGAAGGCGCGGCGATTGCGATAGTCGCGGCAGCGTGCAGTCTCGGTGTCGAGCAGTTTGCAGGCGACATTGGTGTCCGCGATGTCACCAGTGTCGGCGTCTTCAATCTTGTGCATGCAGCAGCGCCCACAGCCATCGCACAGGGCTTCCCATTCGGCGCGGTTGAGCTCGCTCAGTGGGAGCTCCCAAAAGGCGTCTCTCAGCTCGCCCATTTCTCAATTTCAGCCGCGACCGCTTCTGGTCC
>Ga0207422_1000992_pt1 | contig 69193 bp, 56 predicted proteins | sample MarCyaLeptolynsp_FD_187757 | JGI IMG/M metagenome (GOLD analysis project Ga0207422, IMG submission 187757) | Marine cyanobacterial communities from Panama - species 1 Leptolyngbya sp. (SPAdes) | ecosystem: Environmental > Aquatic > Marine > Unclassified | place: Panama: Panama City | collected...
GCTCATCGCACGCGCGACGCACTTTGGAACACGATGCAATCCGTACTCGATAAGATCACCGCAAACGACGCCCGCAACTGCTTCCGACATTGCGGATACACGCTACGTGTGGAGTGAGATTGCTCTAGTGCATCTCCGCAAGTGGAGCATGCCGACCTTGGCGTTTGTTTCGGCGTCCTGTGTCGTTTCGCTAGGTTACCGAAAGCTGAACATACAAACTTTATTTGGTTGGGTTGGCATGGCACCCGCGCTAATTGGTAATTCGAATTGTGGTCTATTGCCTGGAGTTATCCGGCGCTAACCCTTCGTCGCGCGGACGACTTCGCTAATCGTCGTGATGCCGGCGCGCACCTTGTTCCAACCGTCGTCGCGCAGCATGACCATGCCGCTGTTGAGGGCGACCTTCTTGATCTTGCCGGCTGAAGCGCGTTCTAGCACGAGTTCGCGAATGTCGTCGTTCATCATCATGAATTCGAAGATGCCCTTACGGCCAGAGAAGCCGCTGCTGCGACAGTCGCGGCAGCCCTTGCCGCGGAAGACGGTTTGACCGGGCTTCAATTTGAAATCGGGCGGCACGTCGAGCGGATCGGGTTCGTATTCTTCTTTGCAGTGTTTGCAGATCGTTCGCACGAGGCGTTGCGCCAAGATCGCTTCGACAGATGACGCAACGAGGAAGGGTTCGACGCCCATATCGAGCATACGCGTGGTCGCGCTGGGTGCGTCGTTGGTGTGCAACGTGCTGAATACAAAGTGGCCCGTGAGCGATGCCTGCACCGCAATCTCGGCGGTTTCCTTGTCTCGAATTTCACCGACCATGATGACGTCGGGGTCGTGACGCAAGAAGGCACGCATGCCTTGGGCAAAGGTAAGTCCCGCTTTGTTGTTGACGTTGACCTGATTGATGCTTTCGAGGTTGTATTCGACCGGGTCTTCGACCGTGAGCACTTTTAGCTCTGGACTCACAATACTGTTAAGCGATGCATACAGTGACGTCGTCTTACCGCTACCCGTTGGGCCGGTGACCAACAAAATACCGTGCGGCTGCGTGATCACATGGCGATAGCCCTTGAGCATATCGTCGTTAAAGCCCAAGTCTTCCAGTGTCAGCAGAATCGATTGCTTATCGAGGATACGCATGACGACGCCTTCGCCATGCAACATCGGAATGATGCTGACACGAAGGTCGATCTCGCGACCGTGGGCTTTGATCTTGAAGCTACCGTCTTGCGGAAGGCGGCGTTCGGCGATGTTCAGGTTCGAAAGGATTTTGATACGACTGATGATCGCCGCTTGCAGTTTGCGAATTTCGGGTGGCACGTTGGTAGGGCGCAACACGCCGTCCACGCGATAGCGCACACTCAGGTCGTGTTCGTAGGGTTCGATGTGTATGTCGCTCGCGCGCTCGTTGATCGCTTCGAGCAGAATTTCATTCACGAGTTTGACGACGCTTGCGTCCTGCGCCATTTCGGCAAGGTCGCTATCGGCGTCGGCCATGTCGCTCATGACCTTCAGGTCATCGTCGTCGTCAACGAGCTGGTTGATCGTGTCGCGCCCGAGACCGAGGTGCTTGTTGATGATCTCGTTGATTTCGTTTTCGCGGGCGAGGACGGGTTTCACATCGAGGCCCGTCATCATGCGCAATTCATCAAAGGCGTAGATCTGATACGGGTCGCGCGTTGCGACGCGAATGGAGCCGTTGTCTCGGTTGAGTGGGATGAGTTTCGCGCGGTGCAGCAACTTGCTGGGCATGCGCTTCATCGTGTCGAGGTCGATGTTGACGTCTGCACTGGTTAGATCGACGACGTCGAAATGATGCAGCTTGCCGAGCGCTTCGAGCACGGCGGTTTCGCTGCACATGCCCATGCGCACGATAACTTGGTCGAGGCGATCGTTGGGGCCGCACTTCTGGTTGGCGGCGTCGAGTTGGTCCTGCGTGAGGACAGCCTCATCAATCAGAATCTGACCGAGATTCACGAATCCACCCTTTGGCAGTGTCCTGCCGCTAGGGGGTCGGTCGACAACAGACGGGTCGACGGTTCCCCGTTGAATTTGGTCCCACATGGTCGTATCGGACTCCTAAGAGCATAACGCCGCTACTTTGTAGTGGGAAAATGGCTTTCAGTTGCAGGGAATCGGTCTGGGGCGCTTACCGCCAAGTGTGGCAGTGGTGCCGTTAACTTAATGTCCAGCAGTTGGTTATGGGGATTCAAGCTGGGCGGTGGTGAGCGTCAGGTCCATGATGCCGCTGCCTTCCCAGTCCCAACGGTCGTCGAGCGCCCAGCGAAACGCCGCCAACATGCCGGCATATTCGCAGGCAGTCTGCAATAGGGCGTCGTCGGAGGCTGCCGAGACGTCGCGGCCCTGTACCTCGAGTTTCATGGCTTTGGCCCAGGCGTGCTGCTGCTGAAAGCTGGCGTCGGTACGGGCATCCGGATCGTGGCGCAAGCGTTGTTCGTGCCGTAATCGCCAGAGGCCCTTCTGGATCATGTCCATCTTACGGTTGGCTTCGCCCGTGCAGCGAACGACTTGGCGGGGGTCCAGATTGTCAAAGTTGAGGGGGGCCTGCGGGTCCACATGTGGGAAGAGCCAACAGAGCGCACAGAATTCGCCCCAGACTTGGCGGAGGCGGATCTGAAGCTCGGTATCGCTGTAAGCCTTTATTACATCGAGGGCTAACAGCATCTCTCGAGCGCGGCGTACCGGACCTGGTGCTTGCGTTTTGATATCGTGGTCGATTGTGGGCCGGTTTAGGCGACGCTGCATCGTGGTTTTGAGCGTGACCACATTGGCCTGAACGGCATGGGCGGCGTCGGCGATTTCGGTGACGCTACGCGGGACGACGGCAGTGACTGTCTGGGGAAGTTCCATGCCGAAATTTTAGCAACATTCTCCGTTTGAGAGCAGACGTCCTATAGTTGAAATGGGTCAAGTCGTTCGTAAATGCGGACGTAAAAGGGTTTTCCGACCGAGCGGGTATTTCCACACGGTAAATGTGCAAATCCTTGACTACGAAACCGGCTTCCAGATAGCATTAGAAGTTCAGGAGGGCGAAGCGCAAAGACCACTCCCTGAGTCGAATTCGGTTTCTTCCGAATTCGCATGCGCTTTGTACGATCCGCCCGCCAGTGTGATTGAGTGAGGGAAAAGTCGAGATCATTGGTTTTGGCTTTTATTTTTGACTAGTGGGGTTTCTTAGGCGCTTCCAAAGCAGCACGGTTGCTCATGGGTAGTGAGTAATGATCGTCTGCCGTGATAGCACCGTACAAAATTTTTTTGAAGGAGAAGTGGATGAATCGTTCAGGTCGAATTTTGGTTGCTTTTGCATTTGCATGCACGGCGACGTTCTCTAGCCTAGCTTTCGGTCAGCCCGAATCGCTTACGGCTTATGACGCCGCCAGCAAGGCGGAAGTTTCAATTGACGTGCAAAGTGCTTCGAATCAACCGCAAACCGTCGACGCGTTGATCGCCGGTCGTAAAGAAGCCCTTCCGGTTTCGCCCGAGGCATACGCCAAAATGCGCGAATATCGTCGTTCGGTTGGAACGCCCAATGGCGCCCCGCGCGATCCGAGCGGTGATGTGTACAACACCGATTTAGCGCTCGACGAAGCTGCCGATGCTCCGGGCGACGGTCCAGTATCGATCCACGCCGCATTTAACAATCTGACGTTTGGCGTACCCAATCCGGAACAGAACGGTTCGATCCTCGATATTGGTGGTCTGGAAGGCGCTTTCGATGGTCAGATCGCCGATGTAACAGACACTGCCACCGATCTTGGAAACGGCGTGTTCCGCCTAAACATTACTTACCAATTGCGTCTCCCCTCGCCCAATCCAGCGAACGAGCTGTTTCCCGGTGGTATTACTGTGGGTAACGGTGGCCTTGTTGATGGGTTCATCTTTTTTGGTGATGTTGCAGCACTCGATAATGTGGCGGGTCAAACTGTCTTGTCGTACACGATCGATCTCTTTGACCGTACCGACACCAACGTCGGGGCCTATGACGGGTTCGGCACGTTGGCTGACAACAATGCCCCTTGGGATGGTGAAGCCAGCGTCTTGCTGGGCGGTGCCGCTGGCCAAGGCACAAGCCGCATCGAAATAGAGTTCATCATCGCTACCCTCGATCAGGTCGATCCGACGGGTGCTTGTTGTTTGGTCGGCCTCGACTGTGTTGACGGCGTTACCGAGTTGCAGTGCACCGGTGGCGGTGGCGTTTATCAGGGCGATGCTTCGACTTGTGCCACTAGTGATTGTTTCCTCGTGCCGGGTGCCTGTTGTGACACCCGCACCGGCGTTTGTGTGGACGGCGTTGACGTGGACACCTGTGCACCGACCATCCGCGACGCGTTCTTCGCCCGCTTCTTGTCGGCCAACGCAGTTTGTGCAGACTTCGATCCGCCTTGTGCGGCGACCGCTTTCACGCTTGCTTGTGACGTGAACGACATCGTCGAAGGCGAAACCTGCTCGACCGCCGACGAGTTCAACTCGGGTTGTTTCTCGGATCTGGATCCGATTAACGGAGCCTTCAATGGTCCGGTCATTACGTCCGGTGATACCGTCTGTGGTATCAGCGGCACGAACTTCGACCCGTCGTCGGGTACGACGTTTAATGACCTCGATCACTACGAGTTTAATTTGGTCGATGCAGAAACGCAGGTCATCTTTACGTTCGAAGCTGAGTTTGAAGCTCTCGTGGGGATTGTGAATACAGCTGGTTCGACCGGTTGCCCGCCCGCTGGTGGAACTGGTGCATTGGCACCTTTCTTCCCTGGTGCCGCCGCATTGGTATCGCCCGGTAATCAAGCCACTATCCAGGCATGTCTACCTGCCGGAACGTGGTACTTTATCGTTGGTACCGATCTTGACTTCGCGCCGCAACCGTGTACGGCCGATTTGACCTATCGCCTAAGCTACGATGCATTCTCGCCGTGTATCACCGTTGAGTGCCCTGTTGGTTCGAACGGCTTGGCTCCAAATGCGATCGGCAACGGTCCGGACGGCATCGTGTTTTCGACTTCGGATCAAGCGATTGGCTTCTCGGTGGCGGAAAGCTTTACGCCATTAGCAGCTGGATCCGTTACCGAAGTCACCTGGTGGGGCGCCTACTTTGAAGCGGCTTTCGCCGTTTGTTCTGACGGTGCCACGGGTACTCCGATGGATGACGATTGGACCATCACCTACTACATCAACGACGACCTAAACAACATCCCTGGTAACGTGCTGGCCGGTCCGTTCTCGGTCACCGCAACGGAAACGCCTACGGGTCGCATTATTGGTGGCGATGCCGAAGTTGAATTCACCGCCACGCACCCCGCCGTTCCTGTGACGGCAGGTAACTGTCACTGGGTTGAAATTAACAACAACACCACAGGCTGTTTCTTCGCTATGTCGACCGCCGGTCCGGGTGATGGCCGTGCGGCACAGCGTGCACCGGGCTCCACGACGTTTGAGATCGGTGACGAGCAGAACTTCGACCTAGCGATTTGTTGGGACATCGGTCTGCAGGCAATCAGCTGTGCGGACTCGATCGACTTCTCGGGTGCTTGTTGTCTTCCGTTCGGTCCTTGTCAGGTGCTCACGCTGAGCAACTGTCTCGGCCAAGATGGTATCTTCGCTGGTGTCGATACCGTCTGTGGTGTTGATACCGACTGCACAGGTGCCTGCTGTGTTCCGGATACGATCGCCGGTACGGCAACCTGTCAGATCCTCACTTATCAACAGTGTGTGACGGTTTCGACCAACGGAAACAATATCTTTGAGTTCCTTGGTGTTGGGACGACTTGCGCAGACAGCCCGTGCGCGACCGGAAACTGCTGTTTCGCCGATGGTAGCTGTTCGGACTTTGCCACGTCATTCGTGGTAACGCACCGGCCGAACTGCCAGCCGCAGCTCCTCTCGGATGAGCCAGGCAACGTGTTCGACCGCTTGAATACGTTTACGGCCCCGCCTTTCTTGGCAGTGGGCGGTTTCACCGCTGGTGGTGCTTGTACGGTCGGGTTCGCTGATCCGGTTTGTCCGCAGCCGAGCGTCTTCAATGCGTTCGACGTAGGCTGCAACGGCTCGGTCACACTCAACAACGCTGGTCTGGGCGAAGCCGGTAACGCCAGCAATGGTTCCATCGATCAGCCTGATATAAGCTGCATTGGTGGTGGCCCGGCTGCCGAAGGAAACGGTGCGTTCTGGTTGACCTTCGAAGCCTCGAACGCTCAGGCGTTGGTCTCGACTTGTGCAACGACCGCTGTGAACGACACGGTTCTGTCGGTGTACACGTCCACCGGTCTCAACCCGGCAAACGACATCTTCAGCAACGGTGAAGCATTCGAAATCGCATGTAATGAAGATGCCGACGATCCGTGTAACGGTGATGCCGGCAACTTCAATGCTGAGGTTTGTTTCGACACGGTCCCCGGCCAGCGCTACTGGGTGCAGGTCGCGTCGTTTGACTTGGCGAGCCAAGGTGAAATCACCACCACGGTCACATGTGCCGACGATGTGTGTGATGCGGTCGCGCCTTGTGCGACCTGTACGTCCGACGTCGATGGCGACAACGATCGCGATGGTGCCGACATTCAGGCGTTCGCCAATGAGTTGATCAGCCCGACGCCGAACCTGTGTGCAGACACGGACGGCAGCGGTACGATCGACCTCGGCGACATTGCGAACTTCGTCAGTGAAGTTCTCGCTGGCGGCACCTGCCCGTAAGCTGACTTAAGGAGTCAGGCTCCTTAGTCCGTTACATTTCTCGTTAACCAAACCCGTCCGTCGCTCAGTGCGACGGGCGGGTTTTTTAATGCGCGGATGGTCGTGATGCATATCTGTTAGTTCGGACGGTTTTCGATTCAGATGAGATCGCGATGTTGTTTCGAATGTTGGTTAAGGCCACATCGCGGATGAACGCGACTGCCGATGATTTGTCCGCATCGAACGGTGATGGAAGTCTCTCAATAAAAAAGGCCGACGCATGGGTCGGCCAAAGTGAGTCACTATTAGGTTTTTTACTGCATGCTTGCTAACGAATGAACGCGTTAGCCACCGTTACGACACTTTGAACTTCCACAAGTCGGCGACCGACTTGGCCTTGTCGAGATTCCACATCGCGTCGAGCAGTTGACCCTGCGTGCGTTTGCTAATGACGCCATCGGCAAGTGTGCGGAATTTGTATTCGACTTCGTCGTCCGTCATCGGATTACCGGCATGACCGCGAGGGTACTTGACGGTCTTGGAATATTTCTTGCCGTCCTTCATCGTGAGCGTCAGGCGATTGGGGATGCCCTTGGGGTAACCCTTGTTGAGGTCGGCGGCTTCGGCGATGGTCGTGCGGTCGAGCATGTCGAGGTACTTCTTGCCCTTGAACTTGCGCGGCGAGAACGAATCGCGATCGAGCTTGCCGTCGATTAGAGCGGCGACGGTCATGTAACCCATGCTGTGGTCGGCGGTTTCGCGGCTGGTGGGTCGCCATTTTTCGGGTTCGCTGCCGATGATCGACACGGCGGCTTCGAACGATTCCATGTGTAGCTTCTTCATGTCGGCGGGCTTGTAGCCATCGGCCATGAATTGCTCGCGCAATTGCAGGGCGGCATCGACCGAGCTTTGGGCGTGGTATTCGGCGGGCCAGAATTTGATGTAGGTCTTGTTGATCATATAGCCCGATTTCTTGCTGCCGAGCTTCACGTCAAACTTGCCGTTGGTTAGCTGCTTGAACACGCCCTTGGGGCCTTCGAAGATTTCGTGGGGGCCGGTGAAGCCTTGGCGAGCTAGATTGGCGGCAAACACGGCGTTGCGACAGGCGTTGGAGAACGCACAGGCCTTCCACATCGAGATTTGGCCGGTACGCGTCTGTCGCGTCGCAATGTTGCACACGCCGGCGAGGCCTTGGGCGTGGACCATTTCCGCGGCCTTCAGCCCCCATAGCTTGGAAGCACCCAGCGAGGCACTGAACGCACCGTAGGTCACGTGGTCCCATCCGTAGGCACGCAGGCTGGCGGCGTCGCAGAGGCTGCATTGAATTTCGTATGCGATGACAGTGGCAAGGATGAGATCCTTACCGTTGCGGCCTGCGTCCTGAGCGACGGCGAGCGTGGCCGCGATGTTGTCCGACGGGTGAGCCGGCTCTTTGGATAGGTACGTGTCGTTGTAATCGAGGTAGCGAATGTGGGCACCGTTTGCGAAGGCGGCGAGGTCGGGCGTCGTGCGATGGCTGGTGCCGACGACGATGGAACCGGCGCCTTCCTTGCCGGCCTTCACGCCGAGGGCGGTCTGCCGCGCGATGCGTGCCGGGTCGGCCTTGTAAGCGCCGAGCGAGGTGCCGAGTGAGTCGATGAATCGGCGTTTGGTTTCGTGAATGGCTTCGGGCGTAAGGTCGCTGTATTTCAGCTTATGCGTCCAGTTGGCGAGTTTTTCCGCGAGTAGCATGTTGTTGATCTCCGTGATGTGAACAGTCCGCGCTTTTGATGGCGGCGATTATACCGACGCATGAAAACCTGCAAGGGAGCAGGCCCAAACTGCGTTTTAGTACCGTCGAACTTGAGCGATGTCCGTCGCGCCCCTACAACACCATGTATGAGTCAAACCGCACGACTGGGACCGACCAATGAGCCGCCACGGCTGCAATTAGGCGATATGCGAATCACGCTGCTGGATGGTGGCCACTTATGGCTCGATGGCGGCGCGATGTTTGGGATTATCCCGAAGCCTCTTTGGTCGCGCCTGACCGAGGCCGACGAGCAGAATCGCATCCCACTTGCGATGACATGTTTCCTCGTCGAAGTCGGCGGTAAAACGATTCTCGTCGAATCGGGTGCCGGTCCGACGTCGAAGTATCACGAGAAAGAGCAGGATATCTTTCGGTTCGCCGACCATTCGATTGTCGGATCATTGGCAGCTATCGGCGTGGAGCCGGCGCAGATCGATATGGTCATATTGACGCATCTGCATTTCGATCATGCGGGTGGCGGCACGACTGCGGCGGGGGATGGCGGATTCGTGCCGACGTTTCCGCGGGCAACGTATGTGGTGCCGCGCGGTGAGTGGGATGACGCGGTCCACGGCCATGCGGTCATGACGGCGACCTACCGAACGGAGAATTTGGGGCCGTTGGAAGCGGCGGGCGTGCTGTCGTTTGTCGATGGCGTCGCCGATATTGTGCCCGGGATCAGTGTGCGACCGATGCCGGGACACACGCGACACCAGCAGGGCGTGGTGTTTTCTGGAGGTGGGCGGACGCTGGTTCTGCCGGCCGATTTGATGCCGACGAGTGCCCACTTGGGCCTTCCGTACAACATGGCGTATGACCTGCTGCCGTTTGAAAACATGACGAACAAACAGCAGTTGCTCGACGAATGCCACGCGGGCGGTTGGCAGTTGCTGTTTGGGCAGGATCCGGAGCACGTTTTGTTTGATTTGATTCGCGATGATCGGAATCGTTATCGATTACATGTCGTCAATGATGAAAGTTGAAAAACAGTGGGGTGTGGTTAATCGCCCAAGCGTCCCAAATTCGTAGGTTGCCGCCCATTTAAGGTTGCGTTCCTATCATCCCTATATGAACATGCTCATGACCAACCTGATGCGAGGCGTAGCCGTGGAAACCAAGACTGTGGCCGTGATCGGGGCCTCCGCCGATCGAAGTAAATTCAGCAACAAAGCGGTTCGGGCTCACGCACAACAGGGGTGGGATGTGTTTCCCGTTAATCCCAAGGGCGGGGAAATCGAAGGCCGCACGGTGTTTACCTCAGTGCGGGATATCGACGAGCCGCTTAAGCGCGTCACGCTATACGTGCCGCCGCAAATCGGCATCAAGATGTTGCCGGATATTGCGGCAGTGCAACCCGAAGAGTTGTACCTGAATCCCGGCACGGTTAGCCCGGAATTGTTGGCCGAGGCCGAAGCGCTTGGTTTGAACGTCGTGCAAGGATGTAGCATTATCGACGTGGGTATGTCGCCGGCGATGTTGAGCGACGTGTAGAAACGTGGGCGATTTGACGCCGAGCCAGTTAACGATAACAGAACGAGAAAGACGAGATGACGACCGACACGCAGACTGAGACGATTCGCGTAGGCCATTCGCCCGACCCTGATGATGCGTTTATGTTTTATGCATTGGCCAAAGAACTGATCGATACGACGCCGTATCATTTCACGCACGAGATGGCGGATATCGAAACGCTCAACCAGCGTTCGTTGAATAGCGAACTCGAAGTGAGCGCTATCTCGCTGCACAACTATCCGTACATCTCGAATAACTATGCGCTACTCAACTGCGGTTGCAGCATGGGCGATGGCTACGGCCCGATGGTGATTACCAAAGAGCCGAAGACCATCGACGACGTGCGCGGCAAGAAGATTGCGATTCCCGGTGAACGCACGACGGCATTTCTGGCGTTGAACCTGTGCTTCGGCAAGGGCAACTTCGAATATGAAACCGTGATGTTCGATGAGATCCCCGAGGCCGTAGCGCGTGGCGATTTTGATGCGGGGTTGATCATTCACGAAGCGCAGATTACCTACGAGCGCGATGGCTTGCATCTTGTGGTCGATCTGGCGAAGTGGTGGGAAGGTCAAACCGGCCTGCCGCTGCCGTTGGGCGGTAACGTGATTCGTCGCGATATGGGCGAAGAGAAGATGTGTGTGATTGCGAAGCATTTGAAGGATGCGATTCAGTACGCACTCGACCATCGCGAAGAAGCGATTGCATATGCGTTAGAGTTTGGCCGCGGGCTCGACACGGGTTTGACGGATCGATTCGTCGAGATGTACGTCAATAAGTGGACGCTCGATTACGGCGATCGCGGTCGTGCCGCCGTGCGTAAGCTGTTGGCGGAAGGTGCCAAGGCCGGCTTGGTGCCGGATGCGGGCGAGATTGAGTTTATTTAGGCTCGCGAGGGGAAACGCGTTCGATTCTTGCCTTCAAAGCGTGTTTCTTCATTCTCAATAACCATAACATGAATGTCATGTCACGCCGCTATCGTTAAGATGAGCGGCGTTTTCTTTTTTTTGCCGCAGCGGAGGTTGTTATTGTGGATTCCATGGCGGATATCAATGCACCTTGGGTCGATCCGGAGGTGCTGTCGATGCCGGATAATCATCCGGGTCTGTCGGACAAAGACTACGTGCGCCGCCGTCGGATGTTTTTCTATTCGGCTCGCGAGCATCGAATGCGCCGTTTGCCATCGCCGCACTTTGTTTATTTGGATGAAGAGACCGACTTGTGGCAGAGCGTGTTTAAGCGCTTGGACGATCTGCACGCGCGACACGCGGCGCGGGTTTATTTGGAAGGGCGCGACGCGCTGCGCATTGAACGTCGGCGCATTCCCAATTTGGGTGAACTGGATAAAACGCTGCAGGCGTCGACGGGCGTGCGCCTGGTTCCCGCAGAGGGTTTGCTGCACGGAAAGACGTATTTCGAATTGTGGGCCGATCGCGTGATGCCATGTACGCAGTTTTTGCGACACGCATCGCAACCCGAATACACGCCCGAGCCCGACGCGATTCACGACATCATCGGGCATGTGCCGCCATTGATGGACGATGCGTACGTGCAACTTATCGAAGTCGTCGGCCAAATGGCGCGCCAAGTCGATGCCGAACGACTCGAACAACTGGTGCGGTTTTATTGGTTCACGATCGAGTTCGGCCTCATCGAAGAACGCGGCAAAACGCGCGTGTTGGGGGCGGGAATTCTTTCGTCGATCGGCGAACTCGAGCACGCAATATCGAACGATGTGGAGATTCGAACGTTCGAGTTGGATAACGTGCTGGCCACGAGCTTTGATAACACGCACCTACAGTCAGTGCTTTATAAGGCGGGATCGCTCGACGAGATAATCGCAGCAGCGGAGGAATTGCGTATACGTTGGAAACTGGCCTAGCGTTGGTCAGGTGTATCTGTATTCGCGCCACACGGTCGGCGCGACGAATAGTATTGGTTGGTACAAGCGCTTTAGCGGTTGGGGTGTTTCTGGAAGGCAAGGGGCGTGACTCTACCGCCTGCAGGCCCGATTGCAGCCGTTTGAGAAACAGGAGTTTCAATTACCGAGATCTTTATGTAGGAAGATGCATTCGATCGAGAGAACGGGCTTCTTCTGGGAAGTTTGAAAAAGCGGGCGAACGGACTCGAACCGTCAACATTCAGCTTGGAAGGCTGATGCTCTACCATTGAGCTACGCCCGCAAATGGGGTTTTGCACTACATTTCTTCAGATCCTTGCACCACAATTCTTTTAAATCGCAGGCGACGTAGCCACAAAACAGTCTGGATTCTACTCCCGGACCCCAAACTGGCCAAGCACATAAAAAGGCGAATTCCAGAGCTGCGATTCACAATGCTTCGCGGCATCGGGTACGACGTGAGCTTCAGGGATCCGAAGACCGGCAGTTCCCGGAAACACAAGATCGGCATCACCAACAAGAAGCAGAAAGGTGTGGCCGATGTCGCGAATCAGGCGTGGCTCGCCACATACCTCGCCGATGGGCCGGGCAAGCCGAAAGGAAGGCCCATTATGATTCCATCGAACGGTGGCGCGGTTCGGAGCCACTGACTGTTCCGTCTGATGCCGTGGCCGGATCGGTTCTTGAAGTTGCTTCATTGTACCTCAGCTTACTGGAGTCGCGCATTCGAAATAGTGAGCCGGACCGAACGCGGGGAAGCGTTGCGCCGCGTGTTTTTATCGACCGACGAAAGCACATTCGGGATTTACTCGGACATTTGAACACGATTCGTGGGGATGGGGCTGTTGCACGCGTGCGCGTTGAAGCAATGACGATGCATGACGTTGAGTCGTATAACGAGTTGATCGTTGGTAAGGCCGCGCAACTCAGATTATGGCAGGATTAGCGTAGAGGCTTGCCTGCCGCGACACAAGCCAGGTTGCTGATTGAGTGGATTTGAGAATGCGCGTGTACCGGATTTCTGATTCATTTTGATAGTGAGATAATCGGATAGAATTCGGTCTCCGCTCGGAGGCTGGCAAGGCTGCAAAAAGGTGATTCACGGCTGAGTTGATTGGCTAGTCGTTGCGTTGGATAGAAACTGACATGGTGTTGCTGACCTCGGTCGAATTGTGAAGATCAGCGAATAGTCCTTTTACAGGCGTGCCCGATCTAACCGTTGACAACCGGCGTCTGGATTACATTAGTAAAGTTCGGGTAACGATTGTCGAAAGCGTACTCGTTGACGCGTGAGGCGCAGAATACGACCGCATCCGGTTCCGCTACGAGCTCTTCGGGGACGCGTCTCGCAATGGCGGCGTTTCAGTGAGTCGCGCAAGCGCGCATCCAACCTCGCTGCTAGCGAACGATCCTATTCGCCTTAGGTTCCATTTCAACTTTATCGGCATCATCGGTGCGACCTAGCTGATTTAGCAATTGTATGAGCTGCTGCATCACACCGATCGTGTTCTCATGCTCTTTGCCGAAAATCAACTCGGCACCGTTGACGACCTCCTCATAAATAGACGCCGCTTCATCTATTCGTTTCGCCTCGATCAGAATGTCGCCGACATGCTTCATCGCAAGCAGCGTGTTTGGCATGTTTTCGCCGTGAATATCACGGCGCAGCGCCAATGCCTTCATGTAGTATCGGATCGACTCATTCAGCTCGCCTCTGGATCGTGCAAAAAAACCGAGGTTTTCGTTGATCACGATGAAACGCCGATGAGCCGTTCCGTAACTTCGCTCGATTATGTCCGCGGCGTCCTTCAATAACGCCTCACCTTCGTCGATGCGTTGAACTCGATACAAGGCGCTGGCATGGTTGTTCATCGAAATGATCGTCTTGATGTGATTGGTGCCAAATACGGCGCGCCCAATCTCAACAGCTTGTCCGAAACATTTTTCTGATTCGACAAGCTTGCCTTGGGCGCGCAAGAGCACGCCAAGGTTGTTGTGCGCACTGTGTGTTTGGTGCGTAGGTTCGTCAAAGGCGCGCTGCACCGTCTCCACGGCTTCTTGAACGACTCGTGCGGCTTGACCGAACCTACCCGTTTTCAGATACGCACTTCCGAGATTGATCAACGTGGTGATGAGGATCTCGTCGTCGCTATCAAGCGTGTTTCGTTGTCTTGCGAGATTTTGCTCCAGGGTTGGAATTGCCTCCTCGAATTGCTCCCCGATGAATAGGAGTGCAACCCTGTTTGCAGCGAATTGATACAGCCGCCTGTCATCGGCTCTCATCACGCGATTGCCCGTTTCCAGTGCCGTCAGAATGCAGTTCTCGCCTTCTGCGTGTTCTCCCAACTCAACCAAAAGGCCGCCAAGCATGTTGAGCGTCTCCAGCGTTTCCGGGGCATCACTCCCGAGATGTTCACTGCGAATTGCCAGCGCTCGGCGGTATGGACTTTCCGCTCTTTCGATTAGCCCAAGTTCCTGCATCGTGAAAGCGACGGTCGCCAGTAACTGCGCCTGCACGAGCGGCGTCTGCGAGAACTGAGAGTCGATCGCGGTTATTGACCTTCGAAAGATATTCTGATCGAGCAAGTCCAAGGTGATGTCTGTAAAGTTGATCGAATCGATGTGATCCGTCAGGGCAATTTGCTTCTCGTTTGGTGCTGCGTCTAAGATGGCATTACGAAGCGCGACGCCCATCATTGACGCATCAATGTCTTTGAGTCGGGCTGCCTGAAATTCAGCCGTGCGCTCAGCAATTTCTTGAGCGCGTCGCGCCTCATTTCTCTGATTGGTGGCTTCGATTAGAAAATAGCTCACGCCGATGATGCCGGAAACCAGGGCGACGAACGTCATGACAATTCCTGTCACGAGTCCACGGTTGCGTTTTGAATACTTGCTCAGATGATAAAACGCGCTGGCAGGACGAGCATCAATCGGTTGATCGCGTAAGTATTTCCGGATGTCCGCCGCCAGCTCCGCGGCCGAACTGTATCGCCGCCTTTTTTCCTTTTCGATCGCTTTCGCAACGATGGTCTCGACGTCACCTCTGAATTTACGATCGATAGTACCAAGTCTCGGCAGATCATCTTCCCTGATACTACGCAACGCCTCATGCATCGGCATTTTCGACACATCGTGGGGGCGACGGTCCGCAAGCAACTCATAAAGCACGATCCCGAGCGCATACACATCGCACCGCGTGTCGAGCCCGGCAGCGTTGGCCTCGACCTGCTCGGGACTCATATACGCCAACGTGCCGACTAACTGGCCGATTTCGGTATGAAGCGTGCGCGACTGAGAGTTCGATTCCGTCATTCGAGCGATTCCAAAGTCGAGCACCTTGGGTTGCCCGATCGAATCATGAAATGGCGTGTATGCCGCCGTACTTGGAGAATCTTCAGCCGGCGTCGCCTCATTCGATGCGACGACCAGTATGTTGCTGGGCTTCAGATCGCGATGGATGATCCCGTTTTGATGGGCGTGATGCACAGCATCGCACACGCGAGCAATCAACTCGAGACGCTGTTTCGAATCGAGGTTGTGGGTTGTGGCAAATTGATCGAGTGGGAGCTCGTGAATGTACTCCATGACGAGATAAGGCCAGCTGCCTTTTGGCGTCTGTTCTATCCCTGCTTCGAAGACCTGAGCAATGCCGGGATGTTGCAACTGGCCAAGAACATGCGCTTCGTATTCGAAGCGCTTCAGTATGCTGCGGCCGATCATCCTCGGCCGTAGGACTTTCAGCGCCACGCGGCGGCGCGGAGACTCCTGTTCCGCCTCGTAGATCAATCCCATCCCGCCTTCGCCAATCTTGCGAATGATCCGGTAAGGGCCGATCTGTTCCGGAGCCATTTCGAGTTGATTCGCATTCTCTTCGTCACATACGATTTCAGCGACGATGCGCCCCGACTCGCCCGCATCAACGAAGGCGTCTTCTACGCCGTCGAGACTGAGCATCGACTCTACCATGCGGCGCAGTTCTCGATCGCCGCCGCACTCCGTCGCAAGTACGGATGTACGCTCCGCCGCTGAAAGATCGCATAGAACCTTGAAAAGTTCTAATGCGCGGCAGTGGCGTTCGACTTCGTTCATGGCGCATCTCCGCGTAGTTCATAGAGCAGCCAAGCTCGTACGGTTCGCCATTCACTCTTGACAGTCGACGCAGACACATCCAAGACGCCTGCCGCCTCCTCGATGGTCAAGCCGCCGAAGAAACGTAACTCAACCAGACGTACCTGCCGCGTGTCGATCTTGGCGAGCTTGTTCAACGCGTCATTCAACGCCAACAAATCGACGGCGGTGGTATGCGATGGTGTGACCAGCGTGGTAATCGGCTTGCCCATCTCGCCCCGCGCGCGATGAGCGAGAGCGCGGCGTTCGGCGTGATTGATCAGGATTTGGCGCATGGCTGTGGCGGCGACGGCGGGATGGACCCGCCGCGCGTGCCCCGCCGGAGTTCTTGTGAAACGAGGATGAATCACATGATGAAAAGTAGATACCCGAGAGGCAACACGCCGAATCTCATGCTCATTGCACCTACGCTCACAGCGGTATTCGCGCTGCTCGCGGTCGCGCCCGCCGGTCTAGCCCGCGACTGCTTCTGTACACAAGCCGATCAGGAACCTGCCTGCAATCAGATTGACTTTCAGGATTGCGATGGCAACGGAACTCGGGATTGTGTTGACATTAGTAATTGGCCTGACTTCTCCGAAATAGAAGTCCGACAAGCAACGAACGTCATTTCGTGCATTGGGCCGGCATACAGTTTCGCGGTGACTGGCTTCCGAGCAGCGGTCTCAGACGTGGAGATTCGCGTGAATACCATCCCGGGGGCCCTGGCCGGTGCGGGAGACTTTCTTCGAGTGCAGGCCAACGGCACGGACGTCGGTCAGATGTTCACCGGAACATACGACGCCTGCGCACCACAAACGGATACTTTGATCGTTCCGGCTACGATATGGAACGCCCAGATTGCCAATGATGCCGTAACCCTCAGATTCAACGTAGTCTCCGATACCGATTGCGATTGCGGGACCACTTCGCTCGAATCCCAGTTCCGCGTCGAGTTTATTTCCGGCCTGGACGGGGATCGCGACGGCATTTTGGATATTTGTCAGATCGGTTGCGACGAGAACGACCCGGATGGCGATGGCGACGGCGTCCCCGACGGATGCGACATCTGTCCCAATTCACCGTCCGGATATCCAATTGATGAATACGGTTGTGCCTATTACGAATGCACCGTCGATTCGGACGGCGACTTCGTTGCGGACGACTGCGATGTTTGCCCGGGAAAGGATGATCGCCACGATTGCAATCATAACTTGGTTCCTGACTGCCTGGAGCTGGAGCCTTACCCCTTCAACTATAATTTTGAGGACACGGACGTAGTATCGTGCCTTGGCCTTCCGTTCGTGATCGGTCCGAATCTCATGCCCGCGGCTCAGTCTGATGTCGTCGTTAAGATTAATGCAACCCCTGGTGCATCGGCTGGACCGGATGACTACATTGAGGTACGGGTGAATGGCGTGGTCATCGGTCAATTCTACGATGGATCGTGGCCTGCCTGTTCCCTATCAGTGGATACCATAACCGTGCCGTCTGCGACGTGGAACGCATTGCGCAGCAGCAATGGATTGGTAACTCTCGAATACGAGGTCGTCTCGAATACCGATTGCGGCTGCGTGCCACCCGGATACTATGCAAGATTCGATGTCGATTACATCGCCAGCGGCGATGTGAATGGTGACGGTTACTTGGACGCGTGCCCGTTCGCCTGTGATGAAAATGGCCCGGATAGCGATGCGGACGGCACGCCCGACGGATGCGACGATTGCCCCGATACGATCCCGGGCCATCCGTATGTGGACGAGTTCGGCTGTCCATTTTACATGGCCGTTGCGGATGCAGACGGCGACGGCGATGTCGACGAACTGGACGAAGCGGCGTTCTTCGCGTGCTACGGCGGCCCCGGCGCGGCCCCGAGCGGCGGCTGCGAAACATTCGATTTCGGCGGCGACGGCGATATCGACCTCGTCGATTACCTGCATCTACAGGATGCGGCGAGCGGCACCGACGTGCTGGCCGAGATCGCTTCATCCGGCCATGCGGCGCCGAATTACATTCTGGTCGATCAATACGCCCGAGGCGGGTCGGACATTCCATTCAGCTGGGGAAATGAATACTGCGGCTATTGGTACGGAACACGGTTGGCTTGCACCGATCAACAGTCAGGACCTCCGGTCCCCACAGGCCAATTGGTTGCGCGGCAGCATGAACAAGTCAACGAAATGGAAGCGCTCGCCAGCGCCTACGGTGGCCACGTTTGGATCGGCCTGCGCTTCGCGCCGGGTATCGATCAGTTCCGTTGGAGAAACCGGCAGATCCTATTCCCCGACACGATCGGCGGAAACAGCTATACGAATTGGGTTGACGGCACCACGCCAACGTCGATCACGTTCCCGTTCGGTACCCAGCCGCACTGTGTGGCGATGTACAACGTTGAGAATTACGAATGGCTCAACGTCGATTGCGAGACGCCCTTACTCGGCGAGGGCGTTGAAGCCTGTCTATGCGACGCTCCGAAGATTACGACTGGCAGCGAAGATCATATAACGCCGGCGGCACTCGATCTTCAGATCACCACGTCTGGCGGAGGCGGCCCTGGTCTTGTTGTTTTTCGTGGCCAAACGATCGAATACACGATTACCGGGCAACTCAGTCATTCGGATAATGAAGGTCTGGCCGGTTTCTCATTTGATCTGAGTTTCACCGGCGGCGACCTATCGCCGGTGGATGTTCCAGCATTGATGCAGGCATTTACAGCTCCTGAAGGTTACAACAACCCGGCGGGTTACGGCGGTACGGTAGTCAACGGTGACCTGATCCAAGTCGGCGGCGGTCAGAACACGCTCGGATACACAACCGGCGATGGCCCGACCGGCACAGTGTCGACCGACTTCGCTCGTTTTGGCAGCGAAGTATTGGCAACCGGTAGTTTCACCCCGACGACGCCGGGCAATTATTCTTTCGCGATCACCAATGTGAACGCGACCACCATCAATCCGGGTGAAACGGGCCCGACTTGGCGGTGCGAGCCGACCGAAGAAGGCACAATCGGATTCTTGTCTGTTATGGTATTGGATTGCCCGGATTTGGACGGTGACGGTGTTTGCGTCATGTTCGATCAATGCTCGGGCTTCGATGACAATATCGATACCGATGGTGATGACGTCGCGGATGGCTGCGACATGTGCCCCGGCTTCGACGACAACATCGATACAGACGGCGACGGTGTGAGCGATGGTTGCGATGTTTGCCCAGGTTTTGATGACGCGTTCGACACCGATGGTGACGGTATTTGCGATGGTCTCGACAACTGCATAGCGACGGCTAACGTCGACCAGCAGGATGGCGATGCGCCAAGCGCCGCCCTTAACCCCGTCGCAGCCTGGCACTTCGACGAAAACAGTGGCACAACGGCGACGGACGTGCTCGGTGGACATGTTGGCACGCTCAATGGTGCGACATGGACGGTTGGTCGTCATGGCGCAGCGCTGGAGTTTCCGACAGGCGGTTCCAGTGCCAGTGTCCCGGCGTCGAGCGATTTCGACATTACCGATCAATTGACCATTTCGATGTGGATCAACCCCAGTGCGTTTCCCTCGACCATTAACCGACTGGTCACGCGACCGATTGAGAACTATGTGTTCCGATTGCAAAATCGCAAGCCACACTTCTACGTCAAGAAAGACGGCGCCATAACCGGCGCGCGAGCCAACGTCGAGTTAAACGCGAACGAGTGGACGCACTTGGCGGCGGTCTGGGACGGTCTCGGCGATGGCATGTTGCGCATCTATATCAACGGTGTCGAATCGTCGCAGTACGATTTCCAAGGATCGGTTTCCGCGCCGCTTGATTCGTTTGGCTTAGGTGTCGGCTTGGGCAACCTCAATACAGAACGGTACGAAGGCCTGATGGAAGAACTCGGGATTTTCAACAGCGCTCTGACGGCCGGCGAAATTCAAACGTTGATGGCGATCGGATTCGGCGATGGGCTCGGCAATGCGTGCGACAACTGTCCGACGGTTTCAAACGTGTCACAATCGGATTCCGATGGTGATGGCGTTGGTGACGCATGTGACGTCTGCCCGGGACATAACGACAATGTCGATGCAGACGGTGACGGCATTCCGGATGGATGTGACGCACCTTGCGGTGGCGATCGGCCGTTGGGCGACGTCGACGGCGACATGATTGCGGATATCAATGACTTGCCGGTATTCGCCGCGGTGTTGCTCGATCCGACTGGCGCAACGGAGGACGAACGGTGTGCCTCAGACATGAACGTCGATGGCGTCGTTAACGGCCTAGACATTCAGGAATTCGTGAGTCTCTTGGTGCCATAACAAAGATGTGACGAAACTCGGTACGTAATTAGTTGTTCATTTTGCCCCAACGTTGCTACGGCAAGGTTGGGGGCTTTTTTCTTGATCGGTCAACCGTGCGATTCAAGACGAAGCGTCTTGTTGAAGATACCATGGCTCTGAGGCATCTGTGAATACAACACAAACGGGGTAGCCGCTCATGCGTGTTGAATTCACTTTGCTTTAGTCAGACTGCTGCGATTTGACGCGAGAACCTGCACTACATTTTTGGAAGTTACAGCATTGCAAAGGACGATTTCATAACCTGGATTGACTTGAGGTGAATTATGTGAGTTTTTTTTGGGTAGTGGTTTGCGGTGGGTCAAGACGGGGGCGAATTGTGCGTTCGTGTTTTGGAAGGCTGATGCTCTACCATTGAGCTACGCCTGCGATTGGTGCGGAATGCGGCTATTCGCCGCTGACCGAACTTGCTAAATGATAGCTTCGACGGCTTTTTTACAAGATTGACGTTCTTGTTGCTGGAATTTGGGGAAAGTTCTTTCGGGGGAGTAGCGGCGCATTGCCGGTGAGAAAAGTGAATACGCGTAGCTGGGACAGTTTCGCTCAATTTGATGAAAATCAGTCGATACTGATGCCGGATTTTGGGAGCGGGAACGTGAATTCATCCCTCAGGCGGGTGCACGGCGCTTCGGGCGAAACGTAAAGACGTCTCCGCGATTTATCGGCGAACCAGCGAAGTTGTCGTCAATCCGCGATCTCGGGAGATTGCCGTTAACTCGCGGCTGCAAGAATTTCGCTTCAACCTGCGGACGTATCTGGTTACCGGCAACCCGCGAATTCACGAACCAGAGTTTGGCCTGCGAGAACATGGAATTGCCGGATAATTTGGAAGCAAAAGATTGCTACCATTCTGCGGACGTATCAGATCACCCTAAACCCTCAGACGAAGGTCGGTGCCATCAACCTGCCGACGCGCCGGCTCGGTCGTCATCCGCTTCATCGCCATCCGCAAACGGGTCGTCAAAGCGCAACACGTTCTGCACCTTGTCGGTCGGTAGCTCTTCGACGGAACGCAGTTGCCGTTCCATGGCGCGGGTGCGGACTTCGGCCTTGTCCACGGTGTTGCTCGCTTCGTGTAGTTTCTTCTTCACGCGCGTCAATACATCGCCGAACTTTCCGAACTCGGTCTTCACTGCGCCGAGCACGTTCCACACTTCGGTCGAGCGTTCTTGAATCGCCATCGTGCGGAAGCCCAGTTGGAACGAGTTGAGAATCGCGGCGAGGGTCGTCGGACCGGCCAGGACCACGCGATGTTCGCGTTGGCAAAACTCAACCAGGTTGGTGCGGCGAATCGCTTCGGCGTACAGGCCTTCGCTCGGCAAAAACATAATGCCGAAGTCCGTCGTATGCGGCGGTGCCAAATACTTCTTTTGAATCTCGGCGGCGCATGCTTTGATTCCGTTTTCGAGTTCCTTGCCGGCTGACAGCACGGCAGTTTGATCCGCATCTTCCTGCGCCTGCAGCAAGCGTTGATAGGCTTCCACCGGAAACTTGGAATCGATCGGCAGGTAAACGGATTCGCCGCCGGTGTCGCCGGGTAGGCACACGGCGTACTCAACGTGTTCCGATGACGTCGGCTTGACCTTTACGTTGCGCTCGAACTGCGTAGGCGAAAGGATGTGTTCGAGGATCGCGCCGAGTTGCACTTCTCCCCACGTGCCGCGCGATTTCACGTTGGTCATCACGCGCTTCAAGTCGCCGACACCGTTGGCCAGATTCTTCATCTCGCCGAGGCCCTTGTGCACCGTCTCGAGGCGCTCGCTAACTTGCTTGAAGGATTCGCCCAAGCGTTTTTCGAGCGTGCCTTGCAACTTTTCGTCGACCGTGTTGCGCATGGCCTCCAGCTTCGTGTTGTTGTCTTCGCGGAGCATGTCGAGGCGCTTCTCGACTGTTGTGCGTAAGGTCTCTCCGCGCTTGTCGCTGGCTTCGATCAGTTCGGATACACGCCGGGACATGGTTAGCAGTGTTTCGTTTTGCGTTTTGAACGAGTCGTTTAACTGTTCGCGCAACTGCGTCGTGAACTCGCGCAGCGATTTGGACGATTCGGCGCGGGTGGCTTCGGCGTTTTTCGTGTGGTCGCCACGGAGCTGCTCGAGTTTGTTCTCGATGGTCTGACGCAGCTCGTCGATCTTTTTGACGTTGGCGGCTTTTTCTTCGGCGATTTGCTTGCCGAAATCTTCGAGGCGCGACTTCTGATCCGTCGTACCGTTTTTTAAGACCTCGGTCGTTGCTGTGCCCAGCTTGGAAATTAGGTCGGTCACTTCTTCGCGCAGTTGCTTGGCCGTGGCGTCGTGTTCGCGTCGTGACTGGCCGAGGTCTTCGCGCACGGCGCGCTCGAACTTTTCGAGTTCTTTTTCGACCGACTCCAACCGATGCAGTGCGGTCGTATTTCCGCCGCCGCGCCGCACGAACAGCAAGCCGAGCACGGCAAGCGTGAGCACAGCATGTATGATGACAAACGCTTCGATCATGTGACCTTCCTCTGGGCTCCTTCCGAAGATTCGTGAAAGCACGTTATCTTACGTCCCCGAAAAACCGAACGCGAACGGCGGCAGCGAGTCGTGCGATTCATCAACGCCAGGGCCTGTGATATCAGGCGGGTCGCGATAGAATCGCCAGCGCTGTCCGACGGGTAAGCGACTGTGCAATCGGGATGATTGCTATCGTCCCAAAGTGCGCGATCGGGGTACGCGAATCGCTTCAAGTTCAGCGGCACTGGCTGTATGCTGCGGCAAATACGTCACACACCATCGACGATGGGAAACAGATATGAAGATTTTGGTAGTTGGTAGCGGCGGTCGCGAGCACGCCTTGTGTTGGAAGCTCGCTCAATCCGCTCATAACCCTGAGATATTCTGTGCGCCGGGTAACGCTGGCACCGGCCAGGTCGGGCGCAACGTGCACTTGGCGGCGGAGGATATCGACGGCCTGCTTAAGTTCGCACAGGAAGAGTCGATCGATCTCACGATCGTCGGCCCCGAAGATCCGCTCTGCGCCGGCATCGTCGATCGATTCGAAGCTGCCGGTCTTAAGATATTCGGCCCGACGGCAGCGGCGGCGCGCATCGAAGGGGACAAGGCCTACGCCAAGAAGCTGATGCGCGACGCGGGCGTGCCGACGGCCGAGGCGCGCATCTTTGAGCCGACCTCCGTCGAACGCGCGCAACGGCGCGAGGCGGGGCGCGACGACTACGACGTCAAGCCCGAATACGAAACCGCCTACACGATGGCACGCACGTATGTGACGTCGCGCGAAGAGGGCGTCGTGATCAAGGCGGCGGGCTTGGCCAAGGGCAAGGGCGTGTTCGTACATAGCGACCCGGCTGATGGCTTGCGAACGCTCGAGAAGATCATGGTCGAAAACGAACTCGGCGCTGCCGGTTCGACGGTCGTGATTGAAGAACTGCTCGTCGGTCGCGAGGTGAGCCTGTTGGCGCTGGTCGACGGCAGCACGATTTATATTTTGGAATCGGCGGCCGACCATAAGCGGCTGGGGGATGAAGATACCGGCCCGAACACGGGCGGCATGGGTGCTTACACGCCGTCGGAGAATTTGACAGAAGCCGAGTTGGAAATGATCGAACGCGACGTATTCGTGCCGGTTATCGACGCGATGCGGCGTAACGGTATTACCTATCGCGGCGTGTTGTATGCCGGGCTGATGATGACGCCGGGCGGTCCGAAGGTGTTGGAATTCAACTGTCGTTTCGGCGATCCGGAAGCGCAGCCGATTCTGATGCGCTTACAAAGCGACTTGGTCGATGTGATATTGGCGACGATCGAAGGACGGCTCGCGGATGTCGTGTTGCAATGGGACCAGCGCAACGCGCTATGTGTGGTAATGGCGTCGGGCGGTTATCCGGGGGCCTACGAAAAAGGCAAGACGATCACCGGCCTTGAAGAGGCGTCGCAGGTTGCGAACACCATGGTGTTTCATGCGGGCACGCGGCAGTTGGGCGGACGCATCGAAACGAACGGCGGACGCGTGTTGGGCGTAACGGCATTGGGTGACGGGTTGCAGGCGGCGCGCACGTCGGCCTACGAGGCGGTGCGCAAGATTCAGTTCGACGGCGCGCAGTTTCGCGGCGATATCGGGATGCGCGTTTCGGGTCGGTAGATTGAACAACGGGTGCGAATAGCGTGATCGAAAGTTTCGCCAACAAGAAAGTCGTGGTGATGGGCCTGGGCCGTTTTGGCGGGGGCATCGGTGTCACGCGCTGGTTGGTGCAGCAAGGCGCACGCGTCACGGTCACAGACCTTGCCGATGAAACCGCGTTGGCGGAGAGTGTAGAACGCATCGCCGACTTGCCTGTCGAGTTGTGTTTGGGCGGTCACGACGATGCGCTGCTCGACGATTGTGCGCTGCTGGTAAAGAGCCCGGCGGTGGATCGTCGCAACTCCGCTTTCTTTAATGCGGCGGTGCAGCGCGGCGTGCCGTGGTCGAGCGAGATGAATTTGTTTCTCGAACGCTGCCCGGCAAAGATCGTCGGCATTACGGGCTCGGCGGGTAAGAGCACGACGACGGGCATGGTCGCGGAGATCTTAGATGCGGCGTCGACGACCGACGGTTGGTCGCATGGGCGCGTGTATGTCGGTGGAAACATCGGCGCGTCGCTGCTGCAAAAACTCGACGAGATACGTGTCGATGAAGTCGTTGTCTTAGAGCTATCCAGCTTTCAATTGGAAGACGCGCAGCCGTTGAACTTTCGGCCACACATCGGGCTGATTACCAATATTCGAGAGAATCATCTGGATCGTCATGGCGATATGGCTGCGTATGCCGATGCAAAGGCGCAGTTGTTTCGGTGTATGACGGGCGATGATACGTTGTTGTTGCCGAGCGAATTTGATGACGCCCATATGCCGCAATTGGCGGATTGCAACGCAGCACGGTGTCGTTTCGGTGTCGATGACAACGGTTGTATCTGCGTGACGGATGCGAATGGTGAGGGTATCGCTACTGAGGTAACGCTGCCAATCCCCGGTCGACACAATCTGATGAATGCCGCCGGTGCGTTTGCGATCGCGTCGCGGTTGGGCGTTGGCAAAGACGTCATCATTGAAGCATTGCAGCGTTTCACCGGTTTGCCGCATCGTTTGTCGCTCGTCGCGGAAATAGACGGCGTACGATATTTCAATGACTCGAAAGCAACGTCGCCCGCCGCGGCGATGACGTCGATCGCGGCCTTTGAATGCAAACCGATCGTGCTCGTTGGCGGCTCGGATAAAGGCGGCAGCTTTGCCGAGTTCGGGCAATTTTTGGCGCGGCACGCGAAGACTGTCATTTGCATCGGTGCCACGGCTGCGAACATCGCGGAAAGTATCGTCGCGGCGACGAGCGACGATACGGCGGCGAGCGTGTTAATGGCGACGGATTTGGCGAGCGCCGTGCAACTCGCAGCCAGGTCGGCGGTGCCGGATGACGTCGTATTGCTCGCGCCGGGGTGCCCGAGTTACGACGCGTTTCAGAATTACGAACAGCGAGGCGATGCGTTTGCGGCAGCCGTGCACGCCTTAAACAACGCGCCGGTGTCGTAATGGCCCGCCGGTCGTTCAATGTTTCGCTTGTTGGCATTTTCCTATCGTTAATCATCTTGCCAATTGCAAATCATCGCGTCGAAGCGAGTGATTTCGCGCTGCGTGCCGACCCAACCATACCCAAAGTCATCGTGCGTGACGGACGGCGCGTGTTGGCACTAACGCAACGGCAACTAAGCGATGCGTTTCCGGATTTGGCGAAAGGCAAAGCAGCGTCGGAAAAGCAAACATGCGCGTTGCGGCTGTATCGTTCGCCGAATGCTTTTCGGTCCGCCGTTAGCAAACGCACGCGCGGTCGATTCGATCATAGTTTTGCCTTTGCTGACTACGCCGCTGCCACGGGGCACGTTGCGTTGCAACCGTACTTGTCGGACGAGGTGCTTGCGGAAGTTGGCTTACCCGTTCTGACGCGTTATCAAATCGCGCACGAAGCAACGCACCTTTGGCTGGCGGCGCGCTCGCGCGAATATCTCGACGCCGATGATTGGATTCGCGAAGGCTTGGCCACGTGGATCGCCGGTAAGGTCGTGACGGCTGGGGGATGGGTGTCGTCGTTTGAAAGCGATCCATTTGCGGCGACGCGGTTGCGCCGCGTGCAACGGTTGTATTTGGGCCGCACGCGAACATTCACACCTTGCGATAAATCGTGGTACGACGCACTCGGTTCGCCCGACCGTTACGCGTTGGCATGGAGCTGGACGCGCTTCTTGATCGAAGAAGCCAAGATAGAGCCGAACGAACTGTGGTCGCGCAATGCGCATGCCAAGTTCGAATCATCAGCGTTACGTTCGCAGTTTAAAGACGATTGTTTGGCCCAACGGTTCGGTTGGTATGAGACGGGGCGCACGCTTCAATGGCACGATGGCGTCGGTTATCAATGTGCGTTTGACGAAAACACTGCGACGGCATGGTGCGCGGGGCAACGCTGGCCGATGGGCAAGTCCTTAAGCGGCACGTTGACGATTCTGGCCAACCCGGGCAACGAGGCGCGCGTGTTGCTCGCCAAAGCGGCAGATGGACACCTCGTTGTTTCGTTTCAGCAAAAGGGCGGTGTCCAGTTACATTGGCAACGAAGCGCCTACGAGCCTACGACGGTCTTGGCGCGTTCCAATGACGTGCCTTTACAACAGGGTCGATCCTACGACTTTCAGATTCGCTATCGTCGCGGCGAGGTGTACGTCAGCATCGATAATCAACGCGCGTTGAGGGCCTCACTCGATGCCAAGCAGCCCGGCGATGGCTGGGGGGTGGGCGCGGGGGCCGGGGCGGCGGTGCGCTGGTCTAACATCCGTTTAACGGCGGCTGGCCGTCCGTAAACCGTCGCGATTTGCAATTCCGGCGAACCTTCCTTCATATAATGAAGTATGACGCATCCCTCTCGAAGCCGGTTTCGACGCATCGTCGCCACTGTAGTGATATCGACGTTATGTTTGATTACCACGGCTCATGCCGATGACGACTTACCCATCGTCGTTGAACGCGGGCGTGCCAAAATCGTCGCGCGCGGCTTTCCGCCGGCGCATGTCGATGCGTTTACCAAAGCGACCGACGGCATCGCCGCGTTTTACGTGACGTCGCTCGGTCTCGATATGCCCGAAATCGTCACGCTTAACGTGCAGCTCGATTCCGACACGGCTCCTGCGCTATGGATCGGCGACGAGCAAACCATCGAATTGCGATTGCAGTGGAAGCGACACTTGGAACGACCGAATCGAAGCCGCGTATTTGTGCTATACGGCATCGGATATCGGCTGGCCGAAATGGCGATGCAGCGCACGTTGGGCAAGGCACCGTGGTTGACCGACGAAGCGCATCGCGGCTTGGCTCACTACCTGTCATGCGTGGCGCTGGAACGACTGTACGTCGTGCACGGTAGGTCGCTGTGGCCCGATGAATACAACTACGCCGAAGACGGTATTCGCGAACTAAAAGAACGCATGGAGCGCAGCAACGAGTCGAAAATTATCGTTGCATGCGCCGCATGGCACGAGTGGGTACAGGAATATGGCGGTCCGGAGCTGGGGGCGCTGCTCAAGCGCTGGAACAACGCCGCGCCGGATGCGCTGCGACCGAAGGATGCGTTGAGTTACGCCACCACGCGCGGCACGAAAGATTCGTACGACAAGTCGAAGCGCAATCGTTGGTTTCGCTCGTTCTCGGATGAATATATCAAGACTACCATTCGAAACGATGCGACCATCAGCGCTAAGCGGCGCGGTCGGCTGATGCGCGACCAACGCGAATTGAAATACGATGACGACGAGCCGAACGAGCCGGTGTTGCTCGCGCGCGGCGAACACATTATTACGTTCAAGGCACCGCCGGATCAGTGGTATCTGACGGAGATACATTTCTACGCCGAGCGTTACGGTCAGCTTCTGACGAAGGCGAAGGATTTCACGATTTCGCTGCGCGATGAGAAATTTAAGAAGGTGTATAGCTGGGATAAGCCGTACGGCCTGATTCGCGGGCGCGATCCGCAGTGGTATAAAATTCGCCTCGACCCGGTGCCGGTGAGCAGTGCGTTCGCGCTAACAATCGAATTCAAATCACGTCGCGACGCGGGCGTTCGGTTGTTTAAAGATACGTCCAGCAAGGGCAACTCCGCAGCCGGCAGCGCGCGACGGGGGATTCAGCCGGTGGCCGATGGGGATTGGATGATTCGAGCCGAGATCGATCGCGTGAAGGATGACAATCCGTTGATTTGGCGACCGTGATTTGGTTGTCGAGATTGGCAGAGTAATGTCGTATCGTGTGGTTAACTTTATTTTTGATAACAACGCAATGGCAGAGAGATCCACAACGGCTCGTTATTTATCTTGGTTTTCTCTGTTGTTGATGGCCAGTCTCGGCCTTACACGGGCGGGCTATTTCAACCATGACGTTCGTTTGACAGAGAATGTTTGGATAGAGATCAATAGGCGGTCGGTGGAATTGTGTATCGCAACGCCCAACAATCAAGTGCCAACACCATCCAACGATCCTACACTGCCGACGGTCGAAAGAATGAATTCGATCGGCGAAAACTCTCGGCGTGACCTATGCAAAATGAGCACTGCGGCCATCAGGCCGGTTAGTCGCTACGGCTTTTCTCTTTGGTGGGGCGTAGCATTCGCTTCATCCATTATTGTTTGGGTATTCTCGTTAAAGCGTAAGTCGGACGCAGGATGTTGCGTACGTTGCAATTATTCACTTGCCGGAAATCAAACCGGCATTTGCCCGGAATGTGGGCTTGTCGTTGAGGCAGCTCCGCCTGCCATCAATTCTTGAATCGCTTCAATTGAATCCGCCTGCATCAATGATTCTGCATCTCTTCCACAAACGCCAAAGGATTGTTCGCCCACTTCTCCGCTTCCATCGGTGTGACGATTCCCTTACGCACGAGTTGGGCCAGCGATTTTTCCATCGTCACCATGCGTTCTTCAGGGATGTTCTTGGTGCGCGTTTGCAGTTGGGAGTAAAGCTGTTCCAGTTTGTTTAGGCGGATGAGGTTTGAGACCGAGTAGATATTGTTCAGAACCTCCATCGCGACCACACGGCCTTCACCGCCGGCACGGGGGATGAGTTTTTGAGAGATGATGTGGCTGAGCCCTAAGGACAACTGGCTCGACACTTCATCTTGTTGGTTCACGGGGAACATATCCAAAACGCGCGTAACCGAACCGCGCACATCGCGCGTGTGCAGCGTCGAGAATACCAAGTGCCCGGTTTCGGCCGCCGTTAACGTCCACCTTGCCGATTCACGGTCGCGCATCTCACCCACAAAGATCACATCGGGGTCTTCGCGCAAACAGTCGCGCAAGCCGCGCTCGAACGACGGCACGTCGCGGCCGACTTCGCGCTGGCTGATCAGTGCCGTCTTGCTTATTAAGCGATATTCGACTGGGTCTTCGAGCGTGATGATGCGGCAGGCGCGGGTGGCGGCGATGTGGTCGAGCATCGCCGCGATTGTTGTGCTCTTGCCCGCGCCCGTCATGCCTGTTACGAGTACCAATCCCTGCTGCTTGCGCACGATGTCGCGCCACACGTCATTCGGGAAACCCACCTGTTCGATCGGTGGTGGTGAGGTTTGCAACGCGCGAATGGCAATCGCCAATCCGTTGGTATCGTGGAAGCAGTTCATGCGAAACTGCGTCGCGTCGGTAAAGCACGAGCTATCGACGCTGCGTTGCTTGATGAGTTGCTCAAATTCCCGTTCGGCCAATAGGCAGCGAGCGAATGACTCCATCGTCATCGCATCGACGGGCGGGCCTTTCATTTTTTGCAGGGCACCATCGACGCGATAGATCGGCGGGCTGCCGACCTTTAGGTGCAAGTCGGACACGCGCATCGATCCCATCTGACCGAAGTAATCGAGCAAGTCGAGAATGCTGAGCTTGCGACCTTCGTCGAGGGTATATACCGGCGTGTTGAGATCGAGTTTTTCATTCATAGTGGGCCGTTCGTTGGGTGGGGGAAAGCAGCGGCGGGTTTAGGTTTGTGCAGTTGTATCGAAACACGCCACGCAAATGCAACCTTGCGACGTATGGTATCCGTTGGTGACGGCATCGCCGCAACGTCGACAGATGCCGCTGCCTTGCGACGGCTTGCGTTGACCGTCGGGCCCGATGCGTTGGGCTTGAAACTCGGCGAAGGAACGATTCTGCGCGCGGGTCGTGAGCCACGCTCGCGTCGACGTATAGAGTACGAGCATGCCCACTGTCGCAAACAACAGCAGCGTGAGAATGCCGATCAGTAGCCACATGTTGAGGCCGAACATTTGAAGTTGCGACATGTGACGGGTGCTCCTAAATCGACGCGGTGGGTCGTTTTATCATAGACGCAAATCCGCGCAATCCGGCATTTTTTGCCGATCGCGCGAGTAGCGAATTCAGCCCTAGGTAGCCGATGCTAACGTCTTACTATCCAGAGAGTTGGACGCTTTTGGGGGCCGTTGGTTCCCGCGAAGATGGGATTGTCGAATCGGTGATGATTTGGCCGTTAAGTGTATTTAAACAATGAGCTTACAGTCCAAGATGCTGTCGGGTGTGTGTTTGCGTGTAGGTGCATCCGTTTCAGCATAACGATACACAAGGGTCGATTCTAATAGATACGTTTCGTCGAACCGGCAGCGGGGTGAACCGTACTGCAGGCGGACAATTGGGGCGGTCCTAAAATCGCGGGGGAGTGGGATCGCCCGCCTGAACGTTCCATCGCACGACCATAACCGGTACAGGGAGGAAACTCGGTGAATCGATGCGCGCTTATTGCGACCCTCACGCAACTCATCATCGTGCTGGCGGCAGCGCGAACTGCAACGGCCCAAATCTACGTCGCGCCCCAGGCGCTGGCACCGGACGAACTCACGCGCATCCGCGTCTCGGTCAAGATCATCACCGACGCCGATGGCCGTCGGCCAACGGGCGGCTTCTACCATACTGACGCACAGATTCAGGCGGCGGTCACCGATGCGAACCTGGCATTGGAAAACGTTGGTGCCGACTGGCGGTTGGAGCTGTCTGAGATTCGCGAGGCGCGCGGTTTGTCCGAGTGGTACGGCGCGATGAATTGCGAAGATAAAAACACATTCGAAAATCGGGCCAAGAGCGATCCCGCCCGTTACCTGTATCGCAACAACGCGATCAATATCTATATCTTCGAAGCGCTCATTGGTTGCGGCGGCTATTGTTCGTTACCGAGCTTGGGCGAAGACGTCATCATCGTGAACAATCGCGATGGGATTTTGAACTGGGGCTTGGGCTGGCTACACGAGATCGGTCACTACTTCGGTTTGTTGCATACCTATCAATGTCCCGACCTACCGTGCGATAGCGATCCGAATGTATGCACCGGCGCAGGCAGCGAGCAACGCCGCTGTCCCGATGTATGCCCCGATACCAACAACCTGATGGGGGCGTCCGAGGCGCTGACGGTTTACAACGTCGGGCTTTCGCGCTGCCAGTTAGAAGAAATGTCGCGCGCGATGGATGCGGATAACGGCGTGCGTCGAAGTGTTGTGCAAAGACCGGTGACGGTGGCCAACGAAGCGACGATCATCGGCGGCTGCGCCGACGACGGCGATCAATTGAACGTGGTCGGAACGGGTGGCGGAACGGCAGGAGCTGCAATCGGCGTGAACGGGAGCGGTGAACCGCGGGACGATGCGGATGGTGCATTGGGATTGGGCGACCCGGATGCAGACCCGCGCGACGGTGGCTGCGCCGAAGCCGAAGATGTGGTGGCGCCGGAAGTATTGCGCATCGACGAGCGCAGCCACGCGACCACGGGGCAGGTGCTCGGGTTTTCCATTTTGTTTAGCGAGCCGATCGATGCCGTGCAGGTGCAGAACGGCACGGACCTGCAAGTGCTATACGGCCAACAACGCGTCGCCGGATCGATTCGCTGGCAAGCGGAGAATAAGGAACTTGTTTGGACGTCTGCTCAAGCATTGCCGCCGGGAAGCTATTCCATTTGGTTGGCGGGGATGGATGGGAGCGATTTTCGCGATTTCGCCGGCAATGTGTTGGTGACGAATTTGGAAGGCTTCTTCACGGTGCCGTTTGAATTGGATCAGACGGGTGCATTGGCGGTGCCGGCTGCGGCGGCCTGCGGAACGGGCGTGTTGTTTCCCGGCGTCGTTAGTTTGTTGATGACGCGGCGCGTGCGACGCCGTCGGCGGTTGTCGTCGGTGCGTTAGGTTCGCCATCGGGCCGTTCGTCAAAGATGTGTTCGTCAACGGCGGCCGTTGGGTCGAGCATGGCTTCCTGATCTTCGGCGCTGAGCGTCGGCCGTTCGAGCCCAAGCCACGGCGCGATCACACCCGGTAACGACCAGAATACCTGCACCAACCGTGCGCTAATCGTTAGCACGATCATCGCGGATTCCACACACCACCCACCCTCGACCAGAATCTTATAAAACACGGCTTCGAGTTGGCCGAAGCCTTGCACGCTGATCGGAATGGCTGCGAAGAGCGAGCCGACGACAGTGGCGATTAGCGTGGCGAGGTACAACTCACCCTGCGTTTGTTCGCCCGTTGGCACGATGCCGAAACAACGCGCGAGGCAATAGACCGTGGTCACGAAACAGAAGTGGCTGACCGCCGTGCCGATCAGCGCGACCAACGCCTTGCCCGCATGGTTGCGCAGGTTGAATGCCGTTTGATCGATGCGGCGGATTTTGTCGGACATCGGAAGTTTTTCGAGAATCCGATCGTAGCGAATCAGCTCGCGTACCCGTTTCGACGCAAACGCCATACCGCCAAGGACCAACGCGAGCAGCAAGTAGCCGACGATCATACCGAAGTCGCCGACGATGTTGGTATGCCGAGCGGCGAAGACGGTGATGGCGGCGATCATCAGAAAGCTGACCAAACCGAATACGCGGTCGAGCACGACGATGGTGACACCTTCAGCGCGCTTGTGCGTTTTCTTGGCGATGTGATACGCCTTATAGATATCCCCGCCAGTCGTGCCGGGGAGCGTGAAATTAAAAAAGTTACCGGCAAACGTCAGTAACAGGGCGTCGCGATACGTCATGGAGATGTCTTGCGTCGACAACAATAAGCGCAAACGCCATGCGATGATGAACGGTACCGGCGCAAAGACGGCGAGGGCCGCCAATCCCCACGTGCTGTCGGCGCGGGAGATGATCGACTTCAGACCCGGTTGGTAGGCGCGCTGGCCTTTTTCTAACACATCGTCCGACGCGAGGTCATTCATCGTGACGTTGCGGAGTTCGCCGGAGGTTTCGTGTTGAATTTGGAGAACGCGCTGGTCGCCTTCGGCGCTCTCGCCCTGCACGATCCAGACATCGGTCGGGTTATCCGCCAGACGCACGCGGTCGTTGAGCGTGACGATGCCCGCAAAAAACCAGATTGCCAGCGCACAGACGCCAAACTTGATACCGTTCAGCAACCACTTTTTGGCTTTTGCGGACAAACGCTTGTCTCCCTTTGCCGTCATCGCCCCATTCGCGGCGTCGCGTCAACGATTGGCCGGATAGGCGTTATACGACATGCCCGGCAGATTTCCAGCGTCGGGTGCTCGGGCACAATCGCGCGTCAGCGTTGTGTGATATCCCGGATTCGGCTCTGCGGCAAACAGCGCCACGGTCGAATCTTGGAACATCATCCGCCAATTCGGCATCGTTTCCAGTTGACTTGCAAATGGCGAGCCAACGCTGACGAGTGCGGCGTCGATTTGATAGCGATGCATCTCGCCCGGTAGACGCTCGGGGTGGGACCACAACTCGAGGTATCGATGCAGGCCGACGTCGCGATGCAGTTCGCAACGGTCGTCGATGTAAACGGCGGCTTCGGGCAAGGCATAGATCAGGTAACCGGCGAAGCGCATCTCGTTGAACACGCGCAGCGGCTCGTCGAATTGTTGGGCAAGTCGCTGGAGATTCGGCAGGGCGGCGACGGGCCAGGTCGGCGGCTGCGGTCGACAGCGGTTGGCACCGATCAGCGGAAGTTGAGTGCCAGTGGCTTGCAACAGCAAGGCTGCGCACGTGAGGGCCGCCAATGGAAACAATGTGCTTCGCGATGGTGGGGTAGGCATCGAGTTGTCTTCAGAGGTCGGCGTAAACCTTGCACGAAGCACCGGATGGAATTGCCACATGTCGGTTAGCGCGATGCCCGCCGTGATTGCAAACAACGGACCGTGCCGCACGCGCGAGCATGCCAATAGAAACCAGACTGCGGGTAGCAGCCAGTGGATTCGTCGTTCGACCCGCCACGCGCCGACGAGCGTGTAGAAGTAGATGCACGCCAGCGTGAGGATCATCAGACCTTCCGGCGCCGTGAAATCGAGCGGGGCATGTTCGACGATCACTTTCGGAAGCAGGTCCGACCCCATCAACGCGACCCACGTACGTGGCAGGGCAACGCCGAACGGATTGATCAGCGGCGTAACGAGCACCAACCCTAAAGCGGCGGCGAGGACGAGGGTCGAACGTGTGCGCTGTTGACGCGGCAACGGATCGCTCTTTTTTCGAAGCAAACCGACATAAGGCTGCAACAACCAAAGCAAACCATACAGCGAGAACGTCGCGATACCGCCCAATGCGCCACCGTGCGTGTTGATCCAAATCAAAAACAACGGTGGCAATGTCAACGACCAATAAATGCAATCAGGCTGTCGTTCGATTTTCTCTAATACCAGCATCAATAGCATGATGGCCAGCATCGTGAACAGGTGCGGTCGTGGTATGAAGTGATAACTCGACGCTGCGATCGTTAGTATCGTGAGCAATCCGCACACGGCCACTGGCAACCCTGAACGTCGCGCTTTCCAGAAGATGGTCGCGAAGATCAGCGTGATGATCGAGACGGCCATCGTGATGACGCCATCGAGCGCGCTAATGCGATGCATGGCAGCCATAGCCAACTCGCCCAACCATTGTTGTGCCAGCCAGCTTTCGCCGTGCTGCGTGAAACTGAACGTATCGGTCGTCACCACGTGGCCAGTGCGCAATATCTCGTCGCCGACCACGGTATGCCAAAACATGCCGGGGTCTTTCATCATCAAAGAGGGGGCGCCAGCCATCAGGGCGAGCCATAGTCCGCAAACCCAAAGCGTCGTGGGTTGCCTTATTGTTCTAGATATTGCTCGCATTACCTGAGTTATCGAGCGAATCGAGGTCCGATGTTGGTTTCAACAATTTGCACGGGCTCGTCGGAAGAGGGCGGGCAATGTGCCTAACCCGATCTGATTGGCGATTTTCGTCGCGATACGAACCGTTTCTTAAGGCTCGATTATGGGGCAGGGCTACGATGACTGTTTCGCTGCAGTTATTTATGGACCCCGCTGTAAGTCCTTTACTTTTATTGGCGAATACTTTTGTTGCGATGTAAAGGGGGGGGCTGAGGGCACCGATCATGGTACTGACCGGCGGTACATCCGGTGGGGTGGCCCATCAACGACCGTTGGAATTATCGCAATCAAGATTAGGGACTGGTCTTAGGAGGCAATTACGATGAAGCGTTACGCTTTTACTCTGGTGGAACTTTTGATTGTCGTGGTGATTCTCGGCATTTTGGCCGCTGTGGTAATTCCGCAGTTTTCGGATGCCAGCACCGACGCCAAATTCAGTGCGCTCGGCACCAATCTCGCCACCGTGCGCGGTCAGATCGAACTGTACCGCTTGCAGCACAACGGCGAATTTCCGCCGGCCGCAAGTTTCGCAACGGTCATGACGGCTAAGACCAATGCCAATCACACTACGACCGGTACGCCGACGCTCGGACCGTACCTACAGCGGATTCCGAACAATCCGTACGATAACTCCAACGACGTATCGGCCACGGCCGGCGGTTGGGTCTATACCGAAGCCACCGGTACGTTTGTCGCCGATGACGGCGGCACGACGAACAGTGTGGCCCATAGTTCGCTGTAAAGCGGCTCAACCCATCTGACCAGTCTTGAATTGCTCATCGACGCGGCGTGGCTCGGGCCCGCCGCGTCGTTTTGTTATCGGGGCGGTGCCAACGGGCTTCCAATATCGGGGCAACCGACCGATCCGAATCGTACGCTTAATGGCATTAGGTCGTCTGATTGCACGGGGATGCCGATGACGCGCGCACGAAACAACTCGACACGAGCACAGCGATTCCATCGCGCCGCGTTTACGTTGGCCGAAACGTTGATCGCATCCATCGTGCTCGCCATTGTTGCGTCGGCGGCGATTTTGCCATTTGTCGCGGGCACGCAGCAGCTCAACGCCGCCACCGAATTCGAATTCGCCGCGTCCTTCGGCGAAGAACTCATGGAAGAGATCATTGCGCGGCCGTTTCACGCACCCCACGAAAGCGGCCCGACACCCGGACCGGAAGCGTCTGAAACCGACCGTCGCTTTTACGATTCGGTGGACGACTTCGATGGTTACTCCGAATTAAAGACCGGAACGCAGAGCTATCTCATCGATTACCGCGGTGATGAAACGATCGACGAAGACCACGAAGGCTATTGGCGCGATGTCAGCGTTACCTACGTGGCATTTACCGAACAGACCGAGGCGAATGCGGTCGTGAAGATCGAGGTTCGCGTGCATCGTTACAACAACCTGTTGCTGCGGCTCAATCGCCTCAAGGTTCGGGAGGATTAAGCAATGAAGCGCATTCGACAAACGAATCGGTATCGTCGGTCGGGGTTTACGCTGATCGAAATGTTGGTAGCGGCGGCCGTGGCGGCATTTATTACTGCAGCGGCTGCCACCATGATCAACGGTATTGCCAACGCCTCCACGAATGCCGCCGAGTATCGCGCCGCCAAGTCGGAAGGCATGGCATCGATGCAGCGCATTACAAAGGAGATCCGATCGGCGCGGGCCATCGGAGAGGTTACCGCTGAATCGGTCATTCTCTGGAACGCCGACGAGAACAACAACGACAAGATCGATGACTTGGAGCTTAAGAAAATCCACTACGATTCAGCCGATAAGGCCATAAAGCTGACGACGCTGGATCCTGGTGTGTTGGCCCCTGACGGACTCGACACCGGTACCGACGGCATAATGAACACCGGACTAACCGCTTTTGATCTGCTCGCTAGCATACGCGGTGACACACAAACCATTGCCGAAAACGTCGAACAATTCTCGATATCCGGCTATCCCGATTCAACTGACGCCCGCATTGTCAACTTCAGCTTCGAGAAACCCATGACCGACGACAAGTTGGTCTTTCGCGACGCGGCTTCACCGCGCGCACCGGCGGACTACTTGTTCGTCGATGAAGCAAAGGTCATGGATGTCGATTCGGGTCGTTGGGTTCGCAAAGAAGAATCGCGCTGGACGGGATTCTCCGATCTGAAGGGCGAGACGATAGTTTTTCCTAACTAGGTGGCGATCATGACGAAGCCTGCGAACCAAAAATCGAAAATGGCCCGTACCGCTGAGCGGCCCGACCGCTGCCGTCGTTCAGCCACAACGCGTCGCCCCGGCTATGTGCTGGTGGTCGTGCTGGGCTTGTCCGTGGTCGCGTTTTCCACAGGCGTTGCCTTCATCGAATCGCAAGGCACCGTCCTGCCCGAAGCGGTCAATCGCATGGCGGCCGTGCGCGCACGGTATATGGCGGAATCGGGCGTTGAGTTGGCAATGCATTACCTGATGTATCCGCCCACATCAGTGAACGAAGGTGATCATTGGCAGGGCGCCTCCGAGCAACGCATTGACAGTACCAACGATTACTTCACCGTCCTCGTGCAAAAAGATGCGTCGGTGGAAGGGCAGTACACGATTCGCTGCAAAGGCGTCGCATTGTACTACGACGGAGATGTGCGCGGTGCGCATTCGATTCGCGCCACGGTGTTGGTAGCACCATCGAAGATGATCAACCTGCCAACGGCTTTATTGGCGGGGGGCGACTTGAGCCTTGACGGTGCCTTATTTTTTGGCGATCTGCACGTAGAAGGTGATTTTGTTGGGAACGCGTATATCAGCGGCCACCTTAGCGCCAGCGGATCGGCCACGTCGACGAACAGCTCTCTCCCGCCGGCGTCGATCACCGAGAACGCGGATGTCGTATCGGTACCGGCACCTAACACGAGTTCGTACATCAATTATGAGATCGATGGCGAGCCTTATGCCGCGCTGTCCATTGCAGCAAGCACGATTACAGCTACCGATGCGGCAAGCATCAATGCGCTGTTGAGCGCCCAAGCGAACAATCCCGGGCGCATTGTGTATCTGACGAAGTCGAGCGTCGATATCGAGTCGGACGTCGACATCGATGGTACGCTCGTGATCGACGGTGATATACGTTTTATGGGCAGCGGCAGTCGCCGAATCACAGGCGTCGATGATTTTCCGTCGCTGGTGGTGGATGGAGAGATAAGGGTCCAAAACCACGATAGCACAATCGAATTGGTGGGACCGGTGATTTGTAGTTCTGTTGATCTATTGAATAAGAAGAATTGCACGTTTTTCGTGAACGGCGGGCTGGTTACAACGTCATCTTCCGGAATAAAAGGCAATGGAGGAAATAATACGTATCTCACGGTTCAGTGGAACGAGCCGCTATCCAACTATCACGACCTCACGAATACTGGCGACAATCGACCCGTTACGATCCTCAGTTGGGAGGAAAACTACTAATGGTAAGCCGGCAACATAAAGCTGAACCAGCCCGAAAGACCGAGCGCTACACGCAAATCGTATTGACGGTCATCGCGGGGTTATTGACCGTGATCGCCATCGAATTGGCGTTTGTGGCAGAGGCGACGACGCTGCCCAGCGCTGCTGCGCAAATACCGGACACTGGCTTGCAGCGCAAACAGATCGTGGACGAACAACGCATCACCAATCAGCGTTTATCGGCGCTGGAAAAACACCTGAAGGAAGGAACCGTCAAGGTCCGCATAGTTCAGGACGATAAAGCGCAGGATACGCCGTCGCGCGCGGGCAAACGCCGCGGCTAGAGAGGGAATCGCCATGACGCAACTGAGATCGCGCTATCAACGCAGCGGCTTTACGTTTGTGGAACTCATGATCGTGGCCGTGGTCGCCGCGATTCTGGTGATTTCGGCCATGCCCGATGCCAAGGCGTCCGAGCGACGCACCGCTTGGGAGTTTATGGCGCGGTTGGAAGCGGATATCGAATACGCAAAAAGCCTGTCGATCGGGCGACCGGACGATTTGGCCGTGATTAAATTCGATATCAATGCGGATGCCTATTGGATCGCGCGGTCGTCGGATCCCGACACGCCGATTGTGCATCCGCGGACGCGAAAGCCCTATCTTGTGCAGGCAGGTAATACCACTGACTCAAAATATCAGGGCGTCAAAATCATGGGGTTGGACGTTGGCTCGGACAATACGATGGTCTGCGATGCGTTTGGCGGTGTACAGCACGACGCGACCGCGATCGTACAGATTCAGTACCGCTCGGTTCGATTGCAAGCGAATGTATCAAGCCTGACCGGCAGCAGCGATGTTGATGAGGGTTTCTCAGTAAATATCACCGGGGGCGAGGAGCCTGATTCAGGCAATACCAACACGAGCAATACCAATTCAAATACCGGTGATGGGAGCAATATAAACGTCGGTGGTGAGAGCGGTTCGAATTTGAATGGCCTAATAGACGGCCTCAAGCGTTTCGGTAAATAGTTCGTTTTTTTTGAGCGCAGTCAGCGAAGAAGCGAGTCGTAGAGGAGAAGCACGTTGACAGGCAGGGGGCAAAAACTCGGTCCGATCGCGTTGGACATCGGCAGCACGCGCGTGCGCATGTTGCAAATGGCCGATGTGGGCGGTGTGCCGTCGGTCGTTGCCGCGTTGGAGCGGCAGCTAGAGCGCCGCGCTTCGGATGGTGATGTGTCGCTCGGTGCCGTTAAGCGCTGCGTCGTCGACATGCTCAGCTCCGGCGGTTTCAAAGGGCGCAATGTCGTTACCGCCATTGGCCCCAATGAATTTCAGATGAAAAACGTGCGGCTGCCGCGCATGCCTGCCGCCGAATTGCCGGAGGCGGTTATGTTCGAAGCCGCCGACCGTTTCGACATCGATATCGATCAAACGCAAATCCAATTTATGCCCGTCGGCGAAGTGCGCCACGGCAACGAACTCAAAGAAGAAATCATCGTGTTCGCTGTCAATCGACAACTCGTCGATCAACGACTCGAACTACTCGATTCGATCAAGCTAAACCCGGTCGCTATCGATGCCACACCGGCGTGCTTGGTGCGCAGCTTCGTGCGCCACCTCAAGTGCGACGGTGAAGATTGTTCGATCAATGTATTTTTGGAGATGGGAGCGAAGGGGACCGCGATTATCATTACGCGCGGTCCAGAGATTGCTTTCATCAAGCTGCTCGATATCGGCGGCAACACGTTGACGGAAGCCGTCGCCAAGGCGCTCGATCTTCCGATCTCGGAAGCGTCGGCGTTGCGCATCGGATTGCGAAAAGGCGACGATAGCAAGGGCGAAGCGGGTGGTTCATCCGGCGAAATTGCCTTTACGGTTGCCGATGCGATGCGACCTAGCTTGGAAAAAATCGCGCGCGACCTGCAGCTATGCTTGCGGTATTTCGCGGTGACGTTTCGCGGCATGCGACCCGAGAGTGTTTCCCTCTTAGGTGGCGAAGCCGATGAGCCGCAATTGGCCGAGGTGCTGTCGTCGGTGGTGGATGTTCCATGTCGCGTCGGCAATCCATTGTTCGGCGTGCAGGGGCTTGAGCATTTTCATACACGCGAGCGAGGTATTCACGCGGCCAGTTGGGCCGTGGCGACGGGCTTGGCCATGCGCGGCATGCCGTGGGTGGCGTTGCGTAACGAAACCGGATTGGCGGCGACATCGCACGGCTTGGTTGCGGCATTGGCGGAGTAATGCACGTGGATTGCGATTTTATTCCATCACGATATCACGATGCGCGCCGCATTCGCCGTATGTTGCAGCGGCGCGTCGTCGGCGTGATTGTACTCGTTGCTGTGATGGCGGTTTGGTTCTACACCAATCAAAACCGCATCGCCCGCGCCGACGCAATGATGGATGATGCCGAAGCGCAACAACTACAAGTGGCAAACGTCGCGGCGTATAAGTTGCAGTTGCTGCAACAGCGCTCGGGCTTAAACGACCTGCAAAAGATGTTGAATACGCTGACGGGTGACCGCGACCTCGTGTTGATCGTATCGGAACTCAGTCGTCGCGTGCCGGAAACCATCGTGCTCACCAAGTGCGATGTGACGGTGCCGTCGATTTATCGATACGGAATTGAGACGGACCCGAAGGACGCGGACAGGAAAGTGCCGCTTGCAAATAAGTCGATTTTGCAGTCTGCCGGTTTGATCGGTGACGAGTCGGCCGCGACGATGGTATTGGAAGGCATCGGTGCGGGAGATTCGGCAATCATCGACTTCGCTGCGGATTTGGATCGCAGCCCGCTGTTTTTCAAGGTCAAATTCGACGTGTTGGAAGACGTGGTGTTCGAACAGCGCCCCGGCAAAACGTTTAGTTTGACCTGTCGCCTCACGCGGCATCGGGGGGATGCATCATGACTCCGTTGCGCGTGAACATTATCACCATTGTCATTGTGTTGGCGCTGCTGGGCGGCTTTTTGTTTGGCTTGCTCTTTCCCGGTATGAACGCACTGCACGATCAGCAGGCGGCCGTCGATGAAAAGCTCAACGAAATAGCGCGGCAGCAACGCGAGATCGGTGATGTTGCGCCGGCATATGAAGCGCTAACGACCGTCGAAAAAAGCGTGCTCGCTGTGAAGCAGCGCGTGCCTTGTACGCCAGAGTTTGGCGACTTTCTCAACGACCTATCGACGGCGGTCGAGAACACCGGCGTTAAGAATTATCAGATTCAACCTTTGCCAGATCGACGGGTGGATGGTGAGAACCTGCCGGAAGCGGTGCAGCTTGCCAAAGGTACGGGTATCGTCGCCGTGCAGTTGACGGTTCATGCCGATTTCGAGTCGATCTTCAACGTCGTTGCCCGCATCAACGATCTGCAACGGTTGGTGCATATCGAAAAATTTAAGGTGGAGCCCGCTTCGACCGGCGGCCCGCTGCGCGCTCAGATCGAAGTACACGCCTATCAGTTTTGCAACCCGGCGATGCAAGTATGCGACCACGCGCACGCTAACGGCCAAGCGGCAGGCGGTGCGGCATGAGCGTAGCACTTAAACCGCATATCGATCGGTTGAAAGCCGATATGGCCGCCGACAAAAAGAAGACGGGCGTCCTCGCCGCGTTGTTTTTGATCTTGTTGGTTTCTGTTGGAAGGTTGCTACTGCCCGGTGACGACACGTCGTCGGCGGCTGCGGAAACGGCGGTGGTTGCTGGTAACGCGGCACTTCCACAGATGGACAACGCTTTGACGCCTGTGTCTCCAAAACCACAAGGAGCGCCGCCGGTTGCCGTTGTACCAACGAATGTGCGACAGCCGAATCGGCCGACGACGTCGGGCAACGTTTCGACGACGCCTCCTACGCCTTTCGTGAAGAGCATGAAATCGGCTCCCGCCGTGAACGCGGATGTGGTGTCGCATTTGCCGCGGACGCTGGATCGCAATCCTTTTGATTCGTCCGAATGGCGGCGGCGATTCGCTGTGCCGACCGGCCCGGCAACGGCGACCGCGGACGAGACGGGCGCGGCGTCGATCTTCTCAGCCCTTGCCGAGTCGCTCTCGACTTATCAGACCGAGCGCGCTCAACTGACCCAACAACTCGACGAAGAATTGGCCGAGTTGGAATTGCGGTCGACCATGACCGGATCGCGCAAATCGGCATACATTTCCGGACAGTTGCTGCACGAGGGCGACGAAATCGCCGGATTCTCGGTCGTTCGCATCGAGGCCGGACGCGTCGTGCTGACGAAGTACGGCATCCAGCGCACGCTAAGCGTCCCTTAAAACACAACCCACCCATTAAATAGCCCGATTGAGTATCCAGAAGCTATGGAGAGCGTATGGATCATCGACACGTGATTCAATCAGGTGGGGTATTGGTAACTTGCCTCATGGTGCTACTGGGCGCTGGCCGATCGGTGCGCGCACAGGATGCGAATGCGGAACCGCCGCTTACGGCGAAAAGCGTATTGGCAGCGTTAAAGCAAGCACGCGAAGCAGTGGATGACGCCGAGGTGCGCGCCGAAGTTGAAGCCGCATCGACATCAACGAAAACGCAGACTTCGTCAGCTACTCCCTCAGCGAATACCCAATCAAATAAACAACCCAACCGCAACACATCAAACGACCGCATAACAACAACCTCGGTCCTCGAAACCGAAGCGCCCAAGGAATTGTTAAGCGAGCAGTATGTTCGCGTCGGTGTGGATGAGCGCGTCACGATGCACGTATCGGGACTGCCCTTGGCCGACGCGGTGCGCATGCTGTCGGAACCGACGCAGCGCAACATCATTCTGGGGCCAAACGTTACGGGAACGGTCGGCGCGACGCTGTACGACGTAACGTTCGAAGAAGCGCTCAACGCGATGCTGATCTCAAACGGATTGGGTTACCGCGAGCAAGGCAACTTCATCTTCATTCACACGGCTGAAGAAATCGAACGCATGCGCAAGAGTTCCAAGCGGATGGAAACGCGCGTGTTTCGGTTGTCGTACGTCAGGGCGGCGATGGTCAAGGACATGATCGAACCGCTCAAGAGCGAAGACGGCGTCATCACGATTACCGACGAAGCGAAGGTTGGGCTGGGGGATGAATCCGGCCTTGCCGAAACGGGCGGCGACGATACGACGCAGCCCGAGATGTTGATGATCCGCGATTATGAAGGCGTGATCGATGAGATGGAGCACGTGATTCGCGAGGTGGATCGGCGGCCCAAGCAGGTGTTGATCGAAGCGACGATCCTGCGGGCCTCGCTTAACCAGTCGAACGCCTTAGGGATCGACTTCACAACAGTGGGCGGTATCGATTTCGCCGAATTGAGCAGCACGAGCAACGCGGCGCAAGACATTGCGACAGGTGCGACGCCTGCTGCCTTCTTGGATGACACCACGCTAACGGCGCGCACGAATTTCAATAATGCTGTGCCGAATGGCGGATTTACGTTCGGCATTCTCAAAGATCAGGTGGGCGTGTTCATTCGAGCGCTGGAGCAGGTCACCGACACGAATGTGATCGCGAATCCCAAGGTTCTGGCGTTAAACAAACAACCGGGGCAGATGCTCGTCGGTAATCGTGACGGTTACATCACGACGACAATCACCGAAACCACGGCTGTGCAGAACGTCGAATTTCTTGAAACGGGTACGTTGCTCACGTTCCGACCGTTCATCGGCGAAGACGGTTACGTGCGAATGGAGATCCACCCGAAGGATTCGACCGGCGGTGTGACGGCGGCGAACTTGCCGTTTGAATCGACGACCGAAGTGACGACCAACATCATGGTCAAGGACGGTCATACGATTCTCATCGGCGGTCTGTTCCGCGAAGTATCGACGGCGTCGCGCTCGCAGGTACCGGGGCTGGGCGATCTCGACTTTCTCGGGCCGCTGTTCCGCTCGACCAACGACAACACGATTCGCGAAGAGGTCATCGTGCTGCTTACGGTTCGCATCGTGAAAGAGCCAAACGACTACGCCGCCGGCGAGGCGCTGTACGAAGATGTGGAACGCATCCGCATGGGCGCTCGCAAGGGGATGCAAATCATCGGGCGCGAACGGTTGTCGCAATACCACTATCAAAAAGCGTTGGAATACTTCGACGTCGGCGATATGAGCAAGGCGCAGTTCTACGCCCGCTTGGCGCTGAACGGTCATCCGCAACACACCCACGCACGCAAACTGCTGGAACAGATCGAAGGCAAACGCGAATGGGAATCCGAGGCGTCATCGATTCGATCGGTGGTGCGCGATTTGATTCGGAAGGATCGTGGCGAAGCGCCGAGTGCCGAACACGCACGACCGGGGCCGCCGTTTGATCTGCCTGAATTGGGCATGCCCGAGGGCGAAGACGACAAGAACAAGATGCCATCCAAGCAATCACAACCGACAGAGCCGCGCATTGAAACGATGCAGGAGGTGTCGCCATGACGCGTACATTCTTCACGCTAGGCCTTGGTTTTGTTGAATTGTTGACCCTGCTGACGGCTGGCGGTTGCGCGGGTTTTGAGAATAGCCCGTTCCTTCAGCGGCATTTTTCGAGTCGACAGCAATCATCGGAAGCAGCCGAAGCGCGTTGGAACAACGTGCGCGGCGACGTACGTCGTCAGATGGCGTCGGATCAATTGAAGGCGGGCAACGTGGCTGAGGCGGGGCGTTTGATTGGTGAAGCGCTCGCCATGTCGCCGCAAGATCCCGAAGTCTTGCGATTGCAAGCACGCATTCTCCTTCTGCAAGATCAACTCGAAACCGCTGCGGCGGCTGCTGACCGTGCAGTGGAACTCGATGACGCATCGCCGGAAGGCCACTACCTCGTCGGCCTCATCGCCGAACGCCGAGGGAACACCGACGCATGCGTCGCGGCGTACGAACGTGCCGTCGAACGCGATCGTGACGCTCTGACCTACACGGTCGCATTAGCACGGGCGCTGGTCGCTGCCGGGGCCGAAACGCGGGCGTCGCAATTGATCGCACAACAGTGCGAACAGTTCGTTCAATCGGTGGACTTGCATCTCTTGGGGATGGATTTAGCGCGTCAGCAAAACCGCGCACCGCAGGCAGTTCGCTACGCGAACACCATTGCCCGTATTGCGCTCGACGATATCGACGCCGGCGCTCGCGCCGGCGTGGTGTTGGCGTGGGCCGGGGAGCACCGAGCCGCCATCGCTTTACTGAACGAAGTAATCGAAACCGTCGAGGGTGACGATTGGAAGGCGCTGAGTGTCGCGCGACCATTGGTGGTGCGCGTGTATGCGCGCTGTTGCGCCGAGCTGGGCGATTTCGACGCGGCGCTGGCGGCGTTGAAACCGGTGTTGCGCGACTGCCCCAATGATGCTGTCGCGTGGAGTCTATTTTGTCGCGTCGCAATCAGCGCGGGCGATACCGACATGGCCTGGTCGGCGGTGCACACCTTCAACAAACGAAACGTAGCCGACGCCGACATGTTGCTGCTGGAAGCGTTGATTTGCCTTCAGAAGGGCCAGCGTGGCAAGACTGTTGCGCTGGCCGATGCGGCGATGCAGGCCGACCCGAGTTGCGCCACGGCTGCGCGCGAGCTGCGCCAGCGTGCCGGTGATATCGACGCCACTATGCCGTCGATCGTGTTCTTTTCCAGCGAACGCAACGACGGGCCGCGAATTGATACTGACGGTGCGAATGCTTCGGAAGAGGTGCGTCGACGATGAGCGACAAACCTCTAAAACCCTGGCAAATGGCGATGCCCGACGATCAGGTTGCGCAGGTGAAGCCTGAGCAGAAGATCGAAGCGTCGGCAACATCCGATGGGCCGCCTGTCGAGTTAACCACTGTTGACAAGCCTACTGTCGCAACTCCGCCGACGTCGCGCCCCGCGAGCGATGTGCTTGCACGCTTGCAATTTCAAGGTGCGTGGGCGGCGCTCCCGCTGGGGCTCCTTTTGGTTGGCGTCATTGGGTGGTCTCGGTTTTTTGCTTCCGATGCGATGACCAGCGTTTGGTGGGTGCGTCCCACGTTTGCTGGTCTGATTGGTTGCGCGCTGACCATCATTCTGTTGTCGCATTGGATGCGCCGACAAGCCTTGCGCGATGTGGCTAGCCAACTGCAAACTGGCAGTTTGAACGCAGAAATGCACCGCCACGTCCCTGCGGATGTGAAGCCGTTTCTGGCATTGCTCGATCAACACATGCATGTCGTAGAAGACAAATCGAGCGAATTGATGGACGAAATGCGGCAGTTGCAGGTGGACGTGACGATGTCCGAAACGCGTCGTCTCCGACAGAAGGCCGTGATCGATTCCATTCGCGACCCGATCATCGCGACCGACTCATACGACCAGATTTTAATGATGAACAAATCGGCGGCTCGGCTTTTCGATTGCGACGCCGAACAGTCGTTGCGCAAGAACGTCAAAGAGGTTATCGCCGATCCGCAGATTTCGGACCTCATTTGTAGTGCGCGCGCCGCCGATACCCGCGCAGCGGACCGTCGCATCGAGCACGATCGTGGCGAAGTGGTGTACGACGTTCACATAAAGCCTTTGGGCGGTGACAGTCAAGGCGATCAACACGGGGTGGTCTGCGTGATGCGCGACGTCACAAAGGAACGAACCGCCGCGCGCAAAAAGAGCGACTTCGTTTCGCATGTGGCACACGAGCTTCGCACGCCGCTTTCGTCGATTCGCGCCTACGTCGAAATGCTCGTCGATGGCGAGGCCGAAGACGAAGCGTCGCGCCGCGAATACTACGACATCATTCAAACATCCGCCGATCGACTGGGCCGCTTGATCGACAATATGCTCAACATCAGCCGCATCGAAGCGGGAACGGTTCGCGTTAATAAAGGGCCGCAGGCGATTTCCGTCGTCGTGAAAGAGGCGGTCGACATCATGCGGCCCAACGCGGAAGCGAAGAAGTTGAAGTTCGTCGAACACCTTACGCCAGTGATGTATCAAGTAGAAGCCGACCGCGACTTGATCTTACAGGCCGTTCTTAACCTCATAAGCAACGCCATCAAGTACACACCCGAAGGTGGCGAAGTGGTCGTGCAAATGACGGCCGACGAAAACAAAGGACGCGTTGTCATCGACGTGGCGGATACGGGCGTCGGCATTCCAGAAGAAGACTTGCCGCGGATGTTCGAAAAGTTTTTCCGCGTCGAACAGAACAACAAGTTTGCCAAAGGTACCGGGTTGGGGCTCAACCTGGTCAAGCGCATCGTGGAAGACGTGCACGGCGGCCAGATCGCTTTGCGCAGCGAAGTGGGCAAGGGCAGTACGTTCAGTATTGCGCTTCCATTAGCAGGGTAAGACTCAATCGGAGATGACTATGAATTCGGAAGTCAAAATCCTGGTTTGCGATGACGAACCGCACATCGTGCACGTTGTTTCGTCCAAGCTGCGTAATGCAGGCTTTGAGGTGATAACGGCCGTCGACGGTGAGGAAGCATTCGCCGTTGCCCAACAGGAACAGCCGCAACTGATTATCACTGACTACCAGATGCCGTTTCTCAGCGGGCTGGAATTGTGCACGAAGCTGCGCAGTACTGATGGTTTGAGCGACGTGCCCGTCATCATGCTCACCGCACGGGGTTTCTCATTGGGCGATGATGATACCGGCAATACGAACATCAAGAAGGTGTTGCCCAAGCCCTTTAGCCCGCGCGAGATTCTTCGCACCGTCGAAGACTTACTGTCAGTTGGCCCGGCAAACTAAGCGGATTGGATTGATTGATCATGGCGTTTCATCTCCCCATTACAGGCAATGACGCATCTGCGGGCCGGCTCCCAGCGCCGACCGACGTGCGCGCGTTTCAGGATGAAGCCTTCGACCAATTGACCACAGCTTGGCGGTCGTGCGGCATGTGGTTCACCGAGTGGAACCACACCGGCGTGTTGGTGCGATCGGATCACGAATACTCCGAAACATGGCGTTGGTTGGGGCGCAGTGCGGCGTTTACGGAAAAGCTGGCATCGTGTGCTGCGGCGTTGATTCAAGCGTCTGAAGGCCCACAGGTCGAAGCGAATGCTACGTATGAAACGATGGCCGATGGCGCCTTGCATGTACTGTGCGTGCCGGCGCTTCGAAACCGACGATTGGTCGGCGTCGTTGCCGCTGTGGCGTTCAGCACCGATGCAGACGAAGAAGCGCTAATGCGCGTCGCCCAGCAATGGGGCATTCCCACGGCTGAGGCCCGACAATGGTTCAAGAATGCCGAGCGAATCGACTCAGATCAACTGCATCGCTACGGCGAACTGCTGCGGTTCTCTGTCAATCAGACGACAGATGGCGAACGTCGACGCGACGAACTGGGGATTCTGACGGATAACCTCGACGACACGTATGAAGAATTGCATCTGATCTACGAAGTTAGCCACGTGCTCGGCATCCCGCAGCGTCCGCACGAGATGTTGACCAACGTCTGCAAGCAGCTTCTTGAAGTGACCCGCGCCGAGAGCGTCGCGTTCGTTCTCAATGGCTACGAATACGAAGATATCGAATCGCTCGTCCGCGCATCGGGCGACCAGAGGGTATTAAGCGAACATGTCGTCTGCGGTGGCGCGAATTGTCCGCCGTCGAAAGACATACTGGAGATCGCACGCTGTCTTCAGCCCGAAGTCGATCAACAAGAACGACATCTTCTCGTCAATCGCGTCGTGGACCATCCAAAGCTCGAATGGACGCGCGACTGGCTAAAGCACCTCGTCGCCTATCCGTTGGAGCAGGACGGCAAGCAACACGGCACGTTCTTCACGCTCAACTGTACCGACAAGGGCGACTACACATCGGTCGACGTTCAGCTTTTTAGAGCTGTCGCCGACCGCATTGCCGCTGCGCTGCATAACCAACATCTGTATGACGACTTGGCCGACTTACTCATGGGCATGTTGCACGCGTTGGTGAACAGCGTTGATGCGAAAGACCCTTATACATACGGTCACTCCGAGCGCGTTGCGTACTTCAGCCGCGCGTTGGCGCGAGCGATCGGTCTCGAAGAGATCGAATGCGAGCGCGTGTACCTCTCGGGCTTGCTGCACGACATCGGTAAGATCGGTGTGCCCGACGCGGTGCTGACCAAGGCCGGCCGATTGACCGACGAAGAATTCGACCAATTAAAGAAGCATCCGGAGGTTGGACACCGCATCTTGGCGCGCGTACGTCAAATTGCCGACTTGGTGCCGGGCGTGTTGTTCCACCACGAGCGCGTCGACGGACGGGGCTATCCGTACGGGCTTGAAGGTAACTCGATACCGTTGTTCGGACGCATTATTTGTGTCGCTGACTCGTTCGACGCGATGACGTCGAACCGTACCTATCGCGCCGCGCTACCGTTGTCGATGGCCATCGCGGAAATCCGCCGTTGCGCCGGTATGCAATTCGATCCGGAATTGGCTGAGGCGTTCTTGAGCCTCGACCTACCGGCACTGTTTGAAGAAGCGACCACAGACTCGCCCGGCAGCAGCGACGTATCGCGCATGGGCGCGCTGCGCCGCGCCGATCCGTCGATGGTTGTTGATTCGCCCAGTATCTCGATACCGGGGGAGCAATAAATCGTGCCTACGAGGGTCAACGAATACGGAGCCGTGACGGTGGTTACCACCAATGACGAAATTGGTGGCGAAAGCCTTCCCTTGTTCAAAGACAAGGTCGACAAACTCTTCGAGAAGGGCGGTCATCAGCTCATTCTGGATTGTTCGGAATTACCCGGCGTTGACAGTGAAGGGCTCGAGTATCTACTCGATTTGCAGGATCAATGCGAAGAGCACGTTGGCGCGCTCAAGATATGCGGCGCGAGCGAGGCGTTGGCGACGATTCTTCGAATTACCCGCCTCGATCGTCGGTTCGAATTTTTTGGCGACCTTGACGAAGCGGTAAAGAGTTTCGGTTAAGAATTAAACGAGAGCGAGTGTAAGCAACGTGGCTTCCGCAACTGAAACATCCACCAAACGCCAAGTCGGTACCATTCTCGTCGAGAAGGGACTGGTCACCGAAGAGCAGATCGAGCAGGCCGTTGCCGAACAGGCGGCGCGCGGGCATCGACATCTGTTGGGCGAGTTGCTGGTCGAACTTGGGTTCGTCACCGGCGATCAGGTGATGGAAGCCCTGGCCGATGCGTACAACGTACCGTATGCAAAGCTATCGCCACGCCTAGTCGACCCCAAGATCGTTGACTTACTCGATCGCGAGTTTCTCGAAAAACACTCGGTGCTCCCGCTGTTTAAAGTGCGCAACACCATGACGGTCGCGATGAGCGAACCGTCGAACGTGTTTCTCTTTGAAGAAATATCGCGCTTGGCCGACTGTCCGGTACAAGTCGTCGCGGCGTCTGCGACGGATATTCAGGCGATTCTCGGTCAGTACATCAACGCCGCCAACGTCTTCGTTATCGACGACATTATCGAAGACGTTACGGCCGATACGTTCGAGCTGATCGCCGAGAAATCCGACGACATCACCAACCTCGAAGGCATGGCGGGGGACTCGCCCGTAATCAAGTTGGTGAACTATCTGGTTTATTCGGCAGTGAAAGAGGGCGCCAGCGATATTCACATCGAGCCCGATGAAAACCGCCTGCGTGTGCGCCATCGCATCGACGGTGTGTTGTATCAAAAAATGACGCCGCCTTCGCAGATGATGGCCCCGGTCGTATCGCGTATTAAGATCATGGCCGGCATGGACATCGCCGAGCGGCGCTTGCCTCAAGACGGCGGTATTCACGTGCTGATGGAAGGCCGCCCGATCGACTTGCGCGTATCGACGTTGCCGAATCTGTTCGGTGAAAAAGTCGTTATTCGTATCATCGATAACACCAAGGCGCTGATCAATCTGGAAACGCTGGGCTTCTCCATCGATATGCTCAAGCGTTTTCGAACGCATTTGATCAAGCCGCACGGATTGATGCTAGTCACCGGCCCGACCGGTAGCGGCAAGAGTACGACGCTCTACGCGGCGCTGAGCGAGATCAACGCGCCCGAGCGCAACGTGTGCACCGTCGAAGATCCGGTCGAATACAACCTGCGCGACATCAATCAGTTTCAAACCAACGACAAGATCGGTCTGACGTTTCCGATTGTGCTGCGTTCGCTGTTGCGGCAAGACCCCGACGTCATCATGGTCGGTGAAATTCGCGACAACGATACTGCACGAACAGCGGTTCAAGCCGCATTGACCGGCCACATGGTGTTGTCGACCTTGCACACGAACGATGCTGTCTCGGCCATCACGCGTTTGCAAAACATCGGCGTCGAAACGTTTCTCGTGAGTGCGTCGGTCGAAGCCGTATTGGCTCAACGACTCGTTCGCAAGGTGTGTTCGAACTGCAAAACCGAAGTGGAACCGTCGGTAGCAGTGCGCGCGGCGCTGCGTAAGGCAAAGATTGAATCCGAAAAAGTCGCGCACGGCGAAGGTTGCCCCAAGTGCCACGGCACGGGCTTCTCCGGTCGAATCGGCGCATACGAGTTATTCACGCCCACCGACGAAATTCGTCAGGCCATTTCCGACGGCATGACGTTGCAAGATCTTCGACAACTTGCGCTAAAGACCAACACGGTCACCACACTATTCGACGACGGCATGCAGAAAGTAAGCTCGGGCCTAACCACAGTGGAGGAAGTCTTCCGTGTATGCTCCAACTGATGCGATAAAATTATCGCCCGCCGCCTTGGCCGGCACCGGACATGTGACTACGCCGGCTTCTTCTGCTCGGCTCGATACATGGTTGCGCTCGTTGGTCGACTCCGGCGGAAGCGACTTGCTATTGGTCGACGATGCGTCCGCACAAATTCTGGTCGCCGGCAACTGGCGACCGTTGGATGGCGACACGCTCCACGGTGAAGCCATCCTCGACGCATTCGACGCCGTCTTAACCTCGGAACAACGAGACGCATTCGCGCGCGAACGCGATCTCGACTTTGCCTATCAAATTGACGGGCTCGGTCGTTTTCGCGTCAACCTGCACTATCAACGCGGCACGCCTGCGGCTGCCGTTCGTTCGATTCCCGGCGCGCCGCCCAAGCTCGAAGACCTCGGCCTGCCCGACGCGGTGCAGTCGCTTGCGAGTTTCAACAGCGGCTTGGTATTGGTCACCGGCGGCACCGGTCACGGTAAGAGCACGACCATCGCGGGCTTGATCGAACACATCAACCAGAAGCGACGCGCGCATATTCTCACGGTCGAAGATCCGATCGAGTATCTGTTCACAAACGGCCAGTCGATTATCGAACAACGCGAAGTCGGCGAGGACACGCCCGCATTCGCCAGTGCTCTTAGGCATGTGTTGCGACAAAAGCCAGATGTCATCGTGATCGGCGAGATGCGCGATCTTGAAACGATGGCCGCAGCGCTAACGGCTGCCGAAACCGGCCACTTGGTGTTGGCGACGTTGCATACGTCGTCGGCGGCGCACACGTTGGCGCGCATCATCGACGTCTTCCCCGCAGCACAACAAGGGCAAGTTCGCGCACAGTTGGCCGCGTCGTTACGCGCGATTCTCTGTCAACGCCTGCTGCCCGACCAACTCAATGATGGCATGGTGCCTGCGGTTGAAATGCTGATGGCCACGCCGGCCATTCGTCGCACCATTCGCGAGAACGAAGCGCATTTGATCTACGGCATGATCGAGACCGGTCGCCGTGTTGGCATGTGCACGATGGAACAATCGTTGCGCGAGCTGGTCGAGTCGGGTCGCGTGAGTCCTGCAGACGCCGTGGCCGGCGCATCCGACCCGCTGCGATTGCAAGCGATGATCGGCATGGTCGCCGACGATCCGATACTGGCGGGCGAACCGAAGTAACGACGTTGCACGACGAGTCGAAGTTGGGCCGAGTGTAGGCGCTTCGTATCGCGTTGCATTCGTTTGGGTGTAAACGAGGAAAGAACCGATGGCTGTTTTTTCATATCAGGCGCGCGACAATGCTGGCAACACCGTCGAGGGTACGCTGGAAGCGGCCAACCGTGCCGAGGCGGCGCGACAAATTCGACGCGATGGCAACTTTGTCGTGCGCGTGGAGGCCGGTGTATCGGTCAAAGCGAAGTCTTCCTCCGGCGGCGGATCGCGTCGTTTGGGCCGCGAGAAATACAAGCAGGAAGATTTGATCTATTTCACCAACCAGATGGCCGTCATGATCGAAACGGGCGTGTCGCTTTCCGAAGCGCTGGAAGCCTGTTCGCACGAAGGCAACTCGCCGCGCTTCGCTCGCGCACTCGAAGGCGTCATCGCACAAGTGCAAGCGGGTCGCGAACTCTCCGGTGCGATGTCGGAATATCCCACCGTCTTTCCAACGATCTACACGAGTTTGATCAAAGCCTCGGAAGCATCGGGGCAACTCGGCCCGATCATGAAGCGTTTGGCGTCGCACCTTGAAGGGCAGCGCGAGCTGGTTAAGCGCGTAAAGGGGGCCGTCACCTACCCGGCCGTCATGGTGACGTTCGCCATCGGCACGACGATCTTTTTGGTGACATACGTGTTGCCGAAATTTGCAGGCATCTATGCGGGCCGCGAAGACAGTTTGCCTGCACTCACGCGCGCGCTGCTTGGTGCCAGCGACATCTTTGCTGCGTACTGGATGTACGGGCTGGGGCTGATGATTGCGACGGGCGGCGGTGCGTTCTATTACTTTCGCAAGCCCGAAGGCCGCGTGATGTTGGATCGCATCTTGCTAAAGCTTCCGCTTGCCGGGCCGTTGTTTCACAAGACCTATCTGGCCCGCAGCATGCGCACGCTCGGAACGATGATTCAATCCGGCGTATCTATGCTGGAAGGCGTACAACTTACCAAGAACGTCTGCAAGAGCTTGTCGTACCAACGAATGTGGGATGAAGTCAATCAACGCGTGGAAGCGGGGCGGCAAATCTCCGACGCGCTGGCTTCCAACCAGCAAATTCCACGGTCTGTGTTGAAAATGCTCGACGCTGGCGAGCGCAGCGGCAAGCTTGGCGAAGTGATGAACCGCGTTGCGGGTTTTTGCGAGGAAGAACTCGACTCGTCGCTGAAGCAAATGACATCGATGATCGAACCGGCGATCGTGACCTTCTTGGGTATCGTGGTCGGCGGCTTGGTGCTCGCGATGTTGTTGCCGATCTTCACGATTTCAAAGGCGATTCACTAACTCGAACGCTCTTCTTTAAGCTCAAGACGGCTAGTTAAGGCGAACACCGTCCGTTGAGGATTGAAAGGCCGCCCGCAGCGCCGAAGCGCCACGGGCGCGAGGAGGAGGAGAGAGATTAGAGCGGCTGGCTTTGATCCTCGCCGCGCAGTTTGCTCTTGATTTTGCGAAACATCCGCAGTCGGTGGGCTAGCAAATACAGAAACAGGGTTGCAGGCACCGACGCGTAACCGGCAGCCATGATCCAGCCCGTAATCGGTTCGTTCACATCACCGCCGCCCGTTTCGATGCGGGTTTGAATCTCACTTTGAATCACGCCCAAGTCCTGTTCCATTGCATCGATCTCAGACTTAATCGCGTTCATCTCGTCGGGCGGTAAGCATCCGGCGGCAAGCGCCGCAGGCGAAGACGCGAGCGCGAGCCGAACGCCGAACGATTCGTAACGATCGCGCGACATTATTCCGTCGCTCCTGCGGGAGCTTCCACGGGCGCGGCGTTGTCTGGTGCCGTCGTGACGCTCATCTCGTTCTCGGCGATCTCGTTGGGCGGAGCGCTGGCCGCGTTGCCGAACATCATCACCTTGGCCGACACGCCGGTGTTGAGGTACAGATCGACGGTCTCCCCGATCGACGGCTTTCCCGTCGATTCGACCTCAACGCGATAAGCAAGGTTATGACGCTCGGCGACTTGAATCGCTTTATCGACCCAAGCCATGCGGGCGTTCAAATCGCGATCCTGCTGTTCCGACGTAAGCTCCGGGTTAATGCCGCAGCCGGCGACGCAGCAAGCAACGACTCCAAAGCACATCAACAAACGGAGGGGTAACGAGACACGTGATGGCGAAAACCAATAAGGCATAGCGGGCTCCTTTTTTCGGGGTGCGGCGGTTCGTAGCCAACCGGTAGCACACGAATGGCGCTATCCGGGCCGTTCAGGAGCCTTATCCCGCGCTTCGCGATGAGTGGGTCTCATAATGGCGGCGTGTAGATTTGTAAGCTCGATGTCCCGCGTCGCGCCCGGCTTGAATCCACGGGCATTTGCGGCATAAAAGTGGGTATGCGAACTACCACACCCAAAGTCTGCGCGCTGATCGTCTGCGCCGTGTTGGCCGTCGGCATGAACAGTGCCGTTTGCGATGCGATCAATCTGCCCAACCCCGACGATCCGGGTTGTACGGCGCAGGGCGTTCCGTCGGTCACGCTGACGGTCACCAACGAATCCGGCGATATCCTCGATACGGCGGACATTTCCTATACCGTCAACGATCAGAACCTACAGGTGGGCAGTTGCATCAATGGATGTGAGGACGTCGCGATCACCTTCGATACGCTGGGCGAGTTCGATATCTTCGTAACGGCGCCCGGTCATTTATCGCGCACGCTTGTTGTTAACGTGACGAGTGACGACGACTGTACGCCCGACACCGAAGAGCGCATCGTCGTGCTAGAGGTAGACGACACGGTCGCCGCGATTGCAGGTGCGTGGCGCGCGAACACCGTATTTGGATTTATCGATGTGCGCTTTGGCGACAACGGTCAAGCGATCGGTGCGATCTTATACGACCGCGTGGCCGGTGGTGATGGCAACATCTACGTGTCGTATAACGGCAATCCGATTCGCGGCGTAAGCGGTCAGCAAATCGCCGTCGAGTCTGTGCAAAACCCGACGCGCAACGGCGATGTCTTCAACTTCGATGGCACCACGCTAGGCGTGCCGGTCGGTTTTATCGATGCGCTGATGACCGAAGATTTTGCTTCGTTGGTCGGCGACCAACCCGGTGCTGCCAATCAGTTCATTACCGTGACGTACAGTCGCCTCGGTGATATTCCCACGGCGCTTCAGGATCCTTCTTAATCAACGCAGCGCGTCGCGGTTCATATCTTCAAGCACTTTGATCAACGCCTGCGTGCCCGCGCGGGCGTGACCCATTTCCGCCAGCTTGCGATACATTTGCTCGGCCATTGCCAAGCCGGGTAGTTGTAGGCCGCAACGCCGCGCTTCGTCCAACGCAAGCCGCATGTCTTTAATGAAGTGTTCGACGTAGAAGCCCGGCGCGAAGTCTTCCTTCAGCATGCGCGGGTAATAGTTCGTCAAACTCCACGACGCTGCCGCGCCGCCGCCGACGCTTTTGAGCACTGTTTCCGGATCGAGCCCGACGGCGCGGGCATAAAGCAGGCCTTCGCATACGGCGATCATGCCCGCCGCGATGAGTGTTTGGTTGACCATCTTCGTGTGTTGACCGCAGCCGGCCGGTCCTTGATGCACGACTGTTTTGCCGAGCGTGTCAAAGATGGGTCGCGCACGCTCGAAGGCATCGGGCGCGCCGCCGACCATGATAGAGAGTGTTGCGTTACGCGCGCCGATATCACCTCCGCTGACGGGGGCATCGAGCGATTGAATGTTGCGCGCGGCCGCGGCTTCGTGAATCTCCACGGCAAGGCTGGGGCTGCTTGTAGTGAAGTCGATTAACAACGCGTTGGGTTGCATGGCGGATAACACGCCTGCGTCACCGAGCACGGTTGTGCGCACATCATCGGGGTAACCGAGCATGGTGCAGACGACGTCGGCATTGCGCGCAGCGGCAGCAGGGCTGTCGGCCCATGTTGCGCCTGCGTTCAATAGGGCCTCTGCTTTGGTCTTGGTCCGCGTATAGATGGTGAGCGAATGGCCCGCGGCCAACAGGTGGCCCGCCATCGGCCCGCCCATGACGCCGGTGCCGATCCAAGTGATGTTCATATGGGTTCCCCGCTTCGGTATCGATGGATCGCCGCATTTGGGCGACGCCACGCGTATGATGGTTTAGTCAGATGAATGATGAGCCGATCATGACGGATTCTTCAACAATACGCGAGAACCCCGCCGAGGCGGAGGGCGTACCACTGGCGGCGCAGAGCGAGCCGGTCGAGTTGGATTATGCCGCCAGAGGCCGCCGCCGTGACCTGTCCGCGCCGCTGGATCACGGCGTGATGCGCGTGCTGATGTACGGGCTGATGATCGCGGTACTCGCGCCGGTCGTGCTGGGTGCGATCGCAATTGTTGCGGCGCTGTTGATTTTTTAGACGACTGTTCAATCATTCCCGCAACATGCTTAAACACGGACTCGATTTTGATGTATTGACGGTGTTGTCCGCGATGATCGACGCGCTCGCGATGGCGATCGTGATTTGCTGGCCGCAACGCGTGGTCGTGGATGACCCCGACGACGACGGAAACGCTCAAGAGCGACGACGCGTCCTCGGTTGGCAGCGGCTGATGGGCGCGTTGTTCGTTGGGGGTGTGCTGTTTGTCGTGAAGCTGGTGCCGTTTGCGTACCTCGGCGTGCATGCCTTTGGTTTCATTCGCTTGATTTACGTCGATGCCGTTGTGGTGTTGCCGCTGATCGGGTTGTGCATACTGCAGCGTTCGCTGGTTAGGCCGCGCGTTATGCGCGCGGCGCCCGGTTCGATGCATGCGCTGGCGCTGATCATGTTGTCAGCGACGGGCATCGGTTATTACACCACGTTTTACGAGCCGTTTAACCTGAAACTCGAAACGCCGGTGTTCGAGGTTTCGCAAGCGCGCAAGCCCACGCAGCCGATTCGCGTTGGCATTTTGGCCGACATTCAAACCAATCGTGTAACGGAATACGAGCGCAACGCGCTGGTTCGTTTGATGGAGCAATCCCCCGATTTGGTGTTGCTACCGGGCGATTTGTTTCAAGGCTCTGCGGACGAAACCGAAGCGCAAGCGGTGGATTTGGTTGAACTTTTGCAACTGCTCGATGTGCCCGCCGGTTCTTTTTTTGTGACTGGTGATGTCGATCATCGACTGCGCATCGAGCCGATCCTTCAGCGGGCTGGTGTGCGCCTGATGGATCAGCAAATAGAGCGCATACGCGTTGGTGAATCGGAAATATTGCTGGCCGGCGTATCGATTCAATATCGAAGCGAGTCATCGTTGGCAACGATTCGTCGCTTCGAAGCGATGGACGCCAACGGCGCGATCAAGATCTTGATGGCGCATCGACCGGGCGTGGTGCGGCATCTGAATGCGAACAGTAACGTTGATTTGGTCGTGGCGGGACACACACACGGCGGGCAAATCGTCGTGCCGGGGTTCGGTCCGCCGATCACGTTATCGGTGTTGCCGCGGTCGGTTGCCAAAGGCGGTTTGCATGATGTGGATGGTCACGCGATCTACATCAGTCGCGGTGTCGGATGCGAACGCGGTCAGTCACCTCGGATACGATTCAATTGTCCGCCGGAGATTACGTTGCTCACGATTCAATGAGCAAGCGTGTTTGTTTGATGCACACGCGCTTAGCTTGTTCGCAACCGAATGCGCGGAATGGTCGACGAGAAATTCGTGTAACAGTTTCAGGTCCTAATAGGATGGTAAAATGTTTTGCTTGTAATTAGATGCAGGGTGGACTAGGCTTTAATGGAACTAAGAAGGTCCGCAATTTGTGCATCAGCAGGTTTAGAGCGAGCGCTCGAACCGATGGTATTAGATACTGATAGCGACGCGATGCACCGTGAGAAATTAGGAGAACCGGCATGACGACCCGCACCCGCCTAGAAGAAGCCGAAGCCCGCCGCGACGAAATCAAGCAAGAGCTGAAGAACCTCGCGGAGAACAAGGACGAGTCCAATAACCCGACGCTCGGCGAACTCGAAACGGTCATGATGAAAGAGCTCGACTCGGTCGAGAAAAAGATTCAGCAGATCGCCGACTACCTAAACAAGCAAACCGCCTAGTTTCCAATCGTTGCTAGCGGTGCCAAGACAAGTGACGTCGTTGTAGCGCCGCCGATGGATTGCGTCGAACGCCGTGTTCATATCTGCCTTTCTTCATTCCACATTCGCCATTCTTCATTTCATAAAGTACGCCGCTTACCTTCGGATTTGCATCCGAACATAAGCGGCGTGAAGGGTGAGCTTGTCACCGGGATTATTTGGTTTCAGATCGAATCTTGTTGCGATCGATCTGCATCAACGATCACAACGCCGTGACGGCTTTTTCTTCCGTCGCTTCCTCGTCTTCGGACTCAACCTTAATCGCTTGCGGCTGCGGCGCGGGTTCGATCTGCACGCGCTCCGTATGGGAATGGCCACCGAAGAGGGGGCTCAACATCGACAGTGCTTCGTTCGCATCGGGTAGGCCCATGAGCGACGCGCTGATCGACAGCTCCGTGGGGCTTTGACCCATCCCAACCCAAAACGTCGTACGCCGACACAGTTGCGCGGCAGGGCCGGCGACCATCGCGAATTCGGGTTCGGTGTTCATGCCACCGCCGACTTCGGCAAGGCGTCCGAGATGTCCGACGACCATCATGCCGCAGCTATCGGGCAGCCGCTCGAACGCACCCTTCATCGCTTGGTCTTTCACCACCGAGCGACCATCGTGTTTGGCCTGAATGGCGCTGCGTAGTGCGCGGCGGGTGAGGCCGATAGCGATGGTGTTATCGAGTTCGGTGAGATACACGTTGCCAAGCTCGGGGATGAAGTAACTGGTGACGTCCGCGTCTGCGAGTTGGAACGTCTTGGGTTCGATGGGCGCGCCATCTTCGTTGGCCAAACCGGGGAGGCGCAGCAATTCATGCCAAAGGGCGCGAGAACGCGATACATCGTTTGATGAAATGACGATGCCGGCGTTCGGTATCGGATCGTCTTCTCCGACCATGCGGCCTGCCGGTCCGGGCACGACAAAAGCGGCGATTTCCCGAATGTTTCCGAAGATTTCGCGCGGAATATCGAGGCCGGTGACCTGCGAGCTTTGCTCGGCGCGACCTGCGGCGATGCTGGCGAGAGCGGGGTTGAGACCGAGGCCGACGATGGCGGCCGCGTCATCGGGAACGTAATTCAACACGTCGCGCGACATCGGTGGCAAGCGCAGGACGTTGTAAACGATGCTGCGATGGTTGTCGGCGTAGCGCAGTCGCGCCGTCATGCCGAGCGTTTTCTGATCGGCACCCATTGAGAACGTCGCCCATTGCAGATGGTCGAGATCGAGGAAACGGTTGGCCATTTCGAGATCGTCGCGATCGTGCGGCGGAGCTTGTTCTTTCGCGAGGCGATAGATGCGATTGAGATCGGCGAAGGCAAAGAATGTGCGGTCGCCACGATCGGCAAAGACTTCCTGCAAGTCGGCTCGGTTGCGCAAGGTGTCGTCGGTCTGACCGGTAAGTCGCGAAATGCAACCTTCGACCAACGCGCGATCGTTACCCAAGACGAACAAGCCTTCGGTTAACACGCCGGCCACGCCGCCAAGTTGCGGCACGGGTGATGCGAACGTCGGCAAGCCCGAGACCTTTTCGCCGGTCGGCGCGAATTGAAACGCCGTTTCGATGAGGCCTTTCATCAATTTGTGATCGCCGTGATGGATAACAATCACGCCGCGCGGTTGCGGTTGATGGTTGTTGAAGTTCATCTCGGTCAGGCAAACTGCCGCGCCGCCGAATTGACTGAACGCGTCGAGCAACGACGGGCTGAGCGCCAGTCGTTGGGGAATGTGCACCATGGTGCCGGCGTTGGCGTCGCGCCGTGAATCGAGCAGGGCGCGCATCGAATCGGGCGTTAGGCCGAGCATGTCGCTCAGCGCGCCAACGAGTTCACCCGGTCGGCGCAGTTCGGCGTAGGCCAACACATCGGCGGGCATCAACGTGGAAAAGTCGGCGGCGGCGATGCGGTCGCGGCAGCGCTCTGCACCGGTCTCGGCGATGCGTTGCAGATCGTCGGGCAGTCCCGATTCGGCGGCGCGACGGTAGAGGGTCAGCGCTTCGCGACAATCTTCGACGGCGTACTCGGCGAAGTAGGCCCGATGCAAGATGCGTTCGGGCGATTCCATCATTGCAGCGGCGGGGGTAGTCGTGCCGACGATGGTGGCCGCGACGATTAGGCACGATAAGGCGATTCTTAGTGGGCGTGTGGGCATGAGACATCTCCGGAATTGAGGGTGCGAAACCGCCTCGCGCGAATGTAGGCAAACGCCGACGACGGTCGTGCGTCTGCGCGCGAAGGCGGGCTATGTCTCAGGGATATTGGAGCGGGCGCGGCGGATATTTGGCGGTAACGGGACGGATTTCGAATTTTTTCGGCGGCAGTGGTCCTACTTGCCGGGCGACGGCTTGGATTTGAGCGCTTTTAGCACGTCGTGGTCGGTTTCGGCTTCCATGACGGACTCGATCATGCCCTCGCGGCCGAGCGTTCGGGCGATTTCGGAAAGCGTGGCGAGATGGCCTTCCGGGTCGCCATTGGGGCTAATAAGCAGGAAGACCAACTTGATCGGCTCGCGGTCGGTATCGGCAGTGAAGTGAATGCCGTTGGGCACGCGCGCGACGGCACAGATGCGTCGTTTGAGCGTGGACGAATAGACGTGCGGGATGGCGACGCCCTGACCCAGTGTGGTGGGGAAAGCCGACTCGCGCTCGACGAGTTCTTCGAGCGTTTTCTCTTTATCGAGCGACGGATACACATCGACGATGCGGTCGATGATCTTGCCGAACAGCGCGCGAATGTCGGTCGCCACGACCGTGAGAATGAGTTGTTCGTCAAAGCTGTGGGCCAAGTAGTTGCCACGGCGCACGAGGTGAAGCGTGCGTGTGTCCTTCTCAACGCTCGGTTCTTCCACGCCCATCTCAAGTTTTTCGTCTTTGATCTGTGCGAGAATCGTTGAAGAATGCCGCGGTGCTTGGTCGCCGGGGAACAACTGAATGTCGGTCATGCCGCTGTCGATTTCCGCGGAGATGACCGACGGCTTGCCCAATTCGTTCCAAATGCTATGGCCGGGCGTGTCTTCTTCATCGAGCGAGTGACCGCCAGCGGGCGTGGCGGGCTCGTAGCGAAACACCTTGTCGTGACCGAACACGTCCTTCCAAATGCGACACAGGCGCACGTTGAGGTCGTCGTTGTCGGTGAGTGCCAATAGATGGCCGATGGTTTCGAAGCCGCGACCATCGGTGATGGTCGTGTCGCGCGCATCCTGCATGCGTGCATCGAGGTTCTCGGCGACGGCTTGGCGAACGGTGCCCGCGTTGCTGTCGAGCAGAATGACATCGCGCTCGCCTTGGTTTTTCAAGAAGCGCGCGATGCGTCGACCGAACGCGTGGGCACCGACAATGAGCCAGCCGGTGCGCTCTGGCGGACGGAGCTTAAGAAGGCGCGCGATTGGCGCGGCGGTTAGGCCTTGCAGGATGATGGTGGCGACGATGACGGAGTAAGTGAACGTTTCAACGAAGCGCGGGTTTTCCATGCCGCTTTCGGCAAGGTTTAACGCAAACAGCGATGAGAGCGATGCCGCTACGATACCGCGCGGTGCGACCCACGATAGGAACGCTTTTTCGTTGGCCTTAAAGCCCAGCCCACTGCTGCAGACCATGATGACGATGGGGCGGACGACGAACATCACGACGGCAACGCTGGCCGCCCCCATCATGCCGAACTCGGCAAATTGATTCAGCTTTAAGCGAGAGGCCAGCAAAATAAACAGCATGCCGATGAGCAGGTCGGTGATCTCTGCCTTGAACTCTTTGATCTGCTTCACGCCTGCCGGCTTCATAAAGCCGAAGACGAAACCGGTCAGCGTAATCGAAAGCAGGCCCGACTTGCTGATGATCGATTCGGATAAACCAAAGATCAGGACGGCCCAGCCGATGGCGGAAATGTTGAGCAGTTCTTTTTCGACCAACTGCCAACGCACGATGGCAGTTAATCCGAGGCCGCCAATGGCTCCCAACAGCAAACCCGCGCCGATGCGAAACAGCAAGCCCATAAACGCTGCCGACTCGCTTTGTTGCGTGACCCATTCGTAACACAAGACGGCGATGAACACGCCGATCGGGTCGACCAACACGCCTTCCCAATGGAGCACGCTACGCACGCGCGCCGGTACCTGCACGCGCTTTAGCAACGGTTGAATCACGGTAGGGCCGGTGACGATGACGAGACTGGCCGCGATAAGCGCCATCTTCTTTTCGACACCCAGCACGAGGACGAGGGCGGTCGCGGTGCCGAGCCAGGTGATCAGTACGCCTAGGCTCAGCAAGCGGCTGATCATCTTGGGGGCGGAAAGATAGCCCTTGGGTTCTAGCGTAAGGCCGCCTTCGAAAAGAATAAGCCCAACGGCCAACTCAACGAAGATCAGAAGGAAATCGCCCAAGCTATCCGGTTGCACGAAGCCGCTGTCAAAGCCAGCTAGTCGCGCGCCTTCGTTGCCAAGCGCGACGCCACCTAAGAGCAAGAGAACAATCGCGGGAAGGTCCAGCTTGCGCGCCAACGCAATCAGGAATACGCCCGCCGAGATTGCGGTCACGAGCGTTACTAAGATGGCATGGCCGCCATCGTGGCCGCCGGATGCGAATATCATCGATTGTCTATTTCCTGACCGGGCCGTCGGCGACGGGTTTGGTTGCGTCGGCCTGCGGTCGACGCGTGTTCAGCGCCTTGCGACGATCCATCAACAGCGTCACGCGTTGATAGTCGTCGGCGCTCAACATCTGCTTGAGCACGTTCTTCGCCTCGCGAATGCCCGTGCGTCGGGTCACGTGCGACAGCAGGATGTGCTCATTATCCATTGCGGGGATCATTCTTGCTACGTCTCGTACGTGTAAATGATGGCCGTGGCGGGCGCGTCGCATATGGTCTGCGTCGAAAAACGTGCATTCCATGATCAGTAGCTTGGCTTTGCGCACGTCTTCATTTTGTAGCCAGTCGCCGTCGGCCGTGTCGCCCGAATAGGCCACGAGCGGCACTTCGACGGTGTATTGGATGTCGATACCTTGCTTTTTCAGTTCGACGAGTTGCTGGCCCGATTTGCCCATGTACTCGGGTTTGAGTTTCCGACGCACATCGACGATCACGAATCCGAGCGACGGCACGCCGTGGTTGTTGGCGAACGCCCGCGCGACGAGCCCTTTGCGGATTTGAAATTCGTCGCCGTCTTCCATGCCGATCAGTTCGGCGGGTGTAACGTGGCCTTCTAACTCACCCCAAACGCGAAGTAGCGACTTGAGCGGTTTGATCAGCGCGGTCGGCGCGAGGATGGTGCCCGGCGCATTGCCGACGAAGTTGCGTTGGCTCAGGTAATAGGCAACGCCCGCGGCGTGATCCATGTGACCGTGGGAAAGAAGGACGTGGTCGACGGGCAAGAGATCGGCGGGGGCTTTGCCGATGTCGAAGCAAACGTTTAGCTCGGGCGCGGCGATGACGGTCTCTTCACCGGCAACGCTATAGCCGAGGATGCGCAGGTCGTCGAATTGATGTTCCAGTAGGCGACTGTTCACGGATGCAGTTCTCACAGATTTTCTGATGCTGCAGTTATGCGGAAAAAATCCAATTCCAACAAGCGTTGAAAAAGACGTTTGTTAAGCGGGTCGATGGCGTTATATGCCTTATCAATATTGCCACGCCGGATGGCGGGGTTGATTGTTAACAATTGCGGCCGCGCGGCGCGCGGTCGAGCCGAGTAGTCTAATTCACAAACCACAAGTTTCATAAGGACTTACGAAGAATTTTTGCTTGACACTGCTATGCTGCGGACGTACTTTGATAGACACACTAGATGTTGAGGACGGGAACTCAACAAGTGAGAAGGATCTCGCGGCAATGACATGCAGTGTCCATATTGCAAAGAGCAGCAGGACAAAGTCATTGACTCACGCGCCACAGAGGGCGGCTCCGTCATTCGCCGGAGACGGCACTGCCTCGCCTGCGGTCGCAGATACACGACCTACGAACGGGTCGAAACCTCGAGCAAACTTCTGGTCGTCAAGAAAGGCGGAGAACGCGAACCGTACGAACGGGAAAAGCTCTTCTCCAGCCTGCAGCGTGCTTGTTACAAGCTCCCCCATAGCGTCGAAACCCTGCAGTCGATCATCGACGAGGTCGAGGAGGACCTCTTTCGGCGATTCGAACGCGAAGTGCCGTCGTCGTTCCTCGGCGACGCCGTTTCCCGGCGACTGCGCAAGCTCGATAAGGTGGCGTATCTCCGCTTTGCGAGCGTTTACCTAGAACTCCGGCTTGTTGACGACTTCATCGAGGAGGCCCGAAACCTTCAAGGTGAAGACAAGGATGTCCAAGGTCAACAGGAGCTATTTAAGGATGAATAGCGAACAGTATGCCATGGATGGCACGATTCGCGTTCTGAAACGGGATGGAAGCGTCGAAGAATTCAACTTTTCGAAGTTGCTGACGTGTATCCGTCACGGCTTTCAGGGCAGCGGGGAACCGCTTGACCGACATAAGGCGACCAGCAAGGGGCTGACTGAGGCGGTGCAAACCTACCTCGAACGCTCCGAGCCGCATTCGCCGGTGCCGACGCACTATTTGGCCGAACTGGTCGAGTTGGTGCTAACGCAAACCGGCTACACGGCGGCGAGCTTGGTTATCAAGGAGCATGCCGATCTGCGTTGCCGTCGGCGCAACTGGGTCAAGGTGGCCCAGCGTCGCGAACGCGACGGTCGCATCGTGCAGAAGCGGTGGAGCAAGAGCCGCGTGGTTCGGCACTTGTGCGAGATGCACAAGCTCGAAACGCCGTCGGCACGGATGATCGCCGGCCGGGTGGAGCAGTTGGTTTTCAACTGCGGCATCAAGGTGGTGACGACCGGCCTGGTCGATGAGATGGTGCGCAGCGAACTGCTGGCGTGGGGCCTGTTGCCTGCGGCGCTGGTGGTCAAACGCAAGCGCGGTCAGCAGCCACGGCTGCCGACGCATGATGAGAAACCTGTTCGCTCGCGCAAACGCAAGGTGGGCGACAAAACAGATACGGCCTGAAGCCAGGCTGTTCTGCGGCGCGGTGGAACAGCGCCTGCGGCGAATCGTCCGCTCACGGATGGTTGGCGTTAGATGTTTGCCCTCGGGTAACCATCGGCGTCGGTGGACTTCGTCGCGCGACTGCCTGTTGCAAAACATTCCGAAGCATGCGCCACGGCTTCCGGACTTTTGTTTTGCAACAGGCTTTTTTTATGCGCGGTCGATTTTTGCTACTCGGCTTGATTCGTTCGGGCGGAATGTTCTCTGAGAGTAGCTTTTTTATTGCAAGATAGGCTTTGAGTAGACGCGCGACCGACAGGGCCGCGGCCTGTGACCGCATGGACTTGATTTGTTCCATTTAAATCAGACTCGGATACTATTGACGCATTTCGAGTGTAAGGAGGGCTGAGTTGGTGAGGCAATCCTAGGCGTATGCAGAGTTCATTTGGTTGTTTGTTGTAGCGAGGTTTAATATATTTACGGTCTAGTCTTGATGGGGCGGATTGTTTTATCAGTGCGCGCCATGTAAGCGTGAGCTTTGCTAAGGCATGCCGATCCTGTGGATCGGTATGGCGCCCGGCTTAGCGGAAGTCAAATGAGAAATTTCGACATGAGGAGTATCGAAGATGAAGACCACTTTGCTTTGCTGGTTATGCGCCGCCTGTGCATGCATGGTAACAACAGCCTCGTTCGCGCAATCCGACCCGTCGAATTTCGCGACCGTCATCGTCCTGCCTGATGATCAGACGTCGATTAGCGGATCGATCGGCTCCGACACGCAGCTTAACGTCGCGGCAGGAGGGACGGTCGCTTCGTCGTTCAACGTCGGGCCATCGAATGGCTCAGGGTTCAACATCGAGATGAATTTAGTTGGCGGCTCCGTGGGCTCCCAAGTGACCTCCTACGCTGGTTCGACTGTCAATGTCCTTTCGGGTTTCATCGGAAACGGCTTCGACGCCTTCAGCGGTGTCGTAAACATGAGTGGCGGAACATTCGGTGACGATTTCGACATCAGCGCGTCGAGTGTGCTTAATCTCTCGGGAGGCGACATTGGCGTCAACTTCGATGCGCTCTCAGGCAGCACCGTCAATATGACGGGCGGGTCCATTGGGGATTCGATTGACGTCTTCGCGAGCACATTCAATCTCCATGGCGGCGAGATCGGCGAAGAATTCGACGTCAATAACGGCGCACTCGTTAACATTTTTGGCGGTGATGTCGGAGACCAATTTGACGTGTTCTCGGGAGGAGAAGTCCATATCTTTGCGACACAAGCCTCCATCGACGGGATTGCCCTCAGTCTGAATGTCGGCGAGAGCATCGTCGTTACTCAGCGTGGTGGCGCGTTGCTCGAGTCCACGCTTGAGGATGGGGCATTCCTTGACTTCCAACTCAATGATTCGTTCTCAGGAACGCTCGATTCGTTCGGTCCTGGGTCTACCGTGCGTGTTACGTTGGTCCCCGAGCCAAGCACCGCGTCGATCTTCGCGCTCGTCGCGCTGCTGGTTGCCCGCCATCGACGCAGAGCCGAGTAGGGTGAATCTAATTCCATCCCACCATCGATTCTCGCGAGCGCTTCGGTGGGTCGAGTACGACGCCACCCCACGAGGAGCTGCTGCAAAAACGGCTCGATTATTCGTTGAGAATCGCTCGCGCAATGTGCCATCCGGTTCAAAATGCGCGGCTTTTGCGGTAGGAAACGCGACGCTTGGTCCACGCGGCGCGGTTTTTGGTCCATGCAGCGTGGCGCTCGGTACACGAAGCGCGACGTTTCATGTAGCAAGCGCGACGTTTCGTCCATGAAGCACGGCGATTCGTCCATGCGGCGCTGCTCTGCGTACATGAAGCAGAGCTCTGCGTCCACGCGGCGCTCTGCTCCGTACACCAAATGCCACGCTCGATTTTTATTCGGACATCGTCCGGCCCGACTGGCAGGCGTTTGCGGTCTGTTTTTCTACGGACGCGGGCGTCATGATGTTGAGAACGAGGGCAGAGTGAAAAATGCAATGGGCAAAATTGGCAGCGCAGGTTGTGCAGGCGTTCGAAGTTGAGGCAACGTTGCCAATTGCACGTCTTTCAGACTCGCCATGAGCCTATATCGAACGTCGCGCGTGCTTCGGTGGGTCGAGTCCAGTTCCGTAGGTTCCGCACCGCGGACCAATCAACGCGCGATGCAGATTAAGCTTCGACGCCACTCTTGCTATCTAACTATTAGCCACCCGCATGAAAATGAGTGCGCCGCCGCGCATGTCTGTGGTCCGCAGTACGGACCCTACAACGCTGCAAGCGGGCCAATGGCACCCAGTTACGTAAGTTTCGCGAGATTGTCAGCACGGCGGCGCGCTTATCGATGGTCCGCAGTGAGCCTGGGAAAAAATTCCCCTTCGCATTCGAATCTAATAAGATCGCCGTTCATCGCATAAGGAGACTTTGTCATGGATGGCGCGCGGTTGGTTCGACCGGATCGGGATCAGCATTTACTGCAGCCC
>Ga0207422_1000997_pt1 | contig 68842 bp, 59 predicted proteins | sample MarCyaLeptolynsp_FD_187757 | JGI IMG/M metagenome (GOLD analysis project Ga0207422, IMG submission 187757) | Marine cyanobacterial communities from Panama - species 1 Leptolyngbya sp. (SPAdes) | ecosystem: Environmental > Aquatic > Marine > Unclassified | place: Panama: Panama City | collected...
ACGTGTTTGAAATAGGTACTGCATTTGTTGGGCTAATTGTGTTATCGTCGTCATTCAGATGTTATCTCTTTTTTTGTTGTAATTTATTAAGGATAACATCTTTTCTTGCTTAACTTGACACGCATGGCTACGCTCAAATCCCCCCCCCACCATACACCGATTGGGATATGATACTTCTCCAAAGTTTGTTTTTGGTTATACTTGGGTTATGCAAACATCATATCCAAGTTTAACGACTGTATCGACCGCTAGCAAAATGCGGGTGGTCGGTGCCCAAGATATTAACAATTCTGCTCATGCGTTTGTGATGGCTGCGTTGATCCGCGCTTATGATGATCCCAACGCGGTGATTTACGCTGAACCGATGATCACGGGGCAGACGGTTGCCCCTGATATTGTGTTGATCCATCCGGAGATTGGGGTGCTGGTGGTGGAAGTCAAAGCCTATGAGGTTGGCTACATCCGACGGGCAGAAGCGGGAACGCTCACCATCTGGCGCGATGGAGCAGAGCAGCAAGTAAGCCCCTATCGACAAGCACAACGCTATGTTTATGCCATTCGAGATGCCGCAGCGCCACAGTTACGCGATGCCCCAACGCCATTATATGTTGCATTGGTTGCGCTACCGAATATCAATACCGCAGCATGGCAAGCCGCACGATACAGCACAGGGCTTGACCCTGATGTGGTGTTATTTTCGGATGTTTTAGCCGATGATCTATTGCTTAAACAACGCATTACAACACATATTCAACAACGTCAAAAGTTAGCCTTAACCGACACGCCCTTACCAGAAACCAGTCGGGCGGCTGTATTTGGGGTGTTTGGCCAAGGGGATGTGCTGAGCAAACCGCGTGTCACGCGCCAGTTACCCTATAAAAATATTGGTGCAGAAATTGATCGCTTAGAAGCCGCGCACAAAACGCTCTCTGTCGAGCAACAAGAGCTTGCCCGTTTGGATACATGGGGGTATCCATATCTGGTGCGAGGCGTGGCAGGTAGTGGCAAAAGTGTTGTTTTGGCCTATCAAGTGGCGTGGACGATCTTACGGCATCAACAACAGCATCAACAATTAACCTTGTTCCCTGAAGATCGTCACCAAATGCCGAAAATTGTCGTTGTGTGTTTGGTGCGAGCCTTGGTTCCATTTTTAAAACGATCGATTGAAACAGCCTATCGACAAATTAGTGGGCAAAAGGCTTTACCAGAAGGGGTTCTAACCGTTACGCATTTAAATGGGTTGGTATTCGACTTAACGCAAACACATGATAACTTCCACTACCTACCAATGCCTAAAAAGGGATCGGAAAAGGATGCGGGGGCACGGGCGCGGGGGTATGTGGAACAGCTTGAAACGCTGACGCGTGATGAATTAGACGCCATGCGTTTTGATGCGATCTATTTAGATGAAGGGCAGGATATTCATCCTGATATGTTGCAGTTGTTGCTGATGTTGGTGCGCCCGAATGTAAAAACTGAGGCGCGCACCATCAATATTTTTTATGATGATGCCCAAAACATTTTTGGAAATCCGCGCCCGGTGTGGCAACAAATGGGGCTGAACCTAAGCGGACGCGCTCACTTTATGCAGCGCTGCTATCGCAATAGTGCCGAAATTGTGGAATTGGGTTTTAATGTACTGCTAGGAGAAGCCGCCGATGACAAAGTAACGGCTAAGGCGCGGCGCTTTGCGGATGTGCAAACCTTACTCGAAAAAGACTTGCTCAAGCATACCGTGCATGGTTGGCGAGTCTCCTTTGCAGAAAAACAAGAACAAATCCCCCAAGTGATGGTCTTTAACCATCGGGCAGAGCAGATCGAATGGGTGCGAGATGTGTTACTGACGCTGTTAAAGGAAGAAAAAGTGCGCCCTGAGGACATTCTTGTTTTAAGCCCCTATGGGCGCAGTTTTGACCGATTGCGGCAGTTGCTCATGGCAGAGGATGCGAGTTTGGTTGTTCGTCGGGTGGGTGGCAAAACCCCTAGTGAGCTAGAAGAAGGCGTCCTCAAAACGGGCACCTTGAGCATGGCGACCATCAGCACGGCAAAGGGCTACGATGCGCCCATCACCATTCTGATGGATACCGATGAGCTGGCGACCACCATGCGTGGACGGGCACAATTTTATGTGGGAGTGACACGCGCCAAGCGATATTTGATTGTCACGGGTGTGAAATCGGCAGGAACGTTACTGAGCGAAGCCGCCATTTTGCACAAGCGATTGTTTAGCTGAGCAACTCACTAATGTGAAAGCTCATTTCTTGGAGCCATTGCCGTTCTTGCACTGAAAATTTACGACGGGGTTCAGGGCTGGAAAAATTAAGTGTGCCGTAGCGGTCGTTGTTCACAAGAATAGGTAACCCAAAATAGCTTTCAAGTTGGAAGGCTTCGTAACAGGGGTGGCGGTTGTAGTCGGATTCGTTCATATGGGGGATGCCAACAGGAATACCAAGTTTAAGGGTGATAGCACAATAGGTGATCCCAAGATCAAAGGTTTGCCCGACGGATAAACCAGACTCAGCCGGTTGGAAGTATTTGACCGTATATATATCATCTTCAACATAGCTAACAATACCCGTGCTTAGGTTGAAAATTGACAGGCCATACTGCAATAAATCATTAATCTTTTGATCATTTGTGTGTGCTGAATTGTGAACAATGGATTTCATATGCGCTGTTATATTGGCGGTTTGTGTATCCAGAGTCATCATACTTGTTCCCTAATTTTTTGAGACGGTATCCCTTAATTGTAGTTCTTTTCGATAGTTCTATGGTGTGAGGTTACGTTGAGATTGTAAATCACTTCATTTTTACGCAAGGTAATGTCTTCTGCCCACCCTACGCGACTGCTCGCCCGCGTTCCCCACCCATGCTTGATAAGGTCTATTCGATTTTGATACAGATGGGGTGGGTGGTATGGGAAGAGGGTTAACCCCTTCCCAAAAGTGGCCAAATTCTACTTATTTCTTTTTTGAGGGAAAGCGCGTTAACACCGTAGCAGGTTGCGGCGCGTCGGTTTTGTCACCGAGTTGGAGTTCCGCCGGGGATTTAGTCTTTTTGCGTTTGGCTGCTTGAACATAAATCGACAGTGGGGTTCCAACCTTGCGATATTTATCTTTAACCAAGGCTAAACCGACCACTTCACCAGCAGCATCAACCACACAAGAGGTTACCTGCCCGATCACACGCCCGCGACCGTCCACAATCGGATCACCGGGGACAGGACGCAAGCCCTTGCCATCCATTGTAAAGCGAACCGTGATGGTGTCGCGCTTGGCTTCACGCTCAAGATAGGCTGCTTTACCGACAAAGAAGGGTTTCCAAAGTTTGACATATGCCCCAAACCCAGCATCGGCGGGGGTCATGCTGAGGTCACCTTCTAATTCATGCCCATATAAAGGAAGCCCTGCTTCGGTACGCAGACTATCGCGTGCAGCAAGTCCACACGGGGTTGCGCCAGCATCTACCAATTTTTTGAAGACAGTTGCGGCGCGGTCAGGATGCACGAATAGCTCGTAGGCAATGCGCTCACCAGTGTAGCCCGTTCGTGAAACAACGGCGGGTGCGCCATCCAAAGTAACATTCACACATTGCGACCACCCGAGGCTTTGTACAGCAGCTTTGCTGGCATCATCTAGTAGATCAAGCAAGAGCTTTTTGCTCGCTTTGCCTTGCAAGGCAATATCCACACGGCAATCATCACCATGAGCGTAGTCCCGCAAATCGCGCAAGGTCACTTGATCCCGTTGAGGGGCGGTTGCCCACGGACGGTCTGGATCAATTTGGACAGTGCCTGCATGAATCGCTTGTAGCCATGCCCAGTTTTTATCATTATTGGACGCATTCACAACGATCATATAGGTTTGTTCTGCTACACGATAAATATAAATATCGTCTAGCGGAATGCCATCTGTGCCAAGTAAATAGCTGTAGTGGGCGCCACCGACTTTAATACGGGTGACATCATTGGCAGTGACAACATTCAGGAAGTTCATTGCCCCTGCCCCACGACACTCAAAAACGCCCATATGTGTGACATCAAAAATCCCGGCGGAGTCACGTACCGCGTTATGTTCTGCACCAACGGAGTCATACCATAAGGGCATGTCATAGCCAGCGAAGGGAGCCATTTTGGCGTCAAGGTCTTTGTGGAGGTCATAGAGTGGCGTGGTTTTGAGTGCGGCGTCAGTGGGTTCTTCCCATGCAAATTCAGGGAGCGCCTCACCTTGTGGTGATAGCGCTTTTGCGCCAATAAAAAATGGCTTGCTGTGGTCAATCCCGATACCCTCTGCCCACCAATCGGCATCAAAATCAATGTCATCAAATCGATTCAAGGCGGGGGCGTCTGGGCTAGGACTCACTGAAACGGCACCGGGGATCTTGGCGTAAATATCTACATCAAATTGAACGTAGCCATCAGAGAGTGCCGTGAGCCAATGGATAACAGCATCCAAGTTTTGTTCCACATAAATCATGTAAACGGTATCTGTCATCCGTTCAACAACAGCCCATGACATGGGTTGACCATCTGAACTAAGGATAAAGGTTGGTTGGGCGTCGCCATAGCTTAAGCTGAGCACGTCACTGGTTAAAACAGCGTCAAGGAATTGCGGGGCAACATCACCATAGACATGAATGGCTTCCCACTCGGTGCTATAGTCATCATCTTCAATGCGCACACGGAAGTGCTCTTCGGCAGCGTCCGCTTCTTTGGGGTAAGCCGCCAAGCTAGGCACGGCCATATCAATCCCAGCTTGTTGCGCCAACCGAGCGATACGGTATTGCGCGTCCGCAAAAATCTCATAATCAAATTTAGCGCGCCATGTCGGGATGCTTTTGCCCGGCACAGCAAGCGGATAGGGTTGCGCTGCTAACATTAAGTCTGCAATCGCATCAGTTAATTGGCGGGTTTCTGCTTCGCGGAAACCGCGTTGTGTGATCCATGTAGTGCCGAAACGCACACCAGTGGCACGGAACGGCGATTTATCACCGGGGATGGTGTTACGGTTGGCAGTCACGCCTGCAATATCCAAGACACGGGCGGCAATATCACCTGACAAGGGGATGCCGTTATCGCCTTTGATTTTTCCGACATCGATCAAAACCATATGCGTATCAGTGCCGTCATAGGCGACCCGAATACCGCGCGCTTTGAACTGTTCGGCCATCACCCGTGCATTGATGACAATTTGTTTTTGCAGATCATGGAATTGTTCCGTCGCGGCGAGTTTCATCGCAACGGCTAAGCCTGCGATGCTGTTGACATGTGGCCCCCCTTGTTCACCGGGGAACACTGCCCGATCCAATTGTTTGTATAAATCCTTGCGATGGGTTAACAGCACCGCTCCACGAGGGCCATGTAGGGTTTTATGCGTGGTAAAACTGACAATATCCGCAATCCCGACGGGTGATGGATATTCACCAGCAATAATCAAGCCTGCCACGTGGCTCACATCGGCAAGGATCATGCTGCCAGCTTCGTCTGCGATTTCGCGCAGGATGTTCCAGTCTGGTGACCACGGATAGGATGTAAAGCCACCAATAATAAATTTGGGGTGATGTTCTAAGGCTAATTCCCGAATTTGGTCATAGTTCAGCCGTTCGGTTTCATCGACACCGTACCACAAGACATTAAAGAACTTACCGCTACGGTTCACGGGGCTACCGTGGGTTAAGTGTCCACCTTCGATCAAGTTTAACCCCATGATCGTGTCGCCGGGTTCGGTGAGCGCGGTGTATACGGCACTGTTGGCAGGCGCACCTGAAAGCGGTTGCACGTTCACATATAGATCATCAGCGCTGAGGGTGTCGGTGGCAAAGCGCTCTGCGGTACGGCGACGGGCAAGGCTTTCCACAATTTCAGCGACCTCTGTACCTTTATAGTAACGAGGGGAACTATTGCGGCGGAACTCAGCCAGCCGCACATCGGTATCTAGCAAGGTGGATTCTGGCATTTTTCGCCATGCTTCGGGGGGGTATCCTTCAGCATAAATGTTGCCCAAAACTGACCCTACTGCCTCGCGTACTGCTTCTGGAATCGTGGATTCAGATGGGATCATAATCAGCTTACGCACTTGGCGCAACGCTTCTAGTTCAACAAGTGCCGCTACATCGGGGTCTAGGTTGGCGAGATTTCCCCTAAATAAAAAGTCGTCCATTGGCATCGGCGCTGCCTCCTTAATCGTTCGATTGACTGGTGATATACAGCTTATGTGAAACTCAGTCCGAAACTAGCGTTTTTACCCTGAATTGCGGACGGCATGGTTGCCGTCCCTACATTTATCGCGTCAAATATGGTGAGCCTGTGGCGTTTGACGGCATGATTCAGTGGATTTCCTACATATGGTTTGATTTCACATAAGGTATTGTGCATCATATTCCATTGGAATCCGTATTGTAACAGGCATCCGATTTATTGGGCAGGGGGTGGGCGATTTCGTGTGAACATCGTCACGCTACCGATTTTGTATATTTATCGAGATAGCATACAATAAGAATCCTAACCAAAATCAAACCTAGCGATATATTTTATGGCGAAATTTTTTATAAGTTACTCACGGAGTGTTAAAGATGAGGTACGCAAAGTCATTCAGCTCTTAGAAGACGCTGGCCATGATGTGTGGTGGGATGCGGAGATTCCAACTATGGCAGATTGGTGGGCAACGATCTTGTCCAAAATTGAATGGTGCGAGGTCTTCATCTTTGTAACCTCAGAAAAATCTGTGAAATCGCCTTACTGTTTGGCTGAATTAAAGTATGCGGCGGATCGCCAACGGCCTATTTTGCCGTTTTTGGTGGATGACCCTACAACACTAGATTTGCCGTTGGAACTCCCCGCGCGGAGTCAATGGCTCATCTATGATGGGAATCCAACAACGATGTTAAATCAGATCCAAACAGCCTATGACAATATTGACTGGCGATTGCACCAAGAAATCAATGCCCCCCGCCCACCTGAACCCCAAACTGGTGGAAAAAGCCTTGTTAAGCTATATCAAGAAGCACGACAGCTAGCCGATGACGGTCAGTTTGAACCAGCAAAACGTGCTTTCAGAAATATCAAAAGCTTAGATTATGGTGAATGGGGGGCAGACTGCGATGACTGGATTGCCCGTATTACCAACTACACCGCTCTCATTGAATTAGTGAATGATGCGACTACGCTAGACCGCGGGCGGCAAAAATGGCAGCAGCATGTGGCTGCATATGGTGAATCTTACGATCCGCTGAATCTCTATAACAAACTGAGTGGCAAACCGCTGGTGTCCCCGAGGCCTTCAGTGGGGTTTTCCCCAACCATGATTAGTGGTGTGGTGTTGATGTTGATCGTGTTGGGCGCTGTTGGCTTTTTTGCCCTTAGTGGCAGTGATGATGATGACCCAACTACAGCATCATCTAACGGCCTTGAGCAAGAGCTCACCCAAGCCGCTACAGAAGAGGCCATAGCTCAGGAAAGCGTCACAGCAAATGCTGATTGGCAACCTGTTAGCCATATGATGGATGGTATTGAAATGGTATTAGTGCCTGCTGGGTGCTTTGCTATGGGCAGTAATGCAGGGGATACCGATGAAATGCCAACTAGCGATCAATGTTTTGAATCCCCCTTTTGGATTGACCGTACCGAAGTTACCCAAGTAGATTTTGAGCGTTTAGAGGGTACACAGATTAGTGCTCCCAATTTTAAAGGTGATGATCGCCCAGTAGAAAATGTAACGTGGGCAGAAGCTAGCGATTTTTGTGCCTTACGAGGCCTGCGGCTGCCAACAGAACGAGAATGGGAGTATGCGGCGCGGGGTGTGGATAGCATGACCTACCCTTGGGGAAATGATTGGAACCGAGACGCGGCTAACTTTGGTGATGTATCCCCTAGCCAAACCTTTGATGTCGGTAGCTACCCTGAAGGCGCATCATGGGTTGGCGCATTGGATATGGGCGGCAATGTATGGGAATGGACACAAACGGTTTATGCTGCTTACCCCTATGATGCGAATGATGGACGAGAGACGGAACAAGCGGATAATATGGTGATGAATTATGTGATACGTGGGGGATCATTTAATGATACAGCGGATCAATTACGGGGTGCAAACCGTAGTTGGGCGACAGGCTCGGAGCCACTTTCGGGACGTGGTTTCCGCTGTGTGCAAGACTTTGAATAGCTTACTCCTTATGCAGGATACGATTGGCCTTGGTATAAAACACTTGGCGGGTTTGGTCACTAACATCCACCGCAAAAAAAGCAGGTAAGACGTTAACACCTGCTACGATGGCGGTTTTCAAGGCGTGCAGATCGCCCGTTACAAAGATCAGATGATGCTGTTTAGCGCTAGCGATAATGCGTAAATCGTTCATCCGTTGCGGGGTGGTGGGGGCGCGACCGGTTGTGTTCAGGATTTTGGTTAACACCTCATCATTAGCAGCCGCTAGCAACTGGATGGTATAGCGATCGGTCACCTGTTGTGTTGCTTGTATCGAGACACCCCATGCCAAAAACTCGTTATGAATCACGGCATCGATATACAACTGATGATCGGGCGCGGTGGCAAAGTTGATAGCTAATGGGCTTTGCTCATAGAGCCATGCCAAGACGTTGGTATCTATGAGGTAGTGGTGTTTTGTTTGGGGTGGATGTTCAATCGTCATAATGGTATCAAAATTATCCGTATGATCTTGACTTTACCCCATCGGTTTGGCGTATCCTAATTTACTCTTGTTTAAGATTGTAAATTAGACGATGGTACATAATGCGGTAAAATCTCAATGTAGCTTACCGAACTACACAATTTTGCTGTGAAGTGATGTAGTCAGTTGTCACACTGTTTACTGTAACGGATTAGCCTATCATGAAGCAGAACAAGCTGGCGCGGTGGATTATCGTGCTGATATTTGGAACGTTTTAACTTATTTGTGAGGTTCACTATGCAAGCACCAGTCATCCACATTCAATTGGATAAAGATGGTATCCCACGCACCATCAATAAACGTGTGAAGGTCAATATAATTGCCGTGAAATATCGCGCAGGGGATTCTGTAGAGCAGATAGCAACCCATTACAACATCTCGTTAGCTGATGTCCATGCGGCACTGGCATACTACTACGATCACGAATCCTATTTTGAGGAACGCCGCCAACAGGCTCAAGGGGCTCTTGAAAAGTATGGTGTCAGTGGGCAAAACCTCAAAGCCAAAATCCAAGCCCGTTTAGACAATATGCAAGATAATTCAGTATAGATGACCTCCTATAGGCGTTAATGTCGTTCTCGTTACTCAAAATATTGGGGATATTATGGGTTATAATGAGAGTCACACTTACATTTTGCATAGGGGAAAAATTTTCATGGCTGTTTTTCAAGCATTCCACCCAAATAATGAAACCCTCGGTGCTGCCATTATGGCGATGATCGAAGCGCTGGACTATCACGGGATTGATACACTCTTAACCGAACGTGGTATTGATAAAATTGAATTTGAGACCTGGTATCCACAACAAATTGAACTCGACATCATGAAACATACGGCTGAAAAAGGTGGGATGATGGATATGATTGCAGTCGGGATGAAAATTCCGGATATTGTCGAGTATCCAATGGAGATTAAAACCGTTATCGATGCGCTAACGATGTTGGATGCAGGGTATCAGCATAATCATCGTGGCGAAATTACAGGCTCATTTAGCTATGAACTCATTGACACTAATCATGTTCAAATGACCACACACCTGCCCTATCCACCTGAACTGGTATATGGCATTTTGTATCGACTGGTGCAAAAGTACCGCCCTAACATGAACGCCCCTTTTAGCGTGCAATATGTTGACCATGATCATGATATTCGCTTTGGTGGTGAATACGGCTTATACGATGTTAAATGGTAACCCCAATCGGAACCATTTTTCTTATAGCTCATGCAGTTAGGGAATTGCTGTCCCCCATAAGCTCATCGACTCATGAGTGGGCAGTTCCCCCCTTGATACGCCATAATCTATTGATAGGGGCAATTCCCTAACTGGCAAGCTGCCTTTGGCCAACACATTGCGATACCAGTAGGTGCAATCCCCACCATCAGATCGAACGCACAACACAACACAGTAAGGAACAATTGCATGAATTATCGACGCTTAGGTGATGCTGGCATGAAGGTGAGTACCGTCTCTTTGGGCGGGTGGATCAATTATGGCGAAGGCAAAGTTGCAGAAGACGCTGCCCACAACGTGATTGAAACCGCTTATGAAAACGGGATCAACTTCTTTGACATCGCAGATATTTATGGCCGAGGTGGTGCTGAAACCCAAATGGGTAAGGTGTTACGTCAATATGATCGCCATACCTTAGTGGTATCGTCTAAAGTCTTTTGGCCGATGAGCGATGATGTCAATGACAAAGGGTTATCGCGCAAGCACATCATGGAAAGCATTGAGAAAACGCTCAATCGCTTAGAGATGGATTATATTGATATTTATTTCTGCCATCGCCCCGACCCTGAAACCCCGATGCTCGAAACCGCCCGTGCCATGCACACCTTGGTGGAACAAGGCAAAATCCTCTATTGGGGTACATCGGAATGGACAGGGCAACAATTGACGGAACTGTATGCCGTTTGTGAAAAACACAACTTGCATTACCCCAAAACCGAACAACCCCAATATTCAATGTTATGGCGCGACAGTGTCGAAAATGATGTGCTACCCGTCACGGAACCACGCGGTATGGGCTTGGTGGTGTGGTCACCCTTAGCACAAGGGATGTTAACAGGCAAATATGATGATGGTATCCCTGAAAACAGCCGTTTTGCCCGCGAAGATTGGGCACGGAAGCGCATCATGAATGAAACCAATAGCCAAAAAGTAAAAGATCTGAAACCCATCGCTGATGAATTGGGGATCAGTCGCGCTCAATTAGCCTTGGCATGGTGCTTGCGCAATAGCGGTGTGAGCAGTGTGATCATTGGCGCGACCAAACCTGAACAAGTGGTTGAAAATGTAGAAGCCTCTGACGCTGCCAACAAGCTCACCCCCGAGATTGCGGATCGTATCGAGGCCATTTTGAATCCTGCTGAGGATTAATAGATTTTGTGGGGGTAGGGGCGTCCGCCATAAGCCGTATTAGGCGGACGCGCTGTAGCCTCCCCTAAGAGGAAATTGCATGTTCGCCTTATTCAAGGAAGGTTTCAAACGTCAGCACATCCACCTCAAATTTTGGCATCATGTCGTAGTTATGGAGTAAAAAATTATTCATGTTAGAAATTCTGAAAATAGTTGCTGCATTATTCAATGTGGGGTTTGGGTTGTGGGTGGTTTTGCAACCGACGGTTGTCGCAGAAGCCAGTAACTTTACGCTCAAGGATGCACGCGGACGCGCCGAAATGCGGATCGCGAGTGGTGGGTTTTTCATTGGGATGGGCATTGGGGCAATTTTGTTTGGCTCGGTATTGGGCAACGCAGATGAAGCCTATCAAGTGATCGGGGTGGCGTGGGTCACGGCGGGTGTGGTGCGTGTTGCCAACTTGATGCTTGAATCCCCTGCCATTGCGGATCGATCCTATTGGTTTTTATTGCTATCAGAACTCATCCCTGGGATTATTTTATTGTTGCCGCAATAAGCGATATCTCGGACGCGGATATGTCGCGTCCCCTACCTCATTTCACATCTTGCATACTTTATACACCTATTTAGATTAGATATTGCTTGGGTCAATGCCGGCATCAGGATAGTGATGTTCCACCCATGCACCCATTTGTTGGATGATCGGAATCAGACTTTGTCCAAGATCGGTCAGGTGGTATTCAACATGGGGTGGAACAACATCATGTACTTGGCGCGACAGCAATTGATGATCTTCTAAGGTACGGAGCGTTTGGGTCAACATTTTTTGAGAAATATCGCCCAATTCTCGAAGCAACATACCATTGCGATTTATGCCACGTGAGATAGCCGCCAACACTAGCAACGACCATTTGCTAGCCAGCAACCCAAACAGTTGCCGTGAGGGGCACTGCGGGTTCAAAAAATCAGGGGGATATTGGGGGGTGCTTTCCATATGGGGGGTACCTAACCAAAAAGTGCGTACTTACCAGTTATTCAACTATATCATATGCTGGATACATCAACTGTAATCAATATCGAGGAATGAACGATATGCGGCATATAGGTTTATTGATCCTGATGATAGGGTTGGCTATGGGCAGCATAGCACACGCCCAAAATGACAATCCTATTGTGATCAGCATTGGCAGTTCGGGGCAGGAGTACGGTAAAGCCGTGGCTATAGATAGCCAAAATAATGTCGTGGTGGCAACGTTGTATGAAAACACCATTGATGTTGACCCAAGTGTGGCAGATTCCACCTTAACCGCTAGCGGTTTAGTGGATACAGCGGTAATCTGGTATTCGCCCCAAGGGGACTATTTGCGCTCAGTAACCTTGGGCGGACGCATGAGCTTAGATGTCCCGCATGGGGTCGCAGTGGATAGCCAAGACAATGTCTATGTCACGGGCTATGCAGGCAATGTCAATAATCCTACAGAGGTTGTTTTTGGTGGCATACCTCAAACCACCTTAGGGCATTTTGATGTCTACCTTGCTAAATATAACAGCCAAGGTGTGTATCAATGGGCAATCATCATCGGGAGCCAAACCCCAACCAGTGAAGAACGGGCTTGGGATATTGCAATTGACCAACAAGATCGGGTGATCATCGCAGGGGCATTTGATGGCACGATGGATGTGAATCCATTAGGGGAACCACTGACGATAAGTAGTAATGCTCAAGGCGTTAGTTTATTTGTGGCAACATATGATAGCAACGGGCAGGCGATATGGGCGCGTGGATTTGATGCTGGATTAACGGATGTTTTTACTGAAGCGTATGCGGCGGTAGATACCGATTCGGCGGACAATGTGATTGTGGCAGGGAACTTCCGAGGGATGCTTTCAATTAGCGATCAATCCCTGACTAGCCAAGGGGAAACCGATATTTTTGTGGCGACCATATCACCCACTGGCGATCCAATTCTGGCTTATAGTTTTAGCGGTGCGGGGCGTGATATTGTCTCACCGGGAGCCATGCGGGTAAACACCCAAGATCAAACGGTTCTCACAGGTCGCATTATGGGCAGCGTAGATTTTGATCCGCGTGATGGCGTTACAACGGTGAGTAATGCTGGTGGGGGTGGTGATACCTTTGTGGCAATGCTACAAAGCGATCAACTGATATGGGCATTTAATGTGCCCTCACCTGTTGGCTTGGATGGTGGGCATCGGGTTGACTTTGATAGCGCGGGCAATGTTTATGTGGCGGGTTGGTTCCGAGGGAGCGCCAACTTTGCTCCTATGGGTGGGGCTGGTAATGTGGTTGCTCAATCGACCGATAATGCATCTGATATTTTCCTTGCAAAGTATGGCGTTGATGGGTCATTCCAATGGGTGCAGACCGGCGGCGCAGCAGTGAGCGGCGCACAACACCTGAGCATTGTGGCGGGTTTAGCGATTGATAGCGACGATGGGATTTGGGTCACGGGTCAATATTTTGGTATGGGAGCGCAATTCGGGAGCGTTACCGTCGATACCGTTGGCGAGAATGATACTTTTGTCATCAAGTATCAACCAGATGGATCAATCGCGTTACGATAGGTAAAACATCTGGGACGGGGTTTACCCGTCCCATAGATAGAGATTATTGCTTAATCTTCTAATGTGCTGAGGTCACCTTCTGGCAAGCCTTGGGCGCGAGCTTTCAAGACACGGCGCATGATCTTGCCCGAACGGGTTTTGGGGAGCTTATCTACAAATTCGATTTTGGTGGGCACGGCAATCGGCCCGACTTCGTGACGAATATGATCTTTGAGTTCGTCAACCAGCTTATCATTGGCTTCGGCGCCGGCCACCAAAATACAGTAGGCATAAATGACGTTGCCTTTGAGTTCATCGGGGACACCAATCACAGCTGATTCCGCAACGGCGCCATGACTCACTAAGCCAGATTCGATCTCAGCCGTACCAAGGCGATAGCCGCTGACCTTGATCACATCATCGATCCGACCAATCACCCAAATATAACCATCTTCATCTTTACGGGCGGAGTCCCCTGCCAAGTACCAACCTTGTTCGGGGTAGGCTGACCAATATTGCGCCACATAGCGGTCAGGGTCACCCCAAACCGTCCGTAACATACTTGGCCACGGTTTCTTGATAACCAGCTTGCCATCTTCACCCGCTTTGCAGGAGTTGCCATCTTCGTCAACCACATCAACATCGATACCGGGGAACGGTCGGGTGGCACTACCGGGTTTGAGTGGGGCAGACGGTAACGGCGTGATCATGAAACCACCGGTTTCAGTTTGCCACCATGTATCCATAATCGGGCATTTATTTTTGCCGATCACATCATAATACCAACGCCATGCTTCGGGATTAATGGGTTCCCCTACCGAGCCAAGCAAGCGGAGGCTGCTCAGATCATGGCGATTTGGCCACGCATCCCCAAAGCGCATCAAGCCACGAATTGCGGTGGGTGCGGTGTAGAGAATCGTCACCCCATATTTTTCGATCAAGCGCCACCAACGATCAGGGTAAGGATAGGTTGGCGCACCCTCATAGATGATACTGGTTGCTCCAAGAATCAGGGGCGCATAAACAATGTAGCTGTGTCCGGTAATCCAACCGGGGTCAGCGGCACACCAGTAGCGGTCATCGTCTTTGACATCAAATACCCATTTGAGCGTGGTTGAGGTATACACCTGATACCCGCCATGCGTGTGCAAGACACCCTTGGGTTTGCCTGTCGTACCACTCGTATACAGGATAAAGAGTGGGTCTTCGGCATCTAGCACTTCGGTTTGGGCGCGGGTGCTGGCAATGGGCAAACTCATGAGGTCATGATACCAATAGTCACGGCCTTGCTCCATTTTGATGTCTTGCCCCGTCCGTTTAACGACAATGACGGTATCAACAACCGGTGACCGATGAACGGCTTCATCAACTGTATCTTTGAGATTTACCGTTTTGCCGCGTAACCATGCCCCATCAGCGGTGATCAACACACGGCTTTTGGCGTCTTCGATGCGGTCAGCGAGCGCTTGTTCAGAAAATCCGCCATAAACTACACTATGCGGGGCGCCAATTTTGGCACATGCCAACATCGCGATCACGATTTCGGGAACCCGCCCCATATAAATGGTAACGGTATCACCTTTTTTAACGCCCATGCTACGCAGCACATTCGCAAACTTATTCACTTCTTGGTGTAACCGCCAGTATGAAAAGGTACGTTGTTCACCATCCTCCCCTTCCCAAATAATGGCAAGTTTGTTGCGCCGCCATGTGGTCACGTGGCGATCAACGGCATTGTGGACGATATTGGTTTTTGCACCAACAAACCATTTATAAAATGGTGCATTGCTATCATCTAGTACTTTATCCCACGGCTCAAACCAATCGAGTTCCTGAGCACGTTCCGCCCAAAACCCTTCAATGTCATCCATGGCAGCCTTATAGGTGGCGTCATAATCAGGCACATGCGCATTTTGCACAATGTCCTCACTAGGATGATACCAGTCCGATGTAGCAGGTGAAAAATTATCATCAGTCATAACTAGCGTCCTTCAATAATGTAATGTATTCATTTTGGAGTCTTATTATAGAGGTTAGTATACCGTGTTAACCAACTTAGGGAAAACCCGTATCTCGAACATTCTGCCGACGCTCAACATGACGGGGCGGGTATTTCCGTGATAGCATAGAAGCATCGTAATGATTCAGGTTTTCTAAACTGAAGTCGGGGCGCGATATATCGCATTGGCGTTAAGCTAAGAACCTCTTCTGTAAGGGAGGGTTTTCGCTAGGGGGGCGACTGCGTCGACTGTAGTCAGCATAGCTGACCCCGCGCGACCCTCCCCCACGAGGTAATTTTGAGAATTTTAGGTGGTGGTTTTGCTCCATCAATGTCTAAAAGATCATCAAAAATCCCTTAACTTAATGCGTATGCAATATATCGCATCCACGTTACGAAACATCACACAAATGGGCGTTTGTGGAACACAACTTATGATTTTATATCGCAGTTTTTGGATTTTAATGACATGCGGATTGTTGGCTATGGCATTTACCTTGCCACCAGCCCGCCAAGCAACCCCCGAAGAATGGTTTATTTACCAATATTACACGGGCACACAATGGCGTATTTTTCATTACAATACCCGTAGCAATGTTGAGTTTGAGATCACCCCCATTCAAACCCCCAATGCACGGTTTCATAGCTGGTCGCCAGATGGTGGATGGTTCTATATTGAAAATTATAATGAAGATACCTACCGCACGACCCTCTACCGAGCCTCACGGCATGGACAATCGCCACAACAATTAACTGACCCTGCATATGATAGTCGGTTGGTCGGTTGGTCATCAGATGGTAAATGGCTCTTGCTCCTCCAAACGCAGGCACAACAAGGTATCTATCGAATGCCACTAGATGGTGGTGACCCCATTTTGCTCTCTAATGATTTACAAGTGATACGGGTCGGTGGCGTGTGGGGCGACACGGTATATTTCACAGCCTACGATCAGGGACAAGCGGGGATTTATCGGCTTAATAGTTTGGATGGTGAGCCACAACTAGTCCATGCAAGCGGTGAGGATGATCTATTTGTCAGCATCTCGCCCCAAGGCGAACATTTGCTGATGATTGATAATACTTTGGCAGTCGTGGAATTTTACGCAATTTCTTTACAAGACCCCATTGAGCGCATCAACTTCCCGATTAATGAAGAACAAATTCGCTTTGGTGATTGGTTCCCTGATGGTAGCGGCTTCTTTTATGAGGAGCGGATCGAAATTGCTTATTGGCAACTATTTAGTGTCACCTTTGATGATCCAATGCCCCAACAAATTGCCCCTGATTTTGAAAACAGCGAGTTTAGCCAGATCGATTACGATGGTAACTGGGTATACTTCCATGCGGCGCTACCCGGCGGCTTTAATGACTTGTATCGGGTACGCTTGGATGGCAGCCAACTGAGTGATGTTTTGCCACAAATGGGGAATGTTTACCTGCGAGGGCTATCTGAAAACAACGAATGGCTCTTTTTCCGTCGCTATCCAGACTCTCCTTGGGAAAAGCTCTACAAGGCGCGGGTCGATGATCCACAAGCAGAACCTAACATCTTAGTTGACAAACCCAACCGCGATCTACGCTTTTTGGGGTGGTCACCACCTGTCGAATTACCCTTCCAGATGATGCGATTATTGATAGGGGCGGCGTGTTGTGGGATGATGGTTTTAGTTCCACAAATAATCCAGCGAGTACGGGTATGAATAGTTTACGATTTATCATTCTCTTGAGCATGGGGTGCGTGATCGTCTTGGCGGGGATGCTCAGTTATAGCCGCCGTGCAGAACCCCACACCACATGGGTTTATTACAATGTTTATGATCAAAACGAATTTCATTTATACCGCGCTAACCCTAACAATCCGCGCCATAACAAACGTATCTCTTATGGCAACTATGATGAGTTAGTGACCTGGACACCTGATGGCAAGCAGGCTATTGTTGCTGCATACGACGGGCAATGGCACCTCAATCGGTTAAATCCATCGGGTGGCATCCCAACACGCCTATTCACCGTTAATGATGGGAGCTTTTTTGTTCGCTGGATCGACGATTGGCTCTATTATCAAACCACCGTTCCGCGTGGATTTTCTTTAAAACGCTTTCATATTGTAACCGAAGCGCAAGAGTCGCTCTTACCACCAGAAATCAATTATGAGACCCTCATTGATGTCACCGACCAAACGATCTATTTTGTGCGAGAGGTCGATTATGTACGCTCCATTTTCCGTGCTGATGCCGATGGGATTACCCCCATTTATACGCTTGACAGTGGCGATATTGTCCAAGTGCGTAAGCCAAATACAGAGGCATTTATCGTGCGGGATGCAGTTGGCATTCTGATTTATGTCGATGAGCAAGAGCGCATCCCCCTAACCGATAGTGAAGGGAACGACTTTTTTGAAACATGGTACGGCGACAGCATTATTTTTTCATCGCGCAGGGGTGGCAACACGGATTTGTATCAGGTGCAAGTGGGCGAGCCCATCCAACAGTTAACAAACACTGAAGGCAATACATGGTTTGAAGCATGGTTAGACGATGGCGAAACCATGTTGATCAATAGTGGGTTACCTGGGGGAGAGCGGAATCTCTTTCTATTCCACGTACCAACCCAGCAGTTAACGCTCATTTCCGATAATATAGACACCGCAACGTTTGCAACATGGTTTCCCTCAGGGGAGGATCTGTTGATTGCGGCCTATGATGGCAATAACAAGCTTTACCAAATTAACTTGATGGGTGAGATTGTCCAAGCCTTCCCTTACCCCGACGGCGATAAGCAATTTATGAGCTTAGCCCCCTTGGTCACCCTCTCGTGGCGCGGAGGCATTGTACTCATCATGGCAAGTGTCTTGTTGGCATTAGCATGGGGTTATGGCAAGGTGATGTATACCTGATCTTCTTGCATCGTCACCAGAAAGGTTTGGACGGGCAGGGTTTCAGCCCCAGCGATCAGCTTACCAAATTGACGAATCCGATCATTGTCACTGTGTTGATAGTCTGACATCGGCGGGGGCAGGATCGCATCCCATTCTACATCCCCTGTTTCAATGTCAAATGCTGCCCCATGTAACCCACAGACAATTAACCCATCTGTAAATTCACCTTCATGTAAGGCGACGCTCATGTGCCCACAGCGATTTTGCAGCGCATAGATCTTGTCACGAAAGCGCACCACAAAAATATCTTGTTCGGCAATACGATAGCAACGAGGTTTATTGGGGATCAGATCGTCAAAGGCACAGACATGGTGTAATTTGGGCATGGGATTCACTCCTTAGCTGGTTGCATTGAGGAGATCATAACGGGAACCGAATCCCTTGCCCAGACCATGTGTATTTGACAAGGTGAATTATCCCAGCAGGAGTCTTTCTAACGTTGCCAAAAAGATATTGGTGTCTAATGGTTTGGCGAAATACGCATCAAACCCGCTTTCGAGTGCTTTATCTTTTAGCTCGGGGGTGTGGTAAGCCGTTACAGCAATCATGGGTAAATGAGATACCGACGATTGACTGCGGAGTTCCGACATCAATTCAAAGCCATCAATATCAGGTAGCGCGAGGTCAATAATCAAGCCTTGGTATGCTTGGGGATCTGCTTCCAATTTATCAAAAGCCAATTGGGCATGTTCGACCCAATCCGTTGAAATGCCCGCCGCATCTAATGAGAGGCGGATCACATTGGCACTATCATGTTCATCTTCCACGATCAGCAATTTAATGTTTTGCATGGTCAGGGTTCCTTATGTTAGTCGTTTATTATGCTGAGATACCCCTGTTAAACAGGTGCTTGCCCACTTTCAACCGCATCTTGCAATTCTGGGATTTCGACCAAAATCGCCAATAATTGGGTAATAAACTTAGTGGGGTCTAGGGGTTTGATGATGTGGTTCCGGAACCCTGCCGCCATTGCCCGTTCACGATCTCCGACCATAGCATGAGCCGTTAATGCAATCACGGGAATCCCTGCCGTAGCGCGTTCATGATTTAACTCTGACATCAACCGCCAACCATCCATTTCTGGCATGGATAAGTCAGACAAAATAAAGTGCGGAATACGCTCTTGTACTCGTGCTAGCGCTTCAATCCCATTTTCAGCCGTAACAACCGTCGCGCCAGAATCTTGCAACATCATGGTTGCTACTTCGCGACTATCAAATTCATCATCTACTACCAAGACATACCAACCATTTAATACCTGTGGGATGTTCGCCATCGATTACACTCCTTCTTTTTCTGTTGATGTAGCAGTTTCTTCGGTCACTAACGGGAGCTTGACAATAAAGGTACTCCCTTTACCTAATTCAGATTCCAAGCGGACACTACCGCCCATGATGTTGCACAATTTTTGCACAATCGAGAGCCCTAACCCCGCCCCGCCATACTTACGCCTAGAGCCGCTATCCACTTGACGGAACTCTTCAAAAACGAGATGTTGCCATGTTTCAGGGATACCGATCCCAGTATCATGTACTTTGATGATCAACTGGTCATCTTTGGCACTCAAGTTTAAGGACACTTCGCCAGTTTCAGTGAATTTAATGGCATTTGTCAGCAAATTTCCTACAATTTGGCTAAGCCGTTCCTCATCTGCAATGATGATTTCAGGGACATCCGGGGCAATCGCATAATTCAAGCCAAGCTTTTTCTTTTTGGCTTGTTCCATAAAGTCGGAATGCCACCCTTCGGACACAGTTTTAAGGTTCATGGGACGATTCACTAATTGCACTCGACTCGCATTAATCCGCGAAATATCTAGCACATTATTGATCAAACCCAGCAACCGCCGCGCATTGATGTCGGTACGTTCTAACATATTGCGCACATTATCCGGCACACCATCTCGTGTTAAAGAAATACCGGTATACCCCATAATAGCATTCATCGGGGTTCGTAATTCGTGGCTCATGGTTGCCAAGAATTGATCTTTAAAGAGGATCGCATCTTCCAATTGGCGGATCAGGCGTTCGCGTTCTTTTTCGGCTTGTTTGCGTTCGGTGATGTCGCGCACAAACAGCAACGCTTCATTTTCCTCTTCTGCCGCTTTGTACATCCGTGCTTCATAACTAAGCTTGCCTATCGGCACATCCAAATCATATTCAAAAATCTTGGGCTCGCCGGTTTCTACCACACCATGAATCATCTTTTTGTAGTTTTTGCCCAGTTCACCGGGGATGACCTCATCAATGGGCTTACCTAATAGTTCCTCACGCGGAGCAAGCAGTTGGTCACTATCTTTCATATCGAGGTAAATGCCATCTTTATCAAACATGAAGTAGAGATCAGGCAAGGCATTCACAATCGTGCGGAACCGTTCTTCACTCGTCGCTAGATCTTTTTCGGCTTGTTTGCGTTCTGTCATATCACGGACAAACGCTAAAATTTCATCACGATCGGCTACTTTGTACATCCGTGCTTCATAGCTAAGTGTCCCATTAGGCATGTCCAGATCATATTCAAAGACACGGGATTCCCCTGTTTCATAAACCTCTTTCACTAATGCCATAGTCTTTTTACCAATTTCAGGGGGTAACAAATCTCTGGCAGACTTCCCAATAATCTGTTCGCGTGGCACATACAGATCATCACCATCTTTGACATCTAAATAAATACCGTCTTTATCAAACATGAAATACAAGTCGGGCAAGGCTTGGATGATGGTACGCAGCCGCTCTTCGCTAACTTCAAGGTCTTGTTGCGCTTTTTTAAGGTCACCAATATCAGTGGAGATGATCCCCGCAGCAACCACCTCATCCTCTTGAAAGATAGGGATGATACGGGTGGTGAACCATGTCACAAAACCGTCGCGCCCCAATCCTGGAGCCTCAAAGGTAATGACTTTTTGCTCATCAAAAACACTATCAAATTGTGCTTTGGTTAGGCCGGGGGCGTCCGAATCGTTTTCATCTTTGAGTTCCATAAAGTGCGCGTAAGACGCTAACAAAATTTCAGAGGACAGGTCTTCAGCATTATAACGATAATCGTCTTGCCCCGGCATTCCGTTAACATATAAAATTTCACGGTCACGATTCAACACCGCGATAACATCCGGGTTTTGACGAATGAGGGCTTCATAACGATTTTCAACTGTTTTTAGCTCGCGTTCAGCTTGTACTTGTTCAGTGATCACATCGGTATACATCAACAGGCCACCGATGTCACCATTGGGGTCATACCAAGGGCGCACGTCCCAGCGAATCCAGTCTAAGGAGCCATCGGCACGCGGGAACGGCGCCCGCTCATTGATGTTGACCTCACCCGCTAAACAGTTGCGGTGAATTTCTTTCCAATCATCACCAATTTCTGGAAAAATATCGTAGTGGCTCACACCAATAATATTTCTATCGCCTAGTCCATATCCATCCATCCATTTTTTATTGGCAGCGATGTATTCAACATTCGTATTGAACATGGCAACAGACATTGGAATATGGTTGATTAGTTCAGCCAGTTGTTTTTCTTTCGTCGCGAGTTGCGATTCAAGTTCTGTCACTCTATTTTGGAGGGTTTGTTCGGCTTTTTCCAACACTAGGCTCCCTTATTATGATTAACTTACAAAAAAATATCCACTTATATTACCTATGTATGCCTCAATATTACCCAATATCTCAAAAAAAACAATTTAAAATCAATTAAAAATTTGTTTTTATTTTATAATAGACACATCAAAAAACCCGACTAAGGTTAGTCGGGTTTATCGAAAATCTACAATTCTCTACCACTTACAGCATTAATCGCCAGCGGGTTCAGGTTCACTCATGTTTTCAGCGATGAGTTCCACGACATCCTTCACAACAGGGCCGTCACCGACTTCGGACTTCGCTGTTTCAAACATTTGCATACAGAATGGACAACCAACCGCCAAGACATCAGCACCCGTATCTTTGGCTTCTTCATAACGATTCACATTCACAGCTTCGGTGCCATGTTCTTCTTCTTTCCAGAACTGTGCCCCACCTGCCCCACAACAGAATGAATTTTCACGGGTGCGTGGCATTTCAACCATGTTAACGCCGGTTTCACGAACGGCGGCGCGGGGTGCTTCATAAACGCCATTATGCCGCCCTAAGTAGCAGGGATCGTGGAAGGTAACATTGGATTGTTTCTTAGGATGCGCACTTGCCGGGATTTTGCCAGCCGTGATCAGTTCTTCGATCAATTCGGTATGGTGAATGACTTCATAATCCCCACCGAATTGGTGATATTCCTTACCCAAATTTTGCAAACAGTGCGGACACGTCACCACAATACGCGGTGGCGCGACCTCATTTAAGGTGTCAACATTCCCCAATGCCAGTTCATAGTAGGTATCTTCTTTACCAGCACGGCGGGCAACGTCACCTGTACAGTTTTCGCGTTCGCCCAACACTGCAAAATTGACCTCGGCTTTTTGCAAAACCTTGACCAAATTATGCGCCACAATTTGGGCGCGGGGGTCATAGCTAGCCGCACAACCGACCCAGTACAAAATATCAAAATCGGGGTTTTCTTCAACCGTCGGCACATTACCAAGCCCTTTTGCCCATGCAAAACGGGGTTCAGCCACTTGCCACGGATTGCCTTGACGTTCCATACCATCAAATGCACCTTTAAGCTCGGCAGGGAACTCACCATTCATCAGCACCGCATCACGGCGAATATCCAAAATATCCAGCATAGGTTCATTACCAACGGGGCAAATATCTACACAGGCTCCGCATGATGTACATGCCCAGACTGCCGATTCACTAATAGCATTGCCCATCAGTGGTAGATCTGTTTCGCCGCCGGCTGCTAGGGTCAAAAAGTTATCTTTGATCATATAGCGCTTGTTGACTTCGTATGCCGAAGGAGAAAGCTCTTTCCCAGTTGTGTATGCAGGGCACACATCCTGACAGCGGTTACACATGATACAGGCAAAGGCGTCTAACAAATGCGTTTGCGAGAGGTCTTCTAGCTTGGCAACGCCAAATTGTTCGATCTCTTCATCTTCAAAGTCTAGTGCGTCCATTTCGCCCAAGGAGGTTCTTTGTGGGCGGGTTAAAAAGTTTAACGGTGCCATAAAGAGATGGGCGTGTTTGGTATGCGGGAAGTATGGCAAAAAGAGTAAAATACTGCCCAATGCCCCCCACCATGCCAAGTGTTCAAATATTTCAAGCGTCCCTGTGCTAAAGGCAAATACATCCGTATATATTAATGAAGCGGCGTTAGCAAATGGCATGGTTGTGCCATCGCGCACATCCAACGCAACTTTGATCGCTTCCCCTGCAAAGCGTGACCCCACATGGAACAAAATAAACAACGCTACGATCAAGGAGTCCCGATGAATGGAGCCTTTGGCGACTTTGGGGTGCAACAAGACATTATCATGAAAGTCGAGTTCGGCTTTTTCTGGCAAAAAGAAGCGCCGTACAATGAAGTAGCTCACCCCAGCTAACACGGCAATGCTGAGAACATCGCCTACAAAGTGATAGGCATCCACAACAATATTATGCCCCAAACTAAAATCCGGGATCATGCCTTCTAAAAAGTCTACCGCGTTGATCAAAAAGTAAAAGGTGAAGCCCCACACCACCCCAAGGTGGAATAAACTCGTCACGGAACGGGTTTTTAAGGTTGTTTCTTGTGTCATGTAAACCCGTAATGCTTGGAAGGCGCGTTGAGGGAGATTGTCTAAATGTAATTTACCTTGCCCCCGCATGATGACTTTGAACATGTTCATAAAGCCATCGTAAGCCACCCCCAAAACAACTAGCGTTAAGATAAAAAAGAGTATCTTTTCACCAACTGTCAACATAATTGTTTCCTTTGGTTAAAAATCAAATTTAGGTTCGATAGTTTAGCATTTTTAACCGAAAAATACCAAAGCCGCCGCTAATATGATGATGGAATACGCTGGATGATTTCTGTTTGGAGGGTAGTGTGTATGGCGTCTCTACGAATAATGCCCACCGATTGTAGGGACGCGATTATATCGTGCCCATAAGCATTACCTTTAGACATTTGTTGTCATGATTTGTGACTCAAAATCTAATTTTTAATGGAATATCTATGTAGGGACGGCGTACATGTAGGGATGTGATATATCGCGTCTGTGACGGAAAAAACAGGTGACAACGGATGGCATGTATGCCACCCCGCCAGCTTACCCACAGGAAACGATGTAACAGCTTAACGATACACCGCAAAGGGAAAACTATTTTAATTAGATTTTAATTTTTTCTTGACAAATAGTAGACAACTCGCTATATTGTGTAGCATCGTAACGGTTTGTAGCACAACATAGTAGCAAACTACCGGATGAAATTCCAAAAAAACCACTATGTACAAACCTATATTGCAGTACCCGCCACTTGATAAGCAGTTCCACTGTGGAACCCCGCGAAGCAATTGGCATATTTGTATTCTTTTTTTAGTTAGGAGACCTTAAAAGATGCGGAAATTGACCGTTTTCTTGCTCTTGGTTGCGATTGTTGCTGTTGGGATCGTTCCCTCAGTTGCAGCTCAAGACGACGCTACCACCCTCGTGATCGGTACGACCGATGACATCGCTAAACTCGACCCCGCTGACGCGTATTCCTTCCACGACTGGGAAATCTGGCGTAACGTGAGCGACGGCTTGATGGGCTTCGTCCCCGGTGGTGTTGATCTGGAACCCCGCTTGGCTGTGGACTTCCCCGAAGTTAGCGAAGATGGCTTGACCTACACCTTCACCGTTCGTGAAGACGCTACCTTCCCCGATGGCACCGTTTTGACGGCTGATGATATTGCAGCATCCATCACTCGCTCCTTGGCACTAGAAGGCGACCCATTCGGCTTGATCGCCATCATTGATAGCGTTGCAGCCGATGGTAACACCGTAACCTTCACCTTGGCAGAACCTTTCGATCTCTTCCCTGTGATCACCGCGTTGCCCCCCACCTTCCCCACCATGCCGGGCGCATTCGCTGATGATGAAATCAACAACTTCCCCGATGCTTTAATGGGTGTTGGTGCTTATCAATTAACCGAATACACCGTTGGTGAACAAGCTGTTTTAGAAGCTAACCCCAACTACTACGGCGAAGCTGGCGCATTTGACCGCATCATCTTTGTATACTATGAAGAAGCTGCTCAATTAGACGCTGCTGTTGAAGCTGGTGATGTAGACATTGCTCACCGTTCCAACACCCGTGACGCTGCTGAAGGCTTCACTGGCGAAGATGGCTACGACGTTATTAAATACTCCGATGGTATCCGTTACTTGGTTATCAACCATGACTTGGTAGAAGACAGCAATGTTCGCCAAGCATTGGCTGCTGCCATCGACCGTGACGAAGTGATCGACCGCGCACTCGACGGCGCTGGTACCCCCCTCTACAGCATGATCCCAGAAGGATTCTTGGGCGCTAACGAAGCATTCTTGGATGCTTATGGTTTTGGTGACCCCGAAGCTGCGGCTGCACTCTTGGCAGAAGCTGGCTTTGATGCTGACAACCCATACGAATTGACCCTTTGGTACCCACCCAACCGCTATGCTGGTGCTGGTGAAGCTGTCATGCAAGTATTGACAGAACAATTCGAAGCAACTGGTGTTATCACCGTTTCAGTAGAATCTGCTGAATGGAGCACCTACATCCCCGCCGCAACCGGTGGTGAATACCCTGTCTTCTTCTTGGGCTGGTTCTTTGACTACCCCGATAGCGACAACTACATTCACCCATTCGCTTCTTGTGACGGTTCCCCCGGCTTGGGCGTTAACTACTGCTCCGAAGAAATGGACAGCTTGATCAACGCAGAACGCGCACAAGTTACCGACCCAGAAACCCGTACCGGTACCTTTGCAGAAATTCAAACACTCTACGCTACCGATGTCCCAACCATTCCGTTGTTCTCTGTTGACAACTACATGGTTGTTCGCACCGACGCTGTAGGCGGTTTGGAATTCGGCGCAACCTTGATCTTGGAATACCGCACCGTAACAGCTCCTTAACATCTAAGGCGCTATTACTCGTTATAATGCTAGGGGCACTTCGGTGCCTCTAGTGTTTAAAAGAGCAGGACAACACCCTATGCAACTTACTTTTATGACATTATGTGGCGGTGGAATGTTATTTTTTGTCGCCTTTTTAGTTTATGCTATCATCAGCGGGAGCGACTCCTTACGGCGATACATTATTACCCGTATATTCCTCACCATCCCTATGATATTTATTTTGGTAACCCTGATTTTTGTGGTGATGCGCCTCATCCCTGGTGACCCAATTACTGCGAATTTAAAACCGGGTGCATCTACTGAGCGGATCGAAGCCTTACAGGCCGACCTCGGTTTAGACAAACCCATTTACTTACAATATGTTGATTATTTAACGAGCATCGTTCGTGGCGATTTAGGCAATTCAGCCGTTGATGACCGCCCCATCACCGAAATGATCGGTGAAGCCCTGCCCGCTACCATCGAGTTGATCATCCCATCTGTTTTGATCATGATGATTTTTGGGGTGGCAAGTGGCGCCTATGCTGCCCATCACCATAAATCTGCCGCTGACTATAGCTTGCGGGTATTTAGTGTGTTTATTTATTCGTTCCCCGTCTTTTGGGTGGGCTTGATCTTCCAACTCATTTTTGCGGTGCAGTTGGGATGGTTCCCTGTTGCCAAACGCATTAGCCCCACCTTGGAATTTGAACGACAGACCAATTTACTCTTAGTGGATACACTGCTGGCTGGCAATTGGGAAGCCTTTGCCGATGCAGCACAGCATCTAGTGTTACCCACTGCCGCGCTCAGCCTTGCCTTAATCGGCGTTTTCATTCGCTTAACACGCGTGAATATGATCGAAACCTTGGAAGAAGATTTTGTACGGGCGGGGTATGCACGCGGCATCCCTGAACGACGGATGGTATACCGTCATGCACTACGCAACACCTTAATCCCTGTAATGACGCTGATCGGGTTACAAACAGCGATTTTGTTAGCCGGTGCGATTCTGACGGAAACCACGTTCTCATGGCCGGGGATGGGGCTTATGATCCGAGATGGCATCGATCAGCGAGACTACCCCGCCGTACAAGGAGCCGTCACCGTCTTTGCGATTTTCGTGGCGCTGATCAGTTTGCTGACGGACATCCTCTACGCATTTATTGACCCAAGAATTAGGTATTAAGCCATGAACAGAGAACGCAACGAAACAATCACCGTCCTGAGCCAAGATGAACAAGATTGGAGCGCCCCCCCCAAAAGCCGTTTAGGGCGGTTGTGGGAAGCGCGGAAATGGCATGGTGTGGATTGGTGGCTAGCAGCTATCAGTTTGGCAGGCTTGATATTTTTCATTATTTTGGCACTCTTCCCTAGTGTATTTGCCCCCTACCACTTTCGGGATGAGGCAGGTCCTTCGGAACTGGCGCCAATGGAACAACCCGCCGAGTTTATTGCGTTAGCCCGCATTGACTCTAACTTTGACACGGTTGATTCGATTGATGATAATGCGGAAAGTAATTCTCAAGCGCCACGTGTTGGCAGCACAAATGACGTTGCAAGCCGTGTTGTGGGTACCCTTCGTCAAGATCAAGATATCCTATTACGTCCGATTCGCTTACAACGTGAATATGATAACTTAACGCCTGCGCAGGCACTAGATTTGCTGAGTAATGGCGAGGTGGTCGTCTTAGTGGCCGATGAAGCGCTATACACTCCCTTGTTAGAAGATTATCCTGAACTGGAATCTTTGGGGAACGTAGGACGCACCTATGATCGCCCCTTTTATTTTGGCACGAATGACCTTGGACAAGATATGTTTAGCCGCTTGATCTGGGGAACCCGCACGACCTTGATCATTGGGTTAACCTCAGCGCTCTTTTCTAGCCTCATTGGGATTCCGATTGGGTTGTTCAGTGGCTTTTTTGGTGGACGTGTTGACCGTGTATTGACCTTGATTATGGATAGCTTATATAGCTTCCCTGGGTTGATTTTGGCAATTGCGATTGCTGCCGTTTTAGGGCCAAGCATTGGTAACATTATCTTAGCGATTGCGGTGTTATATATACCGACTTACTTCCGTGTCGTGCGGGGGCAAACCCTTGCCGTAAAAGAATCGTTGTATGTAGAAGCCGCCCGCAGCCTTGGCGCAAATCGGTTTGTAATCTTGTTCCGCTATGTGTTCCCGAATGTGATCGCTTCGGTGGTGGTTATCTTCTCGGTGAATGTAGCAGACGCTATTCTAACAGGGGCGGGCTTGAGCTTTTTAGGCTTAGGGATTGAAGAAAGCCTCGCTGAATGGGGTTTGGACTTGGCACGCGGTCAAGAACAGTTCCAAACAGCATGGTGGCTGGTCACCTTCCCCGGTCTGGCGATTGCCTTCTTAGTGTTGTGCTTTAGCCTGTTGGGTGAAAGCCTGAGCGAGATGTTGAACCCACGCTTGAATAAGAATTAAACACCATATTGAAACAACATTCTTTGCACCAATGATTGCCTCGTGGTATGGGTAGGGAGGGTTTGCAAACCCTCCCCTACATTATCATGATATGGAACGGGGCAAGGAGCCATAATAAATTGAACGACCTTTTAACTTAAAGTGAACACCTTATGACAGCACCCTTAAAATCAGCAGAAGTTGCACTCTCTATCCGAGATTTAACCGTGACCTATAAAACCCGCGCCGGGGTGGTCAGCGCGATTGACAACCTTTCTTTAGATGTTTATAAAGGCGAAGTGATAGGGCTTGTGGGCGAAAGCGGTTGTGGTAAATCCACCTTAGGCAAAGCCATCATGCGCATGATCCCCAAGCCGGGCAAGATCACCAATGGGAAGTTGCTCTTCCAAGGCGAAGACCTGATGCAATACAATCGGCGGCGGATGCGTGAAGTTCGTGGCGACCGGATCAGCATGATCTTCCAAGACCCTATGACCTCACTTAACCCTGTCCAACGCTTGGACAATCACATCATCGAAGCGATCCAAGTTCACCGTCCCGATGCCACCCGCGAAGAAGCGCTCGACATCGCACAAGACTTGATCCGCCGTTTGGGGATTGGCGAAAAACGCTTGGACGACTACCCCCATCAACTCTCTGGCGGGATGCGCCAACGCATGATGATCGGGCTAGCCTTAGCGCTCAAAGCAGACTTGATCATTGCGGATGAGCCGACCACCTCACTAGATGTGATCGTTGAAGCACAATTTATGCAATTGCTAAAAGAGCTACAACGCGAATTTAACTTAACGATTATCTTGATCTCCCATAACATCGGCTTGGTGGCCGAAATGGCGGATCGGGTTGCGGTAATGTATGCGGGTCGGTTAGCCGAAGTTGCACCTGCCGAAACGCTCTTTGATGAACCGCGCCACCCTTACGCAGAAGGCTTGCTAAAATCGGTTCCCAATTTGGATTTGGGGGATGATTTCCTCTATCGTATGGAAGGCTCGTTACCCAGTGTCGGGAATATGCCCGGTGGGTGTCGCTTCCACCCCCGTTGCCCCCAAGTACATGACATTTGCAAAACCAATCAGCCGTGGCTCATCCGCTTGGATGATGTCAAAAGAACCCGTCACGATAACGAAAAACATCTCGTCTCGTGCTGGTTATATCAGGAGCATGAATCATGACCGATGATGTGATCATTCAACTTAAGAATATAAAAAAGCACTTCCCTGTTCAACGCGGATTAATGGAAACCCTAACAGGGCAACCGCGCCAAGTCCTAAAGGCTGTTGATGATGTCACGCTTGACATTAAACGGGGCGAAGTTTTTGGTTTAGCGGGTGAAAGTGGATCGGGTAAATCAACCTTAGGGCGTTTAGCCATTCGGTTGCACGAACCCACCGAGGGCGAAGTCTGGTTTAACGGTCAACGGATTGACAACCTTGGCATTAACGACTTGCGCCCCGTGCGGCGACAAATGCAAACCATCTTTCAAGATCCGGTTGCCAGCATGAACCCCCGCATGAATTTGTTAGAGGGTATCGGGCACGGCTTAAAGATTCACGATGTCACCAAAAGCGAGAAAGAATTTCGCCAACGGGTTGGTGAAATGATGGATCATGTGGGGTTAAACCCAGCACGCAATTACTTCAATCGTTACCCGCATCAACTATCCGGTGGGCAACGGCAACGGGCAGTGATTGCACGGGCATTGGTTTTGCAACCGGAATTCATTATGGCAGACGAACCGATTGCGATGGCAGATGTTTCGGTGCGGGCAGTTTTGCTAGATTTGATGAAGCGCCTACAAGATGAATTTAACTTGACCTACCTCTTCATCACGCATGACCTTTCAACAGCAAAATATATTTGTGACCGCTTAGCGGTAATGTATTTAGGCAAAATTGTTGAAATGGGGAATATACGTGACATATATGCGAAACCCACCCACCCTTATACCGAAGCCTTGTTAGCGGCGGTTCCCGTCCCTGACCCCAAACGCAAAAAGCACTTTAACATCCCCAAGGGCGAAATCCCGAATCCGATTAACCCACCGACGGGTTGCACCTTCCATCCACGCTGCCCGATTGCACAGGATGTCTGTAAAAAGGAAATCCCGCAATTGCGCCCCGTGCCGGGCAATGCTAGCCATCAAGTGGCGTGCCATTTGCGCACAGGCGACTATCAACACCTTGACCCCACCAACCGCGCCGAATCCGAAGCTCCTGCGCCCACGATTCGGTAAGGGTATTCAAAACAAAACGAACAACCGGTGAGGGTTTGTTGAAAATTGAATAAATAATTCATAACCAAGATGTTGAATTGTATCTAGCTTCGTGTAGGGGAGTCCTACAGGGCTCCCGATGTTGACACAATTCATGATGTTGGGGGCGCAGTAGCACCCCCCTACAGAGACTAACGTATATTTTGGGTTATTCAGTTAATTTTTCAAACGTCAACAAACCCTCACTCCCATATCAAGATTATTCAGACTTACCCTTATCCCCATTCAACAACGCATAAATCGCAGAAAAATCAGAGTCGCCGAAGCCTTCCGACACCGCGCGCATATACACCTCTTTGGCGAGATTGGCATTCGGCATGGCCACCTGTGCGTCATAGGCGGCTAGCGCGACCATCTGTAAATCTTTGTGCATCCATTGCAACGGGAATTCAGGATCATAGGTTCCAGTGAGCATCTTGTCTTTTTTACCCGCCATAAACGGTGGCACAACAGGCCCTCCCACCAAAATATTCAACAGTGTTTCTTGCGGAATCCCTAAGCCCTGACCTAACACAATTGCTTCGGAAAAGGCCAACATCGAAGTCGCTAACAAGGAATTGACCACCACTTTTAAGGATGTGCCCATACCATGCTCACCAACATGCACTACGCGGCTCCCCATCACATCAAATAGCGGTTGGCAAAGCTCAAGCGTATCAGCATCACCGCCCACGATAAAGATCAATTGTGCGGCGTCTGCTTGGGGTTTTGATCCAGCAACGGGCGCTTCCAAAAATTGAATCTGATGTTCAGCCGCAACCGACGCCATCTGACGCGAAAACGCAGGATAAACCGTACTCGAATCAATCCAAATCGTGGATGGGGACAAGGCAGGCAAAAAGCCCTGTTCCCCTAAAGCAACGGCTTCCACAGCTTGCGGTGTTGAGAGCATTGTGATCAATATGTCAATCGATGCTTGGGCAACTTCGGCGGGCGTGTTCACCCGTGTTGCGCCCTTGTTAACTAATGAATCAGCTTTTTCAGGGGTGCGATTGTACACCACCAGATTATGCCCTGCGGCTTGTAAGTTGGCCGCCATGCGGCTCCCCATAATGCCTAATCCTATAAATCCGATTTTCATGTGTTTTGCTCCTCTTGTTTATGTGGGTCTTGCATCTGTAACTGTGTGTGATAGGTTTCGATCTTGGCATCCAAAAAGGTGAGCGTATCTTGCAACTCTTGGATGTGTGCTTGGATGACCGCATAGTGATCTTCAAGAATCGTGAGGCGTTCCGCTAAGGTGGGGTCACCCCTACGAAACAGATCGACGTAATACTGCATATCTTGTACGGACATCCCTGTTTTGCGGAGCCGTTTTAAAAACTCCGCCCGCTTAAAATCAGCAAGTTGATAGCGCCGATGCCCATTCGCGGCACGCGGCACGGGATCAAATAGTCCAATTTTTTCATAATAGCGCAAGGTATGTAGGCTAATCCCTGTTTTGTCTGCAAATTCTTTGATCGTGAGTTCCATATACTCCACTATACAAGTTAGAGTGCGCTCTAAGTCAAGCATGGATTTGGTGATTGGTCAAACAATCGGAGAAATGGTGGTTTGTATACAATAGGGTCGGGTTTGCAAACCTGACCCTACCTCTGGAAAATACTATACTTATTGGGCGGTGTTTGCCCAGATAATTGAAATTGGGAAATAATCAGCCGCACTATAACTGATGCCACCACCGCCAAAGTAAATAGCACTGCCATTCACCCGGAAGGTTGTGGGGTCAAATCGTGTTCCGACATAGTGCAGGGTTTCCCCCCAATAAATCGCGCTGGTTTTGGTTAAGCCATCTGGGGTTGGCATGGTTTGCAGGCCATCGCTGCGCGTTAAATCGAGCTTATATAAGGTAGAGTCAAGCTGCCCCCGCCCATCGGTGCGTTCTTTGATCAGGATAATATGATCGGTGCGGATGGCGTCAGTTAGAATAACCGCACTGGTGCTATCAAAGCGGGCACGTTCTTGTGGGAAGCACGGGTCTTCAACAATACAAGCACGGGGTAGCGTGCCAATCACCAACGCATCAGGTGTATAGTAGGCCACCACTAAGGCGGAACTATCGGGCAACCATGCGTAATCGATCACCAAACCCACTTCCCGAATCCAAAATGGGCGAGATTCTTGATTGTAATACACATGCAATGGACGGTACACACCGTCAGGTGAAACCGAGGTATTGATCAAAATCTCACCATCGGGCGACCACATCAGATCATAGGTCTGCTGATAACGGCTAATCACGGCGGGGTCAGCACCATTATTATCAGTTAACACAATCGCGGTCTGATCACGGTCAGAATCGGGTTGCAGCCATGCGATCTGATTGGTCGCAGGGTTGGGGATTGGGCAACGCAAGCCTTGCACACTATCCAGTGGTGTGATGCTGCCATCCGTGATGTTCACCTGATACACCACACTATCTTGATCAGGGGTTAAGGGTTCATAGAGTAAGTCCCCTCCCACCACAACCGGCGGACAATAACTGATCTCATTAAAGGCTGTAATGGTACGGTGCGTATTGGAGGCTAAGTTCACCTCCACCAGATTGATCATGTTGTTGTCGGGATTGACGCTAACCGTAATCAAAATAGGATCAGGGGTTTGGGCTGCTGCGCTGAACACCCCCACACAAAACACCACCAATACCCAACACTTCGCCATACGATGTTTCAACATTTGCTTTCTTGCTCCTTATAGATGGAAAAGGTGCGCCGCCCCCAATAAGGCCGCCTGCCCGCCTAGTTCACCTTTTTTAACTGTTGCAGGGGCACAAGCCGCCGTTAATGGATCCGCAAACGCTTCAAACGCCGCCGAAATACCCCCTAAGATCAACAGACAATCCGCTTCAAATGCCGTGATGATGGGCGTTAACATCGCCCCCAAAGATGTTCCCATCTCATGATACGCGGCTTGCACCTTGGGATCAGACAAATCCGCATCTTTGACTTGCTCCACCATCACACCATGCCGCGCCAAACGCTTTAGAACGCCACGTGTCGAAAAAACATCATCCGCCCGTTCACCTTCTACGGGTAAACTGAACAATTCACCCGATGGTTCAGGAATGCCATACCCTTCATAAATACGCACCCCATCAGCAAATAACGCCGACCCCATCCCCGTGCCAAGTGTTAACCCAATCACCCGACGGAAGCCGCGCCCCGCCCCAAAAATCAGTTCGCCAACAATCGCGGCTTCCGCATCATTGCGCATACGGATGTTGAGATCTGACTGTCCACTGGCTTCGCGGATCGCATCGCGCACGTTCAACCCATAAATGGCTTCGTATTTTTCCAAGCCTTTGATGTAGCTAATCCCCTGTTGATAGTCACTTGGTCCGGGGAAGCCCATCGCCACGGATTTTAAGTTAGGATTTGTGTGTTGATAGCCTGTGATGATCGCGGCAAAAGTCTTGATGATTTGCTCAGCGGTGCCGTTACTATCAATGGGTGTTGTCTGCACCGTAATCTGGTCAGGAGCGGTCAGTGAAACCAACCCATGTTTTACAGAACTGCCCCCAACATCTAAACTGATGATGGTCATGTGCGGAACCTTTCATTTATGGCAATATGGCAAATTCGCTATAATAGACAAAATACACAATGGAGATGTCATCATGCGCCGTATGATTGTAACAAGTCTTTTCATCATTAGCCTATGGTTGCCTTTAACCAACTTGAGCCTTGCCCAAGACACCAGCGATGTGGTCTATACCCCGTCCGGACGCTTTGCGCTTTCCATCCCTGAAACATGGATCACGCGATTGTTGCCGGATGAAGAAGAACTCGGTGGCTTGGATAGTGAAACCATCGTCTTAGCCACCAGCTATGATGCCATTGATGATTATCTCGGGAATGTGTTTTTTGATGGCACGATCATTTTTGTGAGCGCCTACCCCTATCATGTGTTTGAACCGGATGTTTTAGGCGACTCAGTCGCTATGTTGGCCGATGTAACCGTATTCCCTGAAAATGATCTTGAGGCCAAAAGCTTTGGTGGGTTCAGTGGCGCACAATATTATCGTGCTGAAGAAGGTGAATTCTTCATCACCGAAAATCTGGCGGACACGGGCGAAATGGCCTACCGCATGACGATCTATTCCACCCGCCCCGATGATTATGATCTCAGTGAAGCTATTCTTGATTCTATAACGGTGGAGCGCCCCACCTTGGATAGCTTATTACAACTGGACACCCCCACCGAGACGATCACTACCGAAGATGATCGCTTGTCGTTTGCCATCCCTGAACAGTGGCTTTATTGGCTGGAAGGTGACAATTCGATCTCGTTTGCCACCACGGGCGAGGCTTACGCGGATGTGTCGTATTCGTTTATGCCACAAGCCAGTACCGAAGTGGTTTTTACCGTGCAACGCTTCATTAAATCGGGATTACGTGCGGGGGAAGTGTTGCCTGATGGTAACGCGGATTTAGCAGGCATTGCCAAACGCCTGCGGATTGAAAATGGTGGCCTCGCCAAAGATCAACCCGCCGCACCCTACCCCCAAGATGGTGTTACCGTGTTGGACACCGAATGGCTGGTCACCGGCGACACCCAAACCATCCGCACCCAAACCCGATTGCTCGATGCAGGCGATGTGGTGTACATCATCCAAGCGCAATATGCGGATGTGGCGCTCAAGGCGAATGTGGACGCTATTTTTGCCAGTATGCGCTACACCGCCCCGCCCGACTTGCTGGACACCAACAGCGTGGGGGTTGAGATCGGGCAACGCGCCCCCGACTTTATCACCAATATATTAGATGGTGAAACGGTCAATTTAAGCGACTACCAAGGGCGGGTTGTGTTGGTCAATATGTGGGCGACATGGTGCGGCCCGTGCCATCGCGAAGCCCCCGCCATGCAAGAATTGTATGACGCCTATGGCGGCGCGTTTGAAATTTTGGCGGTGAATGTAGGCGAAACCCCCGTTGATGCGCGGGGCTTCCGCAGTCAATATCAATTGACCTTCCCGATCTTGATGGATGAGCAATTTGAGATCGCTGAATTATATAACCTGAATGCTTACCCCACGACCTACGTTTTAGCGCCCGATGGCGTGATCATCGAAAAGGTACGCGGATCGTTTAGTGAGCAATCCTTGATTGATCTGTTGGCGGTCTACGTTGGGCGGCGGTAGAAAATAAATCTTGTAGGGACGCCATACAAAACGTCCATTGGGAAATGGATTCCCACTGGGGGCGTGGTCGCACCCCCTACACCCTACGCCGAGGGATCGTTACCGGTGTTGCCCAATTGAAATCCCCCGTAGGGGCGTCCTACAGGGCGCCCGGATGGATGATGGATTCACAGCGGGGGCGCGGTCGCACCCCCCTACACCCTACGCCGAGGGATCGTTACCGGTGTTGCCCAATTGAAATCCACCGTAGGGGCGTCCTACAGGGCGCCCGATGGATGATGGATTCACAGCGGGGGCGCGGTCGCACCCCCCTACACCCTACGCCGAGGGATCATTACCGGTGTTACCCAATTGAAATCCCCCGTAGGGGCGTCCTACAGGGCGCCCGATGGATGATGGATTCACAGCGGGGGCGCGGGTCGCACATTGACGTTAAGATAAGGGCATCTTCTGTAAGGGAGGGTTTGCAAACCCTCCCCTACGAGCGGTTTGGGTGGCAATTTTGAACCACCGAGACGCTAATCAACCATCAAAAACGGCTTAACTTAATGCGTATGCGGTCGCACCCCCTACACCCTACGCTGAGGGATCGTTACCGGTGTTGCCCAATTGTGCATCCAATCGGGATAACAAATCCGCAATTTGTTCGGGGGATGCGCCCGCCTGTTGTAACCATGCCGCCGTTGCATCACGGCCTTGTTGTTGATAGACAGTGACCACCTGCTGGATAAACGCTTGTGCTTGCGCATGTTGATCATCTGCGGGTGGGGCGGTGCCGTCGCGCGCGGCGCGGACTTGTTGAATGAAGGCTTCATATTCGGCGATGGTTACACCCCCTGCGTCTTGTGGTAGATTTTTGGCGCGTAATAAGGCAAACCCTGCTTCGGCGTGTTCCAATGCCGTATCTAATAACCCCATTTTTTGCTTGACATATGCCAAGTTAAACCGAATGGCTGCTTCCTGTGCGATGGCTCCAATAACGTGCATAATAGGGATAATTTGTTCAAGGACATTAGCCGCTTTTTCTAAATTGCCGTTGTGAAAATAAATTGTAGCCATATTATTGAGCATCGTCGCCTCTCCCCCACGGTCGCCGACGGCACGGAGCAAGGGCAAGGCTTGATTAAAGAAGTCCAGCGCTTTCTCTTTATCGCCTAAGTCATCCCACACGCCACCGATATTATTGAGCGTCGCCGCCTCTCCCCCACGGTCGCCCACGGCCTTGCAAAGGGGCAAGGCTTGATTGAAGTAGTCCAGCGCTTTCTCTTTCTCCCCTAAGTCATCCCACACTCGACCGATATTATTGAGCGTCGTCGCCTCTCCCCCACGGTCGCCCACGGCACGGAGCAAGGGCAAGGCTTGGCCGTAGAAGCCCAGCGCTTTTTCTTTCTCCCCTAAGGCCGACCACACGCGACCGATATTATTGAGCGTCGCCGCCTCTCCCCCACGGTCGCCCACGGCCTTGTAAAGGGGCAAGGCTTGATTGAAGTAGTCCAGCGCTTTCTCTTTCTCCCCTAAGTCATCCCACACCAAACCGATATTATTGAGCGTCGTCGCCTCTCCCCCACGGTCGCTCACGGCGCGGCGCAAGGGCAAGGCTTGGCCGTAGAAGTCCAGCGCTTTGTGTTTCTCCCCTAACGCATTCCACACCAAACCGATATTATTGAGCGTCGTCGCCTCTCCCTTTTGATCGCCTAGTTCCTGATTGAAAGATAATGCCTGCTCATAAAACCCAAGCGCTTTGTGTTTCTCCCCTAACGCATTCCACATCAAGGCAAGCTCATTTAAAAAGAGTGATTCACGCTTTTTATCTTCGGTGTGTTGGGCAAGCTGTAACCCCATTTCGAGCCACGCACCGCGCCGCACCTCCCGCCGCCGAAATAAATATCCTTGAGTATTCAGCGCAAAGTGCAAAGCGTTACTTTCAGCATCACTATCCTCCGCGCCAATGCGCCGCACGTAGTCATCGCCTAGTTCGTGAATGTGGTCGCGTTCGGCTTCTAGGGCTTGCCAGCTTTCGGGTGGTAGCTCATCAAATTGCACGGTTAGGGCTAACATCAGGTTTTCATAATGGGCGTGGGCAGTTACAAATTCGTCCTCATGGCGTAACAACGATTGGGCATAAAAATGCAAGACCCGATGCAAAAAGTAGCGTCCATCGCCGGCTTGGCGCAGCAGGCTTTTGGTCACCAACGCGTCAGCACGTTGGGTCATGTTGTCGAGCGTTGCGGTGTCTACGCTGTCCGTCCATGCGGTGTCGGTTTCCCATAGTGAGGTCATCAGGCGCACCGACCATGTGAGGTCAGGCGCAACAGCGGCACCCAACCAGCGAAAGCGCTTTTTCAGGTCACGCGGCAAGCGGTTATACGACAAGGCCAACAAGCCCGCCACGCTATCCTCGCGTTCGTCGTCAGGCACGGTCAAAATGCTGAAAAGCTCACCATTTTTCTGTTCTTCGGCCAGCAGCGCGGGCAAATCATCGGCATAGTCGGGGTTTTCATCCTCATATTCCAAAATCTGCGCGGCGGCAATTTCCAACGCCAACGGGTGACCGTCCACCGCCGCCACCACATTTTTGAGCGCTGCATCCAATGGCGCAACGCCTACACGATCCCGCAAGAGGGCTAACCCGTCGCCCGCATCCAGTTCGGTTAAACGGAAACTTTGCCCCAAATCCAAATGGGTTAGCAAATCCGCTTGGCGTCCGGTGACCAATACATGCGCCCCGTCAGGGATCAACGCGGCGACTGCTTGCGCGGTTTTGGCCTTCCACACATCATCAATGATGAACAGCTTGGGGTCTTTGTTGTCATCGATCCAATTGTGAAACTGCTGTTCGGTGATCTGGTCGGGGGGCGTGCTGCGTCCGAGGTGGTGGGCTTGCGCCCATGCTTCGATGGCGTTGCGCTGGGCGTCATCGGGTTTGATCTCGCTCCCTAAGCTGATGAAAAACACCCCGCCTGTATACCGCTCCGCGAGTTGCTGCCCCATCTGTTGGGCGGTCAAGGTTTTGCCGAGTCCCGCCGCGCCGATGATCCCCACCCGCCCCTGATCAGCTAGCGCTTGGGCGATCTGGTCACGTTGGGCGGTGCGTCCGATGTAAACCCGACTCGGACGGGTAGACAGCACCCGCCAGCCCTCATGTTTGGCAAGCGCACTGACCACTTGTTGCGCGAGATCGGCTTCTGTGTCAAAAGATGCCCATGCCCGCAAGGCGCTGAGTTGATCCATAAAGTCATTTTGTTTGCGGCCTTTGGCGGTTAGGCCGCCGGCCTCCCCATAACAATCTTGATGCTCCTTGATGGGGCTCTCGTCCGGGGTGGCTGCAAAATCACGACGATAACGGAAGATAAAGCGTGGTTTGTCGAGCCGATCCGCTTCCCAAAATTCGGCTTCGGTGATGCTTTTTTCTTCGCCATTGGGGATGTATCCATAGCGGTGGGCATAGATGCCAACAAACATATCAGCAGGCGCGATTTCGCCCAAGCTGGTTTGCAAGCCATCGCGATCTTGTGCGCCAAAGCCCGTCATGTCGATGATCTCGTAGCCGGCTTGCTCACAGCGGGCGCGCACCATCTGGCGATAGGTGGCGAGGTCTTTGCTGGTACAACTCAGAAATATTTTGCGGTTTGTTTTCATGGCACGCCCTGTCCATTATTAGCTGGTTTAAAAAGTATACTATGACCGTGTTTACTTGCCGAATATTGAACAACCGGTCTGTATACGGTGCTTAATTGCCACCACCATACAAAAACACCACGCGACCCCCTATAATGAACGGCTTAATCATGATTCCGTAAATAAGGTAATACTTGTATGACCGTCGAGATACCCAAACCCCATCCATCATCTTATTACGTCTGCAATATTGTTTTGAGAGCTTTGTGCCGCTTTCGGGTTCATGGACGGGAACACGCCCCCAACGAAAGCCAACCCATGATCGTAACCTCCAACCATCTATCCTATTTTGATGGGTTGGCTGCCCTTGCGGGAACCCGCAATAACTATCCCGTGGCGACGGCTGTCAAGTATAAAGATACGTTTTTTATGGGGAACTTGTTAAAAATCTTTGCTGCACCTATCTGGATCCAACAAAATAAACCAGATCGCAAAGCCCTCAAACATCTATTGGGTATCTTAGAAGCCAACCATCCCATTGCCATTGCTGTTGAAGGCACCCGCAGCAAAACCGCCGCTTTGCAAAAGGGGTTAGAAGGGGCTGCATTTATTGCGCGTAAAGCCAATGTGCCGATTGTGCCGTGGGTGTTTGAAGGTACCGAAAAAATCTTGCAACATCCGCGTCCACGGGTCAATGTTTATATAGGGAAGCCCTATCGCTTGCCGCAAAACCGCACCACATTAGAAGATGACGCCGATCGAATGATGTGTGCGATGGCGGCACTCCTGCCGGAAAGCTATCATGGCTACTATGCGGGGAATCCGCTCATTGATGAAATGCGGGAGTTCGTGACCGAATGATTGTTTGAGGCAGATTACGGTTAAGCAGTGGGGATAACTGAATCATTCTCGGCAATTTTGGTGGGCACAGTCACAGTAAAGGTTGTGCCCTGTCCCACAATACTACTCACTACTATCGTACCGCCATATTGTTCCACACAATCTTTGACGATACTCAACCCTAACCCAACTCCGAGTGCCATTTCAGATGACGACACGGCACGATAAAACGGATCAAAAATTTGCTTCATTTCGCCTGACGACATTCCAACGCCCCGATCCATCACCTCAAATCGTAAAGCATCTTGTTGCCGCTGTAGTGTTAAGGTTACTTCTGTATCCGTTGGTGAATACTTGATAGCATTTGATAATAAATTTAATAAAATACGGCTTAATAAAATCTCATCAACATACGCCGTATTCACATTCCCTTTGTTCATAAAGTGAATACGATCACGACAATTCATGGACTCATGAACTTGGTTCACACTCACTTGGCATAATAACGCTACATTAACAGCGGACAACTCAAGTCTATGTTCGGTTACATTATTACGGATCATCGTAATCGTGTTTTCTAACAGCGCCATAGCATAGTCAATTTGCGTGGTAATGTTATCAAATTTTTCGCGGCGTTTTTCGGGGGTCATCCGTTCGTAATACTTGTCTAAAATATCTTTGGAGCTCATCACAACTGTTAATGGGGTGCGTAAGTCATGTGATAGTGCCGAAATAATTCGCTGGGTCAGTTGATTTTTTTCTTCCTGATTTTCAAATAGCGTTGTTAAACGATCCAATTCTCGTTGCGTTTTTTGATACTGCGCTTCTGAGGCTAACACCAACTTACGGGCGGTTATATCTCGCACTAAACATTGAATGTGCCACAACTCCCCCCCATCAGATACAACACGTTCTAGGTTCACCTCCACCGCAACAGTATGTTCACCAGCATGGGCAAACAATGTTTCGTAAAACGAAAATGATTTGCCATTCACTACATCAGCAAACATCTGCGCATTCAGGTCAGACTGTTCAGCAGAAGATAGCTCCAAAAAACTTTTGTTAAGCATATCCTCTAAAGGGTACCCTAACATAGAGGCTCCGCGTTCGTTGGCTTGTAAAATCTGCCCACGCTCATCTAACAAAAACACCCCGTCATTGGATTGCTCAAATAAGGCTTGATACCGATGCTGTTCTTTTTTAACCGTTTCAAACATCTGTTGGGTCTGAACAACCGTTGGGCGAAAGATATAAACCGCTTCAGCAACTAAAACCAGAATGGTCACGCCTAAAAACACTGCCTGAATCAATCGTAATTGCTCAACATCGTCTCTTGCCTCAGCATCATAGGCAAAAACGATGTCATTCATCCCCGTCAAAAAATCGCCTTCAACGGCTAAGATCTGCTGAATATAAGTGTCAGTTGATGCCTCACACGGGGTTTCAGGGGCAACAGCTTGCCAATCATATAACACCAATAAACATTCAGTAGCGTTTCGCATGATCTCATATTCAGGTTCTATCGCTTCAAAGAGCGCAGTAATATCGGCTGGATTATTACCGGGCACCCCTAAAACATCATCTCCATATTGCAATCCAATGTGGGCTTGCGTCCACTCATCCAACGTTATCGCTAATTGATTAATATGGATACGATTCTCATCAAGAACTCGACCACTGCCAGACAGTGCAAGCGCATCCTTACTTAACTGTTGGCTCAACATACGTTGCCGCCCAGCAATATTAATGACTCGTGAATCATTCGTTTGATGCGTCAAGGCCAATTGAATAACCACTTGTGCGCCAATGGCCAAAGCCGCAAGAAGCCCTAATGCCATGAGATAACGCTGTGTTAATTGGTGAACGGGGTACACATGTGTATCCTAGATAACGATAAGCTTTAGCGATGACCGATAAAACATAAACTTGATGCGCAAAACATGCCTATTATAAGCAGCAGATCATCCATTTTCAAACTTTGGTAATATTCACGTTAGAGACTATGACAAAAAACAGTTATACAGTACCGCCCACAAGTGGACTATACCACGTCTCGCATTATTGGCAATTTGCAGGCATAATGGGAAAAATATAATTATATAGACTTACATCACAGCCAATTCGATTATTGAGCTAAAGAAAGTTCGTAAACTATGTACAATGTCCGTCGGGGCTATCCGCGTCCATTAGGGGCAACCGTCACACCAGATGGGGTCAATTTCTCATTATTCGCGCGTCATGCCACCAATATTAGCCTATTGTTTTTTGAAAACTCGCATAGCAGTGCGCCATATTGGCAAGTTGATCTAGATGTCAATAATCACCGTACCTACGATTATTGGCACTGTTTTGTAGAAGGCGTGGGGGGTGGTGTTTTTTATGCCTTCCGTGTGGATGGCCCTTGGGATGTGCGCAATGGGCATCGCTATAACCGCAATAAGGTCGTGGTTGACCCTTATGCACGGGGCTATGTTCTAGATTATTATTCCCGTGAAGATGCTTGCCACAAAGGGGATAATATGGGGGCTGCTCCGAAAGGCGTGGTGGTGGATCTGGCTGATTATGACTGGGAAGGCGACCAACCCATTAACCGCCCACTAAGTGAAACCGTTATCTATGAAATGCACGTACGAGGATTTACGCGTGATCGCAGTTCGGGCGTGGACAACCGAGGCACCTATCATGGCTTAATCGAAAAAATCCCCTACTTGCAAGAACTCGGTATTACTGCGGTTGAGCTACTCCCTGTTCATGAGTATGACCAAACCGATGTAATCAACGCCAACCCATTAACAGGGGTTCCTTTGATCAACTATTGGGGATATAGCACGGTTGGGTTCTTTGCACCGGAGTCTTCCTATTCACATGTGTGGGACACCGGCGAACAAGTGCGTGAGTTCCGTGACATGGTCAAAGCCTTGCACAAGGCTGGGATTGAGGTCATCCTTGATGTGGTTTATAACCACACCACCGAAGGCGATCAATTTGGTCCTACCATTTCTTTTAAAGGCATCGACAACAAAACGTATTACATGCTCAATAAAGATGGCTACTATATGAACTATAGTGGCACCGGCAACACCATGAACACGAATCACCCCATCGTGCGCACCATGATCTTGGATAGTTTACGCTATTGGGTTTCTGAAATGCACGTTGATGGCTTTCGCTTTGATCTCGCGTCGATCCTCTCGCGCGATGAAAACGGTACACCATTGGAAGATCCCCCCATTATTTGGGAAATCGAAAACGATCCCATTTTACGAAACACCAAACTCATCGCCGAAGCATGGGACGCCGGCGGGTTATACCAAGTTGGCAAATTCCCCGGCTACCGTTGGGGCGAATGGAATGGCAAGTATCGGGATGATGTGCGGAGCTTCGTCAAAGGTGATGATGGGTTTGCCGAAGCGGTTGCGTATCGCATTATGGGGAGCCCAGACATTTATGAGCGGCATTACAACCTGCCACAACAAAGTATCAATTTCATCTGTTGCCACGATGGCTTTACGCTCAACGACTTGGTGACCTACAACCAAAAGCATAATTATATGAATGGGGAAGACAACCGTGACGGCGAAAGCCACAATCGTAGTTGGAATCATGGCGTTGAAGGCCCTACGGATGATCCTGAGATCGAAGGGCTGCGCAACCAACAAGTTAAAAACTTTATCGCGCTGTTGATGATTTCCCAAGGTACACCCATGATTTTGATGGGGGATGAACTGCGCCGCACCCAACTCGGCAATAATAATGCCTATTGTCAGGATAACGGGATCACATGGTTTGATTGGAAGCTACAAGACAAGCACAGTGATGTCTTTGCCTTTACCCAACGCTTGATCCAACTCCGCAAAGATCATCCTGTGTTGCGCCACGAGCGCTACCTTACCCAAGACACCGTTGACCCCCATACAGGGTTCCGCGAAATCGAGTGGCACGGTACACGGCTTAATAAACCCGATATGAGCTTTCACTCTCATACCATTGTCTTTTTGTTGGCGGGGATGGGCGAAGATAACACCTTTTACGTGATCTTGAATGCCTACTGGGAAGGGCTAGATTTTGAACTGCCACACCTACCCAATGGCTGGTTATGGGTACAAGTCATTAATACGGGAATGCAGCCAGACTTCTACCCCAAGGGTGAAGAAAAGCCCATTATGCCCAATCAGCGCTTTGTCCATGTCGGAGCGCGATCAGTCATGATTTTAATGTCGAATCAAATGCGTTAAACTAGTGACAGACTACAAAGATTGTCATAGTTAGTACATTGGGTGAAAAATATTATGTAGGGACGCGATATATCGCGTCCGAGACAAACACTCACCTCAAACGGACGGCATACATGCCGTCCCTACAACAATGGGTTTGTTCCCAAAAGCAACAATGTCCTTACCAATTTATTGTGGTCTAATACTAGGTCTGATAAAGAAACAACATCTAGGAAAGAGTCGATGAACGAAGTAGCTCAAGTGATAACTGTTTTATTGATTGCCGCCTATTGGGGTGGTGCAGTTTTTGTTGATTTTGTCGTAACCCCCGCCCGCTTCCGTACCCCCAAAGTTGACCGTAAAGATGTCAACGCCATCGGACGCCAAATCTTTTTGGCAACGGGATTTGTACAGGGCGCACTTGCCACGGCAGCCATCTTAACCGCCCTCATTGGTGGTGCAGATTTGGTCGCTGTACTCAGTGCCTTGTTCTTAACCATCTTAGCGGGTGCAGGCTTAGGGATTCTCTTTGCCATGGATAGTGTCCGTGACCCCAGCCGCACCCCCGAAGAAATTGAGGCCGATGCCGATACCCTCAAAAGCTTACACCGTGCCGCGTTTGCGATTGATATTTTCAAAATCGTGTTGGGTGCGATCTTATTGGCGGTCTTGGTAACGCAATAACACTTGGTATATATATGTAGGGGTGTCCTACAGGGCGCCCAATTTTAACCCTACCCCCTGTCGGGAGCGCGGTCGCACATACACATTAAGTTAGGCCTTTTTTGATGATCTTTTAGGCGAGGATGGCTCAAAACCACCACCTACAATTTTCAAAATTACCTCGTAGGGGCGGGTTTGCAGACCCGCCCTTGCAGAAAATGTCCTTAGCTTAATGCCAATGTGCGGTCGCACTCCTCGACAATTTTGGGCAGGTTTACACCAAAACCGCCGCCTAAAAATTGCGGTTTTTTGGTCTCAAATCACGATAAAGCTATCTGCTAGTTCTCTTCTTCTTCGGCATGGTCTGCCACCCCAAGCTCCCGATCAAGCATGAAGATGGCGAGATTAGAATCGCCAACCCGCTTTAAATCTTGGATGACATCATCAACCACTTTTTCTTCCTCAACTTGTTCATCCACAAACCATTGGAGGAAACTATTCGTAGCGTGGTCATTTTCTTCAATCGCCAGATTCACGAGTTGATTAATCAGGTATGTTACTTTGCGTTCATGTTCAAGCGCATCTTCAAATGCGGCTAGTGGCGAATCCCACTTTGTTTTTGGATCGCCTAACCCGCGTAGCTCCACTTGACCACCCCGTTCATTGATGAAATTGTAGATTTTCATGGCGTGCATTTGTTCTTCTTCCGCATGATGCAACATCCATGTGGCAAAGCCAGATAGACTTTCCGCCTCAAAAAAAGCGGACATTGATAAATAGGTATAAAACGCAGAAAATTCCGCGTTCACCTGCGCGTTTAGTGCTTCTTGCATTTTTGGGCTCAACATGTTTAAAACTATCTCCTGAAATAAATGTATTCCGTCAAATAGACTTTCGCTAATCTTGATGGTTTTGCAAAGTCCAAACACAAAAAATCCCCACACCCTAAAATGTGGGGGAATCTTGACGCCAAGAATGCGAACTAAATTCTCAACAGGCTATGATACGGTTTGCGCCCATTGTGCAACGCTCGGCTCAGGGTGCGTTTTGAGCGTTTTGACCGCTTGCAACACTTTAATATAACCACATCATTCCATAATAATGTTTAAGAGAGAATCTTAGCTTTAAATTAAGGGAATAAATACAACAAGATTTTCAAAATCGCTTGGAACACCTGCCTCAATCAAAAGAACCAAATCCTCAATAGCCTTCCCTATCAATAATGTACTTGGTACAAGAATAACGCCAGGCATTGTCAATCCCGCTTCAACGCGTTTATACGCATCACCAACGAGCGTATGAACATCATGTGTCAACAAAATACGCTGCTCTTGTGCTACCCATTCCAACACTTTAGGATCAGTGGCTTGATACATAGGTGTATCTTGTATGCGCACAACATCAAAATCAGAAATAGCCTCGCGCAGTTGATTGAGGATATGCCCATTAAAATTTTCATCTGCTGCAAAACGCATTAGGTATCTTGCTGTTGGTTATCTTCACGACGTTTAAGGAGTTCTACCCGCGTCATTTTTGGTGGATAGGTTGCCTCAAATGCCTCGCGCTGACGGTCTGCTTTGGCTGCTTGTTGATTCAGATAGCCATCTAGTGCTTCACGGTTGGCAAGATAATACGCGATGATGGCATACACCTCATTGAGGGGAACTGAAGAAAAGGCATCCTGAACATCTTCAGGCGATTGCCCTTGTAGATAATATTGAATCATGGATTCAAATGTCACCCGCGTGCCACGAACACGAATTGTCCCTTGTTCATCTGTTTGTAGTGGAATTGTGATCGATGGCGAGTCCATCATCATATTGATACCCTTTATTGGTTACATTTAATACGATTTTATCATGATTCGGAATCAAAATTTAATTTGATGGCGGCTCCCAAAAGTGAGGATGATCAGGATCAGTGAAACGGGTCATATCCGTATCTGGCGTCCAGTTTTCACCATCAGGTAAAATTGTATTATTATCGAATTCGGCTCCCATCAGTTTCGCATTTTTTAGTTTCACCCCCACTAAATTCGCCCCAACCATATCTGCCTGTTTTAGATTCGCATTCATCAAATTAGCCCGTTCTAGATCCGCATACCAGAAATTCGTCCATTCCAGATCTGCCCACTCCAAATTTGCCCCTATCAGGTTTGCAAAAGTCAGTTTCACAAATTCCAATTTTGCACCCATTAGTTTCACACGCTCCAGATTTGCCCCCATCAGACTCGACTTCATCAAATTTGCCATCGTTAAATCCGCTCCCATCAAATTCGCGAGTTGTAGATTCGCCTTATTCATCGAACCATCCATTAACCAGCCATGAGCGCGAAGCTCCTCAATTGCATGGATTGCATCACTATTAACCGTACTCCCCATCTGGCGGATTAATCGTTCTTTTAATGCTGTTTCGCTTTGTCTTTTTTGATTATTACGAAGGACAATCTCAATAATGCCATATGTCAAAACTAAACCTAAGAGTTCAGGGGCGACATTTTCTGGGGTTAGACCATCAAAAAATTCAGCAAGGGGGTTTTGTTGAGCATTGGTTACTAACACACCGATTGCAAAACCAATCCCTATACCAATTGCAATAAAAAATAATGGATGAACTTGTTGATAATCTTTTGAAAAATTTTGTTGATAAATATGTGGAACTTGTTGTGCCATAGAATATCTCGCAGATGGTTATTTTCTTTGAGGATACCCCAAACACAAAAAATCCCCACACCCTAAGATGTGGGGGAATCTTGACGCCAAGAATGCAAACTAAACGCTCAACAGGTTATGATACGGTTTGCGCCCATTGTCCAACGCTCGGATCAGGGTGCGTTTTCAGCTTTTTGACTGCTTGCAACGCCTTAACCCGAACGTCATAATTTTTGTCGTTGGCTAACCGTTCTACATGTTTTTGAGCGTGCTGGATTTGACGACATGGTGACAGCCCCCTTCTTACTTAGTTTTTTCTTAGCGGGTGGGTTTCTGCTTCGCTCAAACCCACCCCTACCATATATTTCGCCTGAAAAAATTATTTTACGGATAGACACTAAATTCTAGCCGGGGCAGACGGGATACCATGTGGTGCCTGCAAAGATCGTATCAATAATGGCGAACAGCGCTGGATCATAGATCGCCAATTCTTCGCGGGTGTTCACTGCATTATGGATACCATCGGCGGGGTTTGCTTCCAGATTGACATTAAAGTACGTTTGCACACCTTCTGCCCAATATTCGTCCACATTGGTAATGGCATACGTATTGTCCCATAGTCCATTTGCCAGTGCCATATCATAAACCGCTTGGAGCGCTTCGCCAAACGCCGGATCGATCAAATCAAGCCCCATTGTTTTCATTGTATGGGCAAATTCATGAATAAAGATGTTTTCGCCCAAATAGCGATCATCGATGTAACACAAAATATTTTCTTCTGCCCCAGAGCCTAACGGCACACTCAGTGTTGCGCCAAACCCGCGTGATCGGTCGTCCCAATCGGTATTGGGATCATCTTTTAGAAAATTATATTCTGGCAGATCCGTGATCCCTTGATCTTGCCCCACAATTGCGATTCGCACATCATTTTCTAGCATCACCTCGATCAACGCATCGTGCCCACGCAGCATGTTCATCATGAATCCCCATGCTTGAAAGAGCGCCACAAAATAGACATCATCTGATGCCATCACAGGAATCCCGTTAAATATGTTGACATCCCCTGAACTACAAAATTGGGTATAAAAGGGATCAAATCCCAGGTCAGCGGGGATCGGTTCCACCATACAACCCGCTAAAATATCAACAGGCACATCTTCAAAGGGTTGTGGACGATAGCTAAACCCGACCGCATCGACATCATAAAGCGGCACTACAGGGTCAGGCGCACCACCATCAGATGCCCCAACACCAAAAACAACTTCAACAGTTGCGCTTGCTGACGCGATAAACGTTCCGCTTGGGGTTCCATCATCGGTGGTGAATTTCCATACATGGCCATGCAAGGTTTGTTGGTTGGCAACTTCCCCTAAGCGCAAAAAACTATAGTCAATCAGGTTACAATCGAAATCGCTCCATGTGGTGTTAATCCCTGTTTGGGATAAATTGGTAAAGCTGACTGTCGTTTCGGCACTCGTTTGCAAAGAACAATCACCCATAAGCGCTAATGGCTCACCCGTCACATTAAAAACATCATTCACGATCACTTGTAGCGGGTTTGTGCTGCTTGCCCGCAAAACGGCAACATCACGGCCATCTTCCGTTTGAACGATCCATGTATGACCATCAAAGGTAGCTTGCTCAAACTCCCCCATTGGGCTTATCGTTCCGTATGGCTCTAGCTCACAGTCAACATTAACCCATGACACGGTTAACATCTGATCGGAAAAGTTGGTGAACAACACCGAAGCGGCTTGCCCGTTACCTTGTGAACAATTATCTTGCGCAAATCCACTTGGCGCGATCCATAACACGCCCAACACTACCCATAATAATCCAATATACCGCATACCCAAACCTCCTTACTTAACAAAACTAGCAATGGTTCTCATCCCATTATGGCAGGTTTATGAATTCTTGCATTGATCTTTTAGCGGGGCAGTCGATAATCTAAACAGACAAGAACAGAACAGAACAGAGGCAATATATACACCATGACAAAAGTCACCACCCATGCTTGGTTCGGAATGCTCGCGCTACTCTTAGCATCCGTGTTGATGATCCCTGAAGCGGGTGCATTCAGCATGTGGTATGACGAAGTTAACTTTTTGGATAATGCGCTCACCCTTAATTTTGGCGAATTCTATCGCACAGAACGCGCCGTGTATGCTGTGCATCCTCCCTTATATTTTGTTGTCCTCAATCTGTGGAGCCAGCTTGCAGGACAAGCCGATATTGTCTTTCGGGCACTATCTGTGTTTTGGGCATTGGGAGCAGTGGCGATCACTTACCGAACTGCCGCCGATGTGGGCAACAATAACGCCATTGCGGGGCTCATTGCCGCGGGGTTGCTGGGGAGCATGGGATTTTTAGAGGTGTATGCCCATACGGTGCATAACTATACCTTTTTTCTGTTGTTGGTCGTCACCTTATTCTTTTTTTATTGGCGGGCATGGTTTGGCTCTGGCAAGCGCATCTATTGGATCGGAACCCTTCTCACCACGCTAGTATTACTCTACACCCATTATTACAGCATTTATATCCTTGCCGCCGTGAATTTACATGCAGTGTGGTATTGGCGCACACCGCGCTACAAATCATGGTTTATGGGTCAAGTGATTGCGGCAATTGCCTACTTACCTTGGTTGCCGGTTGTGCTGCGTTTAGCCAGTGGCGACTATGATCGCTTTGGTGAAGCTGCCGTACAAGATGAGGTTGCACTCGCCTCTGACCTAAGCGGGATCGAACATATTATCCGCTTTCAGTTTTATGATACGCCCCTAGCCTATGGGCTGTTGTTGATGATTGGCACAGTTGCCGTTATCCGCTTCCCTAAAGCCGACACACGGCGCGTGATTGGTTGGATCATCACCCTGTTACTGGTGAGTCTAATCGCGGCAATGGTTGGAAACTTGGTTTTAAAATCTTTGTTACCGCGTCGGGTCTTGTTCCTAATGCCGTTAAGCGTCATGTTGATCGGCTATATGGTGTCTCACCTACCGCGCCAATGGTCCGCCGCCGCCCTTGCTGGTTTTTTCGTTTTAACATGGAACGCCCCCCAACCCGACGAATGGCCGGGCGATCTATTTTTTCGGCAAACCGTCACCGAAATCCACAACAGCGCCACCGCTGAGGATATGGCATGGTTTTACTTTAGCGGCAATCTGGAAGAAATTCCGTTTGAATATTATGCTGACCAAATTTTAGACATTCCATTTATGATGCAGCGGGGCGATCCGGTTCAGTTGGATAGTTTAGCATGGGCACGTCAACGCATTTGGGTGGTGTGGAGCGGCGAAACGCCATTACTGACCCCCACCATGCAAGATCGAGGATATACTATCACTGATACCCGTGACTTTGGCTGGTTACAAATCTCCACAATTGATGCGCCAACGTTTAGCGATCCGATTATCAATACCCCCTTGGTATTCCCAGCCCCCCCACTCCCAACCTCTTTTGGAGGCACTTTTGACTTAGAGAATATTCAGCTTGACTATGCCGATGATACGCTTACTATTCATACAACATGGCAAGCCACCAACGCCCCGATGCCAAATTTGGTTATTTATACCCATTTGTTACACGATGGTGAGTTAGTCGCACAAGGGGATCGGGTTCCATTTGTGGGTGATCGAGAACTCCCAACCCAATATTGGGCACTAAATACACCTTATGTCAGTACACATACCATTCAAATTGCAGAAGGTGGTGACTACACTTTAAAGATTGGCTGGTATGATCCTGTCACGGCACAACGCCTACCAACTGCCTCAACTGATGGGCTAGAAATCGCCCCGCTCAACATCCCGTGATGATCAATGCTAGCGACAACCGTTAAACGCGATAGATCACCTTAAAACGCTCAAAGACGACCAACTGCCCGGGGGAAAACACCCACCCCCGTTGTTCACATTGGCGGCGGAAAAAACGTTCATGCGCGGCCATCCACCATGCCACAGTCCGATCTCCCTCGCCTTCATCATAGGCAAATTGTGCGTCAACTTGGTTCATCGGTTTGATGGTAATTTCAGTGGTTTCAATAAGACACAATGGGGCGTCACGCCCATCTAATATCAAGCTCAAATCCCCTACGGGTGGGATCGGCTCGCCATCGGCTTCATATTCACGGAACCATGAGGCCGTCGCTGTTTTTGTGCCAGCCAATACCAATTGCCCAAGCTCGTCCGCCATTTCAGGGCTATCACCAAACCCCCATGCTTCATAGGTTGCTTGATGGTGTGGATGGTTAGCCGGTAGGGTGGCAAGATAGGCTTGCCAAACATGATCATAATTTTGTGGCATATTATGTTCTCTTAATTCGTTTCCCTAGATTATGCGCCATATTAGAACAATATATCCACTCTTGAAATTACACCATTGCCCGACTAGAATATTTGTTCTAAGGCGATATTCGTGGAAAAAATTATGACTGAATCATTTGAAACAATGTTAAGCGGTGGGCATCACAATTCATTGGGGCGAACTATCGAAGTGGTTGACCTTGTATTAGCTGATCATAGTCGGTTAGATGAGCTATTCAATTGCTATTTTAGCGATGATGAATTGGTGCGGTTGCGTACCTCCAATGCGGTGCGGCGTGTCTGGACAGAACAGATCACATGGTGGATGCCGTACATGGATCGCTTTTTAAATGAGATCGCTAAAATCGATCAAGCTTCCACACAATGGACGCTGGCGCTCCTATTTCGGGATCACTACGATCAGCTTTCCTCGGCACAACAAACCCAAGCCGTTGAGATCGTCAAAAATAACCTTGCCACGCATACCGATTGGATTGTGCTTAACAATTCAATGGATGCGCTCGCAGGATGGGCGAAACAGGATGATGACATCAAAACATGGATGCGCCCCCACTTGGAGCGATTACAAAATGATAATCGGAAATCCGTTGCTAAGCGTGCCACAAAATTCCATCAACAATTATATGGCACATAAGCCCCTATCAATGTGAGTTCGGGATAAGCACTCTCAAGTGTATTGTCCTCAGGGCGTCGTCCTGAAACCCAGAAACTTTTAAAGTTTTACTCGCTGTTTTGCCCAAAAAATCGCGGGTAACAGGGCGGAGCCCCGAAAATGAGTGTTCTTTCATGTTTTGCTTTGATGAAGCAAATGAGTCATTTTTAAACCGAATTCACGGTATTACATTGCGAAGCCATGCGGCCTTGTCGATAATACAGTGATGAATCGTATAGATCGGCTTTTTGCTATTTTATTATTGCTCCAGCACCAGCACCCCCAACGGGCAATGGATCTTGCTAATCTCTTTGAAGTCACGGAACGAACTATTTATCGTGATATGCAAGCCTTAATGGAAATGGGGGTTCCGTTGGTGTCGATCCCCGGTGTTGGGTATGACTTGCTGGATACCTTCCGCTTGCCACCTGTGATGCTGACCGAAGCCGAAGCCACCGCGCTCTTTTTAGGCGGGCAGATGTTGATCACCTATAGCGCCGGTAACATCACGGCAGAGGCAACCGCAGCGCTCCAAAAACTCATGGCAATCTTACCTGATGATACCCGTACTCGCTTGGAACAACTTGCCAACCTAATCGAGTTTTTTCCGCTACACGGGCGGCTTGATTGGGACACGCCACATCTCACAATCGTCTTAAATGCCATCGAGCAACAACAGGTTATTCGTTTATCCTATCGGGCTTATCAACAAACTGAAACCACCACCCGCAATGTTGAACCCCACTTTTTAACCTTTTCACAAGGGGCATGGTATCTCAATGGCTATTGTCGTTTACGGCAAGCGATACGGAGCTTTCGGCTGAATCGGATCACAGATTTAACCGTGACGCCCGAAACCTTTACACCACGAATGGTCTACGCCCCACCCCGGCAACCGATCACCATTCGTATTCAATTTGCGGCGCGTACCCTGCCATATGTCCGCGAAAAACAACATTATGCTTTTGAGCGCGAAACGGAAGATGGCATCATGATCTATCAGGTCGATAGCCTAGACGAAATCAAACAGTGGGTGTTTGGATTTGGGGTACAAGCCAATGTGCTTGAACCGCCAGCGCTACGTCAATGGATTCTGGATGAGGCCAAAAGTCTCATAAAGCTCCTGACATAGGGCTGTCAGGCGGGTGTCTTATACTGAACCTATTGAATCAAATGATATAAGGATACCCAACCATGAATCACGTTACTGAAGTCGTTTTATTCCGTTTAGCCGATGGCGTTAGCGAAGCAGACTTTTTGCCCCGCGCCCAAGCCACCTTTGAGCTCTTAGCTGATTATGATGGCTATATTGACCGCGAACTCAGTGTGTCTGAAGACGGGCTTTGGGTGGATGTGGTCACATGGCAAGATATGGCAACCGCACTCCATGCCGCCGAACAAATCATGAGCAGTGAGATCGGTCAAGCGTTTGGCGCGTGCATCGATCCCAATTCCATTCAAATGCAACATGTGACCCCCAAACTCAACGGCAAGAGCTAACGCCTTGGTGGGCGATTCCCACGCCCGTTACCGTTACCGTCACCATTCCCATCACCGTTTCCACCATTATCGTTCGGTGGCGGCGGTGGCGGGTCGTTATTGTTATTGTTGTTTCCACCACGGCCATTATTATCATTGTTATTATCGTTCCCACCCCCACCATTATTATTAGTGTTGCTGTCGTTTGTAGCACCATCATCGCTATTGCTGTTGGCAACATTATTATTGTTCTGCCCAGTAGTATCCGTATTCCCATTATTGGTGGGATTATTGGCAAGTGCCGTATTAGGGGCTTCTTCGGCAACACTATTCACAGGTGTTACCGCCTGTTGGGTTGCCACTGGATTGTGAAGGCTGGCGACACGCACATTCCAATCATCATCAATCACCCCGCCGATCATGACCATGTACTCGCCACCCCGCACGCACCGCGCAAAATTACGGATACGGTAGGTTTCTTCATGTTCGGTTGGATCAGGTGGAGAGATAAAATCAGCATCCCCTACTTTAATGTCGCTCCGTTGGGAGCCCGCGCCATGTGTATCAATAATTTGAGGATTTTGAGCATCCCCAATGATGGTTTCGCCAAGTGCCTCACCAAAGGCAATATACACTGCCCGATTCATGGCTCCATACAAATGACTAGTGCTTGTCCAGTAATACGGAAAGTCAGCGCCACCATTTTCATCAGTGATCGCGGTCACACGGAATAACGGATCAATCGTGGCGGATTGTGTTGCATCAGGGGAATAGCGATAGTCGACTAGGCTTTGTAACTCTTTGGCATCTGGCAACCGCCAATCATCATAGCCAGCAAAGCTTAAACTTTCACAATAACCTAACGCCTGCACCCAATTGAGCGGCAAGCCACTATCATTTTGTGACCATATTAACCCCGTTGAGCGATCGGTGATCGTCCCATCGCCATGATCGACAAAATCATTAAATCCATACCCCACCTGCCCCCGCACAAAGCGTACAAAGGCGCGCATCGGTTGCCCCGATGTGGGGTCGAGTGTGCCGTAGCCCGTGATCCGCCCACTGGCAAAATTGACACCAAACACGGTATGTTGATCCCCCATTGTTGTGCTGGTGTATTCGGTGCTTGACCAATATTGTGCGGCCAAAAAATGTTCGCCACGTGATTCATTGCCATAGAAAAACCCAAAATGATGAATATCAATATAGGGCACGGACTCCAAAACAGATTTGCCGGCGATACCGTTAAAATTAATGAGGCTGTAAAGTTCTTTAACGGTTGGCACACGCCAATCATTGTACCCACCAAGGATCAAGTTCGGCGCGGTGTTGAGGGCATCGTCCCATGTCATTTTTTCGGCAGGGGTTTGTTGCCACATCAAACCGGTAGCCGTATCGGTGATCGTCCCATCGCCATTATCGACATAATCAGGGCGTGGTGTGTGATAGTTCGCATCTTGCCCAAACAATGGCTCCCCTGGTTCGGGACACAATATCTGATACCCATATTCATCATAACAATGAGATTGTCCCGTATCGGTGGTGGTGTTTGCGCTGGTTATGTCCATCGGATGACTCAGTACCAACAGGGATAAGAGCAACAATCCACCGAGTACATCGCGTAGTCTGTGCATGTATACCTCCAAGTTTTTTATTTCTTGTGGCACAGCATATAGCAAAGATGTTCAGAAGTTGTGTAGAGACTGCAAAAAGGATGTTTGATGGGGTAAAGGGTTTTAATAACACCCTCACTAGTTTTTCATACTTTACAATACACTTCAATAAGCATACAATTGGAATAATCATTCCAAAAAGATTTAAAATGACGAACACATCAAAAAAACGCGCTGCTATTTTAGAAACAACCCTTGAGTTACTTGTCAGAAATGACTTGCAATCAACCTCAATGAACCTCATTGCTAAAAATGCGAATGTCGGTATGGGAACCATCTATAACTATTTTGAAAGCAAAGAGGTATTGATCAATGAGTTATTTCTTGAAACAAAACTACGACTAAAAGGTGAATTGTTTGAGAGCTACCCAAAAGATGCGTCTGTTAATGAGCGTTTTTTTCACGTTTGGCGAGAAATGTGTTGTTACTATAAAAGACATCCACAAGAATTCTTATTTGGGGAACGATATGCATATTCACCATATATTAACGCCTCAATAATTGAAGAAGTCAATAAAATGTGGATAGTTCTTGTCGAGCTCTTTCAAGAAGCTCAACAAGAGGAACTGATAAAAGACATCCCACTCAATTTCTTTTTGCCTGTTGTGACGGGTGTTATCAATGGAACGATTCGCAGCCATATCATGGGGCAAATTGTACTCACTGATGAACTCATTGAAACAACGATTAACGCAGCATGGGATGCCGTCAAGAAATAGTTTTTTTTAAGCCCCGACTGGAATGAACGTTCAGTCCAAAACATAAGGTTTGAAAACAAATAAGGAGAAAAACCATGACATTTTTGTTTAAGCATAACGAATGGTGGAAGGCTGGTGTCGCTGTTGTTTTGTTTATGATTGCAACAGTATTGATACAAAATGAGGTTGCCGCTTTTGAGGAGCTTTCAGGAGGGGAACCGTTAATCGAATTACCGAATCTAGCCGGGGAAAATCTTTACGACATAGCCACACTTTATAGTGATGAAGCCCTAGAATCCTATCAATATCGAGTACAGCCGCTGGATGTTATATACCCTTTAACCGCAGGGGTCATGTTCTTTTTAACGCTAAATGCGTTCACCACACGTTTGTTCCCTGAAGACTCCAACTGGCGTTATGTACCAATACTCGGTCTACTGGCTACCTTATTAGATTGGGGTGAAAATCTATGCGTATTTGTCATCTTACGGACACTAGAAAATCCTATTGACTGGTTATCCCCTTTAACATCAGGGTTCACCATGATTAAAACTATTATGGGGATGATATGTATAATTCTCATACTTGGCATGTTCATTTTATGGGTATATAGAAAAGTAAGGCAATAACAGTTTTATCTAAGTAGCACTATCCAAAAAGATTTTGAAAGAGTGACATCATACAATTGTTACTCTTTCAAAATTATCTAGTCCACTTAATCCCTAACACTCAACCGCAATATTCATAAACACTATTCTAGTGATACACCACATTATAATGCAGTCGCATTTGTACTAATTTAAAACTTTGTTATACAAAATTTAGTGTATAATAATAAATGTTCAAAATTTAACATCAGTATCATATTGAACAGGGGGATACATCATGATATTAGAAGAAAAAGATATTCTTAAACAAGCACAAACCGCAATCTGTGATAAAGCTGCAAAATGGCTCAACAAGTTAGATGTAGGTGCCCCGCAGCCTCACTCTAAAACTAAGAACCAATACCCCCACTGACCAAAATCTATAGAAAGAGAGCACAATGATATGTTGATTATTATATGGCTAATGATTGCAATTTTTTGGATCTGGATGACACTTTCTATTCTTTTTATTCAAATTCCTACTAATTTCTTGCTCCTCTTTTGGCTAGGTTACCCGCTATTTGTCATCTTAGGGTCATTGCACAACCTACTCAGAATTTATGGCACACCACTGAATCGCTCAACAGATGCCAGCGACGAGCGCCATGACTTTGATTACCTTGTCCCTAGGCAAGTGGCTGGCGAGATCGAGCACCTGAAATTTACGCGCTTAGGCGAAACTAATACAAGAATCTATGGCGAATGGTTCACCGCCAAAAAGAATATCACATGGTATTACAAAAATCCTTCAGGCACCATCATAGTTGAAATCCCTAATTTAGATGTCATGGCGTGTCAATTCACAACTGTTTTAGCGGATCGTGCTGTCGTTGAAACTAGCTATGGTTTGGGAGAACATATTCAAAAAAAGAACTATTATAGTTCACTGAACCAACAATCAATTGATGCCACCTTAAAACAACACATCCAAGTGGTAAAGCAGCATATCTCGCGCCACGGCAGACCCATCGGCATCCGTGATATGGAGCGATTACTTAAATATGATGAGTATTATCATCAACACTATTCGATGAACAAATTAGGCGGGCTAGCAACATCCGCATGGATCTCGTTCGTACTCGGTATGATCCCCTATACATTCATCGTGGGAGGGATGATCATTGTTTTTGGTTTCCTTGATTATTAAGTACTTATCCCCAAAAACTCAGCAACCGCGCCCAAATATTCATCGGGATGCTCATACATCACAAAATGACCGCCCTGTTCGATCAAAAATAGGTCGCTATTTGGTATCCGTTCATGGGCTAGATATCCATCACGGACAGGCACCACTGCGTCCGAATCCCCAAAAATGACCAGCGTCGGGGCTTTGATTTTGGGCAGGATCGGAGTCAAGTTCGCGTTATTGATGGCACGGAAGGCTGCCCCAAATGAGATCGTGCCATCGGTACGGGTGAACATATCCCGTGCTTCGCGGTAACTGTCCATTGGCATTCCCTTAACATCATAAAACCAAATGCTAAACAGATCATGGGCATAGGTTTGATTATTGACTGCCAAATAATTTGAAAGGCTACTCACAATCGGAACGGTGCGCATCATCAACGAAATATTATGACGGGTAAAGTATCCCCATACCGTGGTAGGGCGCACCAACCGAGCCGCCACCACACCCGATACATCAATCAGCTTAATGACACGATCAGGCGCAACATTCGCCGATAAATACATCGCCGTTTGACCGCCCATTGAATGCCCGATCAGGTAAAAGCGATCAATATCCAGATAATCCGCCAGTTGCGTCACACGCTTGGCTTGGGTTGCGATCTTATAATCTGCAATCCACGGTTTATCACTTTCGCCAAAGCCTAATAAGTCAACCGCGATACAGTAAAAATGATTTTTGCATAATTCAATGGTGTTTTCCCAGACGCCTTTGTATGATCCCAATCCATGGATCATGATCAAGGGCGGGTTGTCTGGTGAGCCAGCCGTTTGATAGGCCAAGCGATGTTGATCAATTTGTGCGTATTGTGTTTCCATATAAGACTGTTCCCCCTGAAATGTCCTTCCCATATTAGCATATTCAGACCAAGGATGCTTTATCCATCATGCCAATGTTTGGGAAATTTCACAAAAGTAGTTGACGGTATCATAAAGTCCCTGCTATGATCTGGCCATCAAACAATAAACGGTATTATCAAACAATCGATGAATACAACTGCCAGCATCAAAAAGAGCAAGAAGACCAACACAACCTAACAGCGGGTCGTGCGTTTTTGCTTGGATGCTTAACAACGTGATTCATCATCAACCACCCGCGAGGGTGGTTTTTTGTTATACCGACAAAATATTCTATCTATAAAGGAAACCAAACCATGAGTGAAGAACGGACAATTGAATGTGTAGAATGTGGTGCTGATGTCATCGTGGCAGCGGATGCCATGGAAGGCGAAATTTTGACCTGCCCTGATTGTGGCACAGAGCTTGAAATTATTAGCCTTGATCCACTGGAAATTGACCTCGCACCGATGGAAATGGAAGACTGGGGCGAATAACCTGTGTCATCACGTATTGGGATTCTGTGTAGCCGTGTCCGCGTGGAGGAAAAAAGTCTCTTCGCGGCCTTTGAGGCGCTGGGCGTTTCACCGATTCGGATCGATGAACGGCAGATCGCGGCGACGGTGGGCGGTTTTGATCCACAAGTGGATGTCTTGCTTGAACGGAGCGTCAGCACCAGCGCGGGGTTGGTGGCCTTACAACTATATGAATCGGTCAATTGCCCCACCGTAAACACCTACCAAACGGCGAGTGTCTGCGCGGACAAAATCCGCACGGCGTTTGCCTTGGATGTCGCAGGCGTTCCGCAACCGCGTACTGAGATCGCTTTTAGCACGGACGCGGCGTTGGAAGCGATTGAAACAATTGGTTATCCAGTGGTGATGAAACCACCGGTAGGGTCTTGGGGGCGCTTGCTCTCACGGATTCATGATCGGGATGCCGCCGAAACTGTATTGGAGCATAAAGCCGTGTTGGGTGGTGTGGGGCATCAGGTCTTTTACATCCAAGAATTTATCAATAAACCCAATCGTGATATTCGCGCTTTTGTGATCGGTGGGCAAACCGTTTGCGCCATCTATCGCCAATCGGAGCATTGGATCACCAATACAGCACGCGGCGGCGCGGCCAGCAATTGCCCCATCACGCCCGCCATCGCAGACTTATGTGAACGCACATCGGCGGCGGTGAGTGGCGGCGAACACGGTGTTTTGGCCATCGATCTCTTAGAAGACCCTGAACGCGGCTTACTGGTCAATGAGGTTAACCATACGATGGAATTCCGCAACAGCATCGACACCACAGGCGTGGACATTCCGCAGCACATCGCCACCTATGTTTTACAGAAAGCGAGGTAAGCCATGACCGAGACGTTAAGCGTTAGTATTGTTGGCGGCTCAGGGTATACTGGCGGGGAATTGTTGCGTTTGCTCTTGCAACATCCGTTTGTCAGTGTGCAGCAAGTGACCGCTAACCGTAATGCAGGGAAATTTGTGCATCAAGTTCACCCCCACCTACGCGGACAAACCACCCTCAAATTCACCACCACTGATCAACTTGACACCTGTGATATTTTATTTTTGGCGCTGCCACACGGCGCCGCCCAACAACAGATCGACCAGTACGCCGAACTAGCAACGTACATCATCGATCTGAGTGCGGACTTTCGATTAAACGATCCCGCCATTTATGAAGCCACATATGGCGAACCGCACGCTGCGCCGCACTGGTTAGAGCGTTTTGTCTATGGCTTGCCCGAAGTCAATCGAGAGGCATTACAACAAACCAAATACGCCAGCGGCGTCGGATGTAATGCAACCGCTACCAATTTGGCGCTGTATGCCCTCGCGCAAACCGATTTGCTGCCCCAAGATCAACCGCTCATAATTGACATCAAAGTTGGTAGCAGTGAAGCGGGTAATAGTCCCTCTGAAAGCGGTCACCACCCTGTGCGAAGTGGGATCGTGCGTCCGTTTCAGTTGGTGGGGCATCGGCACGAAGCCGAAGCACGGCAGGTGCTTTCACAATTTGGCAATTACGATATTCGCCTAGCGGTGACCAGTGTCGAATTGGTGCGGGGTGTTTATGCAATGGCACACACCACACTCCCCACAGGCTTGGCAGACAAAGACTTTTGGAAAGCCTACCGCACCGCATGGAAACCCGAACCGTTTGTGCGTATTGTCCATGAAAAAGGCGGCATCCATCGCCACCCTGAACCACATTTGCTCACAGGTACGAATTTTGCCGATGTTGGATGGGAATATAATCCAGCGACAGGGCGCACCGTTTTATTAGCCGCGTTGGACAATCTTGGCAAAGGGGCGGCAGGGTCAGCCGTGCAATGTATGAATCTGATGTGTGGTTTTGAGGAAACCACCGCCCTAACCTTTGGAGGAATCTTCCCAGCATGACGACGATCTTAAAACTTGGGGGCGGCGCAGGCAACGATCACAGCGCCACACTCAGCAACCTTGCCCAACGGATTCAGAACGGCGAACAGTGGATAGTGGTACATGGTTGTTCAGCCGCAACCAATCAGCTATCAGAAGATGTCGGCTATCCGCCGCAAACGATCACGAGCCCTAGCGGACACACCAGCCGCTATACAGACGCCCGCACCATTGAACTGTTCAGCATGGCGGCGGCACAAGTTAACCAAACGATGACCAGCATTCTGCGTCAACATGGGATCAAGGCGGTTGGTTTAGCAAGCCCGAATGTGATCTTTGCCGAACGCAAAAAAGCGATCCGTGCCATCCGTAATGGGCGGCAAGTCATCATCCGTGATGATTATACGGGCAAGATCACCGGCGCAGATGGTGACCTATTGCAACACTTACTCGATCAAGGGTATACGCCTGTGGTCGCTCCGTTAGCACTTGGTGCGGAATATGAACGGCTCAATATTGATGGTGATCTGGCCGCCGCACAGATCGCCAAAACCATCAACGCGGATAACCTGATCATTCTGACCAATGTCGCAGGCTTACTGCGCGATGTTGATGATCCACAATCGCGGATTGCGGAAATATCCCTAGCGCAATTGGATCAATATCAGGATATAGCCAAAGGGCGCATGAAGAAAAAACTGATCGCCGCCCAAACCGCCAGCGCCAATAGTACGATCATTGCTAGCTCTCAAGGCGAAGCACCACTCGACGCGGCGCTTGATGGCGGCGGTACACACATTCGTGCGTAGGGGGTTTAAAGGGAAGGGTTTGCAAACCCGCCCCTACCCCCTACAAATATAACGGGCGTTCATACAAGCAAAATGGTATGCCTAATATAAACAAACGTCAATTCGGTTTAAGAAATGCCGAATTTGCTTCACCAAAGCACACAATGATACAACACACATTTTCGGGGCTCTGCCCCGTCCCCCGCGATTTTTTCGGCAAAAAATCGAGTAAAACGTTAAACATTTGGTCGAACGTTTAAAAGATCGTGGGCTTCAGGGCGAAGCCCTGAGAACAACTATACCTCAAAGCGTTTATCCCGAACTCAGGTTAAACAGGGTATTTTTACCGCAAACCATAAACATACAGGACACAAAACATGGATGCAAGCCAACTGAACCAACTCGAAGATCACCATAGTAGCGGCGCATACGTCAAACGCGATTTGCAAATCGTGCGCGGCGAGGGTGCATATCTATTTGATGCAGCGGGCAATCGCTATATTGATTGTGTGGGCGGGCAAGGCTCCACGAATTTGGGGCACGCCCACCCCGCCATTGTAGAAGCGATCCAAAGCCAAGCCGCCCAACTGATCAGTTGCCCTGAGCTATTCCATAATCCGATCCGCGCCCAGTATCAAGCCGCGTTGTGTCAGGCCGCCAAGATGCCGCGTATCTTTTTGTGTAATAGTGGGGCAGAAGCCAACGAAGGCGCGATCAAGATCGCGAAATTGGTCACGGGGCGGAGTGGCATCGTGGCAACCATGCGCGGCTTTCACGGTCGGACGAATGGCGCGTTAAGCCTAACATGGGAAAAACGCTATCGGGAACCCTTCGCCCCTCTGCTGCCGGATGTGACCCATGTACCCTACAACAAGATCGAAAAAATCGAAAACGCTTTAACACCCAATACCGCCGCCGTGATTGTGGAAGTCGTGCAAGGAGAAGGCGGTGTCCACCCTGCCCAAGCGGGATACTTGCAAGCCGTGCAAGCCGCGTGCCATGCTAACGGTAGTTTATTGATTGTCGATGAAGTCCAAACCGGTTTTGGGCGCACGGGAACCCTCTTTGCCCATTGGCAAGATGGCATCCAACCCGATTTGATGACCGTTGCCAAAAGTATTGCTGCTGGCGTTCCGATGGGTGCAGTCTTGATGGGGGAACGAGTCGGAGCCTTGCCCCCTGCGACACATGGCAGCACCTTTGGCGGCAATCCGTTAGCTTGTGCGGTTGGGTTAGCAGCCTTAGCGGTGTATCAATCCAGTGGATTAGTGGAACGGGCGCTCACACTCGGCGCGGAAATCCGCCAATACTGGACAGAACATTTACCCGATAGCGCAGTACGTGCGGTACGCGGGCGCGGGTTCATGTTCGGGATCGAGTTACGGGATAAAGTGGGATCGGTATTAAGTGCATTGCAAGATCGGGGGATTGTGGCGCTCCCGGCGGGGCGAACTGTGTTACGCCTTTTGCCACCCTTGGTTATGTCCGATGATGATCTGTGGCATGTCGCGCATACGGTTACTGACGTGTTGTCAGGAACAGATGTATAGTACATCTTGTAGATAAGATGCTACTGCCAGAACACAGAATCCTAAAATCAAGTATGATCGTAGGTAGGAAATTTCTCTACCATTTTCATATAACATGGATGACCCTATTATGAGGCTCAATCAGTTACAACTAACACGCTTCAAACGGTTTAAAGATTTTACCTTACAATTTTCGCGTCCCATTGGTAATTCGGACATTACATTGCTAATAGGCGATAATGGTTCTGGCAAAACCAGTATTTTACAGGCTATTGCAGCTACTTTAGGGGATGCTACTCGCCAACTTAATAGCCCTGATGAGTTAAATTGGGGCGGCTTTGTACCAGGCAGCCTATCTGCCAATTATCGAGGCAATTCAGAAGTTAGGCTTGATATTGAATTTAGCCGTGAAGAAATCAGCGCAACAAGCGATTTTTATCATCGTAGTGATTATCCAACATTCCCAAATGCTACAGCTCCCGCAGATGCAGAGGAAATTACGTTAATTTGGGAATCCTTACCAAATGAAAACAAAAGAAGTGAAAACGTAATAACAGATCCACGTGGAGCCTCATACTATTTTCAATTTCAAGGACGCCGCTACGCCTACAACTTGCTTTACAATCGCTCACAGAATAGTGATGAAGACTTATTTGGGCAAATCGGCGGCGTTTTTTGGTACACTGAAGACCGCAAAGCATATACCTTAGCACCCTTCACCGACGAAGGTCATAAAAATAATGGGAAAAACCCTATCCAACAAATTGATAGTGAAACAGCTTTACGCAATTTATTTATTCGCTGGTTTGCCTTTGCCAATAGCGGAAAAAATAATAAACTCAACACCTTTAACACATACTACTCACGACTTTTCCCTAGGCGCAAGCTGGATCGCATTGAAGATATGTATGGTGCTGAACCCAGTGTATATTTTTCAGATGGTGAAAACGATTACGACATCAGCGAAATTTCAGCAGGGGAACGCGCCATCATGCCTGTATTAGTGGATTTTGTAGAATGGGGCATTCATAATTCTGTGATTTTAATTGATGAGTTAGAACTTCATTTGCATCCACCCATACAACAAGCATTAATCAGTTTACTACCGAAACTTGGCAAAAATAATCAGTTTATTATCACCACTCATTCCGATGCAGTCGCAACGATTGTACCTGAAGCCAATATTCAACGAATGGAAATTTCATGAGTGTGGTAACCAGTAATCCAAACAATCGGTTTGTTTTTTGTGAAGGGGTCGCCAGTAGCGCTGACATTAGCTTTTGGAAACGGGTACTTATAGATGATGTGTTACCCGAATATAAATATAGAATCCAAATAGTTCCAATGGGGGGCAAACACTCTGCCCAAAATTTCGCCAGAGGATATACCGCTAATGGTAAGAATTGGCGAATCATACGGGATCGAGATCTCGATGCTGAAAACAGCAAAGCAAAACCTATTCAATGGAATCAAGGCAAACAGCTTTTAACGGGCTTCACGTGTCTTGAAAGTTATATGCTGAATCCTGAGTTATTGAGGCAATGTTTGGATCACTATAATTTAACCAAGCAAAACCCTACTGATCACCATCAAACAGTGCAACAAACTGTATCTGAATTAAAGTCCTATCAAGTGATTCGATGGGCGTTGCAACGTTTACGCAAGCAAGCGCTAGAGCAAGCAAAAGGCTTGTCCTACAAGCGTCAACGCGATTTTGATCTTGCCAATCGGTTAAGCGAAAAAGATGGCAAACTTCCTGAAAAACTTGACTTTGCTACCTGTGAAGCAAATGCTATCGAGCACGTTGAAACATTTCGCATCCTATTTGATTCAGTCAGTATAGATGACTTGCAACGACATATCCAAGATATAAGGACAATCTTCAACGATACTCAATTTGATTACCGTTATTGGTATCACGGCAAAGATGTTTTAGCGTATTGGCTAAACCACTATAGCGTAAAGCGTGAGAATTTTATGAAATTTGTGGTTGAAATAGTCGATTGGCAACAATATGCTGCTATCAAAGAGATACAACGCATCTGCCAAGTTGAATCGATCACGGCAGTGTGATCATGGTTGCTGTGTTGGTCAGCGCTATCACTCACCAACACAGGCTTTCTCTATCAGCATCAATCATCCGATTTGGTAGCCATACACCGATTGGCCAGTGCTGGCGATAATGTCATATCCGTATCGGTAACATAGTGATACACCCAACTATCACCCAAAAAGCCGGGCAACATCCATATAAATTGACTTTCTTGATATTCGGTGAAAATTGGGCTTTGTTCAGAAATCCCCCAGCGTTCAATATGCTGCCCTGCTTTTTGAATAAACCATAACGGTACAGGTGGCATCGCCATAGCCGAAATCCCGCGCACCAGCGCTAGCTCAGGGGTCGTCATCCACGACTCTTTGGTATGCCCCCGCAGATCGATCAAGATCATATCTTGCATATTGGTATCAGCTAATGTGGGATAAATCGTCACCAACCATTCAATCGCAATCGCAATATCCCCTAACGCTGGGTATCCACTACTTAGATCAGGGATATTTTGCAAAATTTCTTGTACAAACATCGGATGCAACTGAGGGTAAAAATCAGGGAATTGCATCGGAATTTCTTTTTCATCCCCACATTCCAGCGCTAGTTCTCGGAAAATCGTTTTATACGCTTCCCACCCATCAGGATTATTGGTGATGCACTCGACGGGCATCTGTGCGTGGGGCGATTGTAGACGTTTAACGAGATCGTTAACTTGCATATGATCTTGCAACACACTATGCAAAATTCGCATCGCACCCGCCCCGCGTAACATCTTTAATTGCCACAGCGGTTTTGCGGCAGGCGCATAAACCATCCCCAACGGCGGAAAGTCTCCAACAGCAGGTGCGCTTAATGCCTCAGGCGATGGTTTTTCATCGTCCGATAGGCGGTTTTCGTCGGAATGTGGGAACACCGTTCGCGTTTTTTGCCATGCGGTATTGATCGGCTCCAGTCGCTCCATGGCAGTATGTGGGAAAACGGTCAAGGTACGATCAGGCAAAAAATCACAATGATCACGCAGATAGAAAAATAACTCAGATTCTCGGCGACACCATACCGAGTCATCGTAAGCAGGCGATTCGATTTTGATCAGGTTGGGCGTACTGGCAAACAATCCCCATATCATGCCCGTGTTGGTTTCCCAAGCTGGTACATACGTTGCATCAATTGCAAAAATAGGCGAACGCCACGCAGGGCTTTTTTCCAATAAGGGTTTGACATCTGGCGACCGATGACTAATAGCAAAGGGGCGATGCGGCCATTCTGGCTTGACGGTATTAAAGGCAAAACAAACCAAGTCATCAACGCCAACATCTTGCCAGTCATGCTGAAGGGCTGCTTCTAACCATGCCATTGCTTTGACCGTTAACAACCAGCGCCGTACCATCACCAGCGCCATTTGTTGCATCCGCTCATCATCCACATCCAGCGCCATGACCAACCCTAACCTCAAAGGGTGACAGCGCATCATTTGCGCTGCCAGTTGCACCGCCTCCACGACCAATGTTTTATCGGCAGGTTGACTAATCCAGCGCCAGTGATGTTGCCATTGTTGACCTTGCCCAATCCGAATATATGTATCTTGAAGATAGCCTTGTGGGTTCATCCGCAAGTTATACAGGTTACCGATGCGCCCCTCAGAAAATGGAACCATCCACAAGCGCTGGTTCGTCAGGTCGTTATCATCTTCCAAGGATAAGACAATCCGCATCCGTTGGTGTACTGCACCCATCAACTGGTTATGATATTCGCGATCTTGTGGAGAAAATACAGCCGCTCCCAACAAACCACCAAAAGCGGTCGTGATCCATGCGCGCACATGCTCAGCTTGTTGCATTGCTGAGGACTGGTGTCCTTGGATTTGCTCTTGTTGCACCAACGCCATAAATTGTTGATGCGCATGGATTGCACTATCATCTGTTTGGCTATCAGCTGGTGCCGGAGCCGCCGCCAACAATGCCTTAAACGCACTATAATTGGTTGGCTGGCTACCATCAACTTGCGGCATGGGGTTTGCCATCCAATCATCAATGGCGTCAGGCGGCGCATATTTCGGGATCAACCCGATCCCCGATGCTGTTGGCGAACCTCTTTTTATGAATGACTACAGCTACGTTGGTGCAAATCCAATCAACCGTGCTGACCCAAGCGGTCTATGCTGGTTGAATCCAAACACAACAGACTTTGAGAAAAGTGAAT
>Ga0207422_1001001_pt1 | contig 68614 bp, 57 predicted proteins | sample MarCyaLeptolynsp_FD_187757 | JGI IMG/M metagenome (GOLD analysis project Ga0207422, IMG submission 187757) | Marine cyanobacterial communities from Panama - species 1 Leptolyngbya sp. (SPAdes) | ecosystem: Environmental > Aquatic > Marine > Unclassified | place: Panama: Panama City | collected...
GTAGAAGGAGCAGTAATCATCTACACATCGAAGCGGGGTCTTAGCTATTCGGGGTGCTGTCATTGACTCTGTCTCCTTTTGGGACTCTTGCTCCCTGTTTTACTTTCCCCAGAGTGACATAAGTGGGTTACGGCCGGGCAGAAATCGTTGTTTGCAGCCGCAGCCGCGACTACCACGCCCTCCCCCAAAAGCTCAAGTTCCAAGGGGCAATTTATCTCAAATCCCTGACCCCAGCGCAAATTAACCGCTACTTCCAGCAAGGTGGCGAAACTCTCAGCACCCTCAGAACGGCATGGCAGGGGGATGAAACGCTGCAAGAACTAGCGCGATCGCCCCTGATGCTCAATATCATGACCGTCGCCTACCAAGGGCTGTCGGCCGAGCAATTGCCATCCATCAATTCCCTCGAAGAGCGCCGCAAACACCTCTTCAATGCTTACATTCAACGGATGTTTGAACGGCGAACAGTCCGCCCTCTCTATCCCCAGGACAAATCCCTGCAATGGCTGGTTTGGCTTGCTCAACGTATGGTCAGCAACTCTCAAACTCTTTTTTTCATTGAGCGCCTGCAACCGACGTGGCTGGCAACAACAAAGCAACGATGGAGCTATCGCTTGGGGGTTCGATTGCTGTTTGGACTCATTTGCGGCTTCATTTCTGCCCTTCATTTCAGCGTACTGGTTATGGAGAATGAACCCCTCAAATTGGCTGCTTTTACAATTTTTGGAACCCTAGCAGGTGTAATTCCCGGTTTGCTCTCCGCCGTCTTCCCCGGTTTTTTACCCGGTTTATTCTGCGGGCTGCTCTTTATCCTCCTTTCCATCCCCTTCACCGGACATCTCATTGCTTGGGAACAGGGGTACAAGCTTCACGATTTGCTCTCTCCTCTGTCCATTGACGGTACCGTTGTCGGTTTATTTTTGGGCTTAACGCGCCAGTCGATCGGGATTGTCGATACGATTCAATGGTCTTGGTCGAGAACCTGGAAATATTTGTTAGTCGGATTTGCTTTCAGCTTAGTTTATATTGTTGTTCGCTTCTTGCTGACAGATGCTTATATCGAAGATGGGTATGTTGAAAGCCTAAAAGAATTTCCCGTTTTTATCGCACTTTTCGGGTTAATTGGCGGCCTCGATAAAGGGAAAGAAATCGAGCAAACCGCCGTTCCCAACCAAGGAATTTGGCGCTCCTTAGCTAATTCAAGTCTTTTTTTCGCAATTCTCACCCCGGTTGGCGCGATCTGCGGTTGGAGATATGCTGATGGTATTTACGAGTTGCTCTCGATCGGTCTAGCCGTTGGCCTCCTTGCTGCATTCGCCGGAGGACAGCGATCGGGAACAGTCCTCCTTCAACACTTTATTCTCCGAATCTTTCTCTGGAAGAATGGTTGTGCGACCTGGAACTACGCCTGTTTTCTCGACTATGCCAGCGATCGCATTTTCCTGCAAAAGGTAGGAGGTGCTTACATCTTTACCCATCGCTTGTTGCTGGAGCATTTAGCGCGATCGCCGGTTTGAGTTCAGAATTCAGAGTTGAGGGAATAGGCAATAGGAACAAGTTCCATGCTCAATGAACAGTCTCCCCAACTCCCCAAATTTCCTTGTCCCCCAATCCCCCAACTCCCAACTCCCAACTCCCTGGTAAGGGTTTCAGATTGTTCGCATCAGACGCAATCTAGTATGATGTGAGGCTCCACCCAGAGTCATGTGGAAACCGGAAAAGTTAGATGAGCGATCGCGCTTCCCTGAAGAAAATCCGCATTATTTTAGTCGAACCCGCTGGCGCTTTAAACGTCGGTTCGGCGGCGCGGATCTTGAAAAATATGGGACTCCAGCAGCTCGTATTGGTCAATCCTCAATGCGATCCAGCCAGCGAAGACGCGCGACGGATGGCCGTCCATGGCGCGGACGTACTAGCCGCAGCCCAACAAGTCCAGAGCTTGCCCGAAGCGCTACAGGGCTGTCAGCGCGCCGTTGCAACCACGGCCCGCGATCGCCATTTGCCCACCGCCCTCGAACCTCCTCAAACTGTACTCCCTTGGCTGCTCGAATCAAACGGCCCGTCCGCCTTGATTTTTGGGTCGGAAGAACGGGGACTCAGCAATCAAGAACTCAACTACGCTCAGCGCTTTCTCGGCATTCCTGCCAGTTCTGAATATCCCTCCCTCAACCTTGCCCAAGCCGTTGCTGTCTGCGCCTACGAGCTATTCCAGCTCGCTCAAACCTCCCTCCCCTCTGCAACCCCTCCAACGGCGGATGAAGCCCCTTTAGACCAGCTTGAAGCCTATTACCAACACCTCGAAACTCTCCTGTCCAAGATTGGCTACCTTCACCCCCATACCGCAGCGGCGCGGATGCAAAAATTCCGGCGCTTATTCAACCGGGCCGGTTTAAGCGATGGGGAAGTTGCCATGCTGCGCGGGATTCTCCGACAAGTGGAATGGGCGATCGCGGCCAGGGAATAGGGAGTCGGGGGACAAGGAGGACAAGGGAGAGTGGGGAATTAGGGAGATGGGGAATTAGGGATTTTCCCGACACCCCACACCCAGCCTTTAACCTCGTTGCCACCCCGTGAGGATAAATCGCGCAGCATTCTCTTGTTATGCTAAGATGCATTCCCCTCAAAGCACGATTTCAAGGGACAGTAGTTTATGGCCGAAGGCGATCGCCCCCCCCAAGAACATATTGGCGTGGGTTTATCTTTCCCTCTCCGCAGTAACGTGCAAGGAAACTTGCAATTAAGCGCGCAATATAAAAACCTAGAAGAATCGATCTGGCTCATTCTCGGTACTCGCCTGGGAGAGCGAGTCTATCGCCCCGCATTTGGCTCTCGCCTCTCCGAACTTGCTTTTGCCCCGATGAACAGTCAAACACTCCTCCTGGCACGCCTCTACGTCCAAGAGGCGCTGGAACAGTGGGAACCTCGGATTATTCTCGATGGCATTTATGCCGAACCCGACCCCATTTTAGGGCGCTTAAATATCCTGATCGAGTACCATGCAAAAGACTCCCAAGATTCCCGCAGCATCGTTTATCCCTTCTATCTCATGCAGCCAAGTTGAGGGCAGTCATCAGTTGAAGAGACAAGGAGGACAAGGGAGACATGGAGACAAGGAAATTGAGTTCAGTTATCAGTCAGCAGTTCATTGAACATTCAACATTAGACTTGTCCCTTTTGCCTGTTCCCTATTCCCTGTTCCCTGAACCCCGAACTCACCAAGATGGAATTTGACTTTTTACCCAAACTGCCAAAATCGAACTTAGACGATCGCGCATTTGAAGATTTAGTCGAGGAATGTTTGCTGCGAATTCCACGTTACTGTCCGGAGTGGACGAACTATAATCCCAGCGATCCGGGGGTGACTCTGATTGAGTTATTTGCGTGGCTGACCGACCAGATGTTGCTGCGCTTCAATCAAGTCCCGCGTCGCAACTACGTCACCTTTCTCGAACTGCTAGGAATTCGTTTAAATCCTCCCAAACCCGCTCAAACGGACGCAACCTTTTACCTAAGTACCAGTCTGGCGGAAACCTATACCATTCCAGCGGGGGTGGAGGTGGCGACGCTGCGAACGGAAACCGAAGAGGCGATCGTCTTCAGCACCGACAAAACCCTCAGTATTGGTACGCCGAAAATCCGCCATTTTCTCACCGCCGAAATTGCCGAAGAGCGTCCGTCGATCCTGCGCGATCGCTTTAGTGGGTTGTGGACGCTGCAACCCAATGAGGAGTGGGAAGGGCCGCAACTGGATGTATTTGAACCAGTCCCCCAACTCGACAACAGTTTTTACCTCGTCTTCGACCCCGAACAGCCCATTGAGGGCAACGTGCTGGCCGTCACTTTCCGAGGAGAAGCAGCGACTCCCACTGGGATTAATCCCAAGCAGCCGCCTCGCCGCTGGGAAGCTTGGAATGGAACCTTTTGGGAACCCGTTCTGCTTGCCGAAAGCGACGATAAGACCGAAGGATTCAGCTTTAGCGAAGTGGCCCGGACGGGAGGCGACTCCCTGCAAGGCGTTGATATTATTCTGCATATGCCCAAACGCTGGCCCGTCAACGATTTCGTTACCTATCGAGGGCGGTGGTTGCGCTGCGTTTATACCCAAATATTTCCCAGCCAGCCAGGGTATCTCAACTCGCCTCGAATTTTTGGGGCCAGCGTCCGCGCGATCGGGGGGACGGTGGGAGTCACCCAGTCGATGTTAATCGCCAACGAAATTTTAGGGGAAAGCGATGGCAACCCCGGCCAAACCTTTCAACTCCAAAGTCCCTCGGTTCTGCCGCGACGAGAAGGCGAGCATCTCCTGGTTACGCCGCCGGGAGGACTGCCGCAAATTTGGCAAGAAGTCTCGGATTTTTCTGAGTCGGCCCCCGACGATCTGCACTACACTCTCGACTCGATTACCGGAGAAATCCAATTCGGGCCGTTGATTCGAGAACCCACTCAGTTACAAGCTCAAACCCGCACGCTATCGAGTCTGGAACGGAGGGAGACCAATACCGATGCGATCGCAGAACGCGCTCCGACGCGCCAAGGAGCGCAGATGAAGCGCCACTACGGAGCCGTTCCTCCCAGAGGTTCGACCCTCGTGATGGTTGCTTATCGCACCGGAGGAGGGCAACAGGGAAACGTGCAAAAAGGAACGATTAAGATTTTGAAATCCGCCGTTCCCTACGTAGCCAGCGTCACCAACCACCGTCCGGCCAGAGATGGGGCGGATGCGGAATCCCTCGATGCGGCGGTGATACGAGTGCCGAAAATGCTGCGGACGCGCGATCGCGCCGTTACCACCGAAGACTTTGAAACCCTCGCCCTCCAAGCCGGACGAGGAGCGATCGCCCGCTCTTTGTGTCTCCCCACCCTTAACAAGGAAGAGGCGGGAACCGTTCAACTGATCCTCGTTCCCCAGGTCAGCACCGAAGGGATCGAGCGAGAAGAAGGGATCGATCCCAATGGGTTAACTCTCTCGCCCGAACTCCTTAAACAAATCCTCGCCTATCTCGACGAACGCCGCCTCTTAGGAGTGGAAGTGCGCTGTCGCCAACCCGACTATGTTGGGGTCGCCGTCCAAACCGAGATTGCCTTAGAGCCAGAATACAAAAATCCCGCCGCCCAGCAGGAAATTCTTAGCCGCCTCCAAGTCTCGCTCTACCGCTTTCTTAACCCCCTCACAGGCGGCCCGGAAGGCAAAGGCTGGCCCTTTGGCCGTCCCGTCTACGCCTCCGATATCATTAACTTATTTCAAGCCGTTCCCGGCGTACGCTATCAAGGCACCGTTCAACTCTTCGAGCTGCGAAAACAGGGCGATCTCTGGGCGCGATCGCTCCCCAAAGAACCCATCGTCGATCCCGGCCCGCTCGGGTTAATCTGTTCCTGGCGAGACGATCGCCTGCGCTCAGGCCACGTCATTAACTTGATTTGAACAACCGATAGCTGAGTGCTTACCTTTTGCTCAATCTGAACTTGCCATGAAAAAACGCTATTGGGGATGCGTACTTACCGGACTTCTCCTATGGTTGTTATATCCGTTTTACCAAAAGTACGCAGAAGCGAAATATCAGCAAGATTTGCAAAATTGCACGGCCAAGTTTGCTCGATTGCGTGCTGAGGCTGACAAGCTCGAACCTGTTACCTTGCAAGCATTTCAGCATGGCTCTAAATGGGGTTATCGAGACAGTAACAACAAAATAGTCATTCCGGCACGATCTAAATCCTACATTCGCTTCTACGAAGGCAGACTGAGAACAATAGATGAAAACTGGTACGTGGGTTTTTTTGACGAACGGGGACATTTAGTCATTCCGTACAAATTTGTTTATGCTTCTGACTTTTATGGCGGCTTAGCGGCTTTTAGCGGCACGAAAGAAGATCGATACAAGAGAGGATTTATTGACCGCAACGGTAAGATTGTTTTGGAATTGAAAGGTGCTTATCATGGCTATGACTTTACCGGTTTAAAAAACGGTCGCTCAAGAGTTTACCTCCCCAGACACCAAGCCGTTCCTTGGGGTTTTCTCTTGCCCTATGGCAATCCCGTTCCCAAAATTTACGGCTATGTCGATTGTACGGGGCGAGTGACTTGGGACGATGAAGAATAAAGCAATAGCGTTGAATTAAAGCTCGTGGGCATTGCCCACCCTACTGGCTACTGGCTACTGAACCCATCTTCCTATCTCCCCAATTCTCTATTGCCCAAATTCCCCAACTACTGCAAGTCTCTCCCCCCTCCCTCCTCTGTGTCCTCTGTGCCTCTGCGGTTCTTTCTCACTCCAACGCAATGACTCAAGCTCGCGACACCCTCCCACTGCGCCTGCAACTGACAGCCATGCAGTTGCCCGACAACCATCCCCAACCCATTGCCGCGACTAATACTGCTGGAGTCTCCGCCATTTCCGCCACGGAGGACGCTCAACCCAGAGGCTGCGAGCTGGCGATTTATCCGGGAGAACCCAGCGAAATTCTCGTGCAACTTGAAAACCTCAGCAGCCATCCCCTCTCCTTAAACCTAGAGGTGGAAGGGAACTTCCCAACCCAATGGTGTCGCTTGGGAGTTGAAGGAACTCAACTGCCGCCTGGGGGAAAAATGGAAGCCGTTTTGTACTTTCAGATTGAGCCTGGTTTTTTCGAGTCCAGTTCTCTTTCTCCAACGGCCGAAGCCCTCGATCTAGACTATGCGGGGCGAATTTACATCCAGTACAATCGCGCGATTTCAGCCCCCTCTGACGGGGAGCAGCAGGCCCTGACCCACAGCACAACTGCCCTCTTCCGCCTTTACGTGCGCCCGCGCAGCCTCTATTTAAACTTCCTTCCTGATGTGTACCGAGAGGTGGATTTTATCGGCCGTCTCTTGAAGATTTTTGAGGAAGCATTTGAGCCGGACGTACGAGCGGAGTCAATGCTGTGGGCGCATCTCAACCCGCGCACAGCCCCGATCGCTTGGTTGCCATTTTTAGCTCATTGGGTGGGCTGGCCCCTCGCTCCGGGACTGAGTATTGCCAAACAGCGGGAGTTGATTGCAACGGCGATGGAACTGTATCGCTGGCGGGGAACTCGCAAGGGGCTGCGCCAATATTTACATTTATTTACCGATTTGCCCCTGGATGAGGGCTTGCCGGAGGAAGATAAACATATCAGCATTCAAGAAGTGGGAGGGCGAGGCTTTGTGTTGGGAGAAGCACGCATTGGTCGGGATGCAGTGGTGGGAGGGATGCAGCGCTATCATTTCCTGGTGTTGTTGCAAGGAAATCGCGCCCATCCCCTCGACGAACGCCTGATTCGTAAAATTATCGAACAAGAAAAACCTGCTTTCTGCTCTTATGAATTATATATAAGTGAAGAGTTCGCCGAATAAAGGATGAAGGCAGAAGGATAAATAGAGTACTGCTATCGCAGAAGCAAGCTACAGAATTGATAAATGTTTAATGCTCAATGTTAAATGTTCAATGAACTGATGACTAATAACTGAAGTGACTAAGCCCTGGCCATTCCCTCCCCCTCAACCCCTCGAACGCTTGCAAGTGTCCGACGGCTTGCTGATGAATGCTCAACGCTGGCGACTGGCCCATCGCTATCACCAAAATCGCCAGAATCTCCAGTACCAGCTACTCAGCCAGCCAGGGATTGTGTTTGGGTTAGGCGTGCGGGCGATCGCGCCGCCAGAGACGGTGAAAGCAGAGTACCGCGATCGCCGCTGGCTCGAAATTCAAGCGGGAATTGCCATCGATCTCTTCGGCAATTTGATTGTGGTTCCCACTCCCGTTAGTTTCCGTCTCGCCTCAGAAAATCGAACCGCCGCTCCCCTTGCGATTTATCTCGTCGTTCGCTATGTCGATCCCGAAGAACTCAGCCGTCGCCTGTCGGGGGATCTGGTAAAGGAAACGTTTCGACTGGATGAGAAGAGCAGTCCGCCAGAATTGTCTGAGATCGAACTGTGCCGCATTCTCCTACCTCCGGCCGGGGAAAATCCCCCCGCGACGGCTGAGTTAAGCGTTGCGGCCGATGTGTTTCACCCCAGCTACCATCACCTCAATCTCCTGCATCGCCCCCAAGCGCGATCGCGCCCCCAAATGCTGGTCAGCATCGGCCAGTTGATTCTTGCGGACGAGTCGGGAACAAGCCAGCGGGATTTTCGCAACCTAACCTACTTACTTCAATCCCTCAGCGCGCTGACCCCCCAAATGAGCGGCGTTGACGAACCCGTTCCCATCCCCTTCAACGCCGAACTGCCACCAGAGCAACTGTCTTACCACGACCTGCTCTTTTTCAAAGCTTCGCCCGCCTTCTCCCCCAGCGAAGAAGAAGTAGCAGTTCTCAAAGCCTATCTCGAAACGGGAGGTGTCCTGCTGGTCGAACCGGATCTGGAAGGAACGAATATTCCCCAACTGATCGCCCTGCAACGCGAAATTGAAATCGCGATCGTCCAGGCCAGCAGCGATCGCGAACTCACCAAGTCCATTCAAGAGCTGGAAACCGAGCTAGAAGCGCTCCAGAGCGACTTGAAGCAGAAAATTGAGAAAATTTCCCATCCGCTGCGATCGCTCGCCCAAGAGCTGGAAACGCCCCTACAAGCCCTCGAACAGTACAGTCCCCCTCACCTCACACAGACCCAGCCCTTCCTCTTCTCCACCCTCCCCACCCTGGAAGGACAACCTCTACAGCTCTTCGTCGGTGGCGGCATCGTCGTCGCGATCGGGAACCTCTCCTCTGCCTGGGGAGTCGAACGCCAACTGCCTCGCGAAACCATTCGCACGGCCCAAGAGTTGGGCATTAACCTTCTTCATTTCGCTTGGAAGCGACGGCAACTGACCCAATTGCAAACAACCGGTCAAACCCAGGATCGGCCAAGCCTGACCGCTGCTCCCCCAGGGACGCTCACCGGGATTTTCCAGAAACTTATCGAACCCCAACAATCAGACTGAATGGGCAAAGCAACCTTTGCGTGACTGTCTGGGTCGCAGAGGAAACCGCTAGGACACGTCGGAATCGACCTTTCTTCCGTACCGTACCGATCGTTGGGCAACTGCTGCGCCAACCTCGCGTTACGCCCTATTGGTACAATAGTTCGGCCATCAGCACCCCAACAAACTCGAATGTATCAGTTGCAAGGTCTGGAGAACGCCCTCAAACAATTTTTTGGCCACGATTGCTTTCGTCCCGGACAGCGCCAAATTGTTGAGGAGGCCTTGCAGGATCGGGATTTACTCGTCATTATGCCCACCGGAGGGGGAAAGTCGCTGTGCTTTCAACTCCCCGCACTGCTGAAACCGGGTGTAACGGTGGTCGTCTCGCCGCTCATTGCGCTGATGCAAGATCAGGTGGATACGCTACAAGAGAATGGCATTGGCGCAACCTTCCTCAATAGCAGCTTAGCTCGGGAAGAGTCGCGATCGCGCGCCCAAGACATTCTCAGCGGTCGGATTAAACTCCTCTACGTTGCCCCCGAACGGCTGCTGTCCGATCGTTTTCTCCCCTTCCTCGACGAAGTGCGATCGCGCGTCGGGATCTCCACCCTTGCTATCGATGAGGCCCACTGCGTCTCCGAGTGGGGACACGACTTTCGTCCGGAATATCGCCAACTGCGATCGCTGCGCCAGCGTTACCCTCAAGTTTCCCTCATTGCCCTCACAGCCACTGCCACCAAACGGGTTCGGGACGACATCGCGCAACAACTCCACCTGCGCGACCCCCAAGTTCACATCGCCAGTTTCAACCGGCCCAACCTCTACTACGAAGTTCTCCCCAAGCAACGCCAAAGCTATAACCAACTGCTGAGAAAAGTTCGCTCCTTCTCAGGGTCGGGTATTGTTTACTGTCTCAGTCGCCGCAAAGTCGATGAAATGGCCTTCCGTCTCGCCAAAGACGGCATCTCTGCGGTCGCCTACCATGCCGGGATGAGCGATACGGCCAGAGCCGAAAACCAAACTCGCTTTATTCGCGATGACGTGCGGATTATTGTAGCCACTGTTGCTTTTGGCATGGGGATTAACAAACCCGATGTCCGCTTTGTCATCCACTACGACCTCCCCACCAATCTAGAGCGCTATTACCAAGAGTCCGGACGGGCGGGACGAGATAGCGAGGCCGCCCATTGTACGCTCTTTTTCGGCAGTCAAGATTTGCGAACCATTCACTATCTCATCGACCAGAAAACCGATGAAAACGAGCGGCGAATTTCTCGCCAGCAGTTGAGTCAAATGCTCGACTACGTGGAAGGGACGGAATGCCGGCGCAAGATCCAGTTGCGGTATTTTGGCGAGCGCTTTCCAGGGAACTGCGGCAACTGCGACAACTGCAACAACCCCAAACCGCTGGAAGATTGGACAATTGAGGCGCAAAAATTTCTCTCTTGCGTGGCCAGGACTCAGGAACGCTTTGGCATGACCCATATTATTAATGTGCTGCGCGGTTCGAGGCAGAAAAAAATTGAGTCCTACGGCCATCATCTGCTCTCAACCTACGGCATTGGCAAGGATAGAACGGCAGATGAGTGGAAATTGTTGGCGCGATCGCTCCTCCACCAAGGCCTAATGGGAGAAACCACCGACGGCTACCGCATTCTCAAACTCAACAAACGCAGTTGGGAAATTCTTCGCAAGCAGCGTTCCGTTTCTATTGCCGTACCGCGCAAAGCAACAGCGAAAGTTTTGGTCAAAGCCGATCCTCAAGCAGTCGAGGCGGAAATGTTGCTCGAACGGTTGCGAAACTTGCGAAAACAAATTGCAGACTCCCAGTCTGTGGCCCCTTATGTCATTTTTGCCGACTCCACTCTCAAACTAATGGCTCGGCGAAAACCGGAAACCTTGGAAGAGTTTGGACAACTTTCTGGGGTTACGGAGTACAAGTTAGCACAGTACGGCGATCGCTTTGTCTCGGAAATTCGCGCTTTCTGTTGGGAACACAAACCTCCCGTTCCCCTGCCGTCCCAAACCCATCTCGCGACTCTACAACTCTATCAACAGGGGTTGAGCATTGCCGACATTGCCCAACGGCGCAACCTGCAACCGCGAACCATCGCCACGCATCTGAGCGAATTAATTGAGATGAACCAACCTGTGGACATCGATCGTTTGGTGGCCAAGGAGTTGCATCAACCCATTCTCGAAGCGATTGAAACGGTGGGAGATAAGACGTTGAGGGCCCTACGCGATCGCTTGGGGGAAGATTACAGTTACGAAGACATTCGCCTCGTTCGAGCTTGGTGGCGTCGAGAGCGAGGTTAGTGGCCTTGCCCTCAAAAAGGGCTGTCTCAAGCGAATTTCGTGCAAGAACGAGGTTTTTCCACAGATTGAGATGAGTTTTCCACACAAGCTTGAAAAGATGGCCGAGCCAATTCCCTACATTGACTCAACCGCAAATTCCGATCGGTAATTTTCAGGAGCTTTATCCTGAATTCAACCCATTCGCACTTCCGTAATGCTGCAAAATCAAGGGATGTTCATTCCGTAATTCCCCGGAGGTTTTTTCTGTGACCCCGATAGGTAGAGATGTTTAGGCGGGCAAAATAGATAAAAACTGAATTCCTAAGTCTAGAATTCTGGATAAAATCCCTGAAAATATTATCCTTTTGTTAGAGAAAAAGGGTAAAGTAGTGATTAAATACGCAAGATCGAGGAAATTGCATTCATGATTCGTAGAGACGGAGCATCTACTAGCGCCAGAAAACAGATATTAACCAAAGCCTTTCCCAGAAATACGTATTTTTACGCAAAAACTTTTTTTTGGTTCTTGCCAATTAAACAATATTTGTTTCAACAAAAACATCCTGTATTTGTCAGAAAAAGAATACTTTCAAATGAAGAAAAAACAACCATAAAAATAGAACAAAGAACGCAAATAAATATTCATTTTCCAAAGAAAAATATGATATTTTCTTGGATTGCTTCTCCCTCAATACATTCAGAAATTAGAGGTTTGTCGGCATATTAAAACTAGGATAAGATAGGCATTGTAGGTTGGTTAGTTTCTAAAATGCAGATGATAGATATGAGTAAACTCCCTGCTTTCAACTAATCAGAACTATCTAAAAAAATTCTCTGGTCAGCGTAAATTCAAATCGAAGCAAATCAATGTTTATTTTTACCTTGACAAAAGAATTTAAGCGATCGCTTTTCTTTCTCCTGGTTCCTCAATAGCAACCGAAACAGATCAAGTCAATTAGGAGATATCAATCCAAGAATTATGATGTTTCAAAGTATTGGACAGTGGTTGTATAATTTCTTGAGGCACTGGTTCGAGCCACTGCACCAAATTCCAGAGTCAACAGAAATTCCTCCCCTCACGAACGAAGCCTATGAATCTCTATTACAAGATCTCATCGCTGGTATCAATCTAGGCTGGACGAAGTCCGAGCTTCTTGACCGATTGGGAGCTCGCCGTTACGATCCCTGGTTTGCCGCTTGGTTGCGTCGCTACGGTCGAGTACTCGAACGGATATCGCTGTCCAACGATCGGATGGCAGCCGGAGTTGTCAAGCTCGGTCAACTTGATTGTGGCGATCTGAGCGTTGTTGCAGAAGAAATTTCGCAGCGCATCGTCCAGCGAAAAAGCAATCTGGTCGAGCTGTCAGAGAGCCGCTGCTTGCTTCCAGTTCAGCAGGTTGCCTCTCGATTGCCTTTAGAAACGGAGAACCACCCTCCACAATCCCAGCGTTCGAGACAGACAGAGGAAAGTTTAGAACGGGTTGCACCAACCGCCGAGATCGCCAGTCGGACGGTTTGCGCCCCCTCAAAAACCAGACTTTGCCAAGAAGCAGAACGAGTGTTTAACCAAGCAGTACGGCAATATAAGACGGGAGAATTGCTCGGCGCGATCGCCCTGTGGGGAGAAGCGATCGCCATTCAGCCCAACTTGCCCAATGCCTACAACGGTCGCGGTTCTGCCCTGTACTACCTCGGCCGCTACGATGAAGCGATCGCGGACTATACCCAAGCAGTCAAACTTCAATCCAACTTCCATCTGGCCTATAACAATCGCGGCAATGCAAACTCCGACTTGGGAAACCATCAAAAAGCACTCGCCGACTACAGTAAAGCGATTGCCGCTCAGCCCGATTTCCATCTGGCCTACAACGGCCGAGCTTCGGTTCTCAACCACCTGGGCCATTCTCTGTGGGCCATTGCCGACTACAGCAAAGCCATTGAGTTGAAACCAGACTTTCATTTTGCCTATAACGGTCGAGGGATTGCTCGCTCGGATTTGGGACAGTACTCGGACGCGATCGCCGACTTTACTCAAGCGATTGCCATCCGCCCCAACTACCCCGATGCTTACAACAATCGCGGCAATATTTTGCAGTTGCTTGGCAACTACACCCAAGCGATCGCCGACTTTACTCAAGCCCTAGACTTTAACCCCAATCTCCATCAAACCTGCTATAGCCGAGGCAATGCCTATCGAGAATTAGGATGCGATAAGGAAGCGATCGCCGACTTTACGCAAGCTTTGCACATTCAGCCAAATTACTATCTGGCATATAACAGTCGGGGACTGTCCTACCGGACGCTCGGCAACGCAGAGGCCGCGATCGCCGACTTCAATCGTGCCATCGAACTCAAGAGTGACTTCTGGCAAGCTTGGGCGAATTTAGGGTGGACGCTCTACCAATCGGAGGGCGATGGCTCCGCCGACCTAACGGTACGCGCCGCACTGCAAGTCTGGAACCAAGGACTCGAAAAACTGAACCCCGCAGCCAGCGATTACAAACTCGGTCGAGGAACTCTCCACTACCACAAAGGTAAAGCCCTTTATTACCAAGCCCAAAAGCAGGACAGCCATCGCCTTTATCTCGAGGCCATTCAAAACTATCAACAGGCCATAAAAGTGTTGCAAGATCGCCCCAAGTTGCGGGAGATTTATCTTGAAGTTTTGCAAGATCTGATTATTGTCTATAGCGCGATCGGCGATCGCCCCCACGCCAAGAAATGGGGAAATATTGCCATTGTTCTGCTAGAGCAACTGCTTTTGGACACCCCAACCGAAAGCATCAAACAGAAACTCTCTGAGAAATTTACCGGACTCTACCAGCTAGAAGTCGATCGCTTAGCCCAGTCCCTCCAACCCAAACATCACATCCAAGCGCTCGAGTTAGCCGAAGAACGCAAAAATCTCTGCCTCAAAGAGTTGCAGCCCCGTCCTGCTGCCCGGCCTTTCGCCGAGAGTCCGAACTACGCCCAAATCCAAAGCTTAATTCCTCCGAATGCCGCTGCCCTTTACTGGCACATTAGTCCAGTGGGGATAACCACCTTTATTGTGAAGCCCCACAAACCGCCCATCGTCCTCTGGCGGCATTCTCCTGAAGATGGGTTAATTCCGTCATTTCAAGCCTGGTTGAAGCAATGGCAGCAGGATTTCGAGCGCCAGCACCAAGCCGAAACGGTCAGCAGCTCCTGGCAAGAGCAAATGACCCCTCGACTACGACAGCTCGCAGCCATTCTCGACATTTCCCAAATTCTTTCCCATCTCGAGGATGAGACCTGCCAGCTTCTGCTTGTCCCCCACCAAGATCTGCACCTACTTCCTCTTCAAGCCCTCTTTTGCAAGCCCTTCGCGCAGCGAGATTTCACGATCGCCTATTTACCCAGCGCGCAACTCGGCTTGCAGAGGCCCTCTTCCGTACCCATCGACCCCCCAGTTCGACTGCTGGCGGTAGAACCAGGCCGGTCATTGATGCCCTACCAAGAACTCGAACGACGGGCGATCGCGAAAGCATTTCCCCAGTCTGTCGCGTGCAGTTCCCCAGCTGTCAGAGCCAGCTTGATTGAGGCATTGCAAACCCCCAGAACAATTATCCACTTGAGCGAAGAGAGCTATCAACACAGTCAATTCCCCGAACAGTCGTCCCTGTGTTTGGATCGGGGCGACAAACTGACGCTGCCCGATCTTCTCAAGCTCGATTTTTCAACCACCTTGCTCATTTGCCTGCCAGACTGCTCCGCGCGCTTCCAAGGTCAGCAGCAACCGCGCCATGACTTTATCGGTCTAGCAGCTAGCTTTCTGTTGCAAGGAGCTACCAGCGTGTTGCTCTCCCTGTGGCCGGTGCGAGACTTTTCCACAGCCCTGCTGATGCATCGGTTCTACGAACAACTCCAACGGAATATAGCTCCAGCTAAAGCCTTAAATGACGCTCAACGCTGGTTGCGTGAGGCGACCCTGACGGAACTCCTGCTTGACTACGAAGCGTTAGGGGACGATGGCAGTCAAGCTGACAGCATTCTCCAACCCGCGATCGATGCGGCCAAAAGCCAAGCTGCCAAAATGGGTTCTGACTATTGTCCTTACGCTCATCCATACTATTGGGCAGGGTTTATGTTAGCTGGAACTCTTCAGTGAGGCATTACCGAACTCCGGCGAGCAACAAGTTCTAGCTCCAACGCCAACGAACCGCGCGATCGCGCGGTTTTCTGGTGAAATGAACCCTTTTGCGTAAGTCTTAACTAATATTCTAGTATTGAGGGAAATATTGACGGGAGAGGCGATCGCGCTCGCCCAGAGTCAATCGCTAAAGTATGGCGTTCAGGAATGTGGGATGGGCCCGCAGAAGGTTGCTATGGCTAGACGAAAAAAACGATTTCCCTGCGGTCACAAGGGATACGGTCAAGTTTGTCACCGATGCTTGCAAAAGCAAGAAGAGCGCGTCAAAAAAAAAGAAGCCAAGCAACTGTGGGAAGAAACCTTTGACCGCGACCCCATTGACCTGAGCGATCTCCCTAAAAATGTGGTGATCAAAGCGCGTAAAATTATTACCAGCATTGAAAAACAACCAGATTATCGAGCCTTTCGAGGCAAGCGCCTGCGCCACGATCGCTTTATTATTAGCATTCCCGTTACGCGCAATTATCGCCTTCTCTGCCGCGACTGCGGCAATATCCTCGTTCCCGAAGCTGTAATCTCCCACGAAGATTACAATGTTTGTAAGCCGGGCGGCTAGCTTTTCGGTTAAGAGGCAGCAATTAGAACTGAGACTTCTGACAGTTGCGGCGATTGGCGATCGCAGAAGAGAGGACTGGCCTCGAAACTGCCAAGCGATCGCTTTTTCCCCTTCCGTTTTGAGCTGCAATTTTACATCCCTGTCATGCAAATTTATCTCGATCACAGCGCAACAACACCGCCTCATCCAGAAGTGACTGCCAAGATGGAGGAGATCGCGAGCGAGTTGTGGGGAAATCCGTCAAGCTTACACCATTGGGGCAACCGCGCGGCCACTGCGATCGAAGCGGCCAGGATGCAGGTGGCAAACCTGATGAATGCGCCCCATCCAGAGTCGATTGTCTTTGTGTCTGGGGGAACAGAAGCCAATAACCTCGCCTTATTGGGCGTGGCGCAACGCTACGCAACCCCTCAGCATCTGATTATTTCCAGCGTCGAACACTCAGCGATCGCCGAACCCGCTAAACGCCTGGAACGGTTGGGATGGCAGGTAACGCGGCTGCCGGTGAATCGCCAAGGGCGGGCAAACCCCTCAGACTTAGAACAATCTCTCCAGTCAAACACAGCCTTGGTTTCGATTATCTACGGCCAGAGCGAAGTTGGCACCCTGCAACCGATTGAAGAGCTGGCCAGCATTGCGCGCGATCGCGGCGTGTTGTTCCACACCGATGCAGTGCAAGTGGCGGGGCGCTTGCCCCTAGATGTGAGACAGTTGGGTGTTGATTTACTCTCGGTTTCCGGCCATAAATTCTACGGCCCTCAAGGATCGGGAGCGTTGTATTGCCGTCCGGGAGTAGACCTGATGCCCCTCGTGTTGGGAGGAGGACAGGAAGCCGGCCTTCGCTCTGGAACCCAAGCCGTTCCCGTATTAGCTGGGCTGGGTCGGGCCGCAGAACTCGCGGCGGCAACCTTGGCAGTTGAAACGCCCCGGCTGAGAAAGTTGCGAGATCGCCTCTTCCACCACCTCGCCCGTTCCCCCTTTCTGGTTCCCACCGGCGACCGGTTCTATCGCCTTCCCCACCACGCCAGCTTTTGCCTGTCGGACGCAGCCCAAAGACCTCAAGTTACGGGTAGAACCCTCGTTCGTCAGTTGAATCTAGCGGGCATTGGTATCAGTGCGGGTTCGGCTTGTCAAAGCGGGGCATTGAGTCCCAGCCCAATCCTCAAAGCGATGGGATACTCTGATGAGATGGCGCGATCGAGCATCCGACTAACCTTGGGGCGAGACACGACCGCCGCCGATATTGACTGGACGGCAATGGTTCTTCTGCAAGTTCTCGAACGCATCCTCCCGCAAAGGGCCTTGTCCCAATGCTAGCCTCCACGATTGGCAAATTTTCATCGATCGCTCTCCAGACGACTCCTCAGTGTCAGCGTTAAATGCTCCAAGTTCGACAAACTGCCATGTATGCGATTAAAATTCACGGCTTAGGCTTTATTCACAAGCGCTGGAAAGATGAAACGCCGCATTTTTGTAGCGATTTTTCCAAAGCCAAAACCTGGAAAACCTTGTCCAGAGCCTTAGATTTTGGCAACAAAAAATTAACGCCTCGGTTGCGGATGAGTTGGGAACTGTGGCAAGAGGTAGAAGGCGAGTTAATTCCCTTAATCCAACCTCAATCCCGCCAACCCAGCTAAAATCGCTAGATTGCGGAATGCAAAAATAACTCAGCCGCCTCAGCGTCTAGAAATAAGGTGGCTTGGGCCTGAGTTCGCAATACCGACGCGGGACAACCCGGATGAATGGGGCCTCGCAGCATTTGTCTAACGATTTCCGCTTTATGGCGGCCCGGTGCGAGGCAAACAATCTGTTTCGCCGCACAGATGCTGGGAATAGAAAGGGTGAAAGCGTAAGTGGGAACGGCCGCAATTGCCGGAAATAGTCCGGAGTTGACCTGTTGCTGGCGAGTGGTGGCGGCTAATTTGACCAGTTTAACCGCGTACGGATCTTGGAAATTAGCAACATTTGGCTCGTTGAAAGCTAGGTGTCCGTTGTCGCCAATTCCCAAACAGCAAAGGTCAATCGGTCGCGATCGCAACAATTGCGCGTAGCGATCGCACTCGGCCAGCGGTTCGAGGGCATCTCCCTGGAGGTAGTGAAACTGACCCGGACGAGCGCGACATTCGACCCGTTCGTGGAGGTAGCGGCGAAAGCTTGCCGGATGCTCTGGCGCAATTCCCAAATATTCATCCAGATGGAAGCAAATCAAACGCGACCAATCTAACGCTTCCAACCTCATGAGTTCGTCGAGGAACTGAAGTTGCGAGTTTCCCGTTGCTAGAACAACTGTGGCGAATTCTTGTTGTCGCAAGCAGGACTGTAAGTAAGTCCCGACCATCTGTGCGGCCTGACTGGCCAGGAGAGCGGGGATTGGCTCGATCCGTACCGAAAGCTGGTCGGCGGTCAATTGCTGGGGGAGACTCTTCATTGAGCATTGAACATTTATCAATTCACGTCTAATGTGAATTGCCTGAAACCCTTGCCGGGGCAAGGGAGTAGGCAACAGGCAATAGGAAGAAAAGACAACGGTATAATCAGGGTTGTGGCTTCTACGTTTGCATTTGGCGTAATTCCCTACCAAATTCCGTTCAATTGCAGAATGAAACTGGGTAAAACATCCTCGCCAGAAAGCGTCTGGGGACACTCCAGCACTTCAACCGCTTTGTGTACTCTTACTGGTACTTTAGCGAAAATCAAGCCCAAATGTAGCCTCAACTCTCCTGATAGCGTCTAAATACGTCCTGGTTTTCGGTGAGCCAACCGACAAAACGATAAGATATCGCCGTGCGAAAAGCCCTCAGAGCTTCCCCAAAAGTTCTCAAAGGTTGATTCGACCACTGTCGTCTCAATCCTCCCGTTAATCGATGCCAAAGGATAAATGTATAGGCACAAAACACTAGAATAAAATGCCTCATCAGGCTCCGTTTATCCCGAACTTGGTATTCAGATAGACCCAACCATCCCTTGGCTTCTCGATAGAACACTAATATTCTTGCTTTTACCTCTGGGTATTTAATTGTTGGTGGAAAAGGCAACGATACTCTCATCGGAGGACTCGGCAACGACCTTCTCAACGGCAGTTTGGGGAACGACGAACTTTGGGGAGGACGCGGTTCCGACACCTTCGTTCTCGCCGCCGGTCAGGGACTCGACTCCGTTTTTGACTTTGCACTCAAACAAGACCTCTTCAGACTCTCTGGCGGCCTCACCTTCGACCAACTCAGCATTACCCAAGGGTCGGGTTCCCACGCTGACAATGCCTTGATCGGACTGCAAGGTAGCGATGAGATTCTCGCTTCTGTCGCCGGGGTGCAAGCAACAGCGATCGACCAGTCTCACTTCACCACTCTCGGTTAATCGCTTCAAACCTTTTTAAATTCGAGCTTCCCAGAAAGGCTGAGAAGCTCTTTTTCTTGTGGCATTGCATAATGAAGGAACGACAGCTTAGGATCTGTCTGTACTTTCAAGGTTAAATGTTATGGGCGAAGCAAAACGTCGCAAAGCTGCATTAGGCGATCTCTACGGTCAAGAAGAGCGAATCTTTCCTTGGTTGCCGCTGACCAAACGTCAAGGGGAGCAATTTGTCCAATGGACGACGCGAGGTGCTTGGATTGGGATTGGCGTTATGGTAGCAATTTGGGTGACCGTTCGGATCATCGGCCCCGGATTTGGCTGGTGGGAAGTGCAGTAAGGTGGGGACTGCTGAATTCTGCAACTTGACACCAGTTGGCTAAAACTTTGAATAGAAAAAACGCCAAGCGATCGCAATTTTCTCGCGTTCCAACTCAAGCAATTGAACCTGGAACCTGGAAAACGATTGCCATTGGTTTGGGCCTGGCTCTTTTGCTAACGAGCATCCCCTTTTTGAACTTTATTTTTAGTTACTTTCTCATTATCGTTCACGAGTTAGGTCATGCGCTAACGGCTTGGATTTTTGGCTATCCAGCGATTCCCGCGTTTGATTTTATGTTTGGGGGAGGCGTAACCTCGATCGGCGATCGCGTTTGGGGTTTAACCCTGTTTCTTTACTGCGGAATTGGGTTCTTCTTTTTCCTCGCTCGACACAATTCTTTTGCCCTAAAATTGCTGGTGGGAGCGACGGCCATCTACACCCTTTTCTCTTTCTCCCCACTTCACCAAAACCTGCAGATTTTTATGGGACATGGCTGCGAATTAATCTTTGCAGGCATTTTTCTTTACCGAGGTTTGAGCGGTTTTGCCTGTCAGCGTTTTGGCGATCGCGCTCTCTACACAATGCTCGCTTTCTTCGCCATTTTTGACAATTTCAAGTTTGCGAACGCTCTCATTTTTAGCGAAGCCGCACGAGCGCTTTACGAGCAAGGAAAAGGGGGAATTATTGACAATGATTTTGTCCTCTTAGCCGAGCGGTTGTCAATGGATTTATCGGGAGTTGCCGCATTTTTCGGCTTCTGTTGTTTGGCAACTCCCGCGATCGCTTTTTGGTGCTATCGCGATCGCCATCGCTGGGAAGCAATCCTTCTAAAAATTCGCGCTCCTAAACATTAGGCAACAATTGCGATACATCCGATACCTTGAATGCAAACATTCAGCTCATTGTTCTGTCACGCGATCGGCGCGTTGCAGTACCTATTTGATTCGCAAGCTGAAAGCAGAATGCACGCTATCTAAGAAACCATTTATAAAGTGAATCCTAGGGACTCAAAGACCTTAGGTTTGGTGAGTTACGACGGTTCTCGAATGAAAGAGTGAATTCTCTATTCAACAGTCACCTAACCCACCCTACACAAGGGTTTAATTTTGACTTTATAAATGCTATCTAATAAGGTCCAAACATTGAGTTGGCAGGATTTTCTGGATCGGAACTGTAGTAGAAATCATGCATTAATTTGACAATTTCGTCTTTCGTCAAAAACCCATCTCCGTTCATATCTAACTTAGGAAAGATAGAGGGAGCATAAACCGGCGAAACATTGTAAACGCTCAACAATTCTGCCCACTCTTCTTGGCTCAATTTGCCATCACCATTTTTATCAAAAGCATCAAAAACGAGTTGAATGAGCGCGCTCACTTGCTCGTCATATCTCTTGGCATCGCCTAACATGTCCTCGTAGTAGCACAACCACTCTTCCAAAGAAACTTTTTTGTCTTTGCTTGTATCGGCATTTTTCTGCAGCGTTTTCCACCGTTTCTTTAGCGTCTCATTGAGAATGAGATACTTGGAAGATCGGGACGACCAATTTCTGATTTCGGCTAACTTCTTAACAAAATTTTCAAAATCTTGATAAACTAAAACACCGTCGCAATTGCCATCATACATGCAAAAAAGTTTAGTTAATTTTCGTTTTTGTAGTTCGGCGAGCATAGCGCTTTGGGCGAGTAGAGGTCAATTTTATTAAACCAGAAATTGCTAAGATCGGCGGTATTATTTTCTCTTAAACAGTCGCCGACTGAAGATGGAAATCGGCCAGCGATCGAAACCTTGCGGGTGCCAGCAAGTTTGCCCGCTCCCCATTCTACTGGTCTGTCAATTTTCAATTGAGGTTGGGGGACGACGAGGGAGTTGGGGAGTTGGGGAATTGAGGGGACAAGGGGGAAATCGACAATCCCTCATTTCTTCCTTGACAGACCACTACAAATATTCTGATGGAACTCGCCTCGCCTTGTTTTACTCCTCTTCGCCAGCTCCTTCCTCCGTCTCTTGCAACTCTTCCTCCTCGGAGGGGGGAACTAACGCCACTGCCGCGATCGCGTCATTTTTGTCGAGTCTCTGCACCCGAACCCCTGTCGCCATGCGAGATTGAGGGGAAATGGCATCGGTGGCCTGACGAATGATAATGCCCCGGTTGGTCACCAACATCAGTTCGTCTTCGGGATGGACAATTCGCAGGGCCACAAGCTTATCTCCTTTGAGGCGGAACTTAATCGCTTTTAAGCCCATTCCCGCCCGATTTTGCAGGCGGAATTGCTCGACGGGAACGCGCTTGCCATATCCCCCTTGAGTAATGGCCAAAATCCAGGGGCCCTCTCCTGCATCCGCGATCGCCTCATCTGCTTGAGATTCATCCTCAACCTCGTCGTCGGTTGCAGCCGCGAGATTGGCAATCATTTGGCTGGAGAGAATGTCCATGCCAATCACCTCATCATCCCCCCGCAACTTCATGGCCCGCACGCCTCGCGTTGCCCGACCGAGGGGGCGCAGTTGCTGGCGATCGGTTTGGAAGTGAATGGCCATACCGCCGCGAGAACCAACGATCGCGCTATCTTCCTCCCGGGCCAAGCGTACCCAGCGCAACTCATCCCCTTCCCCCAGAGAAATGGCAATTAAACCGTTGGAGCGAATGCTGCTAAAGGCAGACAGGGCCGTCTTTTTGATGTAACCCTGTCGGGTGAGCATCACCAGGTACTCATCTTCGGTGAAGGCGCTGACGGGGATGATGGAGGTGACTTTTTCCTCTCGACTGATGGGGAGCATTTGCACGATCGGCATTCCCCTGGCCTGACGCGAGGTTGCGGGGATTTGGTAAGCCGGGAGGCAGTACACCACGCCGCGATCGCTGAAGAAGAGGATGCTGTCGTGGTCGCAACAGCCAATGAAGTGTTCCACCCCGTCATCGTCTTTCATCTTCGCCCCCGCTCGTCCCCTGGTGGCGCGGCTTTGAGCCTCGAAGGTGGCAACAGGCATCCGCTTGATATAGCCCTGTTCGGTGACGAGAATGACCGCCTGTTCGTTGGCAATTAAATCGGTGTCGAGGAGTTCTCCTTCCGCTTGGACGAAGTTGCTGCGTCGCGGGGTGGCGTGCATCTCTTTGATTTGACCGAGTTCTTCGGTAATAATCGCTTCGATGCGCTCGCGTCGGGCCAAAATGTCTTGGAGGTCGGCGATTTTGGCTAGTAGTTCCTCGTGTTCAGCTTGAATTTTCTCCGCTTCTAAGGCGGTGAGGCGGCGCAGTTGCATCTGCAAAATCGCATCGGCCTGGACTTCTGAGAGACCAAATTGTTCGACGAGTTCCTGTTTCGCGGTGGCGGTGTCGGCGGCGGCGCGAATGAGGCGGATAATCGCATCGAGATTCCCCAAAGCAATCAGCAACCCTTGCAAAATATGGTCGCGTTCCTGAGCTTTTCGCAGTTCGTAGCGAGTGCGGCGGGTGATGGCTTCAACGCGAAATTCGAGGAAGACTTCGAGGAATTGTTTGAGGGTGAGGAGTTGGGGTTCCCCATTCACCAACGCCAGCATATTTGCGCCGAAGTTGGTTTGGATGGGGGTTTGTTTGTAGAGATTGTTGAGAACGACGCGGGGGTAGGCATCCCGTTTCAATTCGATGACGATTCGCATTCCGTCGCGATCGCTCTCGTCTCGGATATCGGAGATCCCGTCAATTTTCTTGTCGTTAACCAGATCGGCAATTTTCTCAATTAAGGAGGCTTTGTTAACTTGGTAGGGCAGTTCGGTGACGATGATGGCTTCGCGATCGGGACGGCCGCGCTGTTCGAGGGTTTCCACCTCAGCCACCCCGCGCATGGTAATCGAACCCCGACCGGTGGTGTAAGCATCGCGAATGCCCGAACGTCCGAGGATTTGCCCCCCAGTTGGGAAGTCGGGGCCTTTGACGTGGTGCATCAATTCTTCGATCGAAATTGCCGGATTCTCAATGAGCGCGATCGCGCCCTCAATTAACTCCCCTAAGTTGTGGGGGGGAATATTCGTCGCCATACCCACCGCAATTCCCGATGACCCATTCAGGAGGAGTTGAGGGATTCTGGCGGGAAGCACCACGGGTTCTTGCTGGGAACCATCGAAGTTGTCGGCAAAGTCAACGGTTTCCGACTCAATATCTCGCAGCAGGGCGTTGGTGGTCAGGGACTGCAAGCGACATTCGGTGTAGCGCATCGCCGCTGGCGGATCGTTATCCACCGACCCAAAGTTGCCGTGGCCGTTAATCAGGGGATTCCGCATCGAGAAATCCTGAGCCATCCGCACCAAGGCATCGTAAACGGCTGTGTCGCCGTGGGGATGGTATTTTCCTAAAACTTCCCCTACCACGCGCGCGCACTTGCGGAAAGGTCGTTCTGGGGTCAATCCCAGCTCGTACATCGCGTAGAGAATGCGACGGTGTACGGGTTTCAGTCCGTCCCTCGCATCTGGAAGCGCTCGCCCCACAATCACGCTCATGGCGTATTCCAGATAAGACCGAGACATTTCGTTTCTCAGGTCGGTTGGGACAATTCGCTCCTGGGGAGAAGTCATAGGGTAAAAAACTCCAAAAAACCGATCGTCTTGCAGTTAAAGACAAAAAATAAGCAAAAATAGCCTTTTTTGCCCTGCAAAGCTCTCAAATACTGCTAATTTTCTCTCCTAATTCTAGCACATTTAGGCTACCTCGGCCGGAGTCGAGAGCGACCTTGGGGCCTGGAGTTCGCGCAATTTTGTCGATTGAGAGCGCGCTGAGACAAGAGCGTTAAATTCCCCTCTCGCAACAGGTGCATATCGTCAGGTTGACGGGAGCGATCGGTGGATCGGCTTTTAATACCGATAATTCCGTTTTTGAGCATTCAAATTCAAAAATACTGAAAGCCTTTCTCAGCAAGGGTTTATGCGGTCTTTTATTGTAATTTTGTCAGTCCATCAGAATGCATCCTTGCATATATCAGTAAAAACCACCCGATGACTCAATAAGAGACTAATTCAATGCAGTCTATTTTGAATTGCTCTTGTGTTTAATCAAACTCAAGGAATCACAGTCATGCTAATTTCCGAGCAACCACGATTTATCTTTATTCACATCTACAAAAATGCAGGCACTAGCATAAAAAAAGCGCTACGCTCTTATCAAAAAAAGTCTTCATATTCACCTCTTCTTCAACCTGAATACCGACATAGTAAAGCGACAGAAGTTATCAAACAGATAGGTCGAGAAAATTTTCAATCCTATTTCTCTTTCGCTGTCGTTCGCAATCCTTGGTCTTGGCAAGTTTCTTTGTACCAATATATGCGAAATAAAAAGCATCACCCTCAACATGCCATTGTTAAAGATTTAAGCTTTTCCGACTACTTGCAGTGGCGCTGTAACCAAGACTTACATTTACAAAAAGACTTTGTTTACGATGAATACAATCAACAATTAGTCGATCGAATCCTCCACTTTGAAAGACTGAAAAAAGATTTCAAGGCAATTTGTTTGCAACTTGGCATAAAAAGAAACAAATTACCTCATCTAAATTCTTCCGGAAATCGCCGTCCTTATCAAAGTTTTTACACAACTAATGATATTGAGCTTGTCCGATCGACTTTTCGAGCAGATATTGAGATGTTTGGTTACCAATTTAAACCCAGAACATCAATTCTTCTGTAACAAGACCATTTTTCGATGAAATGCGAAAACCAATACACATTGTTTTGGAGTTTTGTCGGATTCCCATTAGACCCTCAAAAAATTAACGGAGATCGATCAAATGCAAAAATTCTCAATCAATCAAGAGAAAGAAATTCGAGAATACTACGAATCCAATGGTTATGTTGTCATCAAAGGACTTTTACCTGTATCAAAAATAGACTCATTTCTAAGCGAATATCGAAAAATCAAAGCAAATCCATTCTTTGTCTATTACAGTCAGTCTATCCATAAGTGCATCAGAACCTCTCTAACTCCAGAAGGATTTATTAAGGAATCCATGGAAAATGCCACAAGGCTTAACTTTTTCCCTAAGTTTTCCTTGACCATGAAAAATTGCCTATTTCATGAAGGAATATCAAAAGTACTGCATAGTATATCGGGAAAAAACAAGTATGCGATGTGGCAAAACATGTTTTTTGATTTCTCTCCAGGAACGATTGAGCATCAAGACCATTGGTATTTGGACACAAGTCCTGCTGGAAACATGATTGCTGCTTGGTATGCCCTTGAAGATATTCATCCAGATGCAGGATGTTTTTTTGTCCTACCGCAAAGTCACCATGGCGAAGTTTTGACAAGAGAAAAATGCAAATCTCATGAAGATTTCAGAATGAGCTGTGTTGATTTAATCGACAAAAACAATTATCCCTATAAGAGCTTTCCTCTCAGTCAAGGAGATGTTTTGTTTTGGCATCCTTTTACTATGCATGGAGCTTACAGCAATCTCAATCCAAAATACAGTCGAAAATCGCTAACAGCACACTTTTACCCGATCGATTTTGACTTTTGCCCGATGGGATTTGACAAGCTCAAACACGAAGAACAAAAATTCAAGGCGACCTCTAATCCTCAACTATTTGAAGTTAACAAAGGTTCGGATACTGTTTGGAGTCTAAAAAATTACATCAAATATTTTCGCGATCGCTTGAGTGGAAATAAAAAACCGCGTATGGATATGAGAAGGGAGGTTTATACAAGACAACGCAGATAAGGCAAACAATTCCTCTCAGGAATAGCAAACTTGCCATGTCAGTCGGGTGAGTTAGGCGATCGCGAAATCGAAAACTCACTCTCTGGCTCGCAAGCTGTCGCAACCCACCAAAGCTAAGGTTTTCAGAAGTTTCTTAACGATTGCTGGAAAGTATTTAGCTCGATGTAAGCCTTCAGGGATCGGGCATTTTCAGAGTACTCTTAAATTGAATCGGGGTCGATATTCAACTCTCGCAACTTCGCCGCTAACCGTTCTGCTTTTTGCTCGGCGAATTCTTTTTGCTCTCGTTCGGATTCTTTCTGTTGTCTCTCAAACTCAGCATCCTCTTCTGGAGTGGGAACCAACTCCCCTTCTTCCGTAAAAAATCGCAATAATCCTTGCTCAACTCTCAAATACAAACCCAGTTGTTGGCTCCACAACTGTCCTTCCTCATTGGCTTCTAAAGGTTCGTATTTCCCATCCACTAAATGGAATCCTTCAAACTCCAATGTTTCAGGATCGAACCAAAAGTAATCGGGCGTGCGGAAGGTGTCTTGATACAATTCTTTCTTCAAGCCGCGATCGATTTTGGCGGTAGATTCCGAGAGAGTTTCAAGAATAAAATGGGGATATTTTCCCTCTTCTTCCCACACCGTCCAACTTCTTCGCATCTTGCGTTCGGTGTCGAGTACGACAAAGAAATCGGGCCCGCGAAAGTCTTTGTCTTTGCGTTGATTGCGGCTGTAGTAAATGGTTAAGTTGCCGGCGATGTAGACATCATTTCGCCCTCGCCACAACCATTCCAGACAATTGAGGAAGAGGATAATTTGTCGCAGATGTAGTTCGGTTTCCAAGGGGGGTTCGTCGCTATATAAATCGTCCGAGGGAAAGATAACACGTTCTTTCTCCTGCCGGGAAGTTTGTCTTTCTTGAGCAAGGGTCATGAGATAGTCGGGATTAGGGGAGGTTGATAGGTTTATTGTAGCGCTCGTAATGTAGACTTTCTTCACCTGACTCTTAATCCCAAAAAATCAGGATGTTTGCCGGGAGCTTGGTTCAATTCGGTTAGGGTTACGGTCAGAAGTGTTGAATCTGAATGTATTTTTAGAGTTAATGCTTGGAAAGCAAGGATAAAATTGATTGCGATTATTTGCAGAATCTTTGTGTTAATTGAATGTTTTTTTCCAGATCGAGCGATCGTGTTGGCGATCGACAGTTCAACATCGCAACTGAAAATTTGCTTAATCGTAAAGAAGTTCTTGTCCGCTTTTCGCACCTGCTTTTTCAAGCAAATTAACAATTTTGGAACGGTTATTTTGTCGTGCAATATCTAAGATGGAGTATCGATCGATATCTGTCACATTAACTTTTGCTCCAGCCCTCAAAAGAATTTTAACAGTTTCCAAGTTACCTTTTGCTACTGCACTCATTAATGGAGTCCAACCTTCACAATCCTGAAAGTTCACCTCTGCTCCTGCGTTAATCAAATATTTGACTATTGTATTGCGATTGCAGGAAGCAGCCATATCAAGAGCAGACATACTTGGAGAATTTCCTTGTTGAAGATTCACCTTTGCTCCTGCTTCAATAAGCATTTTTATGATTTCCAGATAACCTCTATTTGCTGCTAAAACAAGAGGCAACTTTTCTCCATTGTTGACACTAGCACCTGCCTCAATTAACAACCTCGTGATTGCAACTTGTTTCAAGCTTATTGCCAGACCAAGAGGAGTTAAAAAATCTTTGCCTTTTTTTTCAAGGTCGACCCCATTCTCAATTTCGAGATAAATTCCTTTCTGAATCAAGAGCTTGATATTGGTTTCATCTCCAGCACGAATTAATTGATGGATTTGTGTATCCTCTGGCTCTGAAGAAAAAGATTGAAAAGCGTTAATTTCAATGAGTCCCACGATCGATTCACTAAAAAAACTGTAAACTTTGGAAAACTTGGAAATCAAAAATCAAAAAATCACCTAAGTTAATTCTTCGTTTTCGCAGAAAAGGCACTAAACCAACCTCTGCGCCAAAAAACAATCAACAAACCCAAAGCCGTCGCGATCATCGCCAACCAGCAAGCTTCATATCCCCACTTCCATTCCAGCTCTGGCATATATTTGAAATTCATCCCATACACGCCTGCAATAAACGTTAGAGGAATAAAAATAGTGGAAACAACCGTCAAAAAATTAATAACTTCATTCATTTTGTTGCTAATTGAGGACAAATAAACATCCATCAAACTTGAAGAGAGTTCTCGATATGTCTCGACAATATCCAGAAGTTGAATCACATGGTCGTAACAGTCTCGCAAATACACTTGAATGTCAGCCGCAATCAAATCGTTTGGCTCGCGAATTAAAGTATTAATGACATTTCGCAACGGCCAAATCGCGCGACGAAGGGCCAGTAACTCTCGTCGGACATCGTAGATTTGCTCTAGGGTTTGACGAGAGGGGTTTAAGACAACTTCATCTTCGAGGACTTCAATGCGCTCGCCGTAGTCTTCTAAGACGGGGAAAAACCCATCAATCAGCGCATCTAAGAGAATATAGGCGAGATAGTCGGGGCCCGCTTGGCGAACTTTACCTCGGTGCGTGCGGATGCGATCGCGCACCGGATTAAAACAATCTTGTTCCGGTTCTTCCTGAAAGGTCAACAGATAGTGCTTCCCCAGGACCAAACCCACCTGTTCGCTGTCAAACCCATCCTCGTTCGGTTTGGGTAAAATCATCTGAACGATAATTAACAGGTGTTCGTTGTAATCTTGGACTTTCGGACGCTGAGGAACATTAACCACATCTTCGAGCAGGAGCGGGTGTAACTGACACACTCGACCGATTTGTTTTAACGTCTCTTCTGTCCCCAACCCTTGAATGTCGATCCAAGACACAGAATCTGTCTCTAAATAAGGCAAACAATCCTGGGGAGAAATCTCAACTTGTCGCCGTGCTTTCGCCTCTGTGTAGTCAATAAGAACAATTTGAGAAGGTTTGGCATCCGGATCGATGCTCAGCGTCCCCGGTTCGCTCCCCGGTCGATCGAAAAAATAGTCAAAATAGTCTTCCTCATCATCATGAGGTTTGCTGGGGTAAGCGGAAGGATGAGAAGGACTCATAAACGGATGGAATTTGAACAAGCTGCCCTTAGTTTAATAAACTAATCTCAAATTCCTCGTCCTTAACTCCCGAACCCATGACCTCTCGGCCGCAACAGCGCGATCGCGCCGCATCGAAGCTTGAAACTCGCAAGCAGATCGGCCTTGCCATTCTGCTCTTTCCCGGTACGGCCTGGTTGCTGCTGTTTTTTATCGTTCCCCTGCTGCTCATTGCGGTCTACAGCTTTCTCGGCCGGGGAACCTATGGCGGCGTTATCTGGACTTTTACCCTAGAAAACTACCAGCGACTCGCGAATGGGGTGTACTGGGTTCTGCTAGGACGCTCGATTGGTTTAGCTGCTTTCACCACCGCGGTTTGCTTGCTCATTGGCTATCCGATCGCGTTCTTCATCGCCACCCGTCCCCCTCGATGGCGGGGGATATTGCTCTTTTTGGTCATCATTCCCTTTTGGACGAACTTCCTCGTTCGCACCTACGCTTGGATTGTTATCTTGCGAGAGGAAGGGGTTGCGAATGTGGTGCTAGAAAGCTTGCATCTGATTGACGAACCGCTGACGCTCGTCTTTACTCCCTTTGCGGTGGCCCTAGGTTTGGCCTATGGCTACTTGCCATTTATGATTTTGCCGTTGTACACAACCCTCGAACGCTTTAATTTCTCGCTAGTGGAGGCGGCGCAAGACTTGGGGGCCAGCGACTTGAAGACCTTTTTTCGCGTGGTTTTACCGCTGACACAGCGAGGAATTCTAGCGGGTTCTCTCTTGGTTTTTATCCCTTCGGTGGGAGCATTCATTACGCCAGATATCTTGGGAGGCGCGAAGGGTTTGATGATTGGAAACGTCGTTCAGGATCAGTTTCTGCGCGCGCGCAACGAACCCTTTGGTTCCGTACTTTCGATTTTAATGATGGCCGTAATTTTGATTCCGATGTTGATTTATTTTAAAGTCTCGGAAGACCAGACATAATCTGTTGCGTCCCGATCTACGGACGGCGGACGACTGAACTAATGACAAAAAAAACCGACTTATTGATTCGCGCTGTTGGCAAACAATCCCTCTGGTTGATTGCTGTTTCGGGATTTGCCTTTCTCTATCTCCCCATCATTATCTTAGTTGTCTATTCTTTCAACGCCTCGCGCTCCAATGCCGTGTGGCGGGGGTTTACTCTAGAGTGGTATCAAAGTTTGCTCGTCGGTTTTGATTCGGGAGGCGATCGCATTCCCCCGGAGTTACTGTGGGATGCGCTGCGGAATAGTTTAATTGTCGGAACGATCTCGACCCTGCTGGCGACGATTTTCGGAACCGCGATCGCGATCGCGCTAGAACGCTATCGATTTCGAGGGCGATCGGCCCTAGAGGCCCTCCTCTTCCTCCCCATCATCATTCCTGACATCACGATGGGTGTTTCCTTGCTCATCTTTTTTAGCCTCATCTTCCAACTGATTGAAAACTTAACCGGGATCTACCTCGTCCTCGGCCTCCCCACCGTCATCATCAGTCACATCGCCTTCAATATCTCCTTTGTCGCCGTCACAGTGCGCGGAAGAATCGCAGATCTCGACCCCGCCATTGAAGAAGCGGCCCTAGACTTAGGGGCCAACGAATGGCGAATGTTCTGGCGCATTACCTTCCCCCTGATCTTTCCCGGCGTTCTGAGCGGGGCCCTACTCGCCTTCACCCTCTCTCTCGACGATTTCGTCATCACCTTCTTCACTGCTGGTGTCGGATCGACCACCCTCCCCCTCTTCGTTTATGGGTTGGTGAAAAAACCCATTTCCCCAGCCATCAACGCCATTTCAACCCTCATGTTACTCGCCTCTTTAATCCTTGTAATCTCGTCCTTAGCGGCCCAACGCCGTCAAAGTCATTCTGTCTAAATTCAGGCCACCATCATCATGAAACGCTTGCTCATTTTTCTCCTTCTCTTCCTCCTTAGCGCTCTGTTACCCCTCGGTTGTGCGGTTAAGCGTCCCAACGTTGGAGGTGCAGCACCTCAAGAAAATATCCTCAGCGTTTTTAACTGGTCGGACTACATCGACCCAGAAGTCATTGAAGAATTTGAGCAACAATTTGGCGTAACAGTTAAGTACGACACCTTCGATAGTAACGAATCTCTCTTTGCTAAAATTCGTCCCGGAAATCCCGGTTATGACATCATTGTTCCGAGCAATGATTATGTTGAGATCATGGTTAAAGTTGGCTTGCTCGAAGAACTCAACCATGACAACATTCCCAATCTCAAAAATATCAACGAAAAATTTCGCAATCCTGGCTTCGATCTCGGCAATAAATATAGCATTCCATACCAATGGGGAACCGTTGGCATTGGATATAACATCAAAAAAACTGGCGGAGAGATTGACAGTTTTGAAGCGCTATTCGATCCAAAATTCAAAAACAAAGTGGCTCTGATCGAAGATATTCGAGTTGTGATGGGCATGGTTTTAAACTATTTAGGATACGATCCCAACAGCACCAATCCAGAAGAAATTCAAGCTGCTAAAGACTATATCGTCCGCCACAAAGAAACGATTGCCGCTTTTGCACCCGACACCGGCCAAAACCTGCTCGATCAAGGAGAAGTCGATCTGGCTCTTGAATACAGCGGCGACATTTTCTCAGTCATGGCAGAAAATGAAGATTTGCGCTACGTCATTCCCAAAGAAGGATCTATTGCGTGGACGGACAGCCTCGCAATTCCCAAAGGTGCGCCTCACAAAGCACTAGCAGAAAAATTTATTAACTTCGTCCTCGATCCAGAAATTGGGGCTAAGATTTCTAACCATGTTGCCTACGGAACGCCAAATTCCGCATCGATCGAGCAAGGATTAATTGACGAAGAAATTTTGAGCGATCGCTCAGTTTATCCTCCCCCAGATGTGTTTAAAAAACTCACTTACATTCACGATGTCGGCAAAGCAACTACGTTGTACGACGATGCTTGGACGGAGGTGAAGGTGAGTATGTGGTAGGCTGCCGGGGGTAGGTGATTCCTCTTCTGTCAGTCTCTGGTAACTGTTGCGATCGCTGACTCCTCAAGCCTCGTTCTTGATTGAAATTCGCGATTTTTGCCCATCAGAAAAGCCTATCAAGCGCGATCGCGGGCCTAAACGAAAGAATGCACCCAATTCTCATTTCTCCCACTCCCTATTCCCTAAGCTTCGCCTACAATCGTCTCCCTCTATATGGTTTCCACCTTTCCCCATCCTCCCTCTGTCAATCTCTCCCAAATTCGGTTGGAAATTCGCAACCTTCAAGCTCAATTAGTCCAATGGCGAAGACAAATTCACCAACGTCCAGAACTGGGATTTCAAGAACGAAAAACATCTCAATTCATCGCCCAAAAATTACAACACTGGGGGATCGAACATCAAACAGGAATTGCCAAAACGGGAATTGTTGCCACCATTGAAAGTCATTGTCCGGGGCCGGTTCTTGCCATTCGGGCCGATATGGACGCTTTACCCATCTGTGAAGAAAATGACGTTCCCTACCGTTCTTTGTACGATGGGGTGATGCACGCCTGCGGTCACGACGGCCACACAGCGATCGCTCTCGGAACGGCTTACTATCTTTGCCAGCACCGCAGCCATTTCAAGGGAACGGTTAAGATCGCGTTTCAACCCGCAGAGGAGGGCCCTGGCGGCGCAAAACCCATGGTTGAAGCCGGAATTTTACACAATCCGGACGTAGATGCCGTTCTGTCTCTCCACCTGTTGAACAACCTTCCCCTCGGTACAATTGGGGTTCGCAGCGGCCCAATCTTAGCTGCAGACGAAACGTTTGAGTGCAAAATTTTGGGTCGCGGTGGCCATGGTGCAATGCCCTATCAAACCGTCGATCCCATTGTCGTTAGCAGCCAAATTATCGGCGCGTTGCAGAGTCTCGTTGCTCGCAATCTCGATCCGCTCGAAACGGTTGCGATTACCGTTGCGACGATTCGCGCGGGACAGGCCCTGAATGTTATTGCCGATACTGCTGAGTTTGGCGGAACCGTTCGATATTTCAATCCCGATTTAGGGCAATTTATTCAGCACCGCCTCGAACAAATTATTGCCGGAATTTGCGAAGCTCACAACGCTCGCTACGAACTCAACTATCAAGCGCATTATCCGCCGGTGGTTAACGATGTCAAAATTTCCAATCTCGTTGCTTCTGTTGCCCTCAAGGTGGTAGAAATGCCCTCCGCACTGGTGTCAAACTGCCAGCTCATGGCGGCTGATGATGTGGCCTTTTTTCTGCAAGAAGTACCGGGTTGTCACTTCTTTGTTGGGTCTGCCAATGCAACCCGAAATTTAACCTATCCCCACCACCATCCCCGCTTTGATTTTGATGAAGCGGCTTTAGGGGTGGGAGTCGAGATGTTTGTGCGCTGCGTTGAGAGATTTGGCCAATAACGCGAGAGGGTTCCAAAGCGGGTTGCAGCGAGCGTTGGGAGAGTGACTGTCCGAGCCGCTATTTCCTTTCAACTCCAGTTATGATTGGGTTGCAAGAAGGGCGATCGCCCGAACACAACTTTCAAACGCGCATGAATGCTGGTGACTTTCTCAATCGCCTTGACCTCCGCAACCAAGATCTCAAAGGCGCAAATTTAGCGGGAGCGCAGCTCAAAGGCGCAAATATGAGAGGAGCAAACTTGCAAGGAGCCAATCTGCGCGAAGCCATGCTCCACTATGCCGACCTCATTGAAGCGAATTTAAGTCAAGCCGATTTACAAGGAGCCGCGATCGCCAAAGCCTTTCTCAACTTAGCAAACTTGAGCTCGGCGAACCTACGAGGCGCTGACTTGAGCGATACCAAATTAGTCGGTGCAGAACTTAGCAAGGTCAACTTTCGAGAAGCCAGCCTTTTGAAAGCCAATCTGGTGGGAGCCAATCTAGACTGTGCCGATTTTGCCAAGGCCAACCTTAGCGGTGCCGATCTCCGAGGAACGCAACTCGACAGCGCGATTTTGACAACGGCTTTCTATAACAACCGCACCCTGTTTGACGAGAACTTCGACCTCAGCCAAGCAGGGGTTTACTTGCTTGCACCCAGCGTCTCGCTGCGAGGCCTTAACCTCAATTATGTCAACCTCAGCGGGGCCGATCTCAAATGCGCCGATCTCAGAGATACCCATCTCAGCTCTGCTAATCTCAGCCATGCCAATTTGGAAAGAGCGAACTTGGCCCGTGCAAATCTGAGCAAGACAAACTTCTTGGGGGCAAACTTGGGGGAAGCCAACTTAGAGAAAGCCGTTTACAGCTCTCAAACTCTCTTCCCCACTGACTTCGATCCCGATCGCGCTGGCGCTCATTTAATTGCCTCGCAAGCTCAGTTGGTCAATGCCAACCTCAGCCACTTAGATTTGCAAGGCGTCGATCTCAGCGCTGCCAATTTGAGCCGCGCGAACCTCACTTCGACCAATTTGAGTCAAGCCGATCTCAGTTCGGCAACTTTTAAAAAAGCAGTTCTCACGAGTACCAATTTTGAACGCAGCGACTTAAGAGCGGCAAATTTGACGGGAGCAACGCTGCACGAGTGCAATCTCAGTGCTGCGGACTTGAGACAAGCGGATTTGACGAGAGCCGATCTCAATCATGCCAAACTGTGCGGTGCCGATCTTAGGGGAGCCGATCTCACCGGCGCGCAGCTACAGAAAGCGGACTTGCGCTTTGCCGATCTCAGGGGAGCCGATCTCACCAGAGCCAACTTGAACGGCGCTAACTTAGATGGAGTTAATCTCAGAAAAACGGAGCTAGTTGGGGTGAAACTAGAAGCCGCGAATCTGAATGAGGTCGATCTCAGCGAGTCAGTCTTGTTTCGGGTGAATTTGAAGGGGGCAAACCTGAAAAAGACTTGTTTCAATGGCACCGAGCTAAAAGCTGTTTTGCTCCTCAATGCCGAACTCAATGAGACAGAACTGAGTCAGGCGATCTGGAATGATGACATTCACAAACCTCCTTTCTCGCTCGATTAACGGGTGCGGTCAATGTCAAGGGTGCAACAGGTAAAAAAATTACGTAAACTTGGGCAAATAGCCCCCTTCCCCTTGCCAGAACTGCGATGCGTAAATTTCTGATCCAGTGGATGCCCTTTGGTGCAACTTCAGCTTTGACGCTTCACTCCATTTTGCAAGAGCAATGGATGCAAGCTGCAATGTCCGCAGGAGCAACGGCGCTAACTACGATCTGGGCAAAGTTTAGCGGCAAGTTTATGGAAACCTTGGAAGCGGAGGCAGAAAAGCGTGGCGAAACCACAGCCAAGGCATTGATCCGACAAATTGATTCTCTGCTAGAAATGCTGAAGCAGAAATTGTCTGGATTTAAACGCCAGTACTACCAGCAACTCGTCTATATTTGTCGCGATTATCAGACGCAGGGGTTAGACAAAGACCGAGTGCTAAAGCTCGAAAAAGTTTTTGTCCCGCTCAAAATCGTTTCCAAAGAAGCCGTTCGGATCGATCCGAAAATGATTCGGGTGGTGGATGAAGCGGCCAAGAATCCCAAAGAAAAGAACATTTGGGATTTTTTGGTGGCAATGCAGAAAGAGTCGGGCTTTCGGCGTATGGCAATTTTAGGCGCTCCCGGATCGGGGAAAACGACGCTGCTCAGACATTTGACGCTCACTTATGCCGCCAATACCCAGCGTCAAGCGCACAAAAAAGCCCCCAAACTGATTCCCGTCCTGCTGTATCTGCGAGACGTGCGCCAAGAAGTTGTTCAAAATCAACCTCCCTTAGCCAAGTTAATTGAGAAACAGGTGAGGGGACAGCGAAAAATTCAACCCCTCGATCCGCCCCAGAACTGGTTTGCCAACAGACTCCAGAACAACCAATGTTTGGTGATGTTGGATGGTTTGGACGAAGTAGCAGACGAAGCGGAACGCCAGCAAGTGAGTCGCTGGGTGGACAGGCAAATGCAAGCCTATCCCGACACGCCATTTATTCTCACCTCTCGTCCCTTTGGCTACCAGAGCGTGGAATTGCAACAAGCAGCAATTACCTTGGAAGTGCAGCCGTTTAACCTCAAACAGATGAAGCAGTTTCTTCAGAGCTGGTATTTGCAAACTGAAATTATGAGTCGTGCTGGAGAAGACGATCTTGGAGTCAAATAGGAAGCTCAGCAACAAGCAGAAGACCTAATAAAGCGCATTCTCAATAGCAAACCGCTGTGCGATATGGCAGTAAATCCTTTGTTGCTGACGATGATTGCCACAGTTCACCGTCGAGGCAGTGCTTTGCCAGGAAAGCGAGTCGATCTTTACAAAGAAATTTGCCACGTTCTCTTGGAAAAGCGCCAGCGAGCTAAGTTTAGCAATAGCGAAGATATTAACGAATCTTTAACGGCCCCCCAAAAGCAGTCGGTGTTGCAAGTGCTTGCCCTGGAACTGATGCAGGGTCAAACTCGAACATTTCAAGTGACTCAGGCAGCATCTCTCATTCGCGATCAATTAACCTTAGTTGCCGGAAGTAATATAACCCCCAGCAAATTTTTAGAACAAGTTAAGGATATCAACGGTTTATTAGTTGAAAAGGAGATTGGGATCTATGAATTTGCTCACCTGAGCTTTCAGGAATATTTAGCCGCAGTTCAGATCGACAAGTCAAACCAAGAACAGCTTTTACTCACAAACCTCGATAATTCCTGGTGGCACGAAACCATTCGCCTCTATGCGGCGCAAAGTAATTCGACTAATATTATTCGTGTAGCTTTGGCCAATCCCACAGTGGCATCAATGGCTCTTGCCTATGATTGTTTGGAAGAGGGAATGAGCGTTGATGCAGAGGTGCGGCAACAGTTAGAGGTGCAGTTAGAGGAAGATTTGGAAAGTCGATGACGGAGCGATTTCAATTAGCCGCCAATGTGTTGTTATCGCGACGATTAAATCATCTACTGCGTCTTGACGAGAGTATTGACATTGATAAGAGCTACATTACTTGCGCCGAATATCAGTTGTTTATCGACGAGAAACGAGCAGCAGGAGAAAATCGCCAACCCGACCACTGGCAGGGCTATAGATTTCCACCAGGGGATGCTCAAAAGCCAATTTTGGGGGTGAGAGCAAGGGATGCTGAGGAGTTTTGCGAATGGTTAACTCAAAAGCACGCTGGACTTGGCGTTAAATATCGACTGCCAACTGTAATTGAAGTAGAAGAAAACCCAGCCATTAAGCAGCAAGTTGGCTACTGGTGCCATAACGAAAAAAACTGTGTTATTGCTGGGATCGAGTCACAGCAGTGGCAGATTTGGCAAGCACAGTTTTCTCAATTTCTTGTTCTCCATCGCGATCTTGAAGGTGTCCTCAATCTTGACCTCGACCTCTACCATAGTTTTGAGGGTGTCTTCAATCTTAATCTTGACCTCTATCTCAACCTCGATCGCGATCTAAACCTCGACTCTAACCTCTACATCTATCTCGACCTTTACCTCAACCTCAATCTCTACCTCGATCTTAACTGCAATCTTGACCTCTACCGCGTTCTCGCTCTCTACCGTAATCTCTATCGGGATCTCAATCTCTATCTCAATCGCGTCCTCAATCGCGATCTCAACCTTGACCTTTACCGCGATCTCTACCGTGACCGCGACCTCTATCTCAATCTCGATCGAGACCTTAACCTCTACCTTGATCGCGACCTCTATTGCAAAATAAAAGATGGTACAGCTAGTAATTTTCTATTGTTATATTTTCCTTTACTTTTTTTGATATTTGTCTATCATTTGCTCTCAAAAATTTATGGAGCAGTTTCTCAAGACCGAAATGCTTTAAAAACTCTTGAAATTAGCTCTCAAAAAAGCGAAATCATCAGTCAGAAATACAGAAAAAAACGAGATAAGCTCTACCCTCTCTATGCATTTTTAGTTTTACTAGATGAGCGGCAAGCCGGACGGATGCCAGCTTGGGAAGGAATTAGAATTGTACAGGAGCGGATAGACTCATAGTGTTTTTTTAATGAGTTCGCAAGAGGAAACAAGAGAAGATCGTAAAATCAAGGACTTGTCAAGCTCTCAATTAACGCTTTGACCCGTTCCTCAGTCTCTCCTCGAACGCGGCGAAACGTATCTAAGGGTTGGCCGTCGGGGTCGTCGAGTTGCCAATCTTCAAACACCTCTCGCACGACCCAAGCTTGGGGCAAATTCGTGCCACACCCGCACAGCGAAATCGTCACGTCGTAATCTTCCGCTTGAAAATCGCTCAAGGGGTTGGAGGTTTGGGTGCTAATGTCAATCCCGACTTCCGCCATAACCCGCACAGCGGTGGGATGAACGCGACTCGCTTCTAAACCCGAACTGGTCGCGACAATCTTCCCTTCCCCGAAGGTGCGAGCAAACCCCTCTGCCATTTGGGAACGACAGGAGTTGCGCTTGCAAACAAACATAATCCGTTTCATTATTTTTTCGTCCTGGCGTTTCGATAAATCAAGGAGTCACAATGTAGGGTGAAGGAATTTTACTCGCCAACCCTTTGTAAACCAAGGCCTGGTACATCATCGCCGCTGCTTCGGCGCGAGTGGCCCCCTGATTTAAATCTCTCGGTTTGGGGTAGCTGGCGACAATTTGGGATTGGGTGGCCGCGGCGACGGCCGGACGTGCATAGGCGGGAATGGTTTCTCGATCTTCGTAAACCGAGAGGATACCGAGATCGGCTTCCGGAAGGGACAGGCCGCTGGCGAGGGAGACGACGAGATGGAGGCGGCGCAGGGTTTGTTCTGGGTGGAAGGTGCGATCGGGAAAGCCGGAGAGGAAACCCGCGCGATAGGCCTGTTGAATGGCGCTTAGACCCCAAAAACGGTCGGGAACGTCGATAAAGTGGGTTGCAGGGCGCACGGGAGCGGGATTAAACACTTTGACAAGTAGGGCTGCATACTCGGCGCGATTGATGGTCTTGTCTGGCTTGAAACTGCCGTCGGGAAAGCCGCTAATCAGTTCTAAGCTGCCCAAGCGACGGATAAAGTCAGCGGCCCAGTGACCTCGGACATCGGTGAAGGAGGGCAGGAGGGCATCGGGACTGACGATGTAGGGGGAGAGAATTGTCCGAACCTTCGCTGTCGCAGCGAGGGCTTGGTAGAGGAGGGCGGCAATTTCAGCGCGACTGATGTCTCGCAGGGGTTCGAGGCGATCGCTGTCGGGATAGTTGACTACCAGGCGTTTTTGGGTAGCGGTGGCGATCGCATTGGTGGCGTAGGGCGGAATTTGAGCGCGATCGCGATACTTCAACAACAGATCCTGGGGGCCCCCTGTCAGTCCCAACCCGCTGACAAGTGACACCAGGGCCTGCACCCGCGTCAAATTCTGTTGGGGGCGAAATGTCCCATCCCCAAAACCGGAGATAAACCCCATCGCTGCCGCCTTTTCAATCGCTTTCGCGCCCCAAAAGTTGGCGGCAATATCCCCGAAGCGCGTTTTTCGCCCTAACTGTCGGGGCAGATCGAAACTTTTAGCAATTAAGGCCGCATACTGGGCCCGCGTCAGACTGGCTTGCGGTTTGAACGTGCCGTCGGGAAACCCGCCAATTAACCCTCGCTGGCCGAGGCGATCGATGAAAGTTTCGGCCCAATGCCCCTCAATATCGCTAAAGCGCACCGGCCCGATCGCCGACTCCGAGACCACCGTTGCCATAAAATCAATCGTTCCCTTCACCTGTGCGGGATTGAGACGATTGCCCGCCGAGACTAAATTGAGGGCGGTTTGATTGTCAACGTCGGGGCGATTGTTCTGAAAAATATTTCCTGCCGGATCTTGAGCGCCCCCTAAATCCGGCTGCGCGTCGTCCTTAACGATCAAACCGCCTTGGCTGTTGTTTTCGAGCGAATTGCGTCGCAACACCGGTCTGGCGTGGCGCGTCAGGTGAATACCGACGCGGTTGTTGAGAAGGCGATTATCGCTAATTAAGGGCGCGCTATCGTCGCTGACGGCAATGCCATATCCAGTTTGCTCGCAGAGATTGCGCTTGATTTCCCCCTTGGCATTGCGAACGAGAAAAATGCCGCTCGCCGCGTTTTGGCGCAGAATATTATCGCGCACGAGGGGTTTGCTGTTGCCGGTGATAAAAATTCCTTCGCGCTGGCAGTTGGTTATGGTGTTGCGCGCGATCGCGCCGTTCGCCGACTCCACCCAAATCCCCGTCCCCTTTGCCTCCGGATTGGTTACCGTCACGCCGCGCAGTTGGGCATTTCCCTCCAAGACCGCAGTGGCATTTTGCTGCTTAAAGGTCGCGCTTTGATACTTTCCTCCCCCGCGCAAGACAATCCCTTGCCCCCGACTGGCTTCATGGCCGATGACAATAATTCCCGCCGGAATCCTTAAGGGAAACGTTTCGCCGCTTGCCGAAGTATAGTTTCCCCTCGCCAGTTGAAGCGTTGCAGGGGCTTTAACCCGCCGCAAAGCGGCACTCACAGTCTTGAGGGGCGCGGTTTGGCTCCCCACTGCCTTATCATTACCTTGGGTCGGATTGATGTAAATTGCAGTCATTTTCCCCGATCGGATGGGTTAGGATTAAGGCGATTTGCCGGACAACAAGGTCAATGTTTAAAATCTTAATCGCAAAATCCATCGCTCAGAATGTCCGGTTGATAATTCTTCGATAATTCTTCAATGATTGAAGTCGAGCATTTAAGTAAAATTTACGGCTCCCACCCGGCTATTGATGATGTCACCTTCTCGGTAAAGGAAGGGGAAATTTTGGGTTTTTTGGGGCCGAACGGGGCGGGCAAAACCACAACCATGCGAATTCTGGCGGGGTATTTACCGGCAACGTCGGGAACGGCGAAGGTCGCGGGTTTTGATGTTTACGACGAGTCGATGGCCGTGCGGCGCAATATTGGTTATTTGCCCGAAACGCCGCCGCTGTATCTGGATATGACGGTGCGGGGATATTTAAGGTTTGTGGCCCGCATTAAAGGGGTTCCTCGGCGCGATCGCGCTTCTCAGGTGGACTCGGCCCTAGAGCGCTGTAGTCTCGAAGAAAAGCGCAACGTTCCGATCCGCCAACTCTCCAAAGGATTTCGCCAGCGCGTGGGGATTGCCCAAGCGATCGTCCACAACCCTCCGGTCATTATTTTGGACGAACCCACCGTCGGCCTAGACCCCCGACAAATTATTGAGGTTCGCAACTTAATTAAAAGTCTGGCGGGCGACCATACGATTATTCTCTCCACCCACATCCTGCCCGAAGCGAGCATGGTTTGCGATCGCGTCGCCATTATCAATCGCGGTAAGGTAACTGCCAGCGACAGCCCAGAAAGCTTGATGGCTCATCTCTCCGGCGGCTATGGCTACGAGTTAGAAGTGGAAGGCGAAGTGGCAACCGTTCAGCCCCTCCTCGAGTCCGTACCGGGGGTTGCTCGTGTGGAAATAACCCCCATTACCGATGCTCATTCCGACCCAAGTTCGTTTCCGTTCCGCACCCAAAAGCGCTCTTGCATCCGCATTGTCTCGGCGGCGGGAGCCGAACCGGGGCGGGCTTTAGCCGCTGCCATTGTGGGGGCTGGGTTGGGATTGTGCGAAATGCGGCGGACTCGCCCTACCCTTGAAGATGTCTTTCTGCAACTGACGACTGAGGAGGAATTGGCTGCCCCTGAAGAAGACGCGATCGCTGAAGAAGAAGTGACTTCAGAAGCCAATTAAATTCAGATGGGTTTGGGAGCCAGCCTCCCCAATAAAAATGACAAATTAAAGATGATTTACACCTAATGTGTATTAATAGCCCGAACTCCCACTCTCTCGTTAGATTCCTTTCCCTCTCTTGGTCAGCATTCCCTTGCGTCTTACGCCGACGCGGGGTCTGACCGCTATTCCCTATTCCCTATTCCCTATTCCCTTGCCCTAGTTAGGGTTTCAGGTAATACACATCAGACATGATTTCTAACATTATTGCCATTTTTCGCAAAGAGTTACTGGGATACTTCGGTTCCCCGTTGTCCTATATTATTGCTGGTTTTTTTTGGCTATTTTCCGGCACTCTATTTATCTTGATGCTGCTCGGAACGGCTAACTTGCAGTTTGACTTGTTACAGCAAGAACAGGCTGGTATTCCCGTCGGTACGGTGGATGCAACCAGCGAGTTTTTACAAAGCTTCTTTGGCATGATGGCCCTGGTCGTGTTACCGCCGACCCTTGCGGTACTATCGATGGGACTCTATGCGGAGGAGCGCAAGCGCGGAACGCTGGAGTTGCTGGCAACTTCGCCGCTGACCAACTGGGCTGTGGCGGCGGGCAAGTTGTTGGGGGTGGTAACCTTTTTTATTTTTACAATTGCGCCCTGGGCGATCTACGAAGCGATCGCTTTTAGTACTGCCGATCCGCCCCTTCCGCCGACCGTTCCGATTTTGGCCCACGTCGGTTTAATCTTGTTCGCAGCGGCGATCCTGTCTTTGGGAATGTTTATCTCGTCTCTGACAGAGAGTTCAATTTTGGCCGCTTTGCTAACGTTCATTCTCGCGATCGCGCTGTTGTTGATGGAGGTGGTTGCTAATTTTGTCCCCAGTCCCTGGAGCGACATCTTGACACACCTCTCACTCCTACAACACTACGAAAAGTTGGTGCGCGGGGTGGTCGAAACAAGCGGCCTGGCCCTGTTCGGGAGTTACATTCTCTTGGGGATCTTTCTGACGGCTCAGTCGATCGAGGCCCTGCGCTTTTCCCGCCGGTAGTCAAAATTGCTTGACTTCTTTGTTATTTCCCCGTTCTCCATTGCGAAACGCTTGGCGATCGCAGCGTGTCGAACTCAAATTTTCCCACTCCCCCATTGACAGTTATGAAACGTCTTTCTCAAGTCGCTCGAAAATATTCCAAATATTTGATTTTTCTCGGTCTGTTTTTAGGGACTGCTGGTTTGGTGGCGGGGGGAATTTCCGGAGTTTGGTCGCCGATCGCGATCGCGCTTCTGGTTGGCGGGGTTGCGATCGCCCTGGTTGGAGCGGGTTTGATGGGCAGTCAACCCGACGGTTTTCTCCAGCAGCGCTCCACCCAAGCGGGAACTAATGGACTAGTTGCCACCCTCAGCGTTATCGTCTTGCTGGCCCTACTTAACTTTCTTGCCGTTCGCTACTCCACTCGCTTCGATTTGAGCGAAACGCAGCAATTTACTCTAGCGCAAGAATCCCAACAACTGGTCGCCAAGCTGTCAAAGCCTCTCAAAGTTTGGGTGTTTGCCTCCCAACCCAACCCCAGCAATCGCGAATTGCTCGAAAACTATCGCCGCCAAGGGTCTAAGTTTGAGTTTGAGTTTGTCGATCCGACAGTCCAAATTGGACTGGTTGAAAAGTTTGGGATGCAGTCGCCAGGAGAGGTGTATTTAGAGTATGGCGAGAAGAAACAATTAATTCAAACCCTCCGCCCACCGTCGGAGGATCGGCTCGACGAAGGGACGCTCACCGCAGCGATCGAACAGATTTTGAGCGATCGCCCCGCTCGAATTTACTTCCTCCAAGGCCACGGAGAGTTGTCTTTAGCCGAAGGGGAGCGAGGACTGTCTCAAGCAATCGCCGAACTTGAGGAGCGCGGTTATGAGACAGAACCGCTGAACTTAGCAGAACAATTGGAAATTCCAGAGGATGCCGATGCGATCGTGGTGGCCGGGGCCGAGCGATCGCTCTTTGCCGCAGAGGTGAAAACGCTGCAAGACTATTTGGACGATGGGGGTAGCTTACTGCTCGCCATCGACCCCAAAACCGAGCCAAAATTAGAACCCCTATTGAAAGACTGGGGTGTGACCCTCGATCCTCGCCTGGTCATTGATGGCTCCGGTCAAGGGAGTCTCATCAGTCTGGGGCCAGCAACTCCCGTCGTCTTTACCTACGGAACTCACCCCATTACCGCCCAGTTTGGCACTGAGTTTTCGGTATATCCCCTCGCGCGTCCCGTCGATGTTAAGAAAATTGAAGGCATTCAAGCCTCTCCCCTCCTTTTGACCACCGAACAAACTTGGGCCGAGAGCGATTTGGAAACGCAAGAGCTGAGTTTTGACTCCGACCGCGATCGGGCCGGCCCGCTAACGCTGGGAGTTGCGTTGAGCAAGTCAGAGGACGGTTCGGCTGCTGAAGCGTCGGGAGATAAGAAAGACAAGGCGGACAAGGAAGATAAGGCAGACAAGGCAGACAAGGAAGATAAGGGGGAGGAGCGTGCGAAGAAGACGAAAGAGTCTCGGTTGATTGTTTTTGGAAATTCCAGCTTTGCTGCCAATGGCTGGTTTAGACAGCAGTTAAATGGGGATGTTTTTCTCAACTCGATTAAGTGGCTCACCAAGACCAACGAACTCACTTTATCCGTTCGTCCAAAGGAACCGAAAAACCGCCGCCTCTTCCAAACGGGGATCTCGGTCGGTCAAATCAACCCGCAGGCTGCGGCCTTACCATTACTCAATATTCTGGGCCTGATGACTGTCTTGATTGTTGGTTTGGCATTTGCGGCCGCCGGAGTACTATGGTGGCGACGGCGTTAGGGTTCTGTCCGGGGGACGGCAAGGTTTCGACGCTTTCCCCTTGTCCCATTGCTGCACGCTTTGTGCAACAGTCGATCGAACTCGCACCCAAAAAAGAGAAGCCCTTGTCTGAAGACAGGACTTCTTCGGTTACGCATTTCCTTTAGAAAAGGTTATTGGAGCCGTTTGTGCTGTAGTACCCTGATTGATTGGGGTTGATTCCCCGCCGCATCTTAGAAACGCTTGACCCAAAATTGAGCGATTGGTTGAGCGCAGTTTCCATCGCAATTGCGGGATCGACGGCTAACCAAGTCTCTTTTGGTCGAACGTTTTTGGGGAATATCACTGTTATTGTAGTGAAGAAATGTCATTTTGTCATTAAAGTATCGGTAATTTTACGCAAACCTAGATCGCAAAGCCGGGGTTTTGACAATTGTCGCCAGCAATGAATGGGAAGTTACTCTTCATCAGTACGGGGATTTTTTGTCTGAACTGCTGTCCGTTTGCTATTGCTCGCTTGAGTTCGGAGCTGCCGAACGACCTTCAGTTGGGGCGATCGCGCGTTACTTCCCCCTCCCAAGAGCGTTGGGAAAAACCGCAACACCTCGACTCCTTTCTGAATTTGGAGAGCCGAAATCATCAAGGCGATCGCGACAAGGCAGGGCTTTTTCTGAAATCAGGACTCCCCAAAAGGAAAAGCGCGATCGTCACCGGCCAGCATCGCGGAGAACTGCCGTTGTCCCTCCAAACGCCTGCCAATTTTCCCCCTCCCAACGACTTAGAAACCCCGACCAACGAGCTAGAGACGCTCCCAGAAACGCTCAGTCCTTCCCTCGACCCTATTTTCCCTTCCCAGCCCCAACTCCCCGCAGTGCCAGCTCCCGACCCCCTAGATGTGACTATTCGGGTCGAGCAAATTCAAATTGTGGGAAGTACGGCTTTTACTGCGGAGGAATTACAAGGGGCCGTCCGCTCTTTTATTGGTAAGGACGTGACCTATGAAGAACTGCTAGCCATTCGCACCCAAATTACCCAGCTCTATCGCGATCGCGGCTATACAACGTCTGGCGCTTTTTTACCGCCTCAAGATTTGACCGACGGTAGCCTCACCATTCAAGTCGTAGAAGGCGTGCTTGAGCGTCTGGACATTCAGGGATTGGAGCGATTGCAGCCAGGGTATATTCGCAGTCGCATTGGCCGGGCCGCAACTCCTCCTCTCAACCTTCACCGCCTAGAAGAAGCCCTGCACCTGCTTCGACTCAACCCTCTGTTCGATCGCGTCCAAGCGGAACTATCGGCGGGAACGGCACCGGGGTTAAGCGTCTTAACGCTGACGATTCAAGAGGCCTCGGCCCTGACGCTAGGTGTCGCTGGAGAAAACTACGATTCTCCGAGTGTAGGGTCGATGTCCGGACGAATTTATGCGTCCCATCGCAATTTTTCCGGACTGGGCGATCGCTTCACTGCTGAGGTGCGCGATACGCGAGGACTCACCCAATACAGCATTGGCTATGAGGTTCCCCTTAACCCCAGAGATGGCACATTGAGCCTTCGCCTGACGAGCGGCGGCAGCAGGATTATCGAAACGCCATTTGAACCCCTCGGCATTCGTTCCCAGTCATCCACCATCTCCCTCGGTTTTCGCCAGCCTCTTATCTTGACTCCGACCACAGAGTTTGCTGCGGCCATCTTCCTCGATCTGCGCGAGAGCGAAACATTTCTGTTCGATACCATTCCGTTCTCCTTCTCTCCAGGGCCCGAACGCGGGAAGTCGCAAGTGACAGCATTGCGCTTCTCGCAAGACTGGGTCAATCGCTCGAACAATCGCGTTTTAGCAGCGCGATCGCAATTTAACTTGGGCTTACCCCTCTTTAACGCCACCCTCAACGATCGTGGCGTTGACGCGGAGTTTTTCAGTTGGAATGGTCAATTTCAATGGGTAGAAGCCTTCAGTCCCGATACCATTTTGGTTGCTCGTCTGGGCGCGCAAATTGCTTTTGACTCTCTCCTCCCCTTAGAACAGTTTAGCCTCGGCGGCCTGGATACCGTGCGGGGATATCGCCGCAATCAACGAGTGGCTGACAGCGGGATCGTGGGCTCTCTCGAACTGCGCTTGACCGTCCTGCGCGATCCAGGAGGCTGGGGAATTTTAGAAGTTTCGCCCTTTTTCGATTTTGGAACGGTTTGGAATCGCGATGGTACGCTGACTCCCATTTCAGGGCCGACAACCCTAGCGAGTGTTGGTCTGGGGGCACGCTGGCAGCTTAATCGAACGCTGTCTGCTCGTTTTGATTGGGGCATTCCTCTCGTTCCTCTAGAGAGTCAGGGCCACACGCTGCAAGATCGAGGCTTGGTTTTCTCGATTCGCTTTCAACCTTTTGATTAGCGATTCAGGTCAATGTAGATTACCTGCAACCCTAGCTAGGATGAGGGAATAGCGGTGCGACCCCGCGGGGCCTAAGCTCAAGGGAACGCGCACCAAGAGAGGAAAACAAAACAACGATAGGATAGGGGTTTGAGCGTCTACGTTCGCATTAAGGGTAATTTTGAATTCTCAATCCCATGATTATTCTCAGCGAAGACTCAGACCAACTCACCCCTTCTGCCAGTTCGCGAGAAAATCATATCGTGACAGAAGCGGCGAAATTGCTAGGGGGTCGCGTTTACCATATTCCCGACGACTTTAGTCGTTGCGAGACAGCCGAAAATGCTTTGTGGCACCTCCCCTCGCAGGAGCGGGAAACGTTGGGGATTTGGATCGGTTATATTCCTACCCCCTCGCGTTACGCAGCCATTTACCAAGCGGCCCTCAACAAGGGAGTCCGCTTGCTCAACTCCCCGGAGGAACATTTGCGAGTCCAGGAGTTTGATCGCACCTATCCTCGACTGCAAGGGTTGACACCAGCGAGTGTGGTGGTGACCCACTCCGACCAGTGCGAAAGCGCGATCGCGCGTCTCGGTCTGCCGGTTTTCGTGAAAGGAACCGTACAATCGCGCAAACAACGCGGCTGGAAGGCTTGCGTTGCTGAAAGCCTCGAAGAATTACAAAAACTCACCCAACAACTCCTCTCTCTAACAGGCAGAACTAGGGGGCGAGTCATCATCCGCGAGTTGGTCAAGTTGCGCCACAGTCGCTCTTCCCCCGCAGGATTTCCCTTCGGACGGGAGTATCGCATCTTTATCTATCGCCAACAGATTCTCGGTTGGGGGTACTACTGGGAAGGTGACGATCCGCTCAAACCGCTGACGGTACGGGAGCAGGAGCAAGTTCTAACGCTTGCCCTAGAAGCTGCAAAACGGGTGGACGTTCCCTACATTGCCGTTGATATCGGTCAGCGAGAAGAGGGGGGATGGATTGTTATTGAGACGGGCGATCCGCAGTTTTCAGGTCTCAGTCAAATCCCCGTGCTACCCCTGTGGAATCAAATTCTCAAGTTAGGGGTGGCGGAGCAAGCGTAACATAACGTTGAAAGTTATTTCTCAAACCTTTGCCCTACAGTGAATTGAATGGAGAAAGGTCAATGACCCAATACATTTTTACCGACGCTCGGCAAACGAACGAGCTGGAACGACTTCAGGCAATTGAGCGAGTCTTCGATCCGGCAAGTCGCCGACGCATCGAAGCAACGGGGATCGCAAGTCAGTGGCAGTGTCTGGAAGTTGGAGCTGGCGCAGGATCGATGATGCAATGGATGGCGGAGGTTGTGGGAGAAAGCGGCAGAGTGGTTGCTGTCGATCTAGACACTCGTTTTGTCGCCAATTGCGCGGCTGCCAACGTTGAGGTTTTAGAAGGGGACATCCGCGACCTTTCCCTCGAAGGTAATACTTTCGACCTCATTCATACTCGCTACGTCCTCATCCATCTCTCCAAGGTTCAAGCTGTGCTATCGAAACTGTGGAGTTGGGTAAAACCCGGCGGTTGGTTGGTTCTCGAAGAACCGGATTTTGCCGTTGCTAGGGCGATCGCGGGCGAGGAAACGGCCTGCGAGTCAGTCAATCGAGTCAATCAAGCGATCGAGAAAATGTTTGCGTTGCGAGGCTTCGATTATGCGCTGGGGAGCAAAATTCCGGCAATCTTGCAAAAATATGATTTGCAACAGCTCTGGGTGGAAAATGATGCGCCCCTTGCTGCCGGCCGTTCGGGCGTTGCGACGGTGATGAAAATGTCTGCGATGCAACTGGCCGAGCAATACCTGGCAACCGGCCAAGCCACTCGCACAGATCTCGAACGGTATTGTCAGTTTGCCGATACTCCAAATGCTTGGGCCATTTATTATGCAACCGTCGGCGCGATCGCTCAAAAACAAGAGCGAACAGCCTAAACTTTTGCTAGGGACGCGCAAGATTCGGAGACTCGCATCGAACCCCAACCACTTCAGCTAAAATTAACAGACAAAAGCGTTCGTTTGGGATATGACTATAGCAGCATCGTTGAAGTGCGAATTTGTAAAAGTTAACGCAATTTAGAAGAGACTAAAGACACCGTGCAAACTGCGCGGGTTGCGCGATCGCCACAGAATCGATTGGCGAAGTAATGAGGGATCTCAAACGATCGATGAAAAGTCGAACGGCGACTATCATCTAATAGGCTGGTAGCAAAATAGGAACACTTGGGGCTATGCAGGCGGAACAACTCAAGAAAATTACAGGTTACTTCATTGAGGAAGCCAAAGAACACCTGGAAACCATTGGCAATGGGCTAACTAACTTACAAAGCACCATTGACGATTCGGAGTCCGTCACAGAGGTTTACCGAGCCGCTCACTCCATCAAAGGCGGTGCGGCCATGCTAGAACTTGAGAGCATTCGCCGAACAGCTCATCGATTGGAAGATTACTTCAAACTGATGAAAGAGACTCCCGTTCGTGCGGACGATCGCCTCCAATCCCTCTTGCACCCCATCTTGAATGGCCTGCAAACCTTGGTTGCAGAACTAGAGCAGTCTTACTCGATTGCTCCGGAAGTTGAAAACCAGGTTATGCCAGAACTCGAACCCCTCTTCACCCAAACTCAATCCCATCTAGACGAACTTGTTCTCCTCGGTGCGGGAGGGATTGAAAGCAGCCCTGCGAGTATCGGAAAAGTGATGGCGAACCAGAGCAACGAACAAGATGCGATCGCGGCCGATTCTGGGCTAGATTTTGACGAATTTCTCGAGACAGCAACGACCCAAACCGACGATCTGCCACCCAGTCTTCCCGAAGTCGGCGTTTCAGAACTCGACACGCTCGCCGATCTATTTGAAGGCGAGTCCTTCGATTTGGAAAAAGCCTTGCGGGAGGAAGAAGTCGAGCTAGCCGGCTCAAGCGCGATCGCCGAACCCTCCTTAGGGGAAAGTCCCGCCGCCAATGAGGACGAAGGCGAAGGAGAATTTTCTGATTTGCTCGATCGCTTGATGGATAGTTCCGAGTCCGGCGAGATCGCTGCCTCGCCTGCTGCAAGCTCCGATGAGTTTGACTTTTTAGAAGATCTGGCGGCTGAAACCCCCGATCGCTCTGCGAGCGACACCGTTCCCGATTTGACAGGTTCCTTCGACTCTCTCAACAACCTCTTTGGTGACGACTTTAGCTTTGAAGATGGGAATTTGTCCGGTCGCAATCAAGACGAGACCCCAGAACTCGAACTCAACTCTCTGCCAGACAGTAATGGTCGCCCAATTGAGGACTTTAGCGAAGATCTCAACGATCTCTTCTCCAGCTTAGAAGGCGGCGAGATGAACGCCCTGCTCGATGCTCCAGAGACAGAAGCAACAAACGCGAGCGAAGTTGAATCTTCCCCCGATCCCGCCGTTGAAACAGCAGAAACATCTGGCAATTTAGACGAGCTGTTCGAGTTACCAGACTCCCCAGCAGAATCGGCCTCAGAAGCAGACGAACTTAACCTCAATTCAGGAGTTGCCGAACAAGCATCTGCTGCTTCAGAAGTTCCGTTCGTCAATTTATTTGACCTCGAAAGCGACCAACTCACCTCCTTTCAATCCGAGGAATCCAGCCCCTCTCCCGATCTCGCTTCTTCCCCTCAAAGTGCTTCCGATCTTGAGGATTTGCTCGATATCGGCAACCTCTCCGAATCGCCAGAAGCAGAATCCGCAGGCGATTTAGAGGCGCTACTTGCTGACGTCGCGCAACCTGAAGAAAAGGTTGAGAGCGATCGCTCGCATCCAGCAACGCCACCCCAGACCGAGCCTCTCAGCGATCGGGAGCCGCAAATCAATTACTACCCTCGCATTGACGAGCTCGAACAACTGCTAGAGACATCGCCAAGCGAAGAACGCAATGGCAGCAAGCTCTTTACTCGACTAGAAAGGCTGCTAGAGACATCGCCAGACGTTCGAGCTAATTCCGCAGATGTTCCCGATACTAGCGATACCTTGCTGGATGAAATTGCGCCGCCGACTGAGAAAGGAAAGGCTTCGAGCGGCAATGCAGAAGATGAGTTTGGCGATTTAGAAGAACTGCTCAAAGATATCGAGCAAAAAGTGGGCGGGCCGCCTTCGACCATGGGCGATCGCAAAGCTCGCAAAGCGCGCGCGAGAACGACAAAAGCTAAGGTCGAACAGACGCTCAAAGTGCCGGTCAGGCAAATGGACAACCTTAGCAATTTAATGGGGGAACTCGTCGTCAACCGCAACAGTTTAGAGGGCGATGAAGACAAACTGCGGCAAAGTCTCGATACCTTGATGCATCAGGTGCAAAATCTCAGCGATGTTGGCGGTCGAATGCAAGATTTGTACGAGCGATCGCTCCTCGAAGATGCCCTGCTCAAAAGCCGCCAGGAATACCGCTCCAAATACGGCAGTGCCGAGCATCCAATGCTCGCCTCCAACAATAGTGCCGAACAGACAGGCGGCTATGATGTCCTGGAGATGGACAGCTTCACCAAATTCCACGAACTCGCTCAAGAAGTGATCGAAATGATCGTGCGGGTGCGCGAGAGCGCTTCAGATATTGCTCTTTGGGTCGATGATGTCGATCATGTGGCTCGAACCCTGCGCCAAGTCACATCCCAATTGCAAGAAGGACTGACGAAAGCGCGCATGATCCCCTTTGCTCGCACAGCCGATCGCTTGCCCCTCGCCGTTCGCAAAATTTGCCCTCAATTGGGCAAACAGGCCCAGTTACAGGTTGAAGGGCGAGATACCCTGATTGACAAAATGATTTTGGAACATTTGTCCGATCCCCTCACCCACCTGGTTAACAACGCTCTGACCCACGGGATTGAATCCCCCGAAGACCGAATCGCTCGCGGCAAGCCTCCTGCCGGACAAATTGTCGTGCGCGCCCTCCAGCAAGGCAACCAGACGGCAATTTCTGTCTCTGATGATGGCGCGGGAATCGACCCCGTGCGCGTCAAAGCCAAGGCGATTAAAAAAGGCGTAATTACCCCAGCGCAATCCCAACAGCTCGCAGAACTAGAGGTATACGACCTCCTCTTCAATGCCGGATTTAGCACGAAAGATGAAGCCGATAACTTTGCCGGTCGAGGTGTAGGACTGGATGTGGTTCGCACAAGTATCATGGAAATTCGCGGCAATGTGAGTATTGAATCCAAACTCGGCAAAGGGACGACCTTCACAATTCGCTTGCCCCTAACCTTGAGTATTTGTAAAGCCCTCTGTTGCGTCAGCGAAAACGCACCGATGGCCTTTCCAATGGATGGGGTGGAAGATATGCTCGATATGCCCCTCGATCGCATTCGCACGTCGTCTGACGGCAATCAATACATTGTTTGGCGAGAGCAAAAGCTAAATTACTGTCGCCTGTGCCATCTGCTTTCTTACAATCGCAAGCTCGGTCGCGGGAATATCTATGCGGGGCAGCGAGATGACAGTATGGTGTCGGTGGTCGTGTTGCGTAGTGCCACAAACTTCCTGGCCATCGGAGTCGATCGGGTTTTGGGCGAACAAGAAATTGTGATCAAACAAATTAACGGGCCGGTTCCAAAAACTGCCGGGATTGCTGGAGCCACTGTCCAAGGAGATGGGCGAATTATGGCGATCGCGGACGTGCTGGAGCTGATCCAAATTTCCGAAGGCCGGATGCGGAAAGATCCCAACTCTCTGTGGCAGGAATCGCGTCAGCCAGCCGAACCCACCTCAGAAAGCAAAGAAGCCGAACCGACCGTTTTAATCGTGGATGACTCGGTGACAGTGCGATCGCTCCTCTCCATGAGTTTCGAGAAATCTGGCTATCAAGTTGAGCAGGCCCGAGACGGTCAGGATGCTTGGGAAAAACTGCGCGGTGGCTTGCCCTGCAACCTGATTTTCTGCGACATCGAAATGCCGAGGGTTGATGGACTAGAGCTTCTCGGTCGCTTGCAAAAAGACGAACACCTCTGCCGCATTCCCATCGCTATGCTCACCTCGCGCGGCGCGGAACGCCACCGGCGAGTTGCGGCGGAATTGGGGGCAAGCGCTTACTTTACCAAACCCTACGTCGAACAAGATTTGTTGGAGGCTGCCCAACGCATGATCGAGGGAGCCGTCTTGCTCCCCGACAGCACGCGCCCGCAATTGCCCCCCCCAACTCCCTCAACAACTGCCGTACCCCAGCCTCTCGAACCCGAACCTCTTGATGCTCGAATGCCGCCGAAAGTGTTAATTATTGACGACTCGGTGACGGTGCGATCGCTTCTCTCCATGACCTTTGAAAACGCCGGATATGAAGTGGCTCAAGCCCGCGACGGTCAGGATGCTTGGGATCAACTGAAGGGCGGCTTGGAGTGTGATATTGCCTTTTGCGATATTGAAATGCCGAAAATGGATGGGCTGGAACTGTTGCATCGCATTCAAAAAGACGAAACCCTTAAGGAAATTCCCGTCGCCATGCTCACCTCGCGCGGCGCGAAAAAAATGCAGGAACGAGCAGCAGAGCGAGGAGCCAGCGCCTATTTTACCAAGCCTTACGTCGAACAGGAGTTACTCGATGCTGCCGACCAACTGCGCTCTGGGGAAGTGCTGTTAGAGGGTAGCACTCGCGAACCGCGAGCAACGCAACCCACCGAACTCCGTCCCGAATTTGCCGTTCAGCCCGAAGATCCCCCAACCTTAGTCATTGATGACAAACTCGCTCCTCCGAGAGTGCTGATTGTTGATGACTCGGTGACGGTGCGATCGCTCCTCTCCATGACCTTTGAAAATGCGGGGTACGACGTTTTCCAAGCGCGAGATGGTCAAGATGCTTGGGAACAGCTCAGCTCCGGCCTGGAGGTCGATGTTGCCCTCCTCGATATTGAAATGCCGAAAATGGATGGTTTAACCCTCCTCTCTAAGCTGCAAGAAGACGAGCGGCTCCAACAACTCCCCGCCGCCATGCTCACTTCGCGCGGCGCGAAAAAGATGAAACAACGAGCGGCGGAGATTGGGGCAAGGGGGTATTTTGTCAAGCCCTATGTCGAAGATGTTTTACTCGAAGGGGCCAAGCGGTTGATGCAAGGGGAAGTGTTATTGCAGTTTTGACGCGATCGCCTACAGGTTGAGATTATCTCTCCCTTTCCCAACCTCGATCGCCCATTAGCCATTACCCTATAACTATGCAATAACCCAGGAGAAAAAACTTCATGCCGCCCCGCTGGCCCCGACAACCCGATCGCAACGATCCCGACTACCGCCGTCTCGACGATCGCATGAACTTTGCCATCCACGTCGCAATTTTTGCGGCTTGTAACTCTGGCTTGTGGTTTTTCGACATTATCCGGAATGCAAGCTGGCCCTGGGCCAAATGGGTCACTGGAGTGTGGCTTGCTCTCCTGGCGATTCACGCTCTCTATATTTTCGCGATCGCCAACTATTCCCTCAAGCAAAATGGCTAACCCTAACACAACCGAAACGATTGAAGCTCTCGCGGCTGAAATTGGCGAAAACGTCTATATTGACGTTGCAAAATGGCATCTTTTTCTCGCAGAAGCTCGCTTGCATACCATCGTTGCAGAGCAAGTCTTTCCTCTCCTCGAAGACAACTCCCTCACAGAAGATGCCCTACTCGATATTCTGCGAGGAATTCCCGTTAAACTCGGCGGGGGAAAACGAGAACTGCCCCTCGCCGATCTCCTGCCCTTACAGTGTCAAATTGAGTTAATGGACTTATTAGAAGAATTTTTGAGCAAAATGTAACAAAATGTGATATACTTTTACGTAGCTTTACTCATCAAAAACTAGCAAACAAGTCAATTCGCGCAAATAAATGTCAGGAAAAGCGGCTAGCAACATTCAGGAGGTAATGCCATCAGTCGTTTGAAATTGCGTTGAGTTTGAAAAACACAGAAACAATGAATAGCAAAAAAAACATAGCCCTGATCTCCGTCCACGGCGACCCAGCAGTGGAAATTGGTAAGGAGGAAGCTGGCGGACAGAATGTTTACGTTCGGAAAGTTGGGGAAGCGCTTGCAGAGCAGGGATGGAACGTGGATTTATTCACCCGTGCTTCCAGTGCCGAACAACCCAAAATTGTCGAACACCGTCCGAACTGCCGGACGATCCGTTTAACCGCAGGCCCGGAAGACTTCGTCCCCCGACAAGAGATTTTTGGTTACCGCGACAATTTTGTTGCAGAGTTTTTGAAGTTTCAGCAAGCGCAAGGAATTGAGTACGCCCTCTGCCATACAAATTACTGGATTTCTGGCTGGGTGGGGTTGCAGCTCAAAGAGAAACTGTCAATCCCGATGCTGCACACTTACCACTCCCTTGGAGCCGTTAAATACAAGTCAATTCAAACGGTACCGATGATTGCCAAGACCCGTTTGGGTGTGGAAAAAGATTGTTTGGAAAAAGCCGATCGCGTCGTTGCAACCAGTCCTCAAGAGCAAGAGCATATGCGATCGCTCGTCTCAACCCAAGGGAATATTGAAATCATTCCCTGCGGTACGGACATCGAGTATTTTGGCGGCCTCTCTCAAGCAGAAGCAAGAGAACGCTTGGGGATCGCAGCCGATGCCAAGGCGGTCTTCTACATCGGTCGCTTCGATCGACGCAAAGGGATCGAAACCCTCGTTCGCGCAGTGGGTCAGTCTAAGTTACGAGGCGACAAAAGCTTACAGTTAATTATCGGTGGCGGTTCTCGTCCCGGCCGCAGCGACGGGATCGAACGGGAACGGATCGAGGGAATTGTGGACGAACTCGGCCTGGAAGGTCTAACAACATTCCCCGGACGCATCAGCGATGAAGACTTGCCTATTTACTATGCAGCGGCTGATGTTTCCGTCGTTCCCAGTCACTACGAACCCTTTGGTTTAGTTGCGATTGAAGCGATGGCAAGCGGTACGCCTGTGGTGGCTAGCGACGTGGGTGGCTTGCAGTTTACCGTTGTTTCTGAGGAAACGGGCCTGCTCGCTCCCCCCAAAGATGTAGAGGCGTTCTCTCGCGCCATCGATCGCATCTTGTCCGATCCCCAGTGGCGCGATCACCTTGGTCGCAACGCTCGAAAGCGCGTTGAAGAGAAATTTAGCTGGAGTGGAGTGGCCGCTCAACTCAGCGACCTGTACGATCGCGTTCTTGAGGAATCCACAGAATCAGCGAGCAAAAAGGCAACAGCCTAGAGCAAAAGTCTATCTAACCAGACAAGAATGAATGGGGCGCAACTCGCGTCCCTTTTTTCGCGTTACCGCACTCCGCAGGAGTTCGAGCGACCAAAACCTCTCCTGAGAAGTTTTGTTTTGAAGAATTTATACTCTACAGCGAGGGACTTAGGGGCGACGGACCGTGATGGCGAGATTTTGACAAGACTCCGTAGGGATCGGTCTGGTATTTAACCAAATTCGCCAGTTCTTGAAGCTGACTAATGGCCTCAGCCCCTTCGAGTTTCATCAGTTCGCGATCGTCGCGCATCTCGGTCCAGGTAATGCCATAGTCAGACACCAGAAAGCGAATTAGGTGATCTTCTCCCAAGCTGACCATAAACGAAGCGCTATTCATCTGGTCGCCACAGGTATAGCAAGAAGCCAGATATCCTCGGTTTTCCAAAACAGTTGCTAAGGCTTGGAGATTCATTACCAAGTCTTTAACAAACTGATGGTGTTGCTGTGCAAGTCGTAAAAACACTTTATCTGTCCTCCAAACACCACATCAATTCTAAACCTTTTAATACTTTCTTAAGAATTGTACTCTCAAACCCAACCTACAGGTGTATTAAAAAGAGTTTCGATCGAGATAACGGTTCGTTATGAGCTTTTTACCTCAACAGCACCCTATACGTCTTAGCATGGCATTTTCGGGAAGCCAATTCAGTCTATCTTTACAGTTAAATCCGAAACTCTCAAACATCGAGCCTTCGCAGTTCAAGAGTTGCACCTCAATTCACATCTGGCATCAAGATCGCAAAAATTTACATTTAATCTCAATGGTTGAGCAAACACTCATAAGCACACAAGTCAATCAAGATGTGAATTAAAATCTTAATGATTCGCCCAAACCCTTTTCATCAAAGGATTTAAGGGCTTTTTTGGTTTAGTTAAGTTGATTTTTTGTGTTGCACGCTCTTTTCATAGCTTAAAAAAAGTTAATATAATCGAAAGAGCAATAAGCATTTATTCCTAGGCTCATGGTTGCGATTCAAATTCCTTGGCTGACAGCACTCATTCTTCTGCCTCTCGTTGCCGCTGCACTCATTCCGTTCATCCCCGACAAGGAAGGGAGAACCCTACGTTGGTATGCACTGGGGGCGGGTTTAACAACCTTGGCCGCCACCATTTATGCCTTTTGGCAGAACTACGATTTCCACAACAGCCAGTATCAGATGGCTGAAACCTTTCCTTGGTTGCCCCAGTTAGGACTCAACTGGTCTTTGGCTGTGGATGGCTTATCAATGCCTTTGATCGTTCTTTCTGGCTTAGTCACCGTTCTTGCACTTTTCGCGTCGTGGAAGATCGAGCGCAAACCCCGACTCTTTTATTTTCTGGTTTTAGTTCTCTATAGTGCTCAAATTGGGGTTTTTGCCGCCCAAGATTTGCTCCTGTTCTTCTTGATGTGGGAGTTGGAGTTAGTCCCCGTTTATATCCTAATTTCTATTTGGGGAGGTCAAAAGCGCCTCTACGCCGCAACTAAGTTTATTCTTTACACCGCGATCGCGTCGATCTTCATCCTTGTCTCCGCCTTGGCAATGGCCTTTTATGGCGACAATCTCACCTTTGATATGACTCAGTTGGGGATGAAAAACTATCCCCTCGCTCTCGAACTTCTCGCCTATGCCGGATTCCTCATTGCCTTTGGAGTCAAACTTCCGATCTTCCCACTGCACACTTGGCTCCCAGACGCGCACAGCGAAGCACCAGCTTCTGTTTCGATGATTTTGGCTGGCGTTCTCCTGAAAATGGGAGGCTACGGACTCATTCGCTTGAATATCGAGATGTTGCCTGATGCCCACATCCGTTTTGCTCCGGTTCTGATTATTTTAGGAATTGTTAACATCGTCTACGGTGCCTTTACTGCCTTTGGCCAAGTGAATCTCAAGCGCCGGTTGGCTTGCTCTTCGATTTCTCACATGGGTTTTGTCCTCATTGGAATTGCCTCCTTTACCGAACTGGGAATTAACGGTGCGGTGCTGCAAATGCTCTCCCACGGTTTGATTGCGGCAGCTCTCTTCTTCCTGACAGGAGCGGCCTACGATCGCACGCACACGTTGATGATGGATGAAATGGGAGGACTTGCGAAAGTTATGCCCAAAATTTTCGCCCTCTTTACTGCAGGTTCGATGGCTTCCCTCGCCCTACCGGGAATGAGCGGTTTTGTGAGCGAGTTGACGATTTTCCTGGGTTTATCCACCAGCGATGTTTACAGCTCTAGCTTCAAACTGGTTGCCCTTTTCCTTGCCGCCGTGGGCTTGATTTTAACGCCGATTTACTTACTGTCGATGTTGCGGGAAGTCTTTTACGGCAAGCAAAACGAGGGGTTGCAGCTCGAACAGTATCTTCCCGATGCTAAGCCGCGCGAAATCTTTATTACGGCTTGTTTGTTGCTTCCCATTGTCGGAATTGGTTTGTATCCAAAGCTGGCGACGCGCACTTATGATGTGAAGGCGATGGAAGTTGCGGTCAAAGCACGGGAAGCACTCCCCGTGTTTGCCCAAAGTCACAGTACGGTGGAAGCGCGAGCGATTAATACCCCTGTTCTGTCTGCGCCGGCCTTGATTGCTCCGCAGTTGCCGATCGCGCAACGTTAAGATGACTTGCTTGTTATTAGCTCGATGTTGAGAAAGCGGCCTTGCGGGGCCGCTTTCTTCGCAATGATTCAAATGAGAGGATAACAAAAGCCACAATTATTCCCGTACGGGGACAAGATATTCCGACTCTAACTGGTCTACTTGACCCGATCGCGCGAGAGCTTGATAAATCATAACGGCAACATCCGCGCGAGTTGCAGGTTCGTTGGGATTGAAGGTTTTAAGATCCGGATAATTGACAACGAGACCGGCATCGGTGGCGGCGGCGATCGCGCCGGCGGCCCAATCGGGAATTTCGCTCGCATCGCGATAGATCTCTAGCGTCTCTTCAGGAGTTTCGCTCGGTTCCAGTTCTAACCCCGAAGTCAGTGACAACAACACTTGCAAGCGCGTAATTCGATCTTCTGGCTTAAAAATTTCGCCCGGATACCCTTTCATAAAACCCATTTTCACCGCACTCTCAATCCCCGATGCACCCCAATAATCGCTTTCCACATCGCTAAACGCGATCGCATTGGTACTGGCTTCTCGGTCAAAGATTTTTTGCAGTTGGGCGGCGAATTCTGCTCGCGTGGTCGGGCGATCGGGAGCAAAAGTTCCATCGGGGAAACCGGAGACAATCTCTTTCTCAACGAGGGTTGCGATCGCGCCACTGGCCCAATAGTCTTCTGGTACGTCGGAGAACTCCTTCTTCGGTTCGTCAGTGGGAGATGCTTGGGGCGATGATGCGTCAGGTGAAGAGGATGCGTCTGGGGTCGAAGGACTTGTTTCTGGTTGTGCGGGAGCAAAGGGCGTACTGACTTCTGGCGTTTCAGCAGGACTAGGTTGTGGAGACGCAGGAGAGAGTTCTACTGTTGGCGGTGGCGGTAGCGTTACCGGTTCTTGCTCGGCGAGAGAGGGAACGAGCAAAGACACTAGAGATTTTGAGTCTTTCGCCTGAGCTTCGCGATCGCTGTTTTTCTCCTGAGACGTTTTGCGATCTTTCGCCTTTGTTTCCTTCTTAACGTTCGACAGTGCTTTATCTAAAGCCTTTTCCTCAACAGACTTTGCCGCAAAATCGGAGTTGAAGGTAAATAAATGGGTTTTGCGGGTGATTCCCCAGAACAAAATCGCCGCGATCGCGCCAAAGGCCACAATAATAGCAACCCACTCATCAAAATCCAGAATAGGCTTGCGAGGAGAAGGAGGTTCGGGAGGATTTACCACAATATTGACCCAGATAACAACCGTACCCCGATTAAACCACAGGAGTTGGAGACGCGAGGATTAAGAATCCCTAAAAATCAGCAACAAGAGGCGCTATAGTTCAATTACTTTGCTTCGCATTCGCAACCGCTATGACCTATCGCAATCCCGTTCCCACCGTTGACATTCTCATCGAACTCGTCGATCGGCGCGATCGCCCCATCGTCCTGATCGAGCGTCAAAATCCCCCCTACGGTTGGGCAATTCCCGGTGGATTTGTCGATTATGGCGAGTCGGTCGAAACTGCAGCGAAGCGAGAAGCTCAAGAAGAAGTTTGCCTTCAGGTCGAGTTAATCGAGCAGTTTTGCGTCTACTCCGACCCCAAACGCGACCCTCGCCAGCATACGATTAGTATTGTCTTCTTAGCTGCTGCAACTGGAGAACCTCAAGCCGCCGATGACGCTAAAAATTTAGGTGTTTTTCACTTAGGAGAAGTCCCCACCAATCTTTGCTTCGACCACGCCCAAATTTTGAAAGACTATTGGCTCTACCGCAACTATGGCATTCGCCCTCGTTTGGCGTGAATCAAAAATCAGACGTTGCTAAGTGGAGAATGCTAAGCGCCCCAAAGACAAAGCTGACACCTAGATTGAGTTAAACTCCCATTGCTGATTTCATTGACGATTGCAGCACCCGTCCCTGCAAATACAAGTACAAGAGTACCCTCAATTTCTCCGATGGCTTCTCGCGATCGCATCCACGGAAGAAAGCGCGTTGGGCTAGCTCGGCGCGATAACTTCATGCTCGTGTCAAGAATATTTGCCAAAAGCCATCGTATAAAAAAAATTGATTTGTTGGAAAAAACATTGGGGCGAGCGATCGCCATTAACGATGCTAAGACAGCTCGAAACTTCGATCCAGTAATTCTCAGTAACGTGAGTTCGAGATAAGCTGAACCCCCTATACCGTCGTAGCCAAAAAAGCTTGTTATCTCCTAAAACTGCCCCAAAAACAGTCTTAAGCCAAACTAAAGTTTATTCTTATGATTAAAAGTCCCCTTCGTTATCCTGGCGGAAAATCAAGAGCCATATAAGACAATTCTTGAATATTAACCCGATCTCTTTTCAGAATATCGAGAACCCTTCGTGGGTTGCGGCTCTTTAAATATCAAAATGGCAAACCTATCTTTGAAGAAATAACGAAGACTGATACGAGCAAATCATCAGATTTGGAAAGAGCCGTTCGATTTTTTATTCTCAGGGGGCGATCGCTCGCTTGAATGGCTCAACGTTTCTCCCAATTCCCTCCTACACCCGGCCACCTGCCTTGTTTTTCAACTTGTTGTCACCCCTTCAGGTTGAATGTTAGAACATTCAATTCGTTTGTTGATTCACTACCTCCGATTTTGGGATGTACCTGTTCCTCCTAGTTTCATAGCTTGATTCAGCAACGCCAATTTCTCTTGGCTTTACCTCGATTGTTGACTCTGCAGGCGACAGAGGGAGAGTTTCTCGCTGACTTCTTTTTGTCCAAAGTCCAGTTACTCATTGCTGCTGGAGAAAATATCGGTCATCAACGTTGCTTGCACGATTTCAGCTAAGGATTCGGCGTTCGGTCGAGCTGCTTCTAAATCTCCGAGGGGTTCGATCGGGATTTTGAGAGCAACGGCGATCCAAGGTAAGCGACGGCGGTGTAACTGAGCGAGGCGATCGGCAACAAACCAGTCAAGGGGAGTCGGACTTCCCCCGGTCTCCCAGGCGTACCACTGGACGACGGCAAAGGTTTGTCGTTGGTTCCAGCCGCGAAAGAACCGCGTTTTGACTTTTGCCGAGAGATTTGATGATTCAACAGTAAAGGCGATTTGGCGATAAGAATCTGTTTTCCACGGCCCCAATTCTTTTTTGCGGCGATCTGCAAAGCCTTCTATATCCGTCCAGTCTACTTCGGGCTGACTTTTATCGCTGCGTTGGGGGCGCAAGAAGAGAAAAGTGGGTCTTTCGTCTTCCTGTTGCAGGAGTTGAACCGACCACTTGTTACCGCCAATGGGAATTTCGTCCTGTTGCAGGGTCTGCCAACCGGAAAGCTCGATCCCAGCCTGGGGGAGACTGCGAAGCGGCCGCGGATTTTCGACGGGAATGGGTCGGGCCCAGGGCCAGGTTCCGCCGCGCAAGTAACCGGGAAGCGCGCCAAATGCAAGCACGAGCAGAAGAAGTAGCGCGATCGCAAGTTTTTGGAAGCGTGATCGCCTTGAGGGAGGGTTTTGAGCAGAACTCACTGGTTTCTCTGTCGTCATTTTCGATCGATTTCCTATTCTTCCCCTGTCATTTCCCTGACATCAGGATCGAGCTTTTCAAGAATATTGAGCAGGACAATGATTAAACCCAACATACAGGCAGAATAAACATCGCCTCCCCAACCTTCGTGCAGCCACGCAAAAGCGCCGTCCTGACCCGTCCCGTGGAAGAAGGTGAGGAGAGTATTGCGGAGAATATTGGCGCTGACGCTAATCGCTGCGGCCCCAACCAGCAGGGCAATCGTTTTCCGGCGAGAGCGAAAGGAATCCGTCCAGTAGAGTAGCATCAAGGTGACGTACAAGCTGGTAAAGAGCATTTTCAGACCGGCACAGTAGGGGGCAACTTCGACAAATCTTCCCCCGACGGTGAGGTAAATGCCCTCAACCGTGACGGGAAGGCCAAATTGCAGCAGAATAAAGCCGGCTGTTCCAGCAATGAATTTCTGAAGCGGGAGCGTGTAGGGGGTAATCAGGTAAGGAAGGGAGTTGGGGGTTGCCAGGAAGACGAGAAGCAGAGGAAACCCTTGGAGTTTCAGTCCTGGAAGGCCTTTGAGCCACAAACAGATGCCGATGAAAAAGAGGGGTAAGGAGAGATTGACGAGTTCGTCGATGCCGATGAGATAGAAACCGGCAGCGATCGCCAGCAAAATTGCTCCCAAGGGATGAGCACGATCGCGCAGTCGCTTCCATTTTTTGCGGTTTCCCCACGCGATCGCGGCAGCAAAGGGTAAGCCAATCAAGCCGTGACTGAAGTATTCATGCTCGATGCCAATACTTTTGTTCAACCAACCATCCACCCAGTGCCACAAAACAGGCGCGTACAGGAGGGCAAACAAGGTGAGGATTAATAGATCGATCCCGTTGCGTTCGAGAATTGGGGGGAGTTTGCGCGAGAGTTGCATAATTGTCAGTTATCAGTTACCAGTCATCAGCCATCAAGCACTGATGGTGAGGGTGTGGGGTCTGGGGTGTCGGGTGTGGGAAACCTCCGCCGAAAAAGAACAGCAGAAACTCGTTTAATCCGCATCTTTCATAGGGTTTTAGGCGTTAAGCGCGATTTTTAGTTTCGCCAAGAGTCATCAGTTATCGAACATTAAACATTCAACTCTCAATTCTATTCATCCTTCTGCCTTCATCCTTGAAATGCCCTCTCCAAACTCTCGACAACAGTTTGCACCTGAGTGGCACTCAACCCTGGATACATGGGGAGGGAGAGGATTTCTTGAGCGAGAGCTTCCGCGTGGGGAAAGTCGCCGGGTTGATATCCCAGAAATTGGTAGGCGGGTTGGAGGTGACAGGGGACGGGATAGTGAATTCCGGTTTGAATGCCTTGTTCTGAGAGTTTAGCTTGGAGTTCGTTGCGACTGAGGGAACAAGATGCACCGATGCGGATGACGTAAAGATGGTAGATGTGGCCGCTGCCACCCTGATTTTGAATGGGAACAATCCCGCGATCGCGCAGCGGAACGAGAGCTTCATCATACTGCTTGGCTGCTTGATAGCGCGAGTCATTCCACTCCTTGAGGTGGGGAAGCTTCAGGGCGAGAACGGCAGCTTGGAGGGTGTCGAGGCGGCTGTTCGTTCCCCGTTCTGTATGAATGTATTTTTGGGCTGCCCCGTAGTTACGATAGGTTCTGGCATTTTGGGCGATCGCCTCCTCCCGCGTCACGAGCATCCCCCCATCGCCAAAGGCACCGAGATTCTTACTGGGGTAAAAACTGAAAGCGGCGGTATCTCCCACCGATCCGGCGCGGTAGCCCTCGCGTTCGGCGAAATGGGCTTGGGCCGCGTCTTCAAAAATTCGCAAGTTGTGGGTCGCGGCAAAGTCGAGAAGTTGGTGGGGAGAGACCATTTGTCCGTAGAGGTGAACGGGAAGAATAGCTTTGGTTCGCGGCGTAACGGCTTTTGCTGCTGCGTCGAGATCGATCAGGGCCGTGTCGCGATCGCAGTCTGCGAAGATCGGGGTTGCTCCTGAGCGTAAAACGCCAATGAGAGTAGCGACAAAGGTATTGGCCGGCAAAATCACCTCATCTCCCTCACCAATGCCACAGGCCTGCAACCCCAGCGCGATCGCGTCCGTTCCGCAAGCAACCCCAACCCCATATTTTGTCCCGCAGGCTGTGGCAAAAGCTTGCTCAAAGGCAACAACCTCTTGCCCCAAAATAAAATTGCCCGCTCGGACAATCTTCTCCATCGCCCGCGCGATTGAACCCTCAAGCGGTTCGTGCTGGCTGGAAAAATCAACAAAAGGCACTTTTAGATCGGTCATCTTCAGGGTTCAGAGTTCAGAATTCGGAGTACTGCTATCGCAGAAGCTAGCTACAGAATTACGCCTGATGCGAACAACCTGAAACCCTAGCTTGGGCGAGGGAGTAGGGACGCTGTAGGGACAGGTTTAAACAGCCTTATCTTATCGAAGAGACATGAGCCGTTGAGAAAACCTGCCAACCCCAAGGAAAACTTTTCGCTTGGGCATACAAGCCGTCAGCACCATCTTTTTCAACTTGCCAAGAGCCAGTCAGCATTTCCCTGATTCTATCTTCTGTTACCGTTCTCGATTGAGAGCGATCGACGGCAGTCTACTGCTCCTTTTGTAAGATACAAGGCAATCGGAAGAAACAACAACGGTACGATCGCGGTTTTAGCGTCTGCGTTCGCATTGGAAACCGGATTGAGTATGAGATGCTCTCCCAAGTTCAGGTTTAAACACCTAACACCTAAATGGGAGCGTCCAACTCAGAGTTGAAAGAGCGTCAGACAGCACAACACAAAGGCTTCTGTCCACTCAACAACGGCTCCGTAAGTATCTCCGGTGTGACCGCCGAGTTGGCGATAAAACCAAAATCCACTCAGCAGCGCGATCGCGCTCCCTGCAATCGCCGTTCCTAGGACTAATCCCCAACGATCGGGGTGCAAAGCGAGTTGAGCGCCGCTGAAGGCGAGAAGCAAACAGAGTCCCCCCAAACAATCTTGCGGCCATTGCAGGGCCTGTTTGTGAAAAGCGCCTTTGCCGGTAGGTTTGAGGTAAGGATAAAGCGCGATCGCCATCACCTGTCCCCAGCGTCCCCACCCGGTCGCCGCCATCAATCCCCACCCTCGCTCGAACGACAAGTCGCTTAGTGCCGCAATTTTTAGGGTCAGGATCGCCGCCGCCACCATCGCCCCAAAAGCCCCCGTCGCGCTATCTTGCATCACCGCCAAGCGTCGTTGAGGGTCTTGGACGGCTAAGCCATCGGCCGCATCCATCGCCCCGTCTAAATGCAGCCCCCCCGTTAGCGCCAGCCACAAGAGAGCGATCGCGCCACTGCGGGTTAATACGGGCATTCCCAACTGAGCTAACCCCCCTTCTACCATTCCCAAAAAGCCGCCCATCAACAGTCCAATCGCCGGACTCCAGCGAGCAACGCGCTCAAATTCCAGCGGCCAATGAGAGGGGAGCGGGACGCAAGTATAAAAAATAACAGCACCTAAGAAAGATTGCAGAAGGTTTTGACTCCAAGCGATTCCCTGACTCCATTTCTGTTGTAGCGTTTCGAGGGGATTAAATTTCTCCATAAAAAAATGTCTGAAACTTTCGCGTCAGGTAAAAAATATTAGGATAAGATTGTGACAGAGGTTACCTACCGCTCGCGATCGGGAAGGTTACGCGCGGCGATGCTGTTTCGCCCCACTGTGTCCAGATATTAAGCTTCATTTGCATCAACGACTTTTCCCATGAGTCATAATCAATTTCCCCACTCACTCCCCGCTCCCTGTATCATCGATACCGGAATTGTCATTAACAAGGAGGATATGCGCCGCATTCTGGGTTCTCTCAGTCGCGTTCGCTACATTCATACCTTGGATGCTTCCGTTCGCCATCAAGGAGAAGGGTATGTGTTAGAGGTATTCGCCGATCCGTCCCAGTCTACGCTGATTGCGAATCACGCTCTTTACCTAAACGTTCAAAGTTTTGACTATCTGCAACTTCATCAGTCCCCAGAAGAAGAAACCTACTTCGATTTAATGCAGGATAATCGTCAGTTGCGTCTCATTCCGCTTGCCAATTCTTTACAAGAGCAAGATGCAACTCGCAATCTTGACGTTGACACGCTCGAAGCAATGGTCACTCAGGTTTTGTCGGCGAAGTGGGACGTGCAAATTGATGACGAGGACGATTGTCCTTTGTAGATGATCCTAAAAAGTATGAGGCTTTTGAGAAGTTCGTTCGCCATCGGACAACTGGCACAAGTCTCTACTCTCGCGTGCACGGTTTCGAGTTAGCGATCGCGCCGCTGCTTCCCAATTTTTCTCACTTCTCAATCGTTCTGAAAGGGATGGTTTGGCTTGGATTGAGCGCAACGCCAGCGATGTCTTTCTGGACGAAGAGATACTCTTTGTTTTGCCAAAGGGGGATATACGGCACGTCGTCGGCGATATTTTTTTGAATTTCAACCAAGATTTCTTGCCGCTTGGCGGGATCTTCCTCTTGTCGCTGTCGATCGATTAACTCGTTAACGCGATCGCTCCAATAAAAGGACCCTTGATTTTTCGCGCCGCCTTCGCGACACCCTTCCGCCTCAGACCCTTGCGCGCATCCTAGTAAGGGTTGAACGTAGTTATCGGCATCGAGAAAGTCAGGATACCAATTAGACAGCGCGGCCGGGTAAATCCCATCGGCAATATTTTTAAAGAAGGTGGCTCCTTCCACTACCTTGGGTTCAAACTGCAAAGCACCGCCTAATTCTCGTTCGGCCAGCGCTTTAAATGCAGAGGCGACCAGACTGCGAGGTGTGGAACTGGAGGGATACCATAGTTGGACAACGGCTGGATTGGTCGCCGAGTAACCCGCTTGCGCGAGCAACTTTTTTGCTTGCTCGATGTTGGCATCGCCGTAGGCAGTTTTAAAGGTGGGTTGAGAGGCTTCAAAAGCGGTGGGAATGAGGCTGTAGAGGGGGTCTGCTTGTCCTCGGAACACGCGCTCTTGGATGAGGTTGCGATCGACGAGGGACGCGATCGCCTGCCGCACTTCCCGCTTGTCTAACGGCTCCTGCTGACGATTTAAGACCATGAAATTGACAGCAGTTCCCGGCGCTTCAATTGCCAGCCATTGACCCTTCTGAGCGCCTTCCACCAGGTTTTGAATCTGGCCTGGATCGAGGGATTGATAGGCAATATCCACCGCTTGGGTGCGAAAAGCATTGAATAAGTTGGCGGAGTTATCGCCATAAATTTGGATGTCCACTCCCTCGTTCTTCGGTTTTTCTCCCCAATAGTCGGCAAAGGCATCCAGACGCACGGAGTCGCTTTTTAAGGCGGCCAGTTTATAGGGGCCGGTTCCCACAAATTGATTGGGGTTAAACTTCCCACTTCCCCGTTCGTAAGCTTGGGGAGAAACGGCGCAGGTTCCGGTAAACGCGAGGAGTGCGGTAAAGGCGGAAAAGGGTTGTTTGAGCTTGACTGTTAGTTCCAAGTCCCCCGTCGCTTCCACCGACTCGACCGCATCAGCGAGGAGGAAGGAAGGTTTGCCGCCATTTTCCATAAACCGCTGAAGGGAAAAGGCCATGGCTTCGGCGTTGAAGGGAGTGCCATCGTGAAACTTAACCCCGTCGCGCAGGGGAATGGTGTAGGTTATACCATCCTCGCTAATCTCCGGCATGGCCGTCGCGAGTTGGGGTTTGAGGTTTGTCGTCCCCGGTTCGTAGGTGTAGAGGCTATCTCCCAGATTATAGATGAGGTTGAGTCCGATAATTTCATAGCTGTCGGCGGGGTCGAGGGTGCGGGGTTTGCCGGTCATGCCAAAGGCGACGCGGTTGCTGTCAGGGGTGGAAGAGGGTGCGGAGTTTTGAGCGCGATCGCAACCAATAACCAAGCAGAAACAGAGCAGAAATAAACCGACGAATTTGCCGAAAGCTCGAACGGGTTGGGAGAGAAGAGAAGACATCCTGGCACGCTGTGGGATTGAGGGCTTAGCTCTAAGATTCTACGAGAGAGGGGCAGATCGAAACAAGGGACAGATACAATTCCAAGGATGATTTCGTCCCCAATTTTCTGAACAGAGAGTTTGTCTTATACCAAATTCGGCTTATAAGATCTCGTTTAAAACGAGGCTATCTTCAGCCAATGAAAGTTGGTTAAACTCCTAATTTCTTCTTTCATGTCACTCAAAGCACAACAGCGAGCAGACAAGACCTCTTCTAACTCAGAGATAGTGAAGAAATGTTC